>Ga0307477_10000065_pt1 | contig 156838 bp, 128 predicted proteins | sample atmos_gasesECM2C_FD_203316 | JGI IMG/M metagenome (GOLD analysis project Ga0307477, IMG submission 203316) | Hardwood forest soil microbial communities from Morgan-Monroe State Forest, Indiana, United States - atmos_gasesECM2C_515 | ecosystem: Environmental > Terrestrial > Soil > Temperate...
CCGCTGCCGCCGGAAAAGCAGCACCCGAAAATCAAGATTCTGTCCGTGGCACCCTTGCTCGCGGAGGCCATCCGACGGGTGCACGAAGACCGCTCGGTCAGCGAGCTCTTCAAGTAGGCGCGGCGTGGACACGACGGCCTGGATCGAAATCGTCATCATCGTCATCGCGCTGGTCCTGGCGGCAACGGCCGCCTCAGCGGAAACCTCGCTGACGTCGATCTCGCGGGTACGGTTGCGGCAGTTGGTCGAACAAAAGGTTCAGCGGGCGGTTCTGATCGAGCGGCTGCACCGCGATCCCAACGCCTACCTCTCGACGATTTTGATTGTGAATACGGTGGCGATCATCGTCGCCTCGTCGGCCGCCACCCTGCTGGCGCTCCATCTCTATCACGAGCGGGTGGCCGAGTGGCTGGTCAGCCTGGTGCTCTCCCTGGTGGTGCTGGTCGCCTGCGAGATCACGCCCAAGACGCTGGCGCTGCAGCGGGCCGAACGCGTGGCCCTGCGCCTGGCGCCGCTGGTCGCGGGGGCGACGCTGGTGATGCGGCCGATCGTGTACGTCCTGACGGCCGTGACCCGCCTGATTCTTCGCATCCTGGGCGGTGGCAAGGCGCAGGTTCGCGGTCCGTTCGTGACGGAAGAAGAGCTCAAGCTGTTGGTCACCGTCGGCGAGGAAGAGGGCGTGATCGAAGAAGAAGAGCGCGAGATGATCCACGGCATCTTCGAGATGGGGGACATGAGCGTCCGCGAACTCATGGTCCCGCGCACCGACCTGGTGGTGATCGAAGTCAACGAGCCGGTCGAGAAAGCCGTCGACCTGGTCACCAAGCATGGCCATACCCGCATCCCGGTCTTTGAACGTGACCTGGATCACATCGTTGGCGTGCTCTACGCCAAAGACCTACTCCGCGCCGTGGTCCGCGGTGAGAAGAAATCGCTCCGTGAGATCGCGCGCAAGCCATACTTCACGCCCGAATCGAACAAGGTCCAGGACGTGCTGCGCGACCTGCGCAAGAACCGCGTCCATATGGCGATCGTCGTCGACGAGTACGGTGGCACCGCCGGCGCGGTCACGATCGAAGACATCCTCGAGGAGATCGTCGGACCCATCCAGGACGAGTACGACATCGGGGAAGAGGACGAGATCCAGTTCATCAATCCCAACGAAGTCGTGCTCGACGGGCGCGTCAGCGTCGATGACGTCAACGAGCTCTTGAAACTGGACATCGCCGCCGATAACTACGACAGCATCGGTGGCTACGTGCTCAACCAGCTGGGCGCGACCCCGAAAGTTGGCGCGACCCTCAAGCTGGGCGTCGCCGAGCTTCGGGTCGAGGGCGTTCAGGGCACGCGTATCAAGAAGGTCCGGATCAAGAGCCAGACGCCGTTCCAGATCCCGGAGCCATCGCACGACGAGCCGACCCTGTCGAGCACGGCCGAAAAAGCCCGGGGACGCGAATCGCCTCGCGAGCCTTGATCGACTCTCGGACGTCTCCCTCCCGCGCTCGCGGGGGATGGTCGGGGTGGGGGCTACGCGGCGCGAATTCTTACCGCTGGACGACCTGGATCGCCGCCGTCACCTGCGCGGCGGCGCCCGCCTACACGGTCCGCTGGCACCTGGGTCCGCTGCCCACCACGCTGCTCGAAAATCTGATCCTCCTCACGATCGCCGCGTTCCTGGTCGAGACCGTCGTCGAGGGAGGGACGATCGTGTGGCGCACGCCGTTTACCGTGCCGGCCCTCCTGTTCATCGTGGCCGGCGCCCTCGACGTCGTCGCCGCCCCCGACCGCCGCGCCGCGCTAGGCCTGTATCGCGCCTACCTGCTGGAGCCGATCGCCTTCTTCATCGTGCTGGTCTCGGTGGTGAACACCCTGCGTCGCGCCTACGCGATCCTGCTCGGGCTTGCCGTTGCCGCGCTCGGCGTCGGTCTGCCCAATGCCGTCGTCGTGCTTCGGGCGGGGCTGCAGCATCGCCTCGACCTTTCGGGGACACCCCCGGTCGTCATCTATCAGACGGCGAACGCCGTCGCGCTGTTTCTCCTGCCGGTGATCGCCGTCGCTGCCGCGGTCGCTGCCTACGGGAAGGGCCGGGTGCGCTCGGTCGCTGCCGCGTTTCTCATCCTCAGCGTCCCGTGCTTCCTGTTGACGCTTTCGCGTGGCGGCTTCCTGGCCCTGGGCGCGGTGGTGCTGGCGCTCGCGCTCACGCATCGCCGGCGAACCTGGTACCTGGCGGCGGCCGTCGCGGCGGGCGCGGTATTTGCTCTGCTCCCGCCGATATCGAAGCGGCTGGCGTACGAGCTGAATTTCAACGACCCCCACAACACGCTGGTCGGACGAATTCCGCTCTGGCAGGCGACGCTGCAGCTGCTGCGAGACCGTCCAGTTTTCGGGGCGGGGCTGTCGGGCTTCGAAACGCGGATCGCTCCCTACTGGAATGCCACCCATATCGATCGTTTCATCTATCCGCATAACATCCTGCTGAACTTCTGGGTGACGACCGGCATCCTGGGCGTGGTCGCCTTTGGTTGGTTGCTCCTGCAGGGCTTTCGCACGAGCTGGGGCGGCTGGCGGACCACCGACTCACCCTCCCCCTCTGGGGGAGGGCAGGGTGGGGGTTCGTGGCGCCCGATTGATCTCGGCGTCTTCCTGGCGCTGATCGGGATCGTCGTGCACGGGCTGGTCGACGTGCCCTACTTCAAGAACGATCTCAGCCTCGAGTTCTGGGTGCTGCTGGCGCTGATTTACGCGGGCGTTCGCTCAACGGGCTTGCGGCCGACGGCGATGGTTTCGGGGTTGCCGAAGTAGCGACCCAGGACCAGCTTGTGCAGCAGCCAGCCGGCCCACTCTCGCCGACGCGCCGGCCCGCCCCAGGGCGTGCGGGTCGTCACCTCCGCATAGCCTGACGATTCCAGCAGCGAGGCGACCAGCTCCGGCGGGTAGGGCCGCCGGTGCGTCGGATCCAACCAGAAGACGTCGCCGATGACCTCCAGGTCCCGGGGATTGGGCGTGACCAGCACGATGACCCCGCCCGGCTGAAGGGCGCGCCAGCAGAGTTGCAAGAGATGCGTGGCGTTCTCGAAGTCGACGTGCTCGAGCACGTGGCTCGCCAGGATGCCGTCGTAGCGTGCGGCGACGTCGCTCAGAAAGTCGCTCGCTTCGGCGAGGTGCACGGTGTGACCCTTGCCGCGACAGTAGTCGACGGCGTCGGCCATGATGTCGATGCCCTCAGCGCCAACCCCGCGCTCGCGCAGCAAGTCGAGCATCACGCCACGGCCGCATCCGATGTCCAGCACCGAGCGGCGGCCGCGGAAGAGCTCGGCAAGGGGTCGCTGATGCGCGCGGAGCCGATCCTCCGGAAAGCTGAAGCGATACGCGCGCTGCACATCGCCGCCGGAGTCGCTCACGTCAGGCGGGCCTCATCCGGACGCCACTGGGAGGGGCGCAGGAAGTAGGCGACCAGCCCGGCCTGCATCGCCAGGTTCACGCCTTCGGTGGCGAGCGTCGCGTAGGCGGACCCGTTGAAGCTCAGTCGCGGGATCAGGATCAGGTTCGCCACGATGTTCGTCGCCAGGTTCACGACCGTGACTGCCATCACCAGGCGCTCCCGATCGAGCGCGATGAGGGCGTTGGTCGTCTGGATATTGAGCGACATCAGCACCGTGGCCCAGCCGAGGATGGTCAGGGCGAGCGCGCTGCCCGCATAGCTCGGCCCGAACACGTGCACCAGGACGAAGCGGCCGAGGATCGTGGTGCCGATGCCAAACGGCACGCTCAGCGCCAGCGACACCAGCAACGCCGACTCGTAGGCGCGGATCCCCGCCCGGCTCGGACCGCGACGCAGCGCGCCGGCGAGCACCGGCAAGGTCGTCCCCGCCAGTGCGGCCGGCAGGAGGAGGAACGCTTCGCTGAGTTTGTACGCGGGCGTGTAGGACGCGACGGCGCCCAGCCCGTCGATCTTTGCCAGCATCAGGGTGCTGACTCGAAAATAAAGCAGCACGATGGCGCCCGACACGGCCAGCGGCCATGCGGCGCGGGCGAACCGAAGGAGCGCCACCCGCGAGGCCAGCCGGATGGACGGCCGAACCCAGCGGCGCGTGATCATCCAGAGCGCCAGCACGGCGACCGCATTGCCAGCCGGAATGCTGGCGAGAAACCAGGGCATCGGTGCATGCAATGCGAACGCCAGCACGCCGACGCTCAGGGTGGCGACGGTTCCCAGGATGACGGCGGGTACGGCCCGGTCGGCCCGCACGCTGGCCTGGTGGTAGCTCACCAGCGAGAGCGCTCCCGCGCTGAGAAAGTAATCCACAGATAACAGGGCCCAGCCGACCCACATCGCGGGTGAGAAGCGCAGATACCACGCCGCCCCGGCAAAGATCAGCACCGCGCCGACGGAGGCCAGTGCCTTCAGCAGCAAGGCATTGGAGACGATTCGACTCTCATCCCCCCCGCCGCGGGCAAGGGCTCGCAGGCTGATCTGGTCGACCCCGAAGGCGGACACCACCCGCACGATCTCGGCGGTGGCGAGCACCAGCGCAAAAGCGCCGAACTGGTCGCGGGACAGTGCCCGGTTGGCCAGCACGAGAACCAGGAAGCTGGCCAGCTTCTGGGCCGCGCCGGAAATCGTCAGCGCTCCCGAATTTCGACCGACCGTTTTGAGGAAGAGCCCCAGCGACAAGATCCGCGAGTGCGAGAGGTCGGTCGCGTCGACCGTCATGCGGCGACCCTGGCGCGTTTGGCGACCCGGTGCAGCAGCGCTTCGTACTGGTCGGTGACGCGGTCCCAGGAGAAGCTCGCCCCTCGCGTGGCGGCGGCGGCCCGCTTTTGCTCCACCAGCGCGCCGTCGCGCAGGATGCCGCGCAACTGGGTGACGAGCTCGGCGTTGTCCCGAAAGAAAATCCCGGCGTCACCGATCACCTCGGCGTTGCTCTCGGTCCAGCGCGCCAGCACGCAGTTGCCGTGCGCCAGCTGCTCGACGAGGACCGGATGCGTGCCGCCCACCTCGGCCGCGAACAGGAACGCGTAGGCGTGCCGGCTGAGCTCCTGGTACGCCGACCCGAACTGATAGCCGGTGAAGATCACGCCGGCGGGAGCGATCGCTTTCAGTGACCGCTTGTAGTCCTCGCTGTAGGGGGCGTCGCCGACCACGACGAAGGGCATCGATGCCTTGACCTCGGTATAGGCCTTGATCAGGTGCTGGAAGCCATTCTCCGGAACGAACCGTCCAACCGCCAGCAGGTAGTGGCGCGGTTGCAGCCCAAACTGCGTCAGCGTCGCCGTGCCGGCATCGGACGAGACCTCCGCGCCATAGGGGATGAAGACGCCGGTGGCGTGGTACTCGCGCTCGTAGTAGGCGTTGACCGCGTGCGAGTCCGCGATCAGCGCATCGGCGGCCGTGGTCGCGGCCCGTTCGGACCAGTGCAGATAGCGGCGGCCGAGCCCACCCCATTTCTTGCGCGCCCAGTCGGCGCCATCGACGTTGATCACGCTTGGGATGCCGCCCCAGCGCAGGAGCCGGCAGAAGATCGCGTTCCCCACCCCGAAGACGATGGCGGCATCCGGCCGCGCGCGAAGGATGGCATGGGCCGACGAGACCAGCGTATGGCTCAGCGTTTCTGCGCCTTTCGTCCGAATCGCGGGGAGGGTGACCCGCTCCATCCCGAGGTAGACGCGCGAGGCGCCATTTCCGGTGCGGCCGCGGCGACCGTAGACGATCACCTCGTGGCCCCGGGCGGCCAGCCGCTTGCCCACCTGTTCGACGCAGGTCTCGAACCCGCTATAGGAGGCCGGAACGCCGCGGGTGCCCAGCATCGCGACCTTCATCGGCTGGCCAGGACCTGAGCGTAGACCTCGCGCGTCCGCGCGGCGGTCGCCTCCCACGAGTAGCCGGCGGCGCGCTTCAGGCCCTTCTCGCGCAGGCCCGCGGCGAGCTCGGGCTGGTCGAGCACGGCGATCATGCCCTTCGCCATCTCCTCGACGGAGAGCGGGTTGACCAGGAGCGCGGCGTCGCCCAGTACCTCGGGCATCGCGGTCGCGTTGCTGGCCAGCACGGGACATCCGCAGGCCATCGCCTCGAGCGGAGGCAGGCCGAACCCCTCGTAGAGTGACGGATAGACGAAGAGCGAGGCCCGGTTGTAGAGCAGCGTCAGCTCATCGTGACTGACAAACCCGGTGAAGACGACACGAGATTCTACTCCGCTCTCGTGCACCGCCCGCTCGACCTCGCCGGCTCGCCGTTGCGCCTTGCCCACCAGGACCAGCTGCCCGCTGAAGCCCGGCTCCCGCCGCACGGCCAGCCCGAACGCCTCGATCAGTCGCGCCAGGTTCTTTCGTGGTTCGAGGTTGCCGACGGCCAGCACGAACGGTTCCTCAACCCCGGGCGGCAATGGCCGCCGCCGCGCGTCGGGCAAGGGCCGGAATCCGGGCGGCGGCGCCTCGGGCGTGACCGCGATCTTCTCCGGGGGGACGCCGAAGCGCCGGATCAGGTCCTGCTTGGTCCATTCGGAGACCGCGATCACCCTCGCCGCGCGCTTGACCGACCCCGGCACGAGCGTGGTCAGCATGGTGCGGACCCGCCACGAGAAGGCGTTCGGATACTCGAGGAACGACAGGTCGTGAATGGTGACGACCATCGGGCACGGGCTCCAGGGCGGGGCCACATAGGTCGTCATGTGCAGGAGGTCGGCCTTCTCCCGGCGAACGGCGATGGGGGTGGCGACCGGAATCCGGATCAGCGATGGGGCGGGCCAGACGCGGACCGGCTCGAAGTTTGCCGGCAGGTCGAGGGCGCGCAGCCGTGCCGGGTGCGGGCTCAGGCAGAGGTAGCGGTCGGCGCCAGGTTGCTGCGCCAGTCCGCGCAGGAGGTTGGTCGTGTAGGTCTCGTTGCCGGTCTCACGCTCGCCGACCATGTGGGCATCGACCGCGATCCGAAAACCCACCAGGTCACGCCGACCGAGTCGCGGCGGGCCTGACCGCAACCGGCGGTCGGGCGTAAAGCACCCCGATGGCGACGCCGATGAACAGCCACGGGAATTCCATCAGGACGCCGGTGGTGGCCTGGAACGCGGCGAGCAGGGTGACGATCGACGCGGCCAGCCCATAACGAAACCAGCGCTCGGCCCGATCCTGCGGCCGGCGCCAGCGGATCAGCGCCCAGAGCAGCCGTCCGATGAGCCCAAAGACGACAACGAAGCCGATCACGCCCGTATCATGCAGCTCGGCGATCGCCTGGGACGAGATCCATGGCTGGTTCGGGTCGTTGGGAAGATGCGCCCGGCTCGAGCCCGTGCCCAGACCCCAGAATGGCGACGTCGTCCACTCGTTGAGCGCCAGGATGTGGGAGGCGACGCGCCCGTTGATCGATCCCTGGGTCGAGAGTTCGGAGGCTCGCACCGGCCCGCACGGATGACTGCTGGCAATCTGCAGCAACGCTGCCCAGGCGACCAGCGTCAGTGCCGCTCCGCCGGCCAGCGCGGCGAGCTGGGCTGGGCGTAGGCGGACGCGCTCGAAGACGGCGACGGCGAGGAGCAGCACCACCCCGGCGAGCACCGAAAACCAGATCGCGCGACTGACGGTCAAGCCGATGCCGACCACCATCAGCGCCCGGCTTGCGGCGGTGAACCACCCTGTCCCAAGGTACTGGCCGACGACGAAGGACAACACCAGGGTGGCGGCAAGATAGCTGCCCAGGAGGTTCGCCTCGTACATGGTGCCGTAGGTCTTGCATACCCCGGTCACGGGGTCGACCTGGACGCCGAGCGACGTCAGGTGCAGTTGGTACAGGGCGGTCAGCGCGATCGCCACCAACGCGGCCAGGGCCCCGGCGCCGACGATGATGCGCGCCAGCGTCCTGCGATCGATGGTGCTCGCCAGCGATGCCGTGCCGATCGCCAGCACGGCCTCGACGACCAGCAGCAGGTCGAGCTTGAATCCCCGGCTCCAATCGGCCCGGTTCACCACGGTCGAGCCGACCTCGATGGCGACATAGATCAGCGGGTAGAGCGCGCCGGGCCACGGGATTGGGATTCGAAATCTGGTCGCCACGAGAACCGCGCCGATGATCAGCAGGCCAATGGTTTCGCTCAGGCGCAGACGAAAACCATGCGTGAGCCAGCCGAAGCGAGCCAGCCCGGCCGCGATCCACACCGCCGCGAACGCCGCCGACGCCGGCGATGGGTGCAGCCAATCGATCAGCCTGGAAAGCCATCGAGGGCCAGCGGCGGGGCCACGCCAGGTGGCGGCGATGGCCGTGCGATCGCCGCTCAGTGCCCAGGTCCTCACCTGCGATGTATGGTAACAACGCTATCAGCCAGTCAATTCGGATGCGAATCCGTGGACCAGCCGTCACCGGGTGAACGTGCTGGTGGATTCGACGGCGCTGGCCTCGGGCCATCGCTGGCGCGGAATCGGGAGCTACGTTCGACACCTGGTGCAGGGGCTGATCCAGAAAATCCCCGACGGTGCGCGTTACTTGACGCTCGGCGAAGATCCGGATATCCCAAAGGCCAAACGGCTGCCGATCCGACCGCGCGTCCCGCCGCGCTGGGACGACCTCTGGGTGCTCTACGGGCGCAGCGTGCGTCGCACCGTGGCGCAAAGCGGCAGCGACTTGTATCACTTCACATCGGCGGAAGCCAGCCTCGACGCCGGCGACATCAAGACGGTGGCGACCGTCTACGACCTGATCCCGATCGAGTTTCCACGCTCGAGCCTGGACCCGCGGGATGTATGGCGCCGCGCCGTGTACCGGCTCTACCTTCGCCGGCTGCGCGCCGCTGACCACGTCATCGCGATTTCGCAGAGCACCGCGGACGCGGTGGTGCGGCTGCTGAAGATTCCGGCGGAGCGCACCACCGTCATCCCGCTCGGCATCGACCAAGGCGATTACCTGGCCCGGGCGCAGCGCCGGCGCGCCACCATTCGCGGGGACTACCAGCTTCCGGATTCATACTGGCTGACCATCACGTCGCCGAATCCCAACAAGGGATGGCCGGACCTGGTGCAGGCCCTGGTGCGCGCGCGCCAATCGGGTACCAGCATTCCCCTGGTGATCGCCGGCCACTGGTTGCCGCCACACCGCCGCCAGCTGCTCGAGCAGGCGGAGTCCGTCGGCGTCTCGTCGCTGGTGCGGTTCCTCGGCTTCGTGCCCGATGACGACCTGCCCGCCCTCTATGCCGAGGCGCTCGGTTTCGTCTTCCCGTCGCGTCGCGAGGGATTTGGCCTCCCGGTGCTGGAGGCGATGTCCGTGGGCACGCCGGTGATCCACTCGGACGACCCGGCCCTGCGCGAGCTGGTGCAGAGCGCGGGCCTGGAGTTTCCCCGCGGTGATGCCGACGGCCTCGCGGCGCAGATGGTGTCGCTGGCCGGACAGGATGAGGAGCGGCACCGGCTCGGACGGCTGGGATCGGAACGCGCCGCGCTGTTTACCTGGGACCGGACGGTCGATCAAACCCTGGCCGTCTATCGAAGCCTGGCCCCAAACTAACGAATGCGGATTGGGTTCGACGCCAGCGTCGCCTCGGGCCAGCCGGGGGGGACTGGGACGTACGCCGTGCAGCTGCTCAACGCGCTCATCGGCCAGCGGCCGGAGTGGACGTTCTTCCTCTATTTTCGGCGGGCGGACCAGCCGAATCCATTGCTGACCCTGCCCGCCGGCAACGCCAATGTGCACCGTGTCACCGTCCCCGGATCACCCAACACCTGGCGGGTCCAGGTGGCGCTCCCGCGCCGCCTGCGCCAGGACGGCATCGATGTCTACCATTCTCCAGGGCCGTTCCTTCCAATACGGTGGCGCGGGCCCAAAGTCGTCACCATCCATGACCTCAACATCTATCTCAACGTGCGCAACTGGCTCCGGCCCAAGACGCTGCTCGCGTGGGCAGACCTTGCCGTCCAGACTCCCTTCTCGGCGCGGGTCGCGAGCCGGGTGATCACCGCCTCCGAAGCGGCCCGGGCCGATCTTCGACGGCTGTTGCGCGTGCGTCCCGACGCCATCCGGGTGATTCCCGACGCGCCGGATCCTTTCTTCGATGCGTCCCCGTCGCCGGCCGAGCGCTCGGCCGTCCACGAGATCACGTCGGGAAAACCCTACGTGCTGTTCGTCGGCGTGCTATCACCGCAAAAGAATCTGCGCCGCCTCCTGCTCGCCTTTGCGCAGTCCTCCCTTCCCGCCGAAGGGATCAACCTGGTGCTGGCGGGACGGGACGAATCCGACTACGGCGCGGTGATGCAGCAGCTGGCGCGTCGCTTGAAGATCGACTCGCTGCTCAAGCTCCCGGGATATGTCCCCAGGTCGACGCTGCGCGGACTCTACGCCGGCGCGCTCTGCCTGGTGCTGCCCTCGCACGGCGAAGGCTTTGGCCTGCCGGTGGTCGAGGCGATGGCGCTGGGCGCCCCGATCCTGGCCGCCAACCGGCAGGCGATCCCCGAGGTGGTGGGGGAGGGGGGACTGCTCTTCGATCCCACCGATTCGGCTGAGCTTGCCACCTTGCTGAACCGGGTCTGGCTGGATGCGCCGCTGCGAAAAGACCTGAGCGAGCGCGCCCGGCTGCGCCGGAAAGATTTTTCCTGGGAGAAGACCGCGGCCCTGACCGCCGATGTCTACCTCGAGGCTGCCCGTGGCTAGCCTGCCGAACTGCTACCTCTGTGGATCGAGCGCGGTCACGCTGCACGCGGCGAGCAGCGAGTACAGCTACATTCGATGCCAGCGCTGTGGTTTGCGCCGCCAGTATCCGGTGCCCGACCCGGACAGCCTGAACGTGCTCTACCACAGCGAGTACTACCAGGATCGCGGACTGGACCGAACCCTCGACGCCTTGCCCCGATTCGCCCGCGAGCTGCTGGCTGATCGCGTCGCTCGCCTCACCCGGGCCGTCGGCAAGACGGGGAGCCTACTCGACGTCGGGTGCGGGACCGGCGTGTTCCTCGAAGCCGCCCGGCGGGCCGGCTGGGAGGTGCGCGGCACGGAAACCTCGGAAGACTCGATCGCCTACGCGCGAACCATCACCCCGGCGCCGATCTTCCACGGCGAGCTCGCCAACCTCGATGACGGCATGACCTACGACGCGGTCACCTTCTGGGACGTCCTCGAGCACCTGCCCGATCCGCGCGCCGAGCTGCGGCTGGCGCGGGAGCGGCTACGTCCCGGCGGTGTCGTCGGCGTTTCGCTGCCCAGCGTGCAGGGGCTGAAGGCGCGGCTGCAGGGCGATGGCTGGCGCTACTACGCGCCCTCGATGGGGCACATCTCGCACTTCACGCCGAAGACCTTGTCCCTGCTGCTGGCGCAGGCCGGCTTCACCGTGCTCGAGGTTCGCACCCACGGCGCCGCCAATTTATGGAAGTTTCTCGGCGAGGATCCGCTCAGCGTTCGCGAGTCGCGGCCGGCGCTGCACCGGATTCAGCAACTCGCCGACCACGGGGCCGGCGCCCTCCGACTGGGTGAGACGATGACGGCGCTCGCTCGCCGATGAGCCGGATCCTGCACCTCATCCACTCGACCGCCTTTGGCGGCGGTCCCGCCATGGTCGACCTGATCTGCACCCGGCTGCAGGGCAGCGACTACCAGATGAGCCTGGTATCCGATGGCGAGGGGGATCTACCGGCACGCCTCGCGGGCCTGGGGGTGCGCGTCACGTCGATGCCACTGACCACCAAGGGATCGTTCGCGCGAAACATTCCGAAACTGGCGGCCGTGATCCGCCGGGAATCGCCCGACCTGGTGCACGTCCACGGGCACTGGGCGGCGTCGTTGGGGCAGATCGCGGTCCAGCTGGCAGGCCGCGTCCCAACCATCTACAGCGTGCAATGGCCGGCCTACCTCGACGACACCAACGCGTACAGCCGCGTTCGCAACTGGGTCGCCGAGAGCCTCGCCTGCCGCCTGGCGGCGCGCGTCGTCGCGGTGTCGAACAGCGACCGCCGGACGCTCGTCCGCCGGCGTCTGTGCGCAGCCAAGAAACTCACCGTGATCTACAACTCGTTCGACCCGCGCAAGTTCTCCCAAGTCGCGCCCAAACCAGGCGGATCTGACCACGATCGCGGTGGCGCGGTGCTGGGATTCGTCGGACGGTTGGCGGACCAGAAAGGATGCGAGTTCCTGATCGAGGCGATGCCGGCGGTCATCCAGGCGCATCCCCACACGACCTTACGCATCGTCGGCGACGGCCCGGACCGCCCCAAGCTCGAGGCGCTGGTCGGACGGCTTCGGCTCGAGCAGACGGTTGAGTTCCTCGGGTACCGTCCGGCCTCAGCCGAGCTGATGGAGGACTTCGACGCCCTGATCGTCCCATCGATCTACGATGTGCATCCGCTGGTGGCGGTCGAGGCGATGGCGAGCAGCCTGCCCGTGGTCGCCTCCGCCGTCGGTGGGTTGGCCGAAACCGTGGTGGACGGGACGACCGGATTCCTGGTGCCCCCACGCCAGCCTGCGGCGCTGGCCTCCGCCGTCAATCGGCTGCTGTCGTCCGACGCGCTGCGGCGCTCGATGGGGGTCGAGGCGCGCAAGCGCGCGCTGGCGCAGTTCAGCCCGGAGGTGTGTGTGGCGGCGTACGCGACGGAATATCGCGCGCTGCTGGGGCGGCGTCCGCCGCGTGCCTGACCGCGTACCTGAAACTCTGCCAGCGGGCATCGGGCTCCCACCGCGTGACATCGATGATGGCGGCGCCGTGCTGCTCGCACCATCCGGTGACCTCGCCCTGGGAGAGACCGAACATCGTCACGGCCGGATGACCGCCATAACGGAGCCGGCGGTAGCCGTCGACCAGCGGCTCGGGAACGAGTTGCTTCAGGCGCCCGGCCAGCGTGGCCGGCCGGCTGGGCAACTGAAAGATCAGCAGGCCGTCGGGGCGCAGCACCCGCAGGAATTCGGCCAGGTAGCGGCGGGTGTAGCGAGGCTTCAAATGCTGCAGCGTCATCGTGGTGTAGATGAAGTCGAAGCTGTGATCAGCGAAGAGCTGGAGGTCGTCGCCGCTGAGCGTGTGATAGGTGCACCGGTCCGGATGACGGTTGAACCCGCGGGCCAGCTCGATCATCGACGGCGAGATGTCGACGCCGTCGACCCGCTCGAAATGATCGGTCAGCGCCTGGCTCAGCCGCCCCGGACCGCAACCGAAATCGAGCGCGCGCTGCCGGGCGACCGGAACCTTCAGCGAGGCGACGTAGTCCATCAGCGCGGTGATCTCGTCCGCGCCGGTTTTGAAGAAGTCGTCGACCTGCCAGCGGTTTCCCTTCTTGTCCGGGGCTGCGAGCACCGCCCAGAACGGATCGTCCTGGCCGGCGACATTCCATCGCTGTTGCAAACGTTCGAGTTTCATCGCGGGGTTGCCTCCCATAGTATTCCCCTGTGGTGAGGCGGCTCTCCCCCGAGGCGGTCGCCGCCGTGGCGCTGATCTGCCTGTATCTTCTCGTCGCCAACGGGCACCTGCAGAGCATCGATGGACTGGTGGTGTACCGGCAGGGCGTGTCGCTTGCCTACCACCAGTCGCTGCACTGGAGTCCCCCGATCTTCTGGGGAGACCCGCGCACGACAAGCAGCTATGGCATCGGGCTCTCGCTGCTCTACGTCCCCGGCCTGTGGCTGTTCTCCTGGCTACAACCGCACATGCCGGTGCCGCACGGCAACTACGACTTTTCGCTCCTCTATAGCGATCCCCTCTGGCCGCTGGTGGGGATGCCGGTTCAGATCCTGGTCGTCGCCGCGGGCGCCTACCTGGTCGCCCGCCTGGTTCGCGCCCTTGGCTTTGGCACCGGGCCCGCGCTGTGGGCGTTGGTGCTTTTCGGCATCGGCTCCCCGGCGATCGTCTATTCGCGAGCCGACACCGCTCAGTTCCTCGAGGGGCTGTGCTGGATCGGGGCCATTTATGCCGCGGTCCGTTTTCGCCAGACCGATCGGCAGTGGTGGCTGTGGGGCTGCGGCATCGCCCTCTTTTTCGCCCTCCTCACGCGTCCCCTCGAAGGCCTCCTGATCGCCCCCGCCGCCGCCGTCCTCGCGGTCCCCGATCTTCGGCCCTGGCGATGGACCCGGTCGGTGTGGACGGGTGCGGCCATCCTGGCGGGGTGGGAAGCCGCCGCAGTCGTCGTGACCCTGGCGGTCAACGTCGGGCGTTTCGGCGGACCGCTCAACTTCGGGTCGCCAACCGGCTGGACGACGCCGCTGCTGGTTGGCCTGGCCGGCTCGCTCGTGAGCCCGGCGCGCGGCATGCTCTGGGCCTTTCCCGCGATCGTTCTCGTTCCTCTTGGTCTGCGGCGCCTGTGGGTCGACGGCCACCGGTGGCCGGCCGCCGTTATCACTATCCTTTGCGCGGCGCTGTTGCTCAACGTGTCGCTCTGGACCTTCTGGTGGGGCGGGTGGAGCTGGGGTCTGCGCCTCTTCCTGCCGGCGTTGCCACTGCTGGCGGTGCTGGCCGCGGTCGGCATCACCGCCCTACCGGCCGGCGTCCGCCGATGGTTGCCCGGGGTGCTCCTCGCCGGCGGGATACTGTGGGCCGTGCCAGGAACCGTGACCGACATTCTCGGCGGCTATGGCGGCGCCTATAACGGGACCGACGGCAGCTTCCGGCTGAGCGGCTACCCACCGATCGGCGCCTGGCAGTTCGTTCACCACCTGCGGGCCTATTTCCTGACCGATTCGTCAGCGGTGGACCTCGTGTGGCTCCGCCTCAGCCGCCTGACCCACAACCTCTCGCTGATTCCGCCGGTCCTGCTGGCGGTCGCGTGCGCCGCGCTGTTGATGCCGATCCGGCAGCGGGCCCGAATTACCTCGGTCCGACGGCAACCTCTTCTGGAAGCGACGCCCGGGCGGTAACGCGCGGCCTCTTGGGCGAGAAGGTCAGGATGTGCCAGATCATCGCCATGCCCACCCCGAGCCCTTTCCAGATACTCTGGCTGGCGCCCTTCGAACGACCGACCCGGCGGCGGAACGTGATCGGAATCTCCAGCAGCGTCAGCTGATGCAGCAGGGCCACCAGCATCATGTGTGGCGAGAAGTGATAGCCGCCGACCGTCAGGTCAGGAAGGATTTTCTCCAGCGCCTGGCGCCGGATCACGCGGAAGGTACAACCGACGTCACTGATGGTCGCCACCCCCAGGAACTGGGAGTCCCAAAACCGCAGGCGAAGAAGGAAGGCGACGGCCATATTGCCCCAGGTGAAGAAGTGGTCCATCTGCGAGCCGGGCTCGACCAGGCCGCGGACCACTCGGTTGCCGACCACCATGTCGGCCTGCCCGATGTAGGCGAGGAATTTCTTGAGGTCGTCGGCCGCAAAGGTCCCGTCGCCTTCGACCAGCGCGACCACGTCGGCCTTCGATACGGCGTAGCTCTCGGCCAGCCCGCGGATGCACGCATAGCCATACCCCTGGCGAGGCTCGTGGATAACGCGCGCCCCCGCCTTCACCGCTAGCTCCGCCGTCCGGTCCGTGCTGTTGTTGTCGATGACCAGCACCTCGATGACCCCCGGCTGCCTGATGAAGTCGCGCACCGTATCCGCCGTCGCCTGCGCGTCGTTATAGGCCGTCACCGCGACCACGACCCTGGGTTGCGCCGGAACCGTGCTCCCGTTGTCGGTGGGCGGCCGCGCCGAGACCTTACGCACCAGGCGTCCGCGGAAGGTGAACAGCACCATCACGACTACGAGCGCGACGATGCCCCAGGCGAGCAGGTTGAAGATGAACACCCGGGCCTCGGTCAAGGCGGCGACCAGTTGCCGGGTATCGACCGGCAGTATCGAAAGGATGAAGGCGAGCGGATGGAGCGCGGCCCCCAACACCGCCAGCAGGACCACCGTCAGGGCGACGATGGCTCGCCCGCCCCTCATGGCAAGGACCTACGGCGCATTGCCCACATCATCGCAGTTCGTAAATGGTCACGGTCTTGGCCTGGTCGGCGTAGATCGGCGTGAAGAGGGCGGGATCATTCAGCTCGCTGAAGAGCGGAGAGGCATGCATCAGCGGGTGGTCGAAGATCGTGCTCCAGTAGATGTAGCGGATGCCGAGCGCCTTCAGCGCATCGACGCCCGCGGCGCCATCGAGGTGCTGCGTATAAAAGCGCTCGAGCGCCGGATGGTCGCCGGGAAATGGGTTGCCGCCGAGCATCTCGACGCGGTCGTCGAAGGTCAGGTAGCGGTCGTGCCCCAGGTGGGCCGCGATGAAGGCCGTCTCGGGCAGCTGCTGGAGTCCATTTTGGATCACGAAGGGGTTGCAGTACCCAATCTGGCACGGGTGGTCGGTGGCGACCCAGATGCCGATCAGCGGGAGGGCAAAGATCGGCAGTAACTGCAGTCGCAGGCCGACGATCCGAAGCGCGATCGCCGGTAGGCGCGGACGGATCAGCATGGCGACGGTGACCGCCATGGTCACGACGAAGGCGAACGCAACCAGGTCGATCAGGATCCGGTTCATGTCGCTGAAAAAGATCTGGCGGTCGATGCGCAGGTAGGACTGAAGGATGAGCGCGATGCTGAGAAAGGCCCACACACCGGCAAGGGAAAACCGCATCAGCGCGTCGAAGGCCAGCCCCGCGAGCGGCGCGGCGAGGGCGACAACCGGGAGTAGATATCGTTCGGGATCGCCGATATTCGGCGCCCGAAGGAAGAGAAGGTAGAGGACGCCGTAGGCTGCGATCCCGCCAAAGAGTTGCAGGGCGGCCGCCTCGCCTCGCCGTGCCCTGGCGACCGCGAGCGGCGCCGCGGCAACGAGAAAGGCCAGCACGGGAGCGGTCTCCGGGAAGTTGCGAAACAGGTGGCGCCACCACCCCGGTAACAGGTCGAAGAACGGCACCGGCTGCCAGAAGGGAAGCGCCTGGTGAATCACCCACGGGTCGATCAGGTAGCCGCCGAAGATGCGAGCCAGCGCCGGATACGCGGGGTTGCCGAAGAGGACCTCGTTGCGCAGGAGGTGGGGGGCCGCCAGCAGCAGCGCGATCAGCAGCGAACCGGCCGTCACCGCGACCTCGGTCCGCCAGGCGGCTCGGCGCAGCGGCACCAGGATGGCGAGCAGAACGATGGGCGCCACGGTCGCGACCTCGATCAGCCCGTTGTATTTCGTCCAGTAGGCGCCGGCGAGCAGCACGCCCCCGCCGATCGCGCGCGGCCAGGCGCCGATATCGCTGCGCACCAGCCAGTAGACGGCGGCGATGAAGAAAAAGATGTTGACGGTTTCGGTGTTCTCGGCCAGCAGCGCGTAGACGTAATAGCCGGACCACAGCGCGAAGGTGGCCGCGCACAGCGACGCCCCGATCGAGAGCTTGAGGCCCACCCGCGCGATCCGGCCGCAGACCGCGGCGGTGCCAACCGTGAAGGCGAGCGGGAGGAGCCGGGGCCCTAGCTGGGAGAGGTGGCCGAGCAGGTGGGAGATGTCGGCGTACAGGAGGTACATAAAGGGCGGATAGGCGTACTCCGACTGCATGTAGCTCGGACTCACCTGCGTGGGAAGGGACGCGGTTTCGTAGACGACGCGCGTGAAGTGCCAGTGGTAGACGTAGAAGTCCCAGCCGGCGATCGGCATCCGCATCAGAAGGATGCCGAGATGAACGGCGAAGGCCACCACCACCGCGGCGCCGACCGCGAACAGGGCCCATTCCCAGGAGGGCTGCCAGCGCTCCGCCGGGGCGGTCGTCCGGCGCCAGATTCGCACGCCTGCCACCACCGCCCCGAGCGTCAGGGCCGCGGACGCGATCAAGCTCAGTCCGCTGAACGCGATGCCGAACGGCCAGTTCGCCGTGAAGCTCACCGCCGTGACCAGGACCAGGCCGGCCGGCAGCGCCATCAGGACGCGGTCGACGACGGGAACCGGGCGCTCGCCCGCGCCGAGAGAGAGGATGCCCCAACCCGCGCCGCCGGCGAGCGCGGCAAACAGGACGAGCCAAACCGCGCTGATCCCGAAATAGTAGGCGAACGCGAAGGCAGCCCAATTTGGGTCCAATAGAATTGCCCCAGTGCCAACCTACGAGGCCGACGCCATCGTGCTGCGCCGCCTGGACTATGGCGAGGCGGACCGCATCCTCACGCTGCTGACGCGCGAGCACGGCAAGCTGGCGGCCATCGCCAAGGGGTCGCGCCGGGCGAAAGCAAGGAACGGCAGCGGCCTCGACCTGTTCACGCGGTCGCAGATGATGCTGGCGAAGGGCCGCAACCTGGACGTCGTCGCGCAGTCGGAACGGCGTGGCGATACCAGGAACATCAGCGGCGACCTGCAACGAACCGCCTACGCCTGCCTGGTTGCGGAGGTTGCCGACAAAGTGCTGGAGGATCGGCATCCGGTCGACGACGTCTTCGAACTGGTGGCGATCACCCTCACCCGGCTGAATGCGCCTGAGCGGGCAGCTCGCGCCGACGCCGCCTGGTTCTTGATGCGGATCCTCGAGCTGCTCGGGTACCAGCCGCAACTCCAGGACTGCGCCAGCTGCGGGTCGGCGTTGCCGGAGGCGCCGGCCTGGTTCTCGCCCTTACTCGGCGGCGTCCTCTGCGCGCGGTGCGGCGCCCACGATCAGGCCGGTTCGCCGGTCTCGGTCAACGGGCTCAAGGTGCTGCGGCTGATGGCCGCCGGCGGTGAGGCGCTCTATGACCGTCTGAAGCTGCCGGCGGAACTGTTGGATGAGGTCGAGCAGGCGCTCGAAGCCCAGCTCGAATACCACCTCGACCGCCACCTGAAGAGCATCGAATTCATCCGTACGATCCGCTGATGGCGCAGGAGGTTTCGGAGAAATCCCCTCCCCCGCCTGCGGGGGAGGGTCGGGGTGGGGGCTTGATGGACAAGCTGGTCTCGCTGGCCAAGCGCCGTGGCTTCTTCTTCCAGTCGAGCGAGATCTACGGCGGCATCCAGGGCATCTACGATTTCGGCCCGCTCGGCGTGGCGCTGCGCAACAACATCAAGCGGGCCTGGTGGCGTTCGATGGTCGAGCTGCGCGACGACGTCGTCGGACTGGACGCGGGCATCATCATGAACCCGAAGGCGTGGGTGGCTTCGGGCCACGTGCAGAACTTCACCGACCCGCTGGTCGAATGCAAGAAATGTCACCGGCGTTTCCGGGCCGACCAGGTGAGCGGTCCGCGTCACGAAGAGGACGGCGGCGAGTTCACCGAATCGCAACAGTTCAACCTGATGTTCAAGACCTTCATCGGGCCAATGGAAAATTCCAGCACCCAGGCGTATCTGCGGCCGGAGACGGCCCAGGGCATCTTCGTCAACTTCAGCAATGTGCTGAACTCGTCCCGGATGCGGCCGCCCTTCGGCATCGCCCAGATCGGTAAGGCATTCCGCAACGAGATCACACCGGGCAACTCGATCTTCCGCCTACGTGAGTTCGAGCAGATGGAGCTGGAGTATTTCGTGCCGCCGGCCGACGAGATGAAGTGGCTCGAATACTGGAAGGAACAGCGGCTCGCCTGGTATCTCACGCTGGGAATCCGGGGCGAGCACCTGCGCCTGCGCCCGCATGACAAGGACGAGCTGGCCCACTACGCGCGCGGCGCCTTTGACGTGGAGTACCAGTTTCCATTCGGCTGGTCCGAGCTCGAAGGCGTGGCGGCGCGCGGCGACTACGATCTGACGGCGCATCAGAAGGCATCTGGAAAGGACCTGTCCTACTTCGACGACATCACGCGCGTGCGCTACGTCCCGCACGTGGTCGAGCCATCGGCCGGTGTCGACCGCACGATGCTGACCCTGATGATCGACGCCTACCACGAGGAAGAGGTGCGCGGCGAGCAGCGCGTCGTGCTCCGATTCAGCCATGGGATGGCGCCCATCCAGGTCGCGATCCTGCCGCTGTCGCGCAAACAGCCGCTCACCGAGATGGCCCAGAAGGTCGAGCACGAGCTGCGCCCCTATTTCCGGACCGAGTACGACGACACCCAGGGGATCGGTAAGCGATATCGCCGCCAGGACGAGATCGGGACGCCCTTCGCGGTGACCATCGACTTCGAAACCGAGAAGGACCAGGCCGCCACCATCCGCTCGCGAGACGAGATGTCCCAGGTTCGGGTGCCGCTCGCCCAGCTCCGTACGGAGTTACAGGACCGCCTCGCTTGACGAACACGAAGCTGCCCACCTCGTGAAAGGCGTGATCCTGGCCGGGGGCACCGGCAGTCGATTGCATCCGCTGACCAGGATTACGAACAAACACCTGCTGCCGATTTACGACCGGCCGATGGTGACCTACGCGATCGAGGCGCTGGTGACCGCCGGCATCACCGAACTCATGGTGGTCACCGGTGGCACCCACGCAGGCGAGTTCCTTCGCCTGCTGGGCAACGGCCATGAATACGGCATCGATCGCCTTCTCTATGCCTACCAGGAGCGGCCCGGCGGAATCGCCGAGGCGCTTGGCCTGGCGCAGCGCTTCGCCGAGGACGACCGGCTGGTGGTCATCCTCGGTGACAACATCCTCGAATTTTCGATCCGCCCGTGCGTGGAACACTTCCTCGCGCAGGAGCGCGGGGCCCGATTACTGCTGGCCCGGACGGAAGACGCGAACCACCTCAAGCACCTCGGGGTGCCGCGGTTCGACGGCAAGAACCGCATCGTCGAGATCATCGAAAAGCCCGAGAAGCCGCCCAGCAACTTTGGGGTGACCGGCATCTACTTCTATCCGAGCGAGGTCTTCGAGGTACTGCCGCGGCTCAAACCATCGGGCCGTGGAGAGCTCGAGATCACTGACGTCAACAACTGGTTCATCACCGAGCGCGGTGCTGAGTACGACGTCCTCGACGGCTTCTGGGGGGATGCCGGCGAATCGATCGATGCCTACTACGCCGTCAACGATTTCGTCCGGCGTAACGGGGCCAACAAGCACACTTCCTGATAGCCCGGCGGCTTGCCGCGCCGGCCTCGCGACCGGTAGGATGGCAGACCTGCGATGAGAAGGCACCTCGGCGCGCTGCTCACGTTCAGCGGCATCATCGCTGGTGTCGCCTTCGCGTCACCGACGGTGGCATCAGCGGCCAAGGTGCAGATGATGGATCCCGCGATCGGGCCGCATATCGCCGACGAAGCGCGACACGCGCACGATCAGTTGCATTTCTCGCCGGCGTCGTCACCGATCGTTCCGCGCCGCACGCGGTCCGCGCTGGCCGCCCCGCTCGGGCCGTCGGCACCGGCGGCGTCCGTGGGAAACCTGACCCGCGAGGTCTTCGCATTTGCCCCCTACTGGGCGCTCAGCGCCAATGACCAGACCAACTGGAAATACAACCTCCTCAGTACGCTGGCCTACTTCGGGATCAGCGTCAACGTCGATGGCAGCTTCAATACCAGCGACAGCTCGTGGGCGGGCTGGAACAGTCAGAACCTGGTCGACATGATCAATCGCGCGCACACCGCGGGTGACCGGGTCGTCGTCGTGATCAAGGCGACCAGCACGGCGACCGCCAACGCGATAGTCAGCTCGGAGACCTCTCGGCAGGCCGCCATCACCAACACGATCAGCGCCATCTCGGCGAAGAGCCTCGATGGCGTCAACGTGGATTTCGAAGGGAGCTGCCCGAGTCCCGGTACGGCCTGCGCCGAGCAGGCGGGCATCACCACCTTCATGAATGAGCTCTCGAGCCGGGTTCATCAGCAGTGGCCGAACGCGATGGTGAGCATCGACACCTACTCGGGTTCCGCTAGCTGGGACCAGGGGTTCTTCAATATCGCCGCCCTCGAACCCTACGTCGATGCCTTTTTCATCATGGCCTACGACATGGTGTTCTCCAACATGCCGGGTCAGGCGGGGCCGCAGGCGCCGATGAATGGCTGGACCTACAACGACAGCCTTTCGGTGAGCCAGTACCTCGGCAAGGCGCCGGCTTCCAAGATCATCCTCGGGGTGCCCTACTACGGGTATACGTGGTCGGTCGGCTCGAACCAGGCCGTGCGACCTGGTGCCTACGCCGCTGCGTCAGGCGGAGCCAACTCAAGGACCTACGGCGACATCGGCACGTGCTTCGCCAGCGGTCCCAACACGTTGGCGACCTATTGGGACACGACGGCGCAATCGCCATGGGCCCTCTGGTGGAGCCCGGCGACCGGTGATCCCTGCCAGGGAAATTACGGCGCCTGGCGCGAGGTCTATTACGATGACGCGACGTCGCTCGGCATCAAGTACGACCTCGTCAACGCCAACAATCTGCGAGGCACCGGGATGTGGGCGCTCGGTTACGACGGCAACGCCCCCGAGCTCTGGAGCGTGCTCTCGGTCAAGTTTGCGGCGCCCTGGCAACCGCTCGGCGGCATCCTGACCGGGGGACCGACGGCGTCAACGTCGGTCACGACGGGAGCGACCCGGACCGACGTCTTCATCCGCGGCCAGGACAACCAGCTCTGGCATCAGGTGTTCGACGGCACCACCTGGAGCGGCTGGGAACCACTGGGCGGGATCATCACCGCCGAACCATCGGCGATATCGTGGGGGCCTAATCGCATCGACGTGATGGCGCGCGGTCAGGACAACGCGCTCTGGCACAAGTGGTTTGACGGCACCAGCTGGAGCGGCTGGCAGCCACTCGGCGGCGGGCTGGCGTCGGCGCCCACCGTTTCCTCGTGGGCCCCGAATCGTCTCGACGTCTTCATCCAGGGTCAGGACAAGGCGCTCTGGCACAAGTGGTTTGACGGCACCGGTTGGAGCGGCTGGCAGACGATGGGCGGCGTCATCACCGCGGCACCGGCTGCCGTGTCCTGGGGAACCAACCGCGTCGACGTCTTCGCCCGCGGCCAGGACAACCAGCTCTGGCACAAATGGTTCGATTCGACAGGGTGGAGCGGCTGGGAAGCCAACGGCGGGACGCTCGCCTCCGGACCGGGGGTGACCTCCTGGGGCCCGAACCGATTGGACGTCTTCGTTGCCGGCCAGGATGCGCAGCTCTGGCACCGCTGGTGGGATGGCGTCCAGTGGAACCGGTGGCAAGCGCTCGGCGGGGTGGTCGCCGCCAATCCCGCAGCCGCGTCACCCGCGGTCGGACATATAGATGTCTTCGTCGAGGGCGCGGACCGGGCCCTCTGGCGCAAGTCCCTCGTCTTTTACTAGTCGCAGCCTCCGGACGGACGGTCTAGCTGGCCCTGACGTCTGCAGCGCTCGGCCGCTTCTTACCTCTCTCGTAATATCGCCCCATCTGCAGGAGCTGCCTGAGGCCCAGAGGAGCCTTAACACCGTTGAACACATCCTTGTCCGACCGAGTGCGGCCAGCTTGCACGCGCTGTCGCGAACGAAAGGTGTCGCGCAGCGCCATAAGATTCCAGAGGTACGCCCTGGCGACATTCACGGCCGCACCTGGTCGTCCGGCAACTACCCCTCCGGCGGCACCCAACCCGCACACGGCAATGTGTAGCGGAAGCATGGAAGCGAGAGTCGGCCAGCTCGCATTCTTCAGAATCGAGCGCAACCGATTCTTATACGAGTGATATTCATAGACGGATGGGGACAGGCGCGTTGACGTTGCTCCACCCATGTGATAGACGGGAGGCAGGCGATCCGAATACCTGACATCCCACCCCGATAAACGTGCTCGCCAACAGAAATCGGATTCCTCAAAGTAAGCGAAGGCAGTCTCGTCAAACAGGCCGATCTGCCGAACCGCCGCCGATCGGACGTACATCGCGGCGCCCTTTACCGAGAACACGGATCGAGCGGTTATCGCCGGCTCCGCAACGTCCCCAATGTGCGGGTGAACCAAGAAACCGGATCGGCTTGTCAGGCTACCGACTGAGTCGATGCGGCTCCCGTCCGCTGAGAGTACCGGGCCCTGGCAGGCAGCAACGGCAGGATCAGAAGTCAGGTATTCAACGGCGCCTTCTAACGGCCCGGCGAGGATGGCATCGTTGTTCAATAGCAGGCAAAATTCCGACGTCGAAGCTTCCCAGGCGCGATTGTTGGCGGAAGCGTATCCGATATTTGTGGCTGCTCGCAAAATCCTAATCGGTAGTCGCTTCATCCAGGCGTCGATAATCTCGATCGATCCATCCGTCGAACCGTTGTCGAAAACAATGATCTCGAGGGGGATGCCTTTTCCGTAACGCTCGATCGACTCCATGCATGCCGGCAGTAGCATCGCCCCGTTCCAGTTAACGATCAGAACCGACAGAGTCTGCACCGCGATCACCTGATACCGGACGACGGTGATTTCTGCCGAGACGTCACCCGCAACCGAGCAGCGCGTAGGGCCAAGACGAGTCGGTGGCGGCAAGCGATCGCGGCAATCGCGACCAAGAACAAGCCTGTGGCCAACCCCGAAATCAAGGTCACGATGGCCGGCTGATACGAGAACGTAACCTTTAGCGGGCGGCCGGAAAGCTCCGCTCCGTTGAAGTGGAAGGCATTAGCGAAACCGTCGACTTCTACGCTGCTGGCCCGGCCCACGACAGCTCCGGTACTCGGATCCGTTAAGGTCGCTTGCCAGTCCGGTGAGTACGGTTCCCGGTATACGAGCGTGGAGGCATCACACAGCGGGTCCACCGAAACCAGCCATTCCGTCGGGCTGGAGGCACGGATTGAGGCAGTGCAAGCGTTGTCCGCGGACTGACCAGGGAATTGGCTAACCGACTCGAGATAACTGGGGGCGTTTGAAGGATCGCCCGGTAAGAAGGATAGGGCTGGCTTTGTCTTGGAAGGGGTGACCTCCCGAAGTTGGAAGGCGCCGTAGTCGGCAATCACTCGAGGGGCGATGTCCGCGACAATGCTCGCGGTCTCCGATGATTCGAGAATCGGATCAAGGACGGCGGGCACTCGGTAAAATTCATGAGCGCGGTCATCCAGGTTGGATACGACTAGGTACTTAACGCCCAACTCCTTGAGGATCGCCTCGAACGAAGAAATCCGCCCCCGCTCCAGGGCATTGCCAACGATTGACTGCAAGTCGGGTGTCGTTGGGCTCGCGAACGATTGGATTCCGTTGTAGTCTGACCGGCCGGTTAGGAAGTAGATCGGGGAAATGCCGATGTACACACCCGAACCGTCCGCCGGGACCACGCTCCAGGCGGGACGCGATAGGGGCAGACTGAGGACCGGACCCGGCGGCAGGTGCTCAAGGTCCGTCAGCATGCTTAGGTAGGGATCCGGTAGCCCTGGCATAACCCTTGTGTAGGTCACGTTCTGATAATTCGGCTGCCCAAATTCCGCGCCTCGAAAGAAAGGTGCGTCGTAGACGATCATGCCTGCAGCCAGTCCGAGGGGCACTACAAGCCACCACCGATTCCTAGCGTATGACAGGAGCTCAAGGAGCGCCACGCCGGCAGTGATTGCGAAGACCTCAACCATTGGGATGGCAAACTTATCGAAGAAGTTCCTCTCCGCGGTCCATCCGGGGACGTTCTTGGTGAGGATTTCGAATAGCTGCTCGCCTCCAGGCACGAAACGAAGAGTCTGCAGGTACAGAAAAATGATTGTGACCCCAAGGAGTCCAATCAGCAGGCGCTTATTGGTCTTCCCCAGGGTCATCAAGCTGACAAGTGAGCCGGCGACGATAATCGCCGCCGGTAATATTCCGAGGATCCAAAGAGCCTGCGACCACTCGTCGGACCTTAGCTCGGGATGGCTAAAGGCCTGAAGCAGAGCTCCGCTATTTCGGAGACTAACGGCGTCGAGAGAGCTCATAAGTGGGGCCAAAGCGCGAATGACGGCTAACGCATCGGCTTTCCCTGAGGCTGAGAGTGCGCTTGTCAGCTGAGACTGGTGGAGGAATGGATCAAGCAGTATGGGAGCAATCCAAAACGCATTGATCGCGCTCACGACGCTAATGAAAACGAGGAGTCTCCTAACGCTAACGCGGTAAACGCCAGCCAAAGCGGAAACAGCGGCGACCGCGATTAAGAGGAGTCCACACGATATCGTCCATGGGACTTGGTTAACCGCCGGCGCAAGGGCCAAAACGGCCAGCCCAGCGATCAGGCTCTCGGTCACCCCATGCCTTTTTTGACTCCGCAAGAAGAGCAGGAGAAGCCAGGGTAGCAGCGGTTCCCAATAGATTGCCGTGAGCAAGCTGGTCCATTGCGTCTCCGCCACGAGAGGAGCGCAAACAGCCACAGCTCCGGCGAAGCCGGCACAGGCCCTGGCCTTGAAGTCCTTTCGGTTGGTAAGTTCAAGAACAAGCCAGGCGACACCAAGATACGTGAGAGCTAGCGCAAGCCCAAAAAATAGCCCTTGAGCATTCAGCCCAATCGACTTCGCGGCGAGCAACAACACAGTGAAAGGAACGAAGTACGTGCGCGGGTTGTAGCCACCCAGATTCTGATCGAGTACAGGTAGAGATGCATGGGACAGCCATCGATCGGGGTAGGCATACATTAGGTGCGAATCATCGCCCCCTAAGTTCATCAGCGCGCCCGTGGCACCCGTCCACAGGAGAATCGGCACCAGCCCGAGAGCGACTGTGGGGAGTCCCCAGAAGAGAAGAGCGCGCCAATCGACCTGCCTGAAGGCTTTAAGAGTGCCGAATTGGCGTATGCCAGAGGCCGTGTCGCGGCTCCGCGCCAGCGCGACCGCTCTAGCCCTGGCTAGGACCGTCACCTCGAGCTACTGGTTCACGCGAAAGAGCGGACGGTCGGAACCTGAGGCAACGACCGCATCCTTTGGTCGGCGATTGTTAGCCTGAGCCCGCGCTCCAGGTCAACGCTCGGTGTGTAACCCAGGACATCCCTCGCGCGCGCGATGTCGAGAACCCTTTGAACCGGGCCGCCAGCCACCGATTCGGCAAACTCGATAGGAGATGAGAACTCGCCGATTCGATTGATCAGCGTTGCCAAGTCGAGGAGGCTCACACTTTCGGGCCCGGCAATGTTAACCGGCTCCGCACACGGGTAGCGCTCAGCGAGCCGGAGTAAGCCGTCAACGAGGTCGTCGATATAAACGAAAGATCGAACCTCAGCGCCGGTACCCCAAATCCGAATTGGCCGTCCACTGAGGCCAGCGGCAATCCACTGGGATATCACTCGGCCTCGCTTGGGATCCGCGGTGTCACCAGGTCCATAAACGTTGCATGGCCGCGCGATGGCCACTCCTAACCCATGTTCCCGGTAATACATCCGTGACGCCACTTCGCCGAAAAGCTTCGCTAACGCGTATGAGTTGTAGTTGCTGCCGCCCACGTCGCCACTGCGCTCCGTCTCGAGTAGGGGCAGAGGCGATGAGTCCGGATACACTTCGGCCGAGCTGATGTATGTGACGGTCTTCACGCGGTTGACCCGTGAAGCCTCGAGTATGTTCGTGGCGATCACCGAATTCGTTCGGAATATGTGGGCCGCTCGCTGGCGCTTGAATTCCGCGTTGCCGTCGACAGCCGCAGCAACAAAGACGTATTCCTGTCCCTCAGTCGCCGTTTGGGACTGCGATAGGTCGGTAAAGTCGACGAAAGCGATCGCGGCCCGAGCGAACCCATCACTCTTGCGCGCACTGGCAGACAGCCGCCGGACTCCCGCCGTGACGACGGCGCCTCTACGTACGAGTTCTTCGGTCAGTGCTGCGCCGATGAAGCCATTCGCGCCTGCAACCAACACACGAGCGCCGTGCCAGATTTCAGTCATTTCTAACCCGACTGCGACTACCGGATAGAAGGCCGACGGCAAGGCCGACACCGCCCGCCGCGTATTCAGCAGTTCTCATGACGATGAAGCCAAGCGCTTGCGTGGGGTGCTTGAGGAAGAGATTCCGATTTCGGAAATATCCCCGTCTCAATGGGTTGAATTGCCGGAACGAGCGGGTGACACCGTGGCGCCTTACGAATGAAGGGATCTCGCGTCCATAGAGGTATCTCTTCTTGACCAAGCGGGTCAGCGTCAGGGAACCCTCGTTATGAAGCACCTCCTGGTGTACCCGACCGACCGAGAAGCCCGCGCGGCGCAGCCTGATATGGAGATCCCAGTCGTCTCCTCCGATGTTGTGGAGCCCACCGACGGTCTCCAAAGCGGTTCGCCGAACAAACCTTGGCGCCTCCACAACGTCATCACCCAGGTAGCAGGCCCGCTCGATCGCTTTTGCCTTGGCCCAAAAACCAACTCCGAAGGAGCGTTCGGGGACGATCAAAGCCTGATAATCCGACGCCCTGGCGGTATCCACGCAATCCTGTATCAGGGTCGGGGGCAGGATCATGTCAACGTCCAGGTAATAGATGTATTCTCCACGCGCCAACGAGGCTCCGTAGTTTCGTTGCTGCGGAGCGCCGAATACACGACGCGTCGTCTGATCAGGACCATGGCGATAGATCCTGTCCGTGAATGCTCGGGCCAAATCCGTAGTCCGGTCCGTGCTGAACCCATCTACAACGATTAGCTCGATTCCATCGAAGGTTTGGGCTCGAACAGAACCGAGACAAGCCTCAATAAATTGGGCTGAATTGTACGTGGGCACAACGATCGATACACCCGGCATATCCGAATGCTGCTCCGTCATGATTCAGCGATTTCGGCGGTCGTCCCCGCCGTTTCGGCCGCTACCCCGACGCCGGTGATCGTCCGACTTATGGTTCGATCGGCTAGGTCAGCCGTAATCTCATAAGAAATTGCCTTGTTTCGGATCCTGGCTCGACCGCTTAACTCAGTACGTAGCGTCGGGTGCGACCAAACGAGCATCATTGCGTCCTTAAGGGCCCGCGGTGTCGGCTCGACAAGAAGACCGGTCTCGCGATCCGCGATGGCGTCGCGCAATCCAGGTACATCGTAGGCAATTGCAAGGGTGCCGCAGGCATTGGCCTCGTTGACGACGAGACCCCAACCTTCGCGTACGGACGCCATCACAAGAGCATGAGCCTCAGCCATCTTGCGATGTTTCTCATCAGCGCCGAGACGCCCCCAAAACCGCACGCGGTCGGCGACTCCCAGTCGAGCGGCGAGCGCCCGCAGCGACCTCTCATAACGGTCCGGACCGTCACCGATGAGCCACAATTCACCATGGGCTGCTTCGGCGTTAAACATGGCAAAGGCTCTCACGATGTCATCCACACGCTTGGACGCGGTTAGCCGGCCGACATAAACGAAGGTTGGCGTTTCGGTTTTCGGCAGGCCCGCGTCATCGACAGCTTCGACCCCGACGGGCATGATGGTTACCGGACCGCGAAAGCCGAGTTTCCTAAGGTCGTCGGACGTCGACTGACTTATCGTGAGCACGGGTGCCGTCCGGTAGAAGCGGAGGTACAGAGGCTCAAGCATGAATCCGATCGCGTTCAGGGGAAACGGCGTCTCATACCACCATACCTCCCGGGCCAGTTGGTACATGAGCATTAACGTGGGCTTTCTCGCCCACAACGGCGTGAAGAACGGGACGGTATTGATCTCGTCAATGACCAGGTCAAAATCGCCAACAAGCCTTCGCCGATAACGCTGAAACGCGTGCCAGTGGACAGTCCACTGGCGCCCCGCCCGGACGAACCTGATGCCATCGATATCCTCTTGAGCCAGCGCTCCAGGAAATGAGGCACTGAACCATTCGACGCTATGCCCGCGGCGTACTAGCCGACGCGCGATCTCGTGGGTCAATATTTCCGCGCCGCCCGCCTTTGGATGCCGCGGGCAACGCCAGTTCAGGATGAGGAGGCGCACGTGTGGCTAGCGGCCGGCCGCCATATCCCTTTCGTGCAGAATGGCTGCGCGCTGATGAGCGTAGAAGCGCAAGAAGTGAAGGCGGTAAAAAATGGCCGCGGTATCCCAGAGGACGTTCCAAGTGGCCTTTAGATCAGCTGTGCTCTGGAATTTGTAATTGAGTTCGACTGGCGCTTCCATGACTTTCTTGTAGCCAAGAGTACGTGCAACGACGAGTAGCTCCAAGTCGAAGGCGAATCGTTTTATCGCCAGCAGTGGGAGGACTTCCTCCAGGACTTGCCGCTTGAACAGTTTGAGACCCGTTTGAGTGTCGCGCACTTTTAAGTGAAAAAGCATGCGAATGATGAGCTGATATACCCAGCTCTGGAATCGGCGGAATAGCGGATAGTGGAGGCTTGACATCGGGTGCCGCTTCGAGCCGATGACGGCGTCGCAGTCGAAGCCGTCCATCACCGCGAGGAACGGCTTGATGTACCGGGGATCGAGCTCCATGTCTGCATCAATGAACGTGATGAGCTCGCCGCTCGAACGGCTGACGCCGCACCGGAGCGCATAGCCTTTGCCCATGTTGACGTTGTACTCGACGACCTTGATGTTTGGCGAAACCACGCTTTCCGCCTCGGGGACCGTGTTATCGGTGTTTCCGTCCGAGACCACGATGACCTCGAAGGTGATTCCCAGCCCGTCCAGCTCGCTGAGCAGCCGCCACAAGTTCTGGGCGATGTGCTGCCCTTCACGATAGGCCGGCACGATCACCGACAGCCGCGTGCCCGGTGTTGCGACGTGCTCGCCGGACGGAATCGTCAAGTGGTCAGGGGGACGATCCAGTACCTCGATACTCACGAGATCGCCTCCATCGCCGGCTCGGAGCTTACCGGTTGTGGAGCTTCCAAACTGACAATGGGCTTGCGGACGGCAGGTCGCTGCGCCGCGTAGAGGACGGCGAGGCCAATCACCGAGGCGAGCATGCAGACGTCGACAACCTGCACGACTTGCCGCAGGGTCTGATGGAACAAGAGGATGGCAACGGGCTCGAGCACGGCGAGCGGAATCAGAACGGCGAGGAAGTCTCGTCGGCCGCGCGATTGATGCGTCGCGATGAGGACGCCCGCTGCGCCCAGCAGCGTCATTCCGATGCCGTACCAGGGGAGATAGGGGGCGCCGCCCGCGTACGCGCTACCGGCGAAGGCCCGAAGTAGAAAGCCTGATGAAACTGTCAGCAGCACCAGACCCGCAGCTCCACCGCCGATCACAATGCCTACCGATAGCCAGACGAGGAATGATCCGCTCGTGCCTCGTGACTCGTGAAAGACCACCTTTGGGAAAAGGACAATCGCGACTCCTGCGGCCGCGTAGTAGAGCGCGCGACTCAGGGCAACCACAGCGGCGTACTCGCCCGCCGGACGTGGGGAGAAGAAGTGCTTGACGAGAAGCACATCGGCGCTTAGCAAGACGGCAAGCGCGAGAGTACTCGGAAGAAGGATTCCTAGGTACGCGATCGCCGGGCGTTGCCACCGCCATCTCGCTTTGATAGCGAGCTGGCGTCGAAGTAGAAAGTGCGCCAAGGCGTAACTCATTGCGCTGCCCAATGAAAGGCCGAGGATGATACCAACCGCTCCGAAAACGATCCCCAGTCCGACCGCGGCAGCCAGCTTGAACGCGGCTTGGGCAAACGCCATCGACGAGAAAGCCGCGAATCGTTGCTCCCCTTGAAGGTCACCGATAAGGAGCGGTAGGGCCAGCACAAATGGAAGGCCCACCGACCCGGCGATGAGGAAATCGACCGCGACGGCGAAGAACCGACTGAGGAAAGGCGATGCGATGATCGCAAGGGCCGCGATGCCCACGCCGCCGAGCAGAAGAATTCGATTGCCATCATGCAGCATCGCCGCGCTGGCGGCCCGCTGGCCCGCCGCCCGATCGCGGCTGGCCTCGCGCGCCATCATCAACGTCAAGGCACTGGCAGGAAGTCCAACGAGCGTGAGCAGGGTCATGACTGCGAAGATCGCCCCATACTCCGCGGGCTGGACACGGTGGCTGATGACGACTTGAAAGACGAAGCCGAGCAGGCCAGCCGACATCGTGCCCGCCGAAACGAGCAGGTTGTGAATTACGATGCGTTCGCCGCGGGTCAATGACAAGGGCGTTGCCCCCAAATACGAATCACTCCTCCTGCCGATCGCACGAAACAAGGCAACAATAGACAACGAGGTGCTTCGAGTCAACTCGTCGGCGGTGCCACGGATACTACTCATACCTTACCTTTGGGCGGGGGCAATTACTGCCGCGGTCGCGCTACCGTGGTTGGCACCCGGATACCTCTTTGGCACGGATTGGGCCGGGCCACGGTTCATTCGCTGGCCGACTCAGCTATCGAGCTCAGCACCATTTGAAGCTGCGCTTTCAGCTGTTTCCGCCGTCGTTTCAGCCGAGATCGCGGCAAAGATCCTGGTACTCACAGTGGTATTCGTCGCGGCACTCGGCGCCTACCTGGCGCTGCCGCGGGGGGAGTTCGTGCCCCGGGCCGCCGGATCGTTGATCTATGTCTTGAACCCATTCGTATACGGAAGACTCCACTATGGCCAGCTTTTCCTGATCGCCGCATACGCCGTATTGCCCTGGCTCGCGAGCTGGGTGTATCGACTCCTGGTTGAGCCCGGCTGGAGAAACGGTCTCTGGCTTGCCGCGACGGTCGCAATCCTGGCGATGCTTGCGGTGCACCTTCTGTTGGTTGTGGCACTTTTCCTTGGCACCGCTGTGATCTCGGCCGTGGTGTACCACCGCTTTAGGCTTGCGTACCTGGCAAGGGTTGGGCTCGGGCTTGGCGTTGCCGGTTTGGCGACTTTGTTGATCAGCCTCTACTGGCTGATTCCATACCTGGGCGGGAATACGGTCGAAAGCCAGGTTATCGCACGGGTCGGCAACGCTGACCTCGCTGCGTACAGCGTCGTGTCGGATCCGTCGGTCGGACTGCTTCGGAATCTGCTAGGTCTCTATGGTTTCTGGGCGGAAGGCGTCCATCGATTTCCGTCGCTGAAGCTGTTTGTGCCCGGCTGGGAACTGGTCGTTATTGCGATGCTCGTACTGTCCGCAATTGGGACTCTGTTCGTATTTGTCGTCCGGAATGAGACGCTGCGAAGCCTGCGCTGGTGGGTCACCGCCTTGGTACTCGCGGGCCTCGCTGGTCTCATCCTTGAGGCCGGGGTGGCTGATCCCCATACGGCGCCTCTTGTCCGTTGGCTCGACACCGTTTTCCCGCCGTATCGCGGCATGCGTGACTCCGGGAAATGGGCATCGATCCTGGCTCTCGTCTACGCACAGCTCATCCCATTGGGGTTGATCGGCATCGGAGAGGGCCTCAAGGGATTGTTCAAGAAGACAACAGTTAGAGATGGGAGCAGTGCCATCCTGGCAGCCATCGCGGTGGCTCTGCCACTCTATTACGGCAACGGGCTCCTGTTCGGCATGCACGGTGAGATCAAGCCTTCACAGTACCCAGCCGGGTGGTATATGGCCGACCGGGCTATGCTCGCTGACCCCCGACATGATCGCGCCCTATTCCTTCCATGGCACCATTACCTACGAATATCCTTCGTCCGAAATCTGAATTCCGTCATTGCAAGTCCGGCGCAGGGTTTCTTCTCAATCCCGATCGTCGTGAGCGGCGATCCGGAGGTACCAGGCATTGCGCCACCTGCGTCTGAGGACCAACGTGCAGTGCAGGCCCTGGTTAACGCCGGTGGCGCTGGCGATTGGGGCCACGTCCTTGCGTTGCTCCAGATTAGATATGTCGTGCTGGCCAAAGAAGTGGATTGGGAGAACTTCCACTACCTAGACCAGCAAACCGGTCTAGCACGCATCGCCGACTACGGTTCGGTCGTGCTCTATCGTGTTATGGCGAACAACTAAAGGAATTCAACCAGTTACACAAACGATTGCTATTACGGTGAGTCACGGTCGTTGGACGATTCGTGATGATCTCGAACCGAAGCCCGGATTGGATTGACAGTCGCATGACAGCGTGCTAGCTTTGCTCGGACTCTTGCAGGAGTCGCGGCTGGGTTACGGCCGTTAGGAGGATAAGGTTTGATAGGGGGTCCCCGGGTGAAGATAAACACCTTGCTCAAGCGGTTGGTTCCTACCGTCGCCGTCGGCGCAGTTCTTGCTTATAGCTTCTTATTCCGGGCGAGTGTTCCCTTTAGCCCCAGCCTTGTCTCGTGTGGCTACGGCTATGGCCCTGGCGGCAGCCTCGGCGGTACTTGCGGATTCCAATCTTTGGGCGGCATTCTCGTCGGGGGCCCGGATGCGGCGTCCTCAGGTGCGGGAAACATCAGCGTGTTCGGTCGCGGACAGGACAACCAGCTTTGGTACCGGACCTCTACCAGCGGCGTGTGGAGCGGCTGGGCGACGCTGGGCGGGGTCATCACTGCTGAGCCCGGTGTGGTATCGCAGGCGGCCGGGAAGATCGATGTCTTCGCTCGCGGTCAGGATGGTCAGCTCTGGACACGGTCCTCGGTTTCCGGTGTTTGGAGCGGATGGACCCCGCTGGGTGGCATCCTGGCGGCCGGTACTGGGCCTGATGTTGAAGCGCAGGGTGTAGGCAATCTCGATGTCTTCATCGAGGGCCAGGATCATCAACTTTGGGAGAAGTCCTCAACCGCCGGCGTGTGGGGCAACTGGACGCCGCTGGGCGGCGTCATCACGGCGAAGCCTGGAGCGGTTTCAATGGGCGCGGGCTCGATGAATGTGTTTGCACGCGGCCAGGACAGCCAACTGTGGGAGAAGTCGGCGACCGGCGGCGTTTGGGGCGGCTGGACTCCACTTGGCGGGATCCTGAAGGCAGGAACCGGTCCTGATGCAGCATCGACCGCCGCGGGCAAGATCCAGGTCTTCCTTGAAGGACAGGACAACCAGCTCTGGGAAAGAGGTTCGAGTGGCGGCGTCTGGAGTGGGTTCATACCGGAAGGCGGTATCCTGTCGGGCTCGCCGGGCTCGGTGGCCGAGTCAGCGACCCAGGTCGACATCTTCGTTAGCGGCGGTGATCACGCCCTGTACTACTCACCAGTATTCCCGAGTTAGGGGCGCGACATATATAGATAGGTAGTACGTTCGAGCGGCGGGGCAGGTGGTGGTCCACCTGCCCCGCACTCATTTCTGGCCTAAATCCGGCCTAAATCGGCTATTCGGCGACGGTCCGTGGCAGCCAACCACCGAGGGTGACCGGTCGCGAATTTGCGCGTTTTTTGCGCAGGTTTGGCCACAATGACCCGTTTTCGAGGTCATGAGGATTCAAGCCTTGGCTTTGGCATTGGGATTTCTTGTCATCGGCTCGGTGCAGACGGTGGCGAGTGCACCCACCAATCCTGCCGCGACGTTGACGGAGAAACCCGAAGGCGTTGTTGCCGTCACCGGCCATCCGTCGGCGCACGTCGGCGCGGCGACGCTGTCGGACACGCAGCGGGCCATGGCGGCGGCGCAACACCGGACTGCCTTCACCGCGCAGAACGCCGCCCTCTCGAGCGCCTTCCTCACGCGGCCTTATACAACCTGGCACGACATCACGTCGATCTTCGACCATTGCAATCCCGATTACTCGGTTGATGGGAAGGTCTGCCAATTCGACGGATCGGTCGGCTACAAGAGCTATGGCGTCGACCCGACCTTCTATCTCGGGTACGCGCAGACGCCGGGCGGGGGAAACTATCTCTCCTACGACGGCCACAACGGTTGGGACTACTCGATGTACTACGAGAACGTTCGGGCTGCTGGTGAAGGAACCGTCAGCCTCGCCGGCACCGATACCATCAACCCCTGCTTTGGGCAGACCGTCATCATCAATCATCCAAGCGGGTACAGCACCCGCTACTCGCACCTCTCGGCCATCTTCGTGACGGCTGGCCAGAACGTGACCCGCGGACAGGTCATCGCGACCAGCGGGAACACGGGTTGCAGTACCGGGCCACACCTCCATTTCGGCGTCTACATCACCAATTCCTGGACGGCGATCGACCCATGGGGTTGGTCGGGCGCGGCGGGCGCCGACCCGTGGCCGTCCGACCCCGGCAACTTGTGGTTGACCGGATATGCGCAGTTTCCGCTGCCCTGGGCCCCGACCAATGTCACCGCGGTCGCGGCCGATCGGTCGGCCGTCGTCTCCTGGACGGCCCCCAGCTTTGATGGCGGGAACCCGATTTCGATCTATCAGGTGAACGCCTCACCGGGAACCGCGATCGCCACTGTCGCCGGCCCGGCGACTAGCGTCAGAGTCTCAGGGCTGACCGATGGCACCACCTACACCTTCACCGTGACCGCCATCAACGCCGTCGGGTCTGGCCCTGGGTCGACGGCGTCCAACGCCGTCGTGCCGGTGGCCGTCCCTGGTCCGCCGCAGAACGTCCGGGCGGTTGCCAGCGGCGGAACCGTCAGCCTGAGCTGGGCCCCGCCGATCTCGAACGGCAGCTCGCCGATCACGGGCTACACGGTGACACCGGCATCGGGCACGGCCGTGAGCCTCGGCGTGACGACGAGTACGACGGTGACCGGGTTGGCCAATGGCACGACCTATCGCTTCACCGTGGCTGCCGTGAACGCGATCGGCGCCGGTGCCGGCTCGACATCTAATAATGTGACCCCGCTCGCGGTCTCCGGTTGGGAGTCACTCGGCGGGTCCCTTGGCGCCGGTCCGGCCGCCGCTTCGACCGCAAGCGGATCGCTGGACTTCTTTTACACAGGAACCGATGGCGCCCTCTGGCATCGGTCATGGGGCAGCAGCGGCTGGACCGCTGCAACATCACTTGGGGGATCGCTAATCGGCAATCCGGCCGCGGTCTCGTCGGGCAGCGGACGCCTCGACGTGTTCGGGGAAGGACAGGATAAGCAGCTGTGGCACCGCGCCTACAACGGCAGCGCCTGGAGTGGGTGGGAGCCGCTCGGCGGATTGCTGTCCGCAGCCCCGGCGGTTGCCTCCTGGGGGTCGGGCCGGCTCGACGTCTTCATCGCCGGTATCGATAACCAGCTCTGGCACCGCTGGTTCGATGGGACTGCATGGAGCGGGTGGGAAGCGCAGGGTGGGGCATTGAGCGCCGCGCCGGCGGCGGTCTCCTGGGGCAGCGGTCGCATCGACGTCCTCGGTCGCGGGCTGGACAGCCAGCTCTGGCACAAGTCGTTCGACAGCACCAGTGGCTGGGGCGGCTGGGAGCCGCTGGGCGGGTTACTGGCGGCCGGAACCGGGCCAGCCATCTCGTCGTGGGCGGCGAACCGGCTCGACATCTTCATCGAGGGCCAGGACCGAGCGCTCTGGCATATGTGGTGGGATGGGTCGAGCTGGAATCCTTGGGAACCGCGGGGCGGCATCATCACCGCGGCGCCCGCGGCCGTGTCGTGGGGCCAGGGTCGCATCGACGTCTTCGCTCGAGGCGGGGACAATGCCCTCTACCATCTGAATTACGACTGATTGCCCAATTGGGCCTACCGGGAGTGCCCGTCAAGGCAGCCAGGGGTGCCTAGCCTTACGTCCCATCAGTCCTTGTGAGGTGAGAGGGCGGCCGACAGACTGATGCGGTGGTCGGCGATGGGAAGCGCGGAAGCCGAGGTCGACGCCTGCCTGGGAGGGCGGCCGGTTTCCTCGCCGCGCTCCTGGCACCGCTTGCCCCAGCCCTTCTAAGCCCGGCCATCGTCCACGCCTCGCCGCCGGTCGAGGTGCTCTCTCACTCCACCTGGTCCGAGGTCGTCGGCGGTTATACCAAGCTGCATGTGATTGGACAAGTGCGTAACGACAGCACCACCGACAACACCAGCGACGTCCGCGTCAACTACAACGTTCTGAGCGCAGGCGTCACGGTCGGGAATGGTTTTGCCCTGTCCACGCTTCGCATCCTCGCCCCGGGGGAAGTTTCGCCCTTCGAGGATGTCTTTTCCTACCCGGGGTCCTCGTCGCTGACCACCTCCATCGTCGATGGATCGGCGGCCTTGTCGACCACGTCCGGGACCCAGCCCTACCACAGCGAGAATGGCACGCCGCTGGCGGTCACCGTGACGCCCTGCGCGAATCCGGATCCTTCATCGCCGGACTGCCAGAACCACCTGAGTGGCACGGTGAAAAACATCGGGTCGGTTGCGACGGGCGGCCCGGTCACCGCTGATGACGTCCGCGTGGTCTTTACCCTGTTCAGCGGTGCGACCATGGTCGGTCAGGATGTCGGCTTGGTCACCAAGGTGGACGGGACCCCGCTCGCGCCCGGCGACACCGGCAGCTTCACAATCGATCGCACCGGCGAACCCCCCTGGTCCGGGGACACGACAACTGGCCTGACGGCGATCGCCGAAGCGGCCTACCCGCTGGCCATCAATCCCATCCCGCTCGCGTTTGGCAGGCAACGGGTCGGTGTGGCGAGTCCGCCGCTTCCGATCGCGCTGAAGAACCAGGGCGACACCACCATCAACATCAGCAGCATCGCAGCCTCCGGCGACTTCGCCGTCGTGCAGCCATGCACGACGATCGGCGCGGGACAGAGTTGCGCCGTGACCGTGTCGTTCACCCCGACGGCGATGGGGGATAGGACCGGCACGCTCGTCATCGCGAACGACGCCCCGGGTACCGGCGAAGTCGTCCCGCTGACGGGGACGGGCATCGCCCCGGTGATCAGCCTTCAGCCGTCCTCGTTGACGTTTGACGCCCAGCCGATCTCGACCTCGAGCAGCGCCCAGGATGTGACGCTCGCGAATACCGGCACCGACATCATGAACATCAACAGCATCGGCGCCACCGGCGACTTTTCGCAGGTGCACCCCACCTGCGGGTCCACGCTGGCGGCGGGTAGCAACTGCACCATCAGCGTGACCTTCACGCCCACGGCCGGCAACGTGCGTGCCGGCGTCCTGTCGGTTGGCAGCGATGCCTTCAATATCTCTCCCGGTGTGTCGTTGTCGGGCACCGGCGTGGGGCCGATCGTCAGCCTGAACCCGACATCCCTGGACTTTGGGGCGGTCGCGGCCGGCGCGACGAGTTCGAAGCCCGTCACCTTGACGAACACCGGATTTGGCACCGACCTGAGCAACGGCGCCCTCACCGTTAGCAGGATCTCGACGACGAGCGGATTTACCGAGGTCGATACCTGCGGCACGTTGCCGGCGACGCTGCAACCCGCACCGGCGGATGGGTCCAGCTGCTCGATCACGGTCACTTTTGCCCCAACAACCGGGGGACCGGCCACCGGCTCGCTCACGGTGCGCGATGGATCGGGAGTCAACCACGTGGTGCCGCTGACCGGAAACGCCCTCGGGCCCGGCATCACGCTGAGCGCCTCGGCCCTCGACTTCGCCGGGACGTTGGTCGGCCAGACGAGCCCGTCGCAGGCGATTACCGTGACCAGCACCGGTGGCGCTGCTCTCACCATCAGCAGCATTGGTCCGCCGAGTACGTCCGACTTTATGGAGAGCGATAACTGCAGCCGGACCACCGCGATCACCAGCTGCACCATCACCGTGACCTTCAATCCGACCGCCACCGGGCCTCGCCAGGCAACGCTGAGCATTGCCGACAATGCGAACGGCTCCCCTCATCAGATCGCGTTGACGGGCAACGGCCTCAGCGGTCAATGGGAAACCTTCGGGGGAATCCTGTCGTCCGGTCCGGGCGTCTCGTCGTGGGCATCGAACCGATTGGACGTCTTCGTTCGCGGTCAGGACAGCGCGCTGTGGCATCAGTCGATGACCGGCACCACCTGGAGCGGCTGGCAGTCCATGGGTGGAATCATCACGTCGAATCCGGCCGCCGTGTCCTGGGGGCCCAACCGGATCGATGTGCTGGCTCGCGGTCAGGACAACGCCCTCTGGCATCAGAGCTTCGACGGCACGACCTCGACCTGGAGTGGCTGGCAATACCTCGGAGGGATCCTCGCGTCGGGGCCATCGGTCTCGTCCCGGGGCCCGGGCCTGCTCGATGTATTTGTTCAGGGTCAGGACCATCAGCTCTGGCACCAGTCGTTCAGCAACAACGTCTGGTCTGGATGGGGGCCGCTGGGTGGGATCATCACCAGCGACCCTGCCTCCGTGTCGTGGGACGCCAGCCGCATCGACGTGTTCGCCCAGGGTCAGGACCGAGCGCTATGGCATAAGTCGTTCGATGCATCGACGTCGACGTGGAGCGGCTGGGACACGCAGGGCGGCATCATTACATTCAGTCCCGCGGCAACGTCCTGGGGAACCGGCCGGATCGATATCTTTGCCATCGGACAGGACCGGCAACTCTGGCACAAGTCGTTTCACAATGGCGCCTGGGCCGGATGGCAGCCACTGGGTGGAATCCTGACGACGAGTCCTGGCGCCGTGGCCCGAGCCGTTGGGGTCATCGATGTATTCGGCCGCGGCCAGGATTTGGCACTCTGGCACAGAATCGTTTCCGGTTGATGACGCTTCGTCCAATTGCCCGCACGCAGCGTCACTGATTGATGAACTGAGCAAACCCCGCCATCGGATGCTCGTTGCATCCAGGTGGGGCACTTTATTCGCCGCTCAACCATTGCGGTCCTCGCGGGGCTGCTCGCATTCGGAAGCTCGACGGCCGCGGCGCAAGCGGCCACCGGATCGGCACTCCAGACGCTGATCAACCAGGATCGTGCGGCTAACGGCGGCCTTGCCCCGCTCGCTTGGAGCGATTGCCTGGCCGCGGTCGCGTTGGAGAACGCCCAACGGATCGCGAACCAGGGTTCTCTGTCCCATACCGACGGACCTACCAAAGACCTGGCCTGCGGGGTCGGGGCCAGCTCGGCCGGCGAGAACATTGCCTACATCTCGAGCGGCATCGACGACAACGCGGTCAACACCATGTACATGAACAGCCCGGGACATCGGGCCAACATTCTCGGCGCCTACAACTTCGTGGCGACCGCCTGGGTGGTAGCGGCCAACGGCTACGCCTACAACGCCGAAGAATTTCTGATGGCGACCAGCGTCCTTCCCGTCACTCCCCCGACAGCCTGGGAGCCGCTCGGCGGGATTTTGCGATCGGGCGCCGGCGCGTCATCGTCGAGCGGGAACCGCGTCGATGTCTTCATCCGCGGCAGCGACGATCAGTTGTGGCATCGCTGGTTCAACGGCAGCACCTGGTCGGGATGGGAGCCACTCGGTGGCCTGATCAGCGCCGATCCCTCCGCGGTGTCAAACGGCGCCAACATCGATGTCTTCGCGCGGGGCATGGACAATCAACTGTGGCATCGGTCATTCAATGGGACGAGCTGGGCTGGATGGGAACCCCTGGGTGGCATCCTCGCCTCGGGACCGGCGGTGGCATCCTGGGGCAGCGGACGGCTCGACGTCTTCATCCGCGGCCAGGACAATCAGCTGTGGCAGATCACCTATAGCGGCACGGCCTGGTCTGGTTGGCATACGCTCGGTGGCATCATCACCGCCGACCCCGCCGCCGTGGCGTGGGGCACGAATCGCATCGATGTCATCGTGCGCGGCCAGGATCGGCAGCTCTGGCACCAGTGGTTCGACGGGACCAACTGGAGCGGATGGGAGCTGCAAGGCGGGCTCCTCGCATCACACCCGGCGCTGACCTCGTGGGGGGCCGGTCGCCTCGACGTCTTCATCCAGGGCCAGGACAACGGCCTGTGGCACAAATCGTTCAGCAGCGCCGGCTGGAGCGGGTGGCAGCCACTCGGTGGAATCCTTAGCGGCGGTCCCGGCGCCGCGGCGCCCGCCGTGGGTGCGATCCATGTGTTCGTCCGTGGCCAGGACCTTCAACTCTGGCACACCGTGATCAGCGGCTGACGCCCTCCGAGAGAATCGAGCTGATATCCCCGCCCGACTAGCGGTAAGGACTCAGATCAGTGCGGATGTGCACGCACGATCCCATCGGCGTCAGGCAGATCGAACGTTACGGCGTTCGTTCCATCATTGTCGCGGCCCGGGAAAGCCCCGAAAAATAAGTCACCGCCATCCTTAAGGCCCTTTGTAAAGTCGTCCAATTCCTCCTTGTTCGATACGAAATCAACCACCAGGGTCATGCCATCCGGACCCATTCGCCCAACGACCGCATCCCGGTGCCGGGTTGCAATTTGAATGATCTCGCGAGTACTCAGTTCATCATTTCGACGGCGTGCTACCCGCCCGTCGAAGTAGAAGCTGATCGTGCTGCCCGGCGACACCTTCGTTGCCAAATCATCAAGCTGTTCGCGATCCTGGATAACGTACCAATTGGTGCTTCCAGCTGAACGAGCGAGGCGCTCGAGGACGACGACCTCCCGCGGGCTACTTATAAGCAACCGTTCAGCGGCCGATCCGCGTATAGCGCGGGCGGCATATGCTGAGTACGGAACCGTGTCCGACGTCATGATTGCGGCAGCCTATAGGAGCCGTCCCCCAGCTGCTTGAGGTCCAGCCACGGGACGTTGACTCGTGCCGCACGAATCTCATCCGGCGTCGCGAATATGGAGACATGGCCGTCGGGCACACCATCCCGGACAACGGATCCTCGCGGAAGCATGGCAGTGTCTACGGCGAACATCTTCTCGCCCGGCCTGAATACCTGGGTTCTATCCACCGTGCTCGAAATCGAATCGCGGAAGGACACGCCCGCCGCGTCGGTGAGGGCTGCGTCGGTCTGAGAACCCGTTCGGAAGATCAGGCCGGACTCTTCTGCCGCTCTCGCTGCGCCTGCCACTCTGGTCGCAAATCCGATGCCCTTAGTGCCGACCAGGGCAATTGCCGCGTTCCCAACAACGAGCCCGAGTGTATGGCCGCGGGTGTAGGGGTCCGCCGACGTCACGCCGGTGACGACTGCCTTGCCAGTATTCCACACGATCGGGGCCGCGACCGCTACCGGCCCCTCGACCATGACCCTGAGCTCTAAGCTCAAGATATTCTTCGCCGTTGGCAGTGGGTGCGTCAGCATATTCCACAGGTCGCCAACGCTGCCTGTGACCGAGTCGACGAGCCCCACGCCGAATCCCCGACTGAACGGATCATCGACGCTCGGCCGCCTGGGCGGGAGGAACCAGTTTCCCGAGGGATCCGTGCGGACCTCAGGGTTGCCCTCGACATAGGCATATCGCGAAAGTCCGAGCATGTCGAAGCCGCTTCCCGGCAACGCCCGGTCGGCGCTGGCGAACTGGCTGGCGAGCGGGTCGTAGTAACGGGCGTTGTAATAGTCGAGTCCGGTGCTCGCATCGGCGCGCTGGCCGGTGAAGCCATAATCGGTTGGCATCGTGCCATTGCTGTAGCGCGTGCCACCGTAAGGGGCGTAGAGCAGGGTGGCCGTGACATTGCCGCTGGCGTTGAGTGTTACCACGGCACTCCCCAACCCATCGCTCGCCAGGTAGAAGAAAACGCCGTTGACCGCAAGCGCGATCCGCTGTCCCTTCGCGTAGTAATAGGTGGTCGGGGTCGTCGTACTGCCACTAGTGGCGACCTGCTCAAGGTTGCCGACGTAGACCGTGGTGGTGGTCGTCCCGGCCTGGGCACCCTGTTGTTCCACCCGGTTGCCCTGATTGTCGTAGAGGAAGCCGTCCGTGCTCGTCGGGTTGCTAGGCCTGTTCTGCCATCCGCTGAGCTGCCCCTGGGTGTTGAAGCTGAGCGATGCCCCCGTCGGCGTGCCGTTGCAGGTCACGCTGGCGATCGGCGCTCGGCAACTCATGTTGCCAGCCGCATCGTAGGCTGCGGTCCAGGTCGTCCCGATGGCGGTGGCGGCGTGCAGGTGCGCCGCGTTCCCGTAGGTGTAGCTGCCAGTTGGCCCGCTGGTGAGGCGGCCCAGATTGTCGTACGCGAAGGTCTGGGTGTATTGGGCGGCCGTGAGTGTGCCGGGCGTGAGGCTCACGCCGCACGATGGCGTGCCCGCCGCCCCGGCCCATGTCAGCCGGTTCTGCTCGTCGTAACAGAATGCCTGGTTGTCCGATCCGGCCGGCAGGGTGGTGTTCGCCGTGGTAACGTTGCTGGCCGCATCAAAGATCCGCGACTGGTCGAAGAAGGTCATGCTGCCCGACCCATTCGTGAGTTTCAGGTCCGTCGCGCGGAGTAAGGCATCGTAGCTGGCGCTGTATTGATACGTACCACCGCCGATGCTGGCTCCGGTCAGGAGGCCAGCGGGGCCGCCGAACTGGTTGGCTCCCTGGCTGTAGGTTGCGTTGCTCAGCAACGTGGTGTTCCCCTGACTGGTGCTAAGTCCGGTCACCCAGCCCTGGGTGCTGTAGCTGGTCGTGACCACCTCACCCGTGGGATAGGTCTGGCTCAGGATGTTGCCGGCGTCATCAAACGCCGACTGCAGTTGGTATGGTTGGCCCGCTACGGTAAGCGTCCGGCTCGTCTCCTGGCCCCGTGCGTCGTACGTGTGGGCATATGACCCCGATAGCGTGTAATTGGGCCCACCAGTAAACGTCTCGCTGGTGAGCCGCCCGATGCCCTGGTTACCACTCGCGGTGCTGTCGTAGGTAAAGGTGGCGAAGGCGCCGTTCGGGCTGTTGGTCGAGTTTCGCCACAGGGGTCGATCGATGCCGTCGTAGCCCGCAAACACGTTCCCGGTACCACCGCGCCCATCGACCGACTGGGTCAGGTTGCCGTCCAGGTCGTAGCTATAGGTCGTGACGCCGGTGTCTGGATCCGTCTGCTGCGTCTTGCGCCCCGCCATGTCGTACATGAAGCTCGTCGTGCTGGCTCCATCAGGGTGCGTGATCGCAGTCAGGTTGCCAACCCAGTCGTAGCGGTATTTCGTCGTGGCGTAGACCGCATAGTTGGCCGGCGCATTTCCGGTGAACCGTTGGGCGTACACCTGCCGGGCAAAGGCGTCGACCATCACGCCCTGTTGATGACCCAGCGGATCAACCGACAGCGTCTGCTCGTAGCACGCGCCGTCCCCGGTGCCCGCAGCATTGCAGGCGACCGAGATGGCGGTCGTCGTCTGATTTAACAACGGGTCCTTGGAGGTGAGAAGCCGACCCAGGCCGTCGTAGGTATTCGTGGTGTAGGGCTGCAGGCTATCGGGCAGCGAGAAGGCGGCAGCGCCTGGCGATCCTGTGTACGTCGCCACGAAGTACGAGATGCTTTGGATCGCCGACCGGCCGGACGCGTCGTAGGCGAAGTACCGAACAACGTCCTGGTTGCCCGGGGCCGGGCTGCGCGTTTCCACCAGGTGGCCCCATCCGTCATAGAACGAGCGGGTGGTGACCGTCGTGGTGCTGTTCAGTCGCTGCGCCTGGTCGATCTCCACGCAGGGTGTTTGCGCGCTGGTGCCCGAGCACCACACGGTGTAGCTGGTCGTGCGGGTCGTCAGGTTGGTTCCCTCAGCCGGCAAGGTGATCGTCGTATTCCGCCCGAGGGCGTCGTACTGCGAGGCGGTCGTTTGGTTGTTGGGATCAGTGGTCGACACCGGCCACAAACCGAAGCCGTCTGTTGCCGTACCCAACGCCGGGGCCTGGTGGGTGATGAGCGCGGACTGGTTCAGAGCATTGGTCTCCGAAACCACCAGAGTGGCGAAGGTGGTGTCGTAGGCGAGGCAGAGGCTGTAGGTACTGCCCCCAAGGGTGCAACCGCGGTGCGACGCGATGCCCGCGTTGGCATCGGGATCGGACGTCGTCGTGTGGTTGCCGAAGGCATCGTATCCGGTTGTGGTCGAGATCGGCCCGCTGCGGTCGTTGAAATTATTCGCCAGCGTGCCGCAGGACGTGTACTGGTCCATCTGGGTCAGATCCCCATGAATCAGACCCGCGGTCTGGCCGCTGGCATTGGCCATCCCGTCATAACTGGTATAGGTACAGCGCCATCGGTTGCCGCTGCCATCCTCAATGTCCGTAAAGCTCGGAACGTCGATCAGGTACACGCCGCCCGCGCTCACCGCGGTCACGCTGATCGCGTCATTCCAGATGTATGAGGACTGCTTGACTACCGTCGTCGGGCTGCCCGTGGCGCCCCCGTCATTGGCCGTGTCGGTCTGATTGATCAGCCGACCGTACGCCGTGTCATAGGCGTACGTGGTGGTGCGGTGCACCGCGTCGGCGATCCGCGCCCCGTCGACGGCGTAGTGGTCGACCTGCGTCGTCTGCACCTCGCACACGGCCACCGGATTGGACCGATCAAGCTCGCTGACCAATTTGCCGTCGAAAGTCCCATAGGGTGGATGCGCCGGCGAGCCCGTCACCCCGGCCGGCGGACAGGTTGCCAGGTAGGTGGTGGTGTCCCGCGTCAGGAGCGTGATGCCGTTCGTATCGTAGGTATCGACCTGGAACTCGCGACCGTGGGCCGCGTTCATGCGATCCCACCAGGGCGCGCTCTGGCAGGTCCCGGCCAGCGGACAGAAGGTGATCTGGCCGGTATCGTAGACGCCCCATCCCTCGGTCGTGTAGTACTGGTGGACGTCTTTGGCATTGTCGGGATGGATCACGGTCACCTGGCTGAAGCCCATGAACTTTTCGTTGTAGTAGTCGAGGTAGTCGTTGTCGTTGCGGCTGCCCCAGGTGTCGCCGACCGTGCAATCCGCGCACGCTCGAGTCACGAGGTTGGTGAGCTGGTAGCCGTACGTCGTCGTTCCCGTGACGGGTGTCGTCGTCTGCGTGCCGCCCTGACCGCTCTGGGAAATCCAGTTGACCGAGCCACTTTCCTGCGTCAGCACAACGTGACTCCAGTTCTGGTCGTCCGCCTGGTTGCAGGGATATCCGGTCGGATGGGCGTCGCAGTAGAAGGGATCGAGGTTGTTCCCGCCGGCGTTGACGCCATGGGTATTGCCGCGCGCGAGTTGCCAGCCAAAGGACTGACTCAGTCCCAGTCCATTACTGGCCAGCGTGAGGTAATAGCTGTTGCTCTGGTTGCTCTGGCTCCAGAGCAGGCACAAGGTGTTGAACGATGGTCCGCAGTTGTTCGACGGAGTCGCGTGCTTCGCGCTGTCCACGTAGGTCTGGACGACCACGCCGTAGGCGAAGCTCCGCGGCGGCAGGCTCGTGGTCCCATCGGCGCCAATTTGCGTCAGTCGCGTCAGATTGAGCCGGCCGGCCGTGGAGATCGATTTCCCCGTGACGGGATCGACGGGGGTGTTGTCGACCGGACCCTGGTCATAGGCGAACTGGTAATCGCGCAACGTGTTCCAGCTCGCGGACGGACTGGCCCGAACCTGGACCTGCGCATCGTTGAGGAGCCAGGTGTTTTGGATCGTTGGATTCGGCAGGCCACCGCTGCCGGAGAGGTCGACCGGGTCATCGCAGCGCAGGCTGCCGTTGGCGGAGCACGACTGGCCCCCTACGTGCCCGACGCTGTGGCCGCTGAGGAAGTTGACGCGGACCAGCGGCCCCCAGCTCGAGCCAGTGCACGCCGTCTGCGCGTTCAGACAGGTTGGGGCATCGTATTCGATGGTGGCGGGCACCGCATCGCGCGGGTAGGGGATGCCGTTGGCGGTCGCGATGTCGCGGTTGTACGTCACGTGGATCTGGTTGCCGTGCGGGTCCGTCATCAGGTCGAGCAGCCAGTTCGCGACGTAGGTCACGCCCGCGTTGGTTCCGGTCGGCTCGGGATAGAACTGCATCGAGTCCGGCGTGCAACCGAACTCGTCCATCACGCCATTGGGAAGGAACACCCGGAAGCAGGGAAAGGTCGGTGACCCGATCGGTTCGAAGAAGTTCCACGACGCGCCATCCCACCACTTGTGCCAGACGCCGTTGTCCTTGAGACGGGCAACGACATCGAGACGGCCGCTCGCCCACGACGCGGCGCCCGGACCCGACGTCAAGGTGCCGCCCAGCGCCTCCCAGGAACCCCAGCCGTTTGACCAGGCGATGTGGTACAGACCGTTGTCGTTGCCGCGGATGAAGACGTCGATCCGATTGGGTCCCCAGGAGACCGCGCCCGGGTCCGCCGTTACGCCGCCGCCCAGCGAGCCCCAGGTACCCCAGCCATTGCTCCACCAGTTGTGCCACAGCGCGTTGTCCTGGCCCCGAGCAAAAACATCCAGCCGGCCCGATCCCCATGACGCAATCGCGGGCGCGGAGGTCAAGCCCCCGCCCATGGAGTCCCACGTGTGCCAAGAGGTGCCGTCGAAAAACGTGTGCCAGATCGCGTTATCGGACCCCTTGGCCACGACATCGATACGACCGCTGCCCCAGGAGACCGCGGACGGTGCCGAGGTCAGCCCGCCCGAGAGAGACGGCGTGACCGCCGCCCAGCCGCCCCATGCGTTATTGCTGAAGGTCTTCTGCCAGAGCTGGTTGTCCTGGCCGCGGGCGAAGACGTCGAGACGGCCAACCCCCCACGACGATGCGGCCGGACTGGAGGTCAGACCCCCACCCAGCGATTCCCACTGTCCCCAGGTCGTGCCATCGAACGATCGGTGCCAGATCGCGTTGTCCGTTCCCTGGCCAAAGCTGTCGATCCGATTCGCGCCCCACGACACGGCGGCCGGATTGCCGACGAGACTGGGCGGAGCATACGAGATCACTTTCGCGTGCGACTCGGTTACGGTGTGCCAGGTAATCGGCGGAGGTGTCATCGGATTCGAGCTGTCGTCATTGGTCGTTTTGGTGGTAACCGTCGGCGGGACGATTTCAGCGGATGTGCCATAGGGGTCATTGATTATCCAGCGGTCCTGCCAATTGGCTGGCGAACCCGCGGAGTTGTAGTCCTGCTCGGACCAGCTAATGGACCCGAGCGAAAGGTTCCAGCCTTCCCCCACCCAACCGGCCGCGGCCTGGATATTGTGCTGTTCGGCCACAGCGGCACTGCTGTACCCCAGGGTCAGCGGTGGCGTGAAGCCGCCTGGTCCTCGGGGCAGATCGAGCGGAACCCCGGCCGTCAACGAGCCGGCATTCAAATCGACGTTGAAGGGATCCGGCTTGCCGAACGTCGCGACCGGCGAGTTGGAGTTGTAGCTCGCGGAGGTGCTTGGCGAGTTGAGCGGGATGGTGGCCGTTCCGGAGTCGTCGCCGCGCACAATCGACACCGGTGTCGGCACGCCCAGTCCCGCCGCGCTCGCCGTCATCGGTGCTCCTGTTGGGTCGGGGTTGAAGTTGGTCCCGGTCGGCGGCGCGCTGTTGACCAGAACGAACCCATTCGCAAGGCCGAGCCCGCGCTCGTGAGGGGTGTACCGAAACGTGACCCTCACTGGCTTGCGCAATCCGTGCCCGATCAGACGGCCGTGAGAGTCCACGACCTGGATCAGATAGGTGCCAAGCGCCACGTGACCGCTGCCCCCGGCGCTCGATCCGCTGGCTGGCTCGATCTGACGGAGGCTGAGTGACACCTGCCCGCCGGCGCTGGCGATGTCGGCGCCACTCACGGCGGCTGCCGGCACCGTGACCTCGAACCGCTGATCGGTGTCGATGAAATGCCCGCCCTTGACGGGATCGAGCGGCAGGATCGCATCATGCATCAGCCCGCTACTTTGCCGCGCGATCGAGACCGGCGCGCGCGGCGTGAAGGTCGACGGGGGCAGCGACGGGATCGGCTGACGAGCGGTCGCCGGTCGACTCAGCCGATTAAATGGCGCCGGCTGCCCGACGGGCGACGAGGGGCCGGCGGCGAAGGTCGGTAGGGCCGACGGAACGCTGGCCAGCAGGGTGGCAGCAAGCGCCCCAAGCAATGGTCCGCGACGACGCCCCACTTTCGATCCCCCAACCGCGAACCGACCGGCCGATAACGCCACCGCAACCCTAAGGCATTGGTAAATCGACGTCAACCAGGAAAGTGCCGCGATGACGTTGCCGTTGGCTTCTCATGGGCGCCGGCCGGCTGATAGAATGCGCCCGATCTGCGAAACCCTAGCGGCCCTGCGCTGAACGTCGCGAGGCGAGTTTTGGTGCTCGCCACGGTCCTCTCCCTTACAGTTCCGGGCTTGCCACTTCCGGTGGCCGCGGCCCAACGACCACCGGCAGCGCCTCGAGGCACGCGCCACGTGGTCCGGCAGCAGATGCAGCAGCTGGCCCCGAAGGGTAGCGTCGCTCCGGCGGCAGCCCAGCCCCGGCCGCTCGCGCCCCTCGCGGCGAGTGGGACCTGGACTCCACTCGGACCCCAGCCCATCGCAGGATTGCTCACCTACGGCGCAAGCGCCGGTCGCATCACCGCGCTGGCGGCACAGGGCCTCACCGTCTACGCCGGCGCTGCGGATGGCGGCGTCTGGAAGAGCACCGACGGTGGCACCAACTGGACGGCGCTAACCGATAACCAGGCGACGCTCGCCATCGCCGCCATCGCCGTCGATTGGACCACGACGCCGGAAACCGTTTATGCCGGGACGGGCGAAGGGAATCACTGCCAGGATTGCCTGCCAAGCCAGGGATTGTTGAAGAGCGCGGACGGGGGAACCACCTGGGTGCTGCTGGCTCAGACGATGTTCACCGCACAGAACTTCGCGTTCGAGGGTCTCGTGGTGGACCATCCGAGTGGGGTTGCGGCCAGGTTGCTGGCCGCGACCAATCACGGCCTCTATCGGTCGATCGACGCCGGCACCACCTGGAGCCTCCCGCTCGCCGGCGAAACAAGTGCCATCGTGCAAGACCCGGTCACGACGACGAAATTCTGGGCTGCCCAGGCCGACGCGACGTGCCAGTCGACCGGCACGACCAATCCGCTGCATGGCAGCATCGCAATGTCAGTCGACTCGGGAACCACCTGGACGACGACGAAGATCTTCTCGGGGCCCGAGGCCATCCGCATCGGGCTCGGCGTCGGCGCCACGGTCTCCAGCGATGTCGCCTATGCGGCGGTCGCCGCGTGCCAAACGAACGTGCCGAGCACCTACAACCTGGGGCAGTTGGCCGCGATCGAAAAGACGACGGACCCCAACGGCTTGACGTGGACGGCACTGACCCCTGGGTCGCCGCCAACCCTGAGCGATTACTTCTCCACGCCGGCACCAGTCCAGTACCAGGGCTGGTATGACAACGTGGTCGCGGTCCAGCCTAACAATCCCATGAACGCCGTCTTCGGCGGGATCAGCATGCTGGTGACCACGGACGGTGGAAGCACCTTTACCGACGTCGCGAAGCCCTATGCGCAGGGCCCGCTACATCCCGATTTCCATGCTGTGGCGTTTCCAGGCGCCGTCAACACCTTTTATGTAGGAGATGACGGCGGGGTCTCCCTCACGTCGGACCTCGGCGGCACCGGGACGAATAGCGACTGGACCAACGAGAATGCCACCTTGTCGATCACCCAGTTCTATCAAGGGAGCGCGCCCGACCTCAACCACGTCATCGGCGGCTCGCAGGACAACGGGACCGCCGGCATCGTCCCAGGTGGACCCGCGAGCCCGGCCTGGGCGTCGTTGTTGGACGGCGACGGTGGTTGGACGGCGCAGATCCCCAACTCGTCAACGTTCTACGCGGAAGTCAGTTTCCTGGACATCTACCGGGTCGATGCCTCGACGGGGATCTTGACGGAGGTCGCGCCGTGCCCAAGCCCGTATAACGACCCGTCGTGCAACGATCCGGCCGGATTCATCGCCCCCTTTGTCCGCGATCCAACTAGCGGCAACGGGATCGAGCGCCTCTACGGCGGCACGAATCGCGTCTACCGCACCACCAGCGGCGGCCTTCCCGCGGGCGGCAGCGGGTCCGGCGCCCCGTGGACGGCGGTAAGCAACGATCTCACGGCAGGAACCGTCAGCTTGTCAAATGGACTCCGGTCGGACTTCATCAACACGATGGCCATCGGGTCAGGAGCAACATCGGGCACGGTCATGACTGGCAGTTGGTTCGGCAGGGTCTGGATGACGAAGACCGGGCCGACCGTAACGAGCACGGGCTGGACCGACATTACCGGCAACTTGCCCGTGTTCAGCCAGGGCAGCTACACCGGGAATCCCTGGATTTCCGCCGTCGCTGTTAATCCCATCAACAATTCGGAAGCGTGGGCAACGATCGGCGTCGCGTCGGGTCCGCGCGTGTTGCATACCACCAACGCCGGGGCGTCGCCGACCGTGTGGTCCGATATCACGGGCGCGATGCCCAATGTGGTCGTGAACAGCCTGACCGTGGACCCGCTGAGCCCGTCGACGGTGTACGTCGGCACCGATACTGGGCCGCTCTGGTGCTCAACGTGCGGCGGTAACTCGCCGTCCCCAAGCTGGACGACACTGGGCGCCGGCATCCCGAACGTGCGCGTTGATGCCTTGACCCTGACGGCCGACGCATCCTCTATCGTCGCCTGGACCCACGGGCGCGGCGCCTGGTCACTGGCGCGTCCACTGCCAACCCCGCAGGCCAAGCTCAACCCGAGCAGTCTGGACTTCGGCGGACAGCGCCTCGGGGCCACGAGCGCGGCGCAATCGATCAGGCTGACCAACAGTGGGACCGGCACACTGACGATCAACGGGATCGCCGCCTCAGGCGACTTCAGCCAGGCAAACGACTGCCCGACCATGCTGGTCGCGGCGGCCTTCTGCACCATCTACGTCAGCTTTAGGCCGACAGCGTCCGGCGCGAGGACAGGCGCCGTGACCGTCACCGACAACGCGGCGGACAACCCGCAATCGGCGTCGCTCACCGGGATCGGCGTCAGCCAATGGGAATCGCTCGGCGGCATCCTCTCGTCCGGACCGGACGCGTCATCGTGGAGCAGCAGCCGTGAGGACGTCTTCATCCGCGGGCAGGACAACGCGCTCTGGCATCGGAGCTTCGACGGAACCAACTGGTCCGGGTGGCAATCGCTGGGTGGGATCATCACCGCCGATCCCGGAGCCGTGTCGTGGGGCCCTAACCGGATCGACGTGCTGATCCGGGGCCAGGACCGCCAACTTTGGCACCGCTTCTTTGACGGCACCAACTGGAGTGGCTGGGAGCCGCTCGGCGGCATCCTGGCGTCGGCACCGGACGTGACCTCGCCTGCCCCGGGCCGGCTCGACGTCTTCATCGAGGGACAGGACAATCAGCTCTGGCAGAAGTCCTTCATCAACGGCAGCTGGGGCGGATGGCAACCGCTGGGGGGCATCATCACGGCGGCACCGACTGCCGACTCCGCGGCCGCGAATCAAATCGACGTGCTGGCGCGCGGACAGGATCACCAGCTCTGGCATCAATCCTTCGACGGCACCAGCTGGAGTGGATGGCAACCGCTCGGGGGCATCCTCGCATCGGCACCGGACGCCTCATCCTGGGGTGGCGGGCGGCTCGACGTCTTCATCGAGGGGCAGGACCAGCAGCTCTGGCACATCTGGCGCGCGGGCGGCAGCTGGAGCGGATGGCAACCGCTCGGCGGCATCATCAACGCCGCGCCCGGCGCCGTCTCGCCGACGACGGGCGTGATCGACGTCTTCGTCCGGGGCCAGGATTTCGCGCTGTGGCACCTTGGGTTGACGGGTTAGCATGGGCGTCAGTTTGAGACCCCGTCGCCTGCTCGTCGCGGTCGCTGCTTTGGCCCTCGTCCCGCTGTCCGCCGCCGCGGATTGGACGACGTATCACGCTGACCTATCGAGGACGGGCGTCGACACTAGTGGGGGCGTCGGCCCGGTGGTAGCTGGCTGGACCGCCTCAGGTCTCGATGCGCCGGTCTATGCCGAGCCGTTGCTGGTCGGGCACACGCTGCTGGTCGCGACGGAAAACAACACGATCTATGCCTTCGACGATCGCCTGGGGACCCAATTGTGGTCGAAGAACCTCGCCACCGGTCTGGGCCAGGCGGTTCCCAGCGGCAATCTCCCCTGTGGCAACGTCAGTCTGGTCGGCATCACCGGGACTCCGGTCGTCGACACGGCGGCCGGTGTGCTCTATGCCGTCGGATTGATCTGGGACGGCACCAACGCATCGAGCATCCACTACGAGCTGTTCGCGTCCGACCTGAACAACAGCGGCGCCCTGCTCTGGCACGAGCAGGTTCCGGCCTCTGGAACTGCCAATTTCGATCCGAAGATCGAGGGGCAACGAGCGGCGTTGGCCCTGACCGGCGGCATCGTCGAGATTCCGTTCGGTGGTCGTTATGGCGATTGCGGCGCGTATCACGGTTGGGTTGTCGGCGCCGCCGCGTCCCGAACCGGCGCTGGCCCAATCTCCACCTTCATCCTCCCGACACCGAATGCCCCCAATGGCACCGATGAGGCCGGTGGGTTCTGGGGGGCGTCAGGCGCGGCCGTCGACGGCCAGGGCAACGTCTACGTCACGTCCGGCAATACCCGCTGCAGCGGGAGCTGCCCCAACTTCAACTATGGCGAGGCCGTCATCAAGCTCTCGCCCAGCCTGGGCCTGCTCGATTACTTCGCGCCTTCCAACTACGCCACGCTGAATGCGAATGACACAGACCTCGGCGGTCAAGGACCGTCGCTTCTTTCCGGTGGCCTCGTCTTCCAGGTGGGGAAGGATGGCAACGGGTTTCTGCTGCGCACCAGCAACCTGGGCGGTGCGAATCATATGACCCCGGCGTTTTCCGGGCGCGCGTGCCGGCAGTTCGCCGACGCCGCCTTCGGGGGCAACGCGTATGACGCGGCCACCGGTCGGATCTATGTCCCCTGCGCCGACCGGCTGGAGGCGCTCAATGTCAACACCGGGACGCCATCGTTCAGCTCGGCCTGGCACGGGCCGGCCGTGAGTTTTTCCGGGCCGCCCATCATCGCGGGTGGCCTTGTCTGGACGATTGATCCCGCCGGCACGCTGTACGCTCTCGACGCGTCGAACGGTGGCATCGTCTTCTCGGACACCTTCGGCTCAGCCGAACACTTTTCGACCCCCGCCGCCGGCGACGGCCACGTGTTCATCGTCGCGAGCACCCAGGTGCGCAGCTACAAGCTGCCCTGGAGCGGATGGCAATCGCTGGGTGGTGGCATGCAGAACGGACCCGATGTCTCGTCCTGGGGATCGGGGCGGCTCGACGTCTTCATCCGCGGCCTCGATAACCAACTCTGGCATCGCTGGTTCGATGGAACCAACTGGAGCGGATGGGAGGCGCTGGGCGGGATACTCACCGCAGATCCGTCGGCGGTTTCGATGAGCCCCAATTCGATCGACGTGTTTGGCCGAGGACAGGACAATCAGCTCTGGCACCGGTCGTGGAACGGAACCAGCTGGAGCGGATGGCAACCCTTGGGGGGCGGACTCAACTCGGGTCCGGACGCCGCGTCCTGGGGCCCGGGCCGGATGGACGTCTTCATCCAGGGAATGGATAACCAGCTATGGCAGAAGTCCTTTATTAGCGGCGCCTGGACCGGATGGCAGCCCCTCGGTGGAGTGATCACCGCCGCACCTGGGGCGGTCGGCTCGGGAGGCAACCGCATCGACGTGGTCATCCGCGGCCAGGACAACCAGCTCTGGCACCGCTGGTTCAACGGGACGTCCTGGAGTGGGTGGGAGGCCGACGGCGGCGTGCTAGCGTCGGGGCCTGATGCCGCCTCGTGGGGTGCCGGTCGCCTCGATGTCTTTGCCGAGGGCCAGGATCACCAGCTCTGGCACAAGTGGTTCGCCAATGGTGGCTGGAACCCGTGGCATTCCCTCGGTGGCATCACGACCGGCGACGTCGGCGCCGTGTCGAGTGGAACTAATCTGATCGACGTCTTCATCCGCGGCGCCGACGGCGCCCTCTGGCACCGCGCCTACAGCGGCTAGGGTCCCTTCCGACCATAACCGCCACGCCCGCCCGACCTATTGCGCCGGGACGCGACGCGCGGTATTCTCTGAAGCCGATACTGGGGTAACCGGCGCCTATTCGGGGGAGTAGATGGGGCATAAGCTTGGCTCGCGACTCGTGGTGCTCGCCGTCCTGGGAAGCTTGACCATTCCGGTGTCCTCTATACCGTTGGGCGCCGCGGCCGCAGCTGTCGACTACCAACTCACCATCACAGAGAGTTCGTCGACGATGACCTACGGGGAGCTATCTCCTGTGTTCCACGCGTACTTGACCGAACCAAGTGATGATCCGCCCCTAAATGTAATGACGGCGCCCCTCCGCATCTCGGTGGACTCGCAGGATTATTACGGCAGCCTCTCCGGGACAAACCCGACCTATGCGTTATATGTGCCCGCCCTGGATCCAAGGCCCCTACCGGGTCAGCATTCCGTCATCGCCAAATATCTCAGCCCAAACCACGGTGTGCTTACGAGTTCGCCCGTCGCCTTGACTGTCCTCAAGTCGACGCCCGGACTGTCCTGCGGGGTCATGAACTTCAGCACCACCTACACTCCCAACAGTCCCTTGAAGTTCTCTGCTCTATTCTCGAACACCAACGCGCCTGTCGACTTCCAGAATGGCACCTTCACGGTAACTTTTGTGGGCGCCCAGACCTTCTCGTTCGGCAATCTTAAGGCGAATAGCGCCTTGGAGGTGACAACCCCCGTACCAGCAGCGTACGGCGTCTATAACACCAAGTGTGCGTTCAGTGGCACGAACCTCTTCAATCCTGTGGAAACCACCATGAGCATCCCGACCACCATCGTGAGCGGGAATAACCCGGTAGGCGGTATCGCGTTATACACGGAGCCCGCGCCTGTAACTGGTGGGGCGTTGATCACCTGGAAAGTGGTCGTCTCTGGACGACCGGGCTTACCGGCGCCAACCGGATATATCAGTCTGACCATCGCGGGCGCATCCACTCAAATCATCTCGTTAGGGGCCGGCGGCAGCGTGACGTTCCAGGCCCGTGCCCCAGGAATTCCCCCGTCAGCCACCATCCAAGTCAGTTATAACGGGGATTCGGTGTATGCGGCTTCGCAGGCGTACTTCCCCTTGACGACTCGGCCCATCGCCAATAGTGCGCCTCCACGCGCTGCGACCACTACCCCTCCCGCCGCGACACCTCCGCCGACACCGAGCCCGTCCGCTACCGAAAGCGCCACGCCACTCCCTTCGTCAGACGCGACGCCATCAGCAACTGCGACGCGGCTCGCTCCCAGCCTCGCCTCTGCCACGGGGCCGTCGAAGGCGGGAGCTCCTGGCGCTGTCGTTTTGGTTGGCGCAATTTTTGCGCTAATGCTGCTGGGAATTGGATCGGGCCTAGCCTGGCGACTGCGTCGGCGTCAGCGCATCTAGATCGGTTGCGCCGTCAGTGCCGGATGTGGAGGGTGAGGAGTAGCATCGGCCGCGATATACGCCACCAGTCGCGCCAGGCCTTCATCTTGGTGTAGCCGACTTGCCGGTCGGGCGGATAAAACTTAGTGACGGGCACCTCGCGCACCTTGTATTTCCGCCGGATAGCCTGCCAGAGCAGGTAAGGCTCGAGCTCATAACGGTCGAGCCATGACTGGTGAAGGTCCCAGTCACGACAGATCGCTGTGCGGAAGAGCTTGAACCCATTGGTGGCGTCGGTGATCCGGCGTCCCACGCAGAGAGAGAACATCACCGAGTAGCCAACTGTCATGACCGTCCGGCTTGCCGGCTGGTGTAGGCGCTGCCCGCCCGCCAGATAGCGCGAGCCCTGGACGAAGTCCGCTCCTTCATTGACGATCGCACGGGCGAGGCGAATCAACTCCTCGGGATCGTCCTGGTCGTCGCCGGCCATGATGCCGGTCAGCGCGATGTTGTGCGACTGCGCCCACTCGATGCCGGTGCGGATGGCGGCTCCGACGCCCTGGTTCCGATCATGGCGAATCACGGTGGCGCCGGCGCCTTCGGCTTCAGCTGCGGTGCCATCGGTGGAGCCGTCGTCGACGACCACGACCACATCGACCAGCGGTTTGGGCATGCGGCTCACCGCCTTTCCGATCTTCCCAGCTTCGTCGAGGGCCGGCAGGATGATCGCGATCGTCTGGCCGCCGTACATCAGCGACCCAGGTGCGTGCGAATCGCGACCGCGACTTGTTCGACGTGCTCGAGCGAAAGCTCGGGATACATAGGCAGCGAGAGCGAGTGCTCGGCCAGTCGCTCGGCGTTGGGGAACGCCCCGCGGCGATAACCGAGCTCGTTGAGAACAGGCTGCAGATGGAGCGGCCTCGGGTAGTGGACGCCGGTTTCGATGCCGCGCTCGCCTAGCGCGGCGCGCAGGCCGTCGCGATCCTCGGCCTGGATGACGAACAGGTGGTAGACGTGTCGGCCCTCTTCATCGCTCGCCGGCAGCGTCACCGGCAGTCCGGCGAGATGCTCGCGATAGGCATCGGCGAGGTAGCGGCGGCGCGCGTTCCAGCCGTCCAGATGGGGTAGCTTTACGCGCAAGACGGCTGCCTGGATGGTGTCAAGCCGGTGGTTTAGGGGCAGCGCGACGTGCTCGTACTTGACCCGCTGCCCGTAGTTGCGAAGCTCGCGCACGGTGCGGTCGACCTCGGGCGAGTTGGTCACCAGCATGCCGCCATCGCCGAAGGCGCCCAGATTCTTGGCGGGGTAGAAGCTGAAGGCGGCACTGACGCCGAAGGACCCGGCGCGCCGGCCGCCAAGCAGCGCGCCATGCGCCTGGCAGGCGTCCTCGATCACATGAATCTGCCGCTTGGTGGCGACTTGCAAGATGGCCTCGATGTCGCAGATCCGACCGAAGAGGTGCACCGGGATGATGGCCCGCGTTCTGGGGGTGACGGCGGCGTCGATGGCGGCCGGGTCGATCGCGCCGTGATCGTCGCAGTCGACCAGCACCGGGCGGGCGCCAACCGCGATGATGGCGCCGGCGGTGGCGATGAAGGTATTGGCCTGGGTGATGACCTCGTCACCCACGCCGACCTTCGCGGCCCGCAGCGCCAACTCCAGGGCCGAAAGCCCGGAATCGAGACCGATGGCATGCGGGACGCCGCAGTAATCGGCAAACTCGCGCTCGAACCGATCCACGTCGGCGCCCAGGATGAAATCGCCTTTGTTGATGACGCCCTGGATCGCGTCGGACAGGGCCGGCTGGAGGGAGGCGGTCTGGGCGGCGACGTCGACGAACCGGATGCCGGCCGCTGTGGTCGCTATCGCTGCCGCTCCAGGTAGGAGGCCGAGTGCGTCAGTTGATCCGCCTGGCCAATGACGCGAGCCGGGTTCCCGACCACCACGCTGCCGGCCGGAACGTCGTGGGTGACCACGGCCCCCGCACCGACGAGGGCGCCTTCGCCGATCACGACTTCAGGCAGCAGCGTCGCATTGATCCCGATGCGGGCGCCGCGCTTGATGGTCGGGCCCTTCATGCAATCCCGGCAGATCGGATGCCGATCGTTGGCAATCGTCACGCCGGGGGCGAGGAAGGCATCGTCCTCGATGACGGTGAACTGCGCCACGTACACGTTGCTGTGGATCCGCACGTTGTTGCCAATCACGCATCCATAGTCGATCGTCGAGTAGTTCCAGATGCTGAGGTGATCGCCGACCGTATTCTCCTCCCTGATCACGGCGCCGTGCCCGGTCTCGAGATGATGGCCGATGCGCGACCCCGCGTAGATCACGCTGAAGGCCCGAACGATGGCATGCGGCCCGAGATGCAGCGTGAGGTCGGCGATCGACCGGCCGGGCTGCTCGCCGATGATCGCGAGGGGATCGATCCGGTGCGGATCCGCCAGGGCGACGCCGGCCGCGACGCTCAAGCGATGGCGGGAGCGGTGGACAGCGACTGGGGAACGCCCCGCTCGGCGATCGATCGGTTGATGGCGCTGACGATCTCGACGACGCGAAGCCCATCATCGGCATCGCTCAACACCGGGCCGCCGCTCGCCAGCGCTTTGAGGAAGTGCTGGCACTGATTCTTCAGCGGCTCGCTGGGGGGAATCGCGGGACTCACCACCTCGCCGCTCCGGGTCACCAGCTTGAACTCCCCGAAGCTCTCGTAGGACGGCTCGCGAATCGCCCCCTTGTTGAAGATGCGCACCGGCTCGGTGGGGTCGAGGTCGTTGAAGACGGCCATCTTGCTGCTGCCTACCACCGTGATCTCGCGAACCTTCCGCGGATCCAGCCAGCTGGCCCGGATGTTGGCGATCACCCCGCTCTCGAAGCCGAGGGTCGCGAAGGCGATGTCCTCACAGCCGCGCGAGAGGTAGGAGGCTCCCTGGGCCGATGCCCAGGTTGGCGTGTGATTTAGGAAGTGCAGGAGGATCGAGACATCGTGGGTCATCAGATCCCAGACGACGTTGACGTCCGACCGGATCGGCCCGAGGTTGGTCCGGGTGAAGTAGAGGTACTCGAGCTCCCCGAGGGATCCGGAGCCGATCAGCTGCTGGAGGTAGTTGACCGCGGCGTTGAAGCGGAACACGTGGCCGACCATCAGCCTGCGGCCGCGGGAGGCCGCGAGGTCGCGAAGGGTGCGGGCTTGCTCCACGTCCGTCGTCATCGGCTTCTCGACCAGGCAATCCTTGTCTGCCTGGAGAGCCGCGAACGTGACCCCAAAGTGGCGGGTCGCTGGGGTCGCCACCACCACCGCCGTGACGGCCGGCTCGGCCAGCAATTCGGCGACGTCGAGTGTGGTGCGCAGCCCCGGACTGCGGCGCTCGGCCTCCCTCAGCCGGGCGGGATCCGGATCGCAGGCGACCACCAGCCGGCAACCTTCGAGCTCCGAGAAGGCTCTGAGGTAGTTCAGGCCCCATTGGCCACAGCCGACGAGGCCGATCCCGACCGTCATCCCGGTCCCATCATACGGCTGGCCTCGGGCGGCGGCTTGCTATCCTGACGTACGCAGCCCAGGTTCTTAGGAGGATTTCCCATGGCCGTCACGACACAAGCGCCCCAAGCCCGCCAGGCTCCGGCCCAGACGAAGTGGGTGTACCTGTTCGAAGAGGGGAATAAGGATCTGCGCGACCTGCTCGGCGGCAAGGGGGCAGGCGTGGCCGAGATGACCCGCGCCGGGCTGCCGGTTCCACCCGGATTCACGATCACGACCGAGGCCTGCAACGCCTATTACGCTTCGGGCAAGAAGTTCCCCGACGGCATGTGGGAGCAGGCGATCGAAGCTCTCCACCACGTCGAGGAGAAGACCGGCAAGAAGCTCGGCGACGTCAAGAACCCACTCCTGGTCTCGGTCCGCTCGGGGGCCAAGTTCTCGATGCCGGGCATGATGGACACGGTTCTGAATCTCGGGCTCAATCCAGCGACCCTCGAGGGGCTGGCCAAGCTGACCAACGACCGGCGTTTCGCGCTGGATGCCTACCGCCGCTTCATCCAGATGTTCGGCAAGATCGTCCTCGGGATCGAGGCCGAGAAGTTCGAGAAGCGACTCGAGCTCGCCAAGGAGAAGGCCAAGGTCAAGACCGATCCGGAGCTGAAGCCGGAACAACTCGAGAAGCTGGTCAAAGAATTCAAAGACGTCATCGTGAAGGAGAGCGGCAAGCCCTTCCCGGACGATCCGCTGGATCAGCTGCGCGCCTCGATCGAAGCGGTCTTTTCCTCCTGGAACAACAAGCGTGCGACCGATTACCGCAACTTCAACAAGATCCCGCACGACCTCGGCACGGCGGTCAATGTCCAGACCATGGTGTTCGGCAACATGGGCAACGACTCCGGCACCGGCGTCGCCTTCACTCGTGATCCCAACACGGGCGAGAAAGTCCTCTATGGCGATTACCTGGCGAACGCCCAGGGTGAAGACGTCGTCGCCGGCATCCGAACCCCGCAGCCGATCTCGTCGCTGAAGAAGGCGATGCCCGACGTCTATAAGGAATTCGAAACCAACGCCGAGCGTCTCGAGAAGCACTACCGCGACGTCCAGGACCTCGAGTTCACGGTCGAGAAGCGCAAGCTCTGGATGCTGCAGACGCGCTCTGCCAAGCGCACCGCACAGGCCGCCGTCAAGATCGCGGTCGACATGGTGGGGGAGAAGCTGATCAGCGAGGACGAGGCGGTCCAGCGGGTCGAGCCGACCCAGGTCGACCAGCTGCTGCACCCGCGCATCGACCCCAAGGCCAAGCCGAAGGTGATCGCCAAAGGCATCGACGCCTCACCCGGCGCCGCCAGCGGGAAGGCCGTGTTCGACGCGGATCGCGCCGAGGCGAAGGCGAAGACCGGTGAGGCGGTCATCCTGGTCCGCATCGAGACCAACCCCGACGACGTGCACGGCATGATCGCGGCCAAGGGCGTCCTCACAGCCCGCGGCGGCAAGACCAGTCACGCGGCGGTCGTCGCCCGCGGCATGGGCAAGCCCTGCGTCGCCGGTGCCGAGAGCCTCAAGATCGACCTCGAGAAGCGGTTCTTCACCGTCGGCGGGGTCAAGGTCAAGGAAGGCGACCTGATCACCATCAACGGGTCGACCGGCGAAGTCATCCTCGGATCGGTACCCATGATCGAGCCCGCCATCAACAAGGACCTGAACCAGCTGCTGCTCTGGGCGGACGCGCGCCGGCGCCTCGGGGTCTGGGCCAACGCCGACTATCCGCGCGATGCCAAGGTCGCTCGCAGCTACGGCGCCGAGGGCATCGGGCTCTGCCGCACCGAGCACATGTTCATGGAGCAGGAGCGCCTGCCCATTGTCCAGAAGATGATCCTGGCCGAGGACGAGAAGGAGCGCCGGCAATGGCTGGCGAAGCTGCTGCCGTTCCAGCGGTCGGATTTCATCGGCATCCTCAAGGAGATGCACGGGCTGCCGGTCATTATCCGGCTGATCGACCCGCCACTGCACGAGTTCCTGCCGAACTACGACGAGCAGCTGGTCAAGGTCACGACCATGCGCCTGAAGAAGGCGCCCAAGAAGAAGCTGGAAGCGGAAGAAGCGCTGCTCAAGGCGATCGAGGGAATGCGCGAGCAGAACCCGATGCTGGGCCTGCGCGGCATCCGCCTCGGCCTCTTGTACCCGGAGATCATCGAGATGCAGGTGCGCGCCATAGTAGAGGCGGCCATCTCGCTCAAGAAGAAGAACGTCGACGTCAAACCGGAGATCATGATCCCGCTGGTCAGCCACGTCAACGAGCTGCAGCGCACCCACGAGACGGTGTTGCGGGTCGTCAAGCAGGTCTTCACCGAGTTGAAGACGGAGATCCCGTACAAGTTCGGCACCATGATCGAGATCCCGCGCGCGGCATTGACCGCCGGGGAGATCGCGAAGGTCGCGGAATTCTTCTCCTTCGGCACCAACGACCTGACGCAGACGACCTTCGGCTTCTCGCGCGACGATGCCGAAGGCAAGTTCCTCCTGAAGTACGTCGAGGAGAAGATCCTGCCGGTCAACCCGTTCGAGTCACTCGATACCGTCGGCGTCGGCCGGCTGATGAAGATCGCGGTTGAGGAAGGCCGCAAGTCGCGACCGGACATGGAGATTGGCATCTGCGGCGAGCATGGCGGCGATCCGGCGTCGATCAAGTTCTGCAACACGATCGGCCTGAACTACGTCAGCTGTTCGCCTTATCGGGTGCCGGTGGCGCGATTGGCAGCGGCCCAGGCGGCGATGGAAACGAAGGAGCGCGACCGCTAAGACGCAGCAATTTGCTTCTCCTTGGACCAGAGCACTTCCCTCCCCCGCTTGCAGGGGAGGGTAGGGTGCGAGTCTCAGAAATTCGACTGTCGCGGATTTGTGCGAGGCTGAGCTAGGGCGGTCCGAGCGGGGCATCGTGCGCGATGGCAAGAAACTCCGATTCCGCTGCTGATAAAAGAGGTCGCCAGATCTCAGGCGGATCCGCAGCGGGAACGCCGAATTGTTGCTCTTCCGCGAGAAGACGAATTACCCCCTCCAGAGGCATGCGGCGCGTGGGGAAATGAATATGCTCCAACGATCCTTTCGGTAGGCGTACGTCCCCGATCGACAATGCCGCGTTTATCTGCAGATGCGCCTGCGGATAAGGATATGGCAGTGAGTCTTTGTAATGGGCGGTCGGATCGCGGATGTAGTCATAGCGAAAGATCCAGTTCTTCGTATTTGGATCGGGGTCCACCTGGTATTGGTAGAAGGAGTCAGATACCTTTACTCGTTTCCCGTCTGCCGTGTCTGCGATGAATAGTCCAATCCCGATCTTCAGAAAGCGTCCGTCCCTGAGTGGTAACGGTCGTTGAGGCTGCCCTCGGCCCGCCAGCACGGCTCGGTCCCTTCTGCCGCCTGGCCAGAGGAGGACGGGGCCGGGATCGTGAGCTTGCAGAATAGTGTGGCTGAGCAACAGCTGGACGAGTTCGCGGAATGGTGCAATTCGAGCTGCTCGATAGTCGGCGGAGAGCTTGCGTACGGTCGCAAGAAGGTTGGTAAGGTCGGTCAGGCCGCCGCTTGATCCTCTAGGAGAGTAGCGAGCACGAGCAGGTCGGCCACTTCGCCAAGGTCGCGCAACTTACCGCGCCGATAGAGGTCGAGCAACTCTTCGCCAGAGATGCCTAGGCGTTGTCGCGCCCCCTCGTCAATCAGCGCGAGGATTTCCTGACGGCTCAATTCGACTTCGCTCTCGTTCACCTGGACCATAGTCTTCTTGCCCCGATCATACATGCCTCCCAGCGACAGGTGTATGTCGCTGCGTGTCGCGGCCCCCACACTGCCCTCCCCCGCGGGCGGGGGAGGGAATCTGCCCCTTCGCGCACTTCTACACAATTTCGGCCCGCCTCTTGACGTAGCCCGGTCCGCGAACCAGACTGTGTCGTCGTGGTCATCTGCTCCAAGTGCGGCTTCCGCAACGAGGACGGTGTGGAGTTTTGCGCCAACCCAAAGGGGTGTGGCGCCTTCCTGGCTTATGTCGGCACCAAAACTGAGGCCCTCTCCGGCGGCGTGACCGTCGCCATCACCCCGGCGATGATCGCCGTCAAGCCCGGCGAGGAGGCCAGCTGCGAGGTCCACGTGCGCAACAAGAGCAACGTCGTCGACCAGTACGAGATCCAGGTCGTCGGCGAACCGTCCCGATGGGCGATCGTCGAGCCGACCACGCTCTCGCTTTTCCCGGATGCCGAAGGCGTGGCCAAAGTCCGGTTCCGCCCCGCGCGCTCCCCCGGCGTTGCGTCCGGCAGCAAGCCATTTTCGATCGCGGTGCAGTCGAAGGCCTCGCCCAACATCGCCGCCTACCGGGACGGCTCGATCGAGGTGGCGCTGTACCAGGAGGCCACTCTCTCGATCGTGCCGCGGACATCGCGCGGTGGAGAATCGGTCAGCCACCGGGTCACGGTCGAGAATCATGGCAACGCTCCGCTGCGTGCCACGCTCGAGGCGAGCGACGTCGACGAGCTGCTGAACTTCCAGTTCGAGCCGCTGGCTCTCGCGGTCGCAGCCGGCCAGTCGGCTTTCGCGCAGCTCACCGTCACGCCGCGATCGCGCTTCTACGATGGGCCGCCCCAGCCGCACCCCTTCAAGGTGGAGCTGCGGGCCGACGGGCTGGCGCCGTTGGCCGCCGATGCCACCATGCTGCAGGAGCCGGTGCCGCGGCCGGTCCAACGGAAATTCCCGCTCGTGCCGGTGTTGCTCGGGGTACTGCTGATCGGGCTGCTGACGGGCGCGGTCATCGAGCGTGATCCGCTGATGCAGCTGGTGGCCGGCAAGAGCGCATCCAATCAGGCCGCCCCCAACACGGGAGGCGGCAGCAAACCCACCACATCGAACAGCGCCGCGCCCACGCCGACGCCGACCCCGACGCCGAGCCCGACGCCCACGCCCGTGCTGGCGACGATCCCGAACGTGAGTTGCATGACGGCCGCCGTCGCGCAGCAAGCCATCGAAGGCGCCGGCTTCAAGTTCGCCGGCAGCTTCGTCGCCAATCCGTCCTATGCGAACGGCGTCGTGTTCAAGACCCAGCCCGTGGCCGGCCAGGCGCCAGTCGGAACCGAGGTGACCGCGTTCGTGTCGACGGGACCCCCGCAGGGCGTCGTTCCCCTCGGCTGCGTGAAAATCATCCGTATCCTGCCGACAGGCCTCCAGCCACGCCTCCTCGTTCCAAGCGTATCGCCAAGCCACTAGCGAGGAGATTGTCCCCGGCGTTCAGGGTGAGGCCGGCGCGTCGCAAGTCCTCGGGCGAGCGAGAGGAGACGATCAGCAACGGTACGTTCTTGAGAACCGGATCCGATCGAAGCCGGCTCACATCGCGCAGCCGCGCCAGTTCGGCATCATCGAGATCGATCAGCACGATATCGGGCGGTAGAACCGGCGACCGCGCCTGCCATTCCTCGAGCCGGCTCGCCGCGGTGACCCGGTAGCCGTCCATCTGCAGCCTGAGCTGGAACATCTGGGCCAGCGAGCTATCGGCCGAGAGCAAGAGCACGTCGACGTCCTCGCCGTCGCTGGCCAACCAGCCGGGGGCCTTCATGACTCTATCGTGGTGCGGCCGATTGAGATCCACCTAAGAGCCGTCTAGAAATTCGTTAAGGCCCAAGCACACGGCGGCGATTGCGCGCGTGGTCTCGGGTAGTATTCCCGGGTTGATGGCAAGGGGGGCAACCTCAGGCTGAACAGAAAGCTCCCACCGCTGCTTGCAGGCGTCGTCCTGCTGACGGCAGCGCTGCTTCCGCTCGCGACCTTGCCCACGCCGGCGGCTGCCGCTGCCGTGTCGAGCGGTTCCAACCACCTCGACACCTTTATTCGGGGCGCCGACAATGGCCTCTGGCAGCGACACTGGGATGGCACCGGCTGGAGCGGCTGGCAGCCGCTCGGCGGCCTACTCAGTGCGGATCCCACATCCGTAACCTCCGCCGGCGGCAGGATCGACGTCTTCATCCGCGGCGCGGATTTCGTCCTCTGGCATCGCGTGTTCGACGGCACCGCCTGGGGTGGTTGGCAATCGATGGGGGACCGGCTCGTGTCGGGACCGGCCGTGACGTCCTCCGCCCCCGGGCGGTTCGACCTCTTCGCCGTTGGCGCGGATCAGAGTCTCTCGTACAAATCGTCGACGGATAGCGGCGCCACCTGGAGCGCGTGGAGCAGTCTCGGCGGGCAGCTCACCGCCGAACCCGCCGCGATCTCCGTGGCAGCCGGCCGGATCGATGTCTTCGGTCGGGGCAGCGACGCCGCGCTCTGGCACATCACGTATGACAGCGGAGCCTGGCAAGGTTGGCAGCCGTTGGGGGGCGGTCTCACCACCGGCCCGGGGGTGGCATCATGGGCGCCCGACCGCCTCGACGTTTTCGTCGTGGGCCTCGACCGAGGAGTCTGGCACCGGTGGTGGGACGGCGCCGCGTGGAGCGGGTGGCAGCCGCTTGGTGGGATCCTGACGTCTACGCCGTCGGCCGTTTCCTGGGGACCGGGCCGGATCGATGCCTTCGGCCGCGGCAACGACGGCCAGGTTTGGCATCTCTGGTGGGGCGGAGCCGGATGGGGCTGGCAGCCGCTCGGAGGGCTGATGGCCACCGGCACCGACCCGATGACGGTTCCCGTGCCGGTGTTCCGGCAGGCGATGAACCTCGATTGTGAAACGGCGGCGCTGCAAATGGGACTCACCTACCTGGGCCAGAACTACTCGCAGCAGCAAATCTTCGCGTTTGAAAATCCCGATACGCGCCCGCCCGTCGTGGGGGGCGGCGTCATCCAGCAGTGGGGTGATCCGTATACCAACTTCGTGGGGGACGTCAATGGCACCGACCACTACCCGCCCACCGGTTATGGGATTTACTATCCGCCGATGGTTTCGATCGCCCAGAGCCATGGCGCGCCTGGGGCCGTGGGCGGGGAAGCCATGAACAAAGCCACCATCTATCAAGCGGTGGCCAGCGGCCAGCCGGTGCTCGCCTGGGTGGAGGTGGGCTGGTATCGTCCGGCGATCCACTTCTGGACCGCGTGGGACGGCCGCAGCATTCGGTATTCGCTCGACGAACATACGGTCGTGTTGACCGGCCTGTCGTTGACCGACGTCCGCGTCAACGACCCCTGGCATGGCACCCAGTATCTGGTCAGCCGGAGCACCTTCGAGACCTCATGGGCTGACTTCAACAACATGGCGATCATCCTGAAATAGAACGTCTGTTCGGCTGATCCATTTTTCGAGGGTCGGTTCGCTAAGATGACCCGGCGAGCGACGGCTCACAAGGAGGGGCGAAGCCATCCGCAGGAAGGGCCTATGGCTTTCGATCAGATCCGTATTTGCACCGACTGACGTGGCGGCCAGCCTGGCGCTGATCGTGCTGGTCGCCGTGTTTACGATGGTGTACTTCGGTGCCCGCCACTCGGGCGCCACCCATCCCGTTTCGGTGACGGCGATCGAGACGCCGACCCCACCGGTCAGCGCCAGCCGATCCGCCGCTCGCGATCCAGTGGCAACGCCGACGCCGAATGGCGGACTCGGTACCGTGATTCGCGCCGTGGTGGCGACGACTCACCAACGCGCGACGGTCACGACGGCTCCTGTCCCCGTCTTGCCGAGTCCATCGCCAACCGACTCGGCGACCCCGACCCCAACGCCGACCGACACACCAACCCCGACGCCATCTCCGACCGACACCTCAACCCCGGCCCCGACACCCACCGATTCGCCGATCCCGACGCCGGCGCCTTCGCCGTCCTGAAATAGCGCCGGCTGACCCCGTTACGCGGGCGCGACCCGGCGCGTCCGCCCTGTTGGCGAGCCGTGCTTTCCAGCCCAAAAGAGCGTGCCGGAGCGCTCGTTGTATGGATGGGAGTGACGCCCATGGGAGGGCGAGGAGGGACAATGGGAAAGGGCCTTCAGCGCGGCAGGGGACCGCACGTTGCGATCGCCGGCATGCTCGCCGGGCTCGTTCTTGGGTCGCTCGTGACCATCATGCCCGCTTCGGCCGCTTCCGGAATTGGGGTATTCGTCGGTTACGCCGACAGCCTTCGCGCGGATGCGACCAATTTCCCGACTCCGTGGGCCGGATCCCCGCAGACGATTTTCGAAGGTTGCCTACCCGTCGCGAGCTGCGAGTACGACGCGGGCGCGATCCGCATTACGAACAATACCGGCAGCTCCGTCACCGTCAACGCGATCGCCGTCCACCTGGACACATGTACCTTCACCGGGTGGCCCTCTGCGATTCTTGCGCCCGGCGCCGACTTGATCGTGACGCAGCTGACGAGCGGAGCCTCCGATGGCTGTTCTGGTCCGTCGCCGTCGCACTTTGATACCTCCGACATCGGCCCTAACGGCAGCAACTACTCTGGCATCTGCACGCCCGATGGGATCCAGTCGACGGTTGACGTGACCATCAATAGCCAAACGACGAGCTATACCGACGCCGGCCAGGTGCTGAACACCGGTGGTATCGACGGCGCGTTATGCCCGCCCCCGGGTTCAAATGAATCCATCCAATGGACAACGATTGGTCATGCGCCCTGCCGCGGGTCCCAGTTCGGTCTGACGCCGCCTGCCCAGACGCACAACGTCGGCGCGACAGCGACCATCACCGCGACCTTCACCAACAGCTGCGGGCAGCCGCTCTCCAACGTTGCCGTGCAGTTCGCTGCGGCCTCCGGGCCCAATGCCGGACGGACAGGCACGGGCACGACTGACGCGAACGGCATGGCGACCCTGAGCTACAGCAGTTCAACGACCGGGACCGACACATGGCATGCCTCCGTGACCAACATCGCCGGCACCATCACCTCGAATTCGGTGACGGTTACATGGGTGGCCTTCGCGCCCGGCGGCGGCGGGTTCGTCATTAGTGATCTCAAAGACATCAACGGCGGCGCCGTCTATTGGTGGGGCGCGCAGTGGTGGAAGAACGATCATCTCAGCAGCGGTCTCGCCCCAGCCAGCTTCAAGGGCTTCGAGAAGAGCAACCTGTCGCCATGGTGTGGGCAGACCTGGACGACTCTCCCCGGCAACAGCCCGAAGCCGCCGAGTACCGTCCCCGGGACGATGGCCGTGATCGTCTCCAGTCACATCACGAAGAAAGGCCCGGTCATCTCCGGTGACATCGTCCACGTCGTCCTGGTCCGCACCAACCCGGGCTACGGACCCAACCCCGGCCATCCCGGAACCGGCACGATCGTCGCCCAGCTCTGCTAACGCCGAAAGCTAATTCTGGGCGGGCTCGAGGGCGGCGCGGGCTCGGGTGATGTCCTCCACGCCGATGACCACACGGGTTCCGGTCGCCAGGTAAACAAACCGCAGGTTGACGCCCGCCTCGGCCAGGCGCTGCATGACCATGGAAAGCTCGCCGGGACGGTCCGGCATCGGCATCACCACCACTTCGAGTTCGGCCTCGACCGTGTAGCCGCCCGCCCGAAGTGCCCCCCGGGCCGCGCTCGGATCGCGGGCGAGCACATGGACGACGCCCTCGACTTCGGTGATGCCGTCGATGTTGACGCCGGAACGACTGAGAGCCTGGACCAGGGCGGCGAGGGCTCCGGGCCGGTCCTCGCCGAGCCGAACGGTGATGTCTCGACCCACTGCGACTGCATTGTAGGGTCAGCGGATCTCGGCATGGCCAACGTGATAGGGTGCCTCTACCATTTCGGCCTAGTCCAATCGGTCATTATTCACTATATCTAAATACGGCTTGACTCTTCCCTGTTGACATAGGCCATGTGGAACTGACAGGATGCTGGCCAGGGGACTTTAGGAAAGGGGCCGAGGATTTCGTTTGGAGGGGCAGGGGTCTTGTATCTCGCGGTCTATATCGGTGGCTATCTAGCCACGGGCGCCGCCGTCAACCGGTGGGGTGCAGACATGGGGGCAGCCGATGGCTACAATCCTGGCGGTTGACAAGGACACGCTCCAACTCGAGGTCCTGAGCCACCTCCTCCGGCAGGAAGGGCACAAGGTCCATGCGACGGCCGAACCCGAAATCGCCTTCGACGTCCTGCAGTCCCAGCTGATCGACCTGGTGGTCGTCGAACCGGCGCTGCCGCGCCATGACGCGGTTCGGGTCTGCCAGCAGATGCGCCAGCTCAACCCGTACACGCCGCTCCTGGTCCTCTCCGAACGCAAGGAAGAAGACCAGATCGTCCGGACCTTGCTGGCGGCGGCGGACGACTACGTCGTCAAGCCGTTTTCGCCTCGCTATCTGCTGGCCCGGGTCACCGTCCTGCTGCGGCGGTCCAACCTCAATCGGGGCGGGCGCTGGCAGGACGAGAATCTCTCGATCGGCGAGATCGCTCTCAACTTGCAGCAAGCCCAGGTGGTGGTCAACAGTCAACGCATTTCCCTGACCCAGCGCGAGTTCTCGCTCCTCTATGCCTTGATGGAGAACGCCGGCCGGGTCCTCAGCCGCGACCAGCTGACCGAGTTGGCCTGGGATCACTTCGCGGGCACCCAAAAGTCGGTCGATGTGTACATCCAGCGGTTGCGCAAGAAGCTGCAGCCCCATCTCGACGGGCGCGAATACATCCAGGCCCTCCGCGGGTTCGGCTACAAGTTCGAGATCCCGCAGCCCCGGGCCGCGGCCGCTGCCCGCTGACCGGCGAACCGGCCCTTGGCGCACGCACATATATAAGGTTAAAGGCCTGTAACCCGGCCTTTAGGTAGGCGCAAGGGTGGTCGAGGCTTGGGCACCTCTGACCGCCACATTTTTGCACTCACCGTCGCGCGTGCCGGCCAGACACGCTCATTTGCCGTAGCCCGACAGGTCAACGATCCGTTACCGGCAGGACCCCACACTCTTACTGTCTCGTTTTTCACGAGCCGTAACGTGCGAAGTCTCCCATGTGGCACGTCCTGCATGTTGCACCCAACGGCGAGCCGCAGGTCTGCAAATACCTGGGGCTCCACGGCATCGAGGGCTACGCACCCAGGTTCCCGCCGCCGCCTCGGACCAAGCCGGGCAGCGTCCGCGACCGCCGGCAGCGGTGGGTCTTCCCGGGCTACGTCTTCTTCAAGATTGCCGACGGCTTCGAGCGCTGGGACCTGATCCGCTGGGCGCCCGGTGTCCGCCGGATGCTCCAGGAGGACGGCGACCCCGGCACGGTCGATGACCTCGTGGTCGACCACGTCCGCCAGCGGCTGGCCGAACGGTCGCTGAGCCAAACTCGCCCGACCCTTAGAAAGGGCCAACCCGTGCTGATCCAGAGCGGCCCCCTGCGGATGGTGGACGCGATCTTCGAGAAGAACCTGGACGCCACCCAGCGGGTGCAGGTCCTGGTTCAGTTGCTCGGCCGCTCGATGCCGGTCGAGCTCGACGCCGCGATCGTCGGGGCCGCCGGCTAGGGCACGACCCCCGCCCGGCCGGCGGCTCTTTCGAACACGAAAGTGTTCGAAACAGCGGAGCCTGCCCGCTTCAAAGAAATGCCCAACGTCTCTGTGGTCGTCCCGACCCACAACCGAGCCGCAATGCTCCAGGCGCACCTTCGCGCCCTGGCGGCCCAGACCTACCCACGCCAATCCAGCGAATGGATCGTCGTCTGCGACGGCTGCACGGATGACTCCGCACGAGTCGCCCGAGAGGCCGGTGCCGATCAGGTCATCGAGCAGGAGGGGAGGGGGGCCGCTGCCGCGCGGAACGCCGGGCTCGCCGCTTCGTCCGCGCCCGTCGTCGCGTTCCTCGACGACGACATCGTTCCAACTCCCGGCTGGCTGCAGGCCCTGATCGACGACGCCGGGGGTGCCGATACCACGACCCTGCACATGGGCTATTGCCCGTTCGCGCCGGCCGCGATCCGAACGCACCTCGATCGGCGCAACGCCGCATGGTATGAGGCCAAGCTCCGGCCATTGAGGGATCCCACTCATGCTTGGCGCTTTACCGACTTCTTTGGCGGTAACTTCGCCGCCGATCGCCAGGCCTTAGCCGATCTGGGTGGCTTCGACTCGCGCTTCGCGCTCTTCGAAGACGCCGAGCTCGGGCTACGTGCCTTGAACGCCGGCTGGCGCATCCGCTTTGTCGCCGCGGCAGAGGCCGCGCACCACGCGCACCGCGAGGTCGCCGACTACGGTCGCCAGGCCTTCCGCTCCGGCCAGGTCGACGTGCTGCTTGCGCGAGTTCACCCGGATGCCGCCGGCAGCCTGCGACTCGGCATCAAACGCCCGTGGCTGAAGCGGGGTGCCGGGGCCCTCTGGCGCGCAACCGCGCGCCGCAGCACCCTTGGTGTTCGAGCCGTCGAGTTCGGCGCACGAACGGGCGAGCGATTCAGTGCCAGGCCGGTCCTCGACCTGCTCTACGCCTTGTTGTGGGATGGCCAGTACTGGCGTGGCGTGGCGGCCGCCTGATGCGGTTCCTGGATTTCCACTCGCTTCTTTCCGAGATGTCATCGGAGGAACTCGGATCGTACGGCGCGATTCGCGGGGTGGAGTTCATTCACCGCAACCACACCGACGTGTATCGAGTGCAGACGGAGCGCGGCACGCTGATCGCGCACGCCGCCGCCGATGGCAAGGCCTACCTGCAGCGACTTCGAGACAACCTCGAGCAGTTGGCGCCCTTGAATGACCGGCGCATTCCTCGCGTGGTGACCTGGCGCGATGGGGCGGCTCCGCCACCCGCCCGCAACTGGGCCCTCCTCGTGTACGAGCAGATTCCCGGCGAGGAGCTCAGCCGTCGCAACTTCGACCGGCGCGCGTGGAACGACCTCGCCGAGTGCCTGGCCCGGGTACACGCCCTGGACGGGGATCCCACGACGCTGGCGCGGACCGTGCTCTGGGCTGATCGGCCATCGCACTTCAAGGCATTTTGCAGCGCACTCTCGCTTCGCATGGAAAGCCTCCCGCTCGGCCGCGATCGCGTCCGGGCGCACCTCGGTCAGATGGCGGAATTCCTGGATCAGAACCAGTCCCACTTCGAAGTCAGGTCACGGTTGATCCACGGGGACCTGGACCGCAAGAACATCCTCGTCAACGGGGCGCAGGTCGGCATCCTCGATTGGGCCGATCTCGCGAGCGGCGACTACGCCTTCGACCTCGGCATGTTGAAGTTCATGCTCGACTCGGTGGCGCCAGGTCTGGGCGCGACGCTGATCCGCGAACAGGCGCGCACCTACCGGGAGCGATTCCACGACGACAGCCTGGAGCTCCGGCTGCGCTTCTTCCTCGCCCTCGCCGGCCTGGTTCACGCCTTTCACGCCACCAACGACACCGGCGCCTTCAAGCCGGCGCGAGCGTGGCGCGTGCGCACCTCGTATCTCCATTCGGAGACGCAGTGGAAGACGCCGCTTCAGCTCGACGGCGATACCCCGGGCGCCCCGGCGGTTCGCACCGAGCAATGGGCGCTCGACATCCGGCAACCGCTACGCGGGCTGTTCTACCTGCTCGCGCCCAAGCGGGTCGCGTGACGCGCCCCAGCCTCATCCAAGGTAGCGCGCTCAATTTCGCCGACGGCTCGATCAGCCTGGCGTCCGGCCTGATCATTACGGTCCTTCTGGCCCACGCGCTAAAGCCCGGCGGGTTCGGGCTCTACGCGCTCGTGATGTCGGTCGTCTCGTTCAGTTTCCTCTTCGCTCGGCTGGGTATCCCCGGCACGGTGCGCCGGTATACGGCCGAGCTCGACAGTAGGGGAGAGCATCATCTGATCGGCGGCGTTGCGGGCCGGGGCCTGCTCAACGGGCTGGTCGCCGGCGTCGTCGCCGCCCTCCTCCTCGTGGCCCTCGCCGCACCACTCGGCGCCTTCTTCCATCAGCCGCGAATGCGGACTTACCTCTTGATCGGGGCTCTGTTGATCCCGCCGATGGTCATGCTCAGCGTGCTGCGTGGTCTCCTCGGCGGCCTCCAGCAATTTCGCTTCATGATGCAGGTCAACCTCGTCACCGCACCGATCTGGGTCGTGGCCTGCGCGCTCGCGCTCTGGATCCAGGCAGGAGTTGCCGGCATCCTGCTGGCCACGCTCGGCGTCGAGCTGATCAATCTCGCCGCCTTTGCCTGGCGGGCGCAGCGCCAGGTCGGGATCCGCTGGCGGACCACGCTACCGGCCGAGTTCGCCGCCCGCCTCAAGCGCTACAACCTCGGCCTCGCGGCGCTCATCCTTCTCGATGTCATTGTCTGGCAGCGCTCCGAGCTGCTGTTCCTCGGGCGTTTTCAGCCGGCCGCCCAGGTCTCGTTCTACGCCGTGCCCTTCGCCCTCACCGAGCGGATCACCGACTTGATCCCGGGGGCGATGCTCAGTGTCCTCCTGCCCGGCCTCACCTATGCGCAGGCGTCCGCCGATCCCTCGCGATTCGGCCTGGTCTTCCGCGATGCGCTGCGCTACCTGGCGATCCTGACGCTGCCGATCAGCGTAGTCGGCATCCTGCTCGCCCCCTGGGTTGTCCGCCTCCTCTACGGTCCGGACTTCAAGCCGGCGACGGTCGTGCTCCAGATCCTGTTGATCTCGATCATCTTCGGCGTTCTGGGGCAGGCCGCCCGCTCGGCGATGCTCGGCTTCGAGCGCCAGGGGTGGCTGCTCAAGACCGGGCTGGTCGCCGCCTCGCTCAGCATCATCCTCGATCTGCTCCTGATTCCCCGCTGGGGCGCCATCGGGGCGGCCCTCGCCAACACCGCGGTCCAGGCCACCTGGGCGATCGCGATCTTCATTCCGGTCTGGCGGCGCATCCAGGTTCGGCCGGCACCATCGCTTGCGGAGGCCGTCGCATCCTCATAGCGCGCGCTCCGCTGCGACTCAGCCTGGCCGGTGCGGGGACCGACATCCCCGCCTATTCGCACAAGTACGGTGGCGCGACGCTGACGGCGACCATCGACCGCTACGCCTACGCGATGGTTTCCACCACCAGCAACCCGGCCGTCCAGATCACCACCTCCGACTATGACGGCGAGGCGCAAGAGCAGCCGACGCGCGAGATCCTCAATCGGTTCGGCATTCAGCGCGGCGTCTCAGTTTTCCTGACCACCGAGCTGCCGACCTACAGCGGGATGACCGCGGTCAGCGCCGGGGCGGTCGCCCTGATCCGCGCACTCGCGGAACTCCAGCAGCGATCGATGACGCCGACGGAAATTGCCGAGATGGCCTGCACGGTGAGCGTCGACCGGCTGGGTTTGCACGTCGGCATCGCCGACTTCTACGGCCTCGCCCAGGGCGGCATCACCTTCGTGGAGATCAACGGGACGGGAGTTCGCGTCGAGTCGCTCTCACTGCCGCCGGACTTGATCGACGCGATTGAGGCCCGGCTAATGCTTTTTTTCACCGGACGCCTGCAGAAGAGCCCCGAGCCGCTGCAGGTCCTCCGAAAGGCCGCCGAGCGCAACCGGGCCAGCGTGATCGAGTCACTACACGAGGTCAAGGCCTCGGCGGTCGCCCTCCGTCAGGCCCTGCTCCGCGGCGAGCTGGACACCTTCGGCGCGAACCTCGACCGCACCTGGCGCGCCAGCCGCGAGCTGGCTCGGGGGATGAGTGATCCCTGGGTCGATCAGTGGTATGAGGCCGCGCTCAACGCCGGGGCGGCCGGCGGCAAGATCAATGGTCTGGGCGGGCTGGGCTTCATGGTGCTCGTGTGCGAGCCCGACCGCCAGGCACGTGTCGCCGAGGTCATGCAGTCGATGGGGTTGACGCGGGTCGACGTCCGCCTCGAATCCGGCGGCGTATCGATGTTGCTCAACGAAGCCGGGCCGATGCACCTGATGCCTTCTCGGATTTCTCCCTCCCCCTTTGAGGGGGAGGGCAGGGTGGGGGTGCCTCAATAGCCACGACTCTCACCACGGAAGCCCCCGCGGCACTCACCCAGCTGCAGTTCTACGACCTGCCCGAGTCGTCCACGCTCCACATTTACTGGCGTGCCCTGGCCGCGGCTCGCTACTCGCGCCACTGGCAATACCGCGTCAAGCGCCTGTTCGATGTGTTCACCGCGGGCCTCCTGCTACTCGTCCTGAGCCCGCTCATGCTCCTGATCGCGCTCGCCATCAAGGTGACCAGCAGAGGGCCGATCCTCTTCCGCCAACAGCGCCTGATGAGGGACGGCGTCGAGTTCACGCTCGTCAAGTTCCGCACCATGGTCGACGGCGCCGACGGCATGCTGGACAAGGTCTTCTACCTGAACGAGGCCAAGGGGCCGCTCTTCAAGGTGCGGAAGGATCCGCGCGTGACCCGCCTCGGTCGCGTCCTGCGCAGGACATTCCTGGATGAGCTGCCTCAACTGATCAACGTGGTGCGCGGGGAGATGAGCCTGGTCGGCCCTCGTCCGGTTCTCGCCCGCGAGGTCTCGGACCTGCCGGGCCGGGTCGTCTTCCGGTTCGCGGTCCCCCAGGGTGTGACCGGCCCCTGGCAGACGCACGGTCACCACAAGCTGACGTTCGATGAGCAGCTCGCCATCGAGCGCACCTACATCGAGAGGTGGTCGCTCCACGGGGACCTGCTGATCCTCATACAGACCGTTGGACTCGTTCTCTTTCGGCGCGGCGCATGACGGACCACATGAAGCGAGGCGAAGAACACATGAATTTCTGGCAGGATCGATCCGTCGTCGTTACCGGCGGTGCCGGCTTCCTTGGCTCCCGCGTCGTCGACCAGCTCCGGTCGGCGGGGGCGACGGACGTCCGGGTTCCGCGCTCGGCATATTGCGATCTACGCGATCGAGACAACTGTCGGCGGGTTGTGGAGGGCGCCGACCTGGTCATCCACCTCGCGGCGAAGGTGGGTGGCATCGGGTTCAATCGCGACAATCCCGCCACGCTTTTCTACGACAACCTGATGATGGGCGCCCAGCTGATGGAGGAGGCCCGGCTCGCCGGCGTCGAGAAGTTCGTCGCCGTGGGCACCGTCTGCGCCTATCCGAAGTTCACACCGGTGCCATTCAAGGAGGACGACCTCTGGGCCGGCTATCCGGAGGAGACCAACGCGCCTTACGGTCTCGCCAAGAAGATGCTGCTCGTCCAGGCGCAGGCGTACCGCCAACAATACGGCTTCAATGCGATCTACCTGCTACCCGTCAACCTGTATGGGCCTGGCGACAACTTCGACCCGGCGTCCTCTCATGTGATCCCGGCCCTCATCAGGAAGCTGGTCGAGGCACGGGAGCAAGGCGCTCCCTCGGTCGAGGTTTGGGGCGACGGATCGGCCAGCCGCGAGTTCCTCTATGTGGATGACGCCGCTCGCGGCATTGCCCAGGCCGCCGAGCGATACAACGGGGGTGAGCCGGTCAACCTTGGGGCTGGCCGCGAGATTACGATCAAGGACCTCGTTGAAACCCTGCGTCAGCTGATCGGCTACCGGGGCGAGATCGCCTGGGACAGCACGAAGCCCAATGGGCAGCCGCGCCGCTACCTAGACGTCGAACGAGCGGCCAACGCATTCGGTTTCCGTGCGCAGACGGATTTCCTGGCTGGGCTCCGAGCGACGGCCGAGTGGTGGGAGTCAACGGGCCACATCGCCGAACTTCAGCCGATCGCGGTGGGTGCCCATTAGCACAGAAAACGGATCCGGGTTGCGGATCCTGATCTTCGGGATCAACTACGCGCCGGAATTAACCGGAATCGGCCCCTACACAACGGGGCTTGCCGAGCATTTTGCGGCCGTGGGTCATGACGTCGAGGTCATCACAGGGATTCCGCATTATCCGAAGTGGGCTCGAATGCCGGTTCCAGTCCGTAGGACTACAAACCCAAAGGTCCGTCGCTTCTGGCATCACATACCTCGGCGTCCGGGCGCTCTCGGCAGGATGTTCTATGAGGCGACGTGGTTCGTTAGCGCCTTGCGTGCTGCGCGCCGGAGCGGCGCCGATGTCGTCATTGGGGTTGTGCCGAGCCTATCTGGCGGGATGCTTGCTCTTCTGGCAGCTAAGCAAAACCGGGCGCCGCTAGGGTTGATCATTCAGGACCTCATGGGACCTGCCGCGGCTCAGAGCGGCTATCGCGGCGGCAGGCTCGTGGCCGGAATTACCGGCGTCGTCGAGAACTTCGTTCTCCGGCGCTGCGACAGGGTCGCGGTGGTGTCGGAAGCGTTTCGCGCAAACCTCGTTAGGGCGGGCGTAGCAGATTCCCAAATCCACTCAGTCCGTAACTGGACGCGCGCGTCGGAGCCCACCGAATCGGTCGCGGACTGCCGCCGTCGACTCGGCTGGGCTCCCGATGACTTTGTTTGCCTGCACGCCGGAAATATGGGAAAAAAACAAGGACTCGATAACCTTCTGGACGCCGCTTCGCTCATCGCAGATCGGCGGATTCGAATTGTGTTGGCCGGCGATGGCAACGACCGCTTGCGGCTAGAGGCGTTGGTCAGAGCGCGTCAGTTGCGGAACGTTTCATTCCTCCCCCTCCAGCCCTCGGGCCAGTATGAGGCGATGCTGCAGGCTGCCGATGTGCTTCTAGTAAGTCAGCGCCCATCGGTCGCTGACATGTCCTTGCCCAGCAAGCTGACCGCCTATTTCTCGGCTGGTCGCCCAGTCCTTGCGGCTGTGGCACCCGACTGCGCGACCGCCAAGGAGGTTGAGGAATCCGGCGCCGGAGTGGTGGTCCCCTCCGGAGACGAGGCTGCTCTGTCCGCCGCCATTAGCTGCCTAAAGAACTCCGAGGTTGAGGTCGCCTACGGCAGACGTGGAAAGGAGTATGCGGAGCAACACCTAACGCCCTCAGCCTCGCTGTCGGCCTTCGACGCCTTTGCTGCTTTGCTACCGCGACCGAGGCTCCCGATACACGAGGCCTTAAGCCAGGATCGGCTCCCGACCCGTCGAGGCGGGCTCTAGCCACGGTCTCTCCGCGTGCCTGCAGACCGCTTTGGAATCTAGGGGCGCAGTGAAAAACTCGGGGACGCTCCCTAGAATTTCCCATGCAAGTCGCAGATTTCTCCTACCCGCGGCTCTGTCCGGAATGGCTGCCGCCATTGCCATCGTGATTGTCTCACCGGCAGTGACGGTTGAGGCCATGCTTCTCGCCGCCATCGCGATGGTCCTTGCGCTTGCGCTGATGATCCGTTTGTTCCAAAACCGGCTCGACTTGTTCGAACCATTGACGGTCTTTGTGCTCGTGTGGACAGTCCTGTTCTTCGCTCGGCCAATTGCAATGTTCATCACGGGAAGTTTCGACACGTCGGGTTATCAGGTGCGTGACGGCATGGCCGGCATGCTCTTCATGGCCTTGACTGGCTGTGTCGGGTTCCTCGGCGCTTATGCGCTCCCTGTCGGTCGATCGTTGGGCCGAAAGCTGGATCCACTCCCAGAGATACGCCACCTAGCAAGAGCTGCTGCTTACGCAATCGCAATTGCGATGATCGGCGTGTTGATGTTCGCGGCCTTCATTGCTATCTCTGGCGGGTTTAGCACTCTTCTTGCGCTCATGAGCGGACGTCAGGAGAACGCAATCGTCTTATCGGGCGTCTCAACGACAGCCTACCTCCAGGGTGGACTCGCACTCACCCTGCCGGCATCACTGATCTTGTTTTATGTGGCTTCTAAGCGGCGGAGTCTCGTCTTGGGTGGGCTAGGTCTGGGGTGTGTGCTCGTCGGACTTGTGGTGTCAGGCCCGAGCGGAATTCGAGGCTGGATACTGCCATACGTTGGGGCACCGTTCATACTCCTGTACCTCTCTAGAAACAGGCGGCCCGGAGTCGTCCTGGTGTTGTTGTTGCTTTTCGTGGGTTTTGGACTCAACGGATTTATCGCGGATGCGAGGGATTCAGCTACGCGCCAGACGACAGGCATCAGCCAACTGCTGTCGCAAAACTTCACTCGCCTTGGTGACGGCTGGACCCGATTTGTCTTGGGCGGCGACACTGAGATGCCGAATCTGCTTGCCCTAGAGGTCATGAAGGTGCCCTCCATTATCCCGTTCATGGACGGCGCGGCGACCGGGCAAGTGCTAGTGCAGCCCATCCCAAGGCAATTCTGGCCATCCAAGCCTCGTTCGGGCGACGAGGTGCTCACCCGTACCCTATTCGTCGAAACAAACCTCAACGCAGCCTCGCGACAATACACGCCGATGGCGAACTTCTACTTGGACTTCGGTTATATCGGAGTCCTCTTCGGTATGGCATTTCTCGGCATACTGATGCGCGTTTTCTACGAGTATTTCCGAATCAATTCGGCAAGCGGATCGGTCCAGCTCATCTACGCAGCGGCCCTTCCTTTCCTTTTCGCGCTCCTGCGTGGGAGTATCGCCGATGTATCCGGGCGCCTCGTATTCATCTTGCCGCCGTTAGTACTAGGCGTTTACCTGGCTCGTCAACAACGGTCGAGCCATACGGATGCGCATGTAACTTGGGTCTCCATGCCCGCGGCTGAAGGTCAGGCCTTAACCTAATGCGCCTCCAGAACGACCAGAATCGGGCTGCCATTTCAGGCGTAGAGCGTCCTACCAGTGTGACGCGCGCCACGCTAATGACCTTGTTGGCAAGCCTTTGCCTTCAAGCTTCGCTTGTCGTCAGCGGAGTCATTGGCGCCCGAACCTTGGGTCCGGAAAATCGCGGGTACCTCGCGCTACTCATACTGTGGCCCAGCGTTATTGCCCGCCTCGGGTCATTAGGGTTGCCGGCGGCACTGCCGTACTTCTTGGCGAAGTACTCAGGCCGGCGAGCCACGATCGCACGTATCGTTGCAAGGCCTGCGCTGATTCAGGCGGGGGCGCTCGTCACTCTGCATCTGGCAGTCCTATTCATATTCCTGGCAGGTCGGCCAAGCGACGTTCGCACAGCCGCGCTCTTGACGATCCCGTCCGTGCCGACCCTTCTGGCTCTGGACTATGGCCTTGGCTTCCTCCAGGGCCAGCAGCGGTTTATGGCATTCAACATTCTTCGTGGGCTCTCCGCAGTGCTGTACTCCGCTGCCTTGATTGCCCTTTTCGTCACCGGGCGCGGGACACTCTTGACCGTTACGGCTGTCCTTACCGTCTCGGGCTTGCTCACGGCAGCGTTGACCATGGTGGTAGTCATGCAGTCGCTAGCGCCGGATACCCACGGGACGAAGCCACGCATATCTCAGTTGCTCTGGTTTGGCATTCGGGGACTTCCTGGATCTGCTTCACCAATCGAGACGTTCAGAATTGACCAGGCGATCGTAGGCATTCTGTTGTCCCCCCTATCGTTGGGCCTCTATGTCGTTGGGTTGGCTTTCACAAACCTACCGCGTTTCGTTTCGCAGGCAATCGGCATGATCGCATATCCGCGAGTCGCGATGCATGCCGACGACAACGGCGCTTGGCGATCAGTCTGGACGTTCCTCGTCGTGAATCTTGCGCTTTCCCTGGCCGTCGTAACCGTAATCATGACGACCCTTGGCTTCACCGTTCCGTTCTTTTTCGGGGCTGCCTTTGTGAAGGCAATCCCGCTGATCCGCATTCTGTTGGTGGGTTCGATCTTTATCGCTCTGAGGCGCGTCCTTATGGATGCCGCTCGCGGAATGGGTCGCCCCGGTGCCGGCACAGTGGCAGAAGTGTCATCGTGGCTTTTCCTCGTGCCGGCGATCGCATTGTTGGGAGCACGCTATGGAATTCAAGGGGTCGGAATTGCCTTCACAACCACCGCAGGCATCAGCCTTGCTGTGCTAATTGCCATCCTAGCCGTCGGCCGATCCCATGCAACTTTCCGGCTTGCGGGATGAGCGAGTCGTCAGGGGGTGTAGACATGAAAGAGCTCGCAGTTCGTGATAGCCCACCACTTGGTTCGTACCTCTCAGGCCTTACCACCCTAGGCCACGATCAGTCGGCAGCTGCACCGATGATGCGCCGGTTGGCTTGGCGTCTGCTGACGCCTCGGCTTCGTTACGGAACGCGATTGTTGCTCACGAAGTTAGCGACACCCCTCTCGAGAACCGTCGCTGCCCGGGTGGGACGGGGCCCTCAAGGACTCTTTCTTCACTTAGGCTGCGGCACCAACCACCTAGCCGGTTGGATCAACATCGACCTAGCCGGTACGGGCGCCGACATTTCTTGGGACCTCAGCAAGCCGCTGCCATTCCGTTCGGACTCCGCGGCAGCAATCTTCCACGAGCACTTACTGGAGCACCTTCCTGCGCCCAGCGCTATGCAGTTTCTAAAGGAATGCCACAGGCTTCTTCGCCCCGACGGCGTGCTTAGAATAGCGGTGCCGGATTTTGGTCGTTACCTGTTGGATTACGCTCGCGACGGGCATTACATCGCGCAGACCATGCCGGGCCGCCCGACGCAGCTCCTCGCCTTGGCGGAGATTGCGTATGGATACGGGCACCGGTCAATTTGGGACCATTCGACGCTCATCCTCTTCTTGGCCGAGGTAGGGTTTGACCGGATATCACAGTGCGAGTTCGCCCAATCGAGTCTCGAGACACCACCGGATAGCGAGAACCGGCGCGAACAATCTCTTTACGTAGAGGCCCGGAAGCCCAGTATTCAGGATCTTACGACTCCCAACTGTGCACCGAAAGGGTCGAGGATCGTATGACGATTAGCGTAACCATAACAACCTTCAATCGCCTAGCCATGCTGAAGCGGGCAATTCAGTCCGTCTTTGATCAATCGATGCAGGCCGAACTGGTTGTGGTCGATGACTGCTCGTCTGACGCAACGGACGATTACTTGGCGTCACTCATCGCGCCTCCTGGTTGGACGGTGCGCTTATCCCGGAACTCTCACAACATTGGCCACGCCGCAAGCATGAACATTGCACTGAGTCTGGCTACCGGTCAATGGGTGAAGCCGCTGGACGATGATGACTACTTAGGCCCTGACTGCCTGAGGCAGCTAGTAGACGCCATAGCGCTCGGCCCTACGGCGGTCATCTGCTCGTGCCTGTCCATGGAGGTCGACGAATCCGGACGAGAAATCAGGCGGACGCCGCGCGTTGGAACCGCCGAAGTACTGCGGGTCCCTCAAGAGGACGTGCACTTCGCGATGCTGATGGACCGGCTCCCATTAGGCACGACCTCTCGAGTTGCCTTCGACCGAAGTGCGGCAATCCTGGTTGGCGGCTGGGACCCCACCTTCGAACACAACTGCGATGACGTCGACTTGTGGGTACGGTTAGCCGGTCGGGGTGACGCCATTCTGATCAACCGGCAGCTCGTGTTCATCACGGTATGGTCCGGATCCTATAACCATCGCTTTTCGATACAGCACCGTTGCGAGACGAACATGGTGATGAAGGCGAAGATTCATAGTATGGTCGCCGAGAGGCACCGAGCCGGGACGCCCGCACTTAAGCACATCCGGAACTACCTTCGACTCCACTGGGCCGTTGTGGCTCTAAGGGAGCGAAAACCCGCAGCCGCACTTCGTCTCCTGTTGGGCTCCTTGCTTTCGGCGAATGGATGGCTGCTCCTCTTTAAAGCGGCGATCCACAGGAAAACGAGAAAACTCCGGCGCGACGTACGTCATTTCCCCCTGATTCCATCGGACGCCTTGACAACACTAACTTGAGTCCCAACAGACTAGACACGTTGGATCGAATCTTTAAGCTGAGCATCAACAGTCCGTGGCGCGTAAGGCGCAACATCAGCCGACTCCTCTTAAGCGCCCCCTATCGACTGATCCTTCGGCTTCAAGGCGTGGAGTTGGGGCGTGGGTCCAGACTCTTCGGAAAGCCCGTCGTGCTCAAGTATCGAGGCAGCCGGATTCAGATCGGCGATACGGTTGAGATGCGAAGTGGACGAACTAGCAATGTGCTTGGGCTGGCCCACCCAGTGATCCTGGCAACCTTGACGTCGGAAGCTCGCATTGTTATCGGAGAAGGCGTCGCTCTCAGCGGTACAACCGTGTGCGCGGTATCTGTTATTCGCATCGGGCCGCGAACAATAGTGGGCGCGGACGGTCTGATCACCGATACGGATCACCATCCCCTGGCTGGTCCCAAAGAGCGGTTTACATTGGCTGGCGCCTCGACATCCCCGGTTGTTATCGGCCAGGACGTCTTCATCGGAGCCCGGGTGGTCATCTTGAAAGGGGTCACTATCGGGGATGGCGCGGTCGTAGGGGCGGGGTCCGTCGTAACGACATCAATTCCGGCACGCGCCATCGTTGCCGGAAACCCGGCGCGTGTGTGTGGACAAGTTGCTCTTCCGGCGGATGGTTTCCGCCAACCCCCGGCGCAGGTCGCCATTGCGACTGGTCTAGACGGGCGTGACTAAGGTGAGACCGCACCCGGCCGCCTTTGCCGAGTCGGAGGCAGTGGGCACTTGGCTTCGGATCTTGCATGTTGTCTCAGCCGTTTCGATGAGGCTCGGCGGCCCGAGCAAGACTGTTGAACTTTGTGAAGCATTGGCGAGAAAGGGAGTGCGCGTGACAGTCTTCACCACGAATCTCGACGAGCTTGGGGGGTGGCTTCCTCGACGCCAACCCCGGTTGCTGGATGTCCCCTTGGACGGGCCGGTTCGTCGGAACGGGGTGGAGACTTGGTACTTTCCAAGCCCCGTACTTTCGAGGTTCAAATTCTCCCCGCTGATGGCAAGGGAGCTTCGACGGCAACTTAGCAGCGGTCAATTCAACCTGATCCACACTCACGGTCTTTACTTGTACCCAACCATGATGGCCGGCCGGTACGCGCGGAGATTCGGTGTTCCGTACATCATCCAGCCGCACGGCGTGTTGGACCCCTTCATGCGCAAGCGTCATCGGGTTCGGAAGGCGGCCTACGCGTGGCTAACTGAGCGCCGAAATCTCCATGGAGCTTCCGCGATTCACTACACCTCCAACGCTGAGAGAGAGCTGGCAAGTTCCCTGGGACTCAGAGCCCGGCCGTTTGTTGTGCCGCTTGGAATCGACCTCGACGAATTCTCGGCACTCCCACCCCGAGGGACGTTTCGTCGGGCCTACCCCACCCTCCAGGGATCACAGATCGTGCTCTTTATGGGCCGTTTCGCCGAGAAGAAAGGACTGGACCTACTAATTCCTGCTTTCGCAGCCGTGGCGGCTGGCAACGACCGTGCGTATCTCATCCTGGCTGGACCCGACGACGAGGGATACGGATCCAAGGTAGACCAAATGATCCGTCGATTCGGCCTCGAGGGGCGAGTCATAAGACCTGGCATGGTGACGGGTCAGCAGCGGCTTGCGTTGCTGACGGACGCCGATGTGTGGGTCCTTCCGTCCTACAGCGAGAACTTCGGTCACGCTGTGGTCGAGGCGATGGCGTCGGGCTTGCCAGTTGTAATAACGGACCGAGTCAACATCCACGAGGCAGTCTCCGCGGCCGATGCAGGATTGGTAATCGGTTGCGACGTCGAAGAGCTTGCTAGGTCGCTCCAGAATCTTCTGGCAAATGACGATCGCCGCCGTGAGCTAGGCAAAAAGGGTCGTGAACTGGCAAGGGCTCAATTCGGCTGGGACAAAGCAGCTTCATGTTTGATCGAGGCCTACGCAACTTTGGCGACAACAGGTCGATCAAGACGAACCACGGGCGATGAGCGGCTTCGGGAGACTTCGTGCTGACTCGTCGGCCGCAAACGATCAATCGTGAAGCAGATGAGAAGTCGCTGCTGCACTCCAGGTGCCCTGTGAGCGTACTAATCCCGGCGAAAAATGAGGAGGCAAACATAGTTCAGGCTCTCAAGAGTGTCGCCTGGGCGGATGAGGTTTGGGTGGTCGATTCCGGGAGCAGCGATCGGACTGAAGAGCTTGCTCGAGAGTATGGAGCGCGGGTTATCCAGTTCCAATACGTCGGTAGCGGGCCAAAGAAAAAGAACTGGTCGCTAGAGAACCTGCCGTTCAACAACGATTGGGTGTTGATTCTCGACGCTGACGAGCGGATCCCTGCAGCGCTCGCTGACGAGGTGCGCGTTGCAATCGGTGGCGAATTCGATGGTTACTACATTAATCGAGAATGTGTCTTTCTCGGTAGAGCCCTTCGTTGCTTTGGTCCAAATTGGAACCTCCGCCTCTTTCGCCATCGTCTAGGCAGATACGAGCTCCTTGCTACCAACGCGCCTAACACTGGAGATAACGAGGTCCACGAGCACATTGTTCTTCGAGGTCGTGCTGGATACCTTCGCGGCAGGCTAGTGAATGAAGACCGCAGGCCACTGCATGCTTGGGTGGAAAATCACAATCGGTATTCGGACTGGGAAGCAGAGGTATATCAGAGATTCCTTAACGAGCCTTTGAACATACGCGAGATACTCACCTCGGAACGGGTCTGGCGGCGCAGAATCCTCAAACGCATCTGGCTGAGGTTGCCCTTTAGGCCATTAGCGCGGTTTACTTTGTTCTACCTGTACCGTCGCGGATTTCTCGATGGCTGGCAGGGCTTCGCCTACGCGATTTTGATGGGCTATTACGAGTTTCTGATCGGTCTGAAGCTCCGCGAGCGACGCAGCGCACCCACGAATGGGTCAAGCTCGGCATGAGAAGAGAGCTGGCCCGGACCAGGCGGAGAGTGTGTACGGGAAGGTCCTAGCGTGGGCTTGACTGGGCTGATCTTCGTTGGGATGGTCGGACCCGAGTCGCACAACCATGAAGAGCAGCGGTACATCGATGAATTGTCACGCGCATTCGACATCTCCCACTACCTGCGCGGTGCCGGTATCAAGGGATTGCGCCTTCACCAAATCATATCTACACCTAGCCGCTTGGCAAGGCGAGCGTCGGCTGCCAACGGCACCAACCTTCGACATGGATCCCTGGCGATCATTCCGTTCAGGCGTGTTGGTCGGCGCTTCAATATAGCGTGGCTCAGACGACAGATCCAAAACATCATCAGCTGCCAACCGGGCAACTGGACAATCTGGATCCGCTTTCCCAGCCCGGAGCTGGTCGACGCGGTCGAACGGATTCGAAATGTCCAATTGATTTACGAACCGATCGATCTCTATTCTGCGGCCGATGATCTCTCACCGGCCGAGGCCAAGCGCCTCGATCAGGCGGAGCAACGTCTCGTGCACGGAGCCGCAGTCGTTGCCGGCGGCGTTCAGCTTGCCGAGCGCTTTCGCCGAGCAGGCGGTGGCAGCAGCTGGCTGCCGTTCGGTCTTGATGAGAGCCAACCGGATGGTGGGATGGGCCTGCCGGCTGACATCCCGCATCCGCGAATCGTACTCGTCGGCTGCCTCGACTGGCGTGTCGATGAATCATTGCTCGTTTCCCTGATAGTCGGCCGACCCAATTGGCATTTCGTCCTCGCCGGCCCTCGTGTCGACCTGTGGGGCCGCCGGCTCAAGCGGCTGCCCAACGTTCACTGGCTGGGCCGCGTTCCGGTTGACCGCGTTCGGCCCATCATCCGCGACTGCGACGTCACCATCATTCCGTACCGGCTTACCGACTGGACCCGCCATTGCCTGCCGGTAAAGGTGTTCGAGTACCTCGCTGAGGGGAAGCCGGTCGTCGCCACACCGCTGCCCGAGCTTGATCTCCTTGGCGATGTGGTTACGATCGCTTCGCCCGATTCCTTTGCGCAGGCCATCGATGGAGCTCTAACGGGTGACACCCTGTCCGCTCAAGGCCGGCGGAGGGAGGCGGCCCGTCGGTTTACGCTCCAGGATCGTGCCCGGCGCGCCATCGAACTCTTGCAGGGCAAAGCCCTTGAGGCCGCGGCCCGATGAAACTCCCTGTTGTCCTCTTGTACCACGTTGTGGCACCCTGCCCGCCCGACGCCGACCTTGTCGAGGGCAACCTGTTTGTCGAACCGAGCGCCTTCGAACAACAGATGGATGACCTTGCCGCGCAGGGATATCGGACGCTCACCCTAGATGACTATGCCGCGGCGGTCGATGGGGCGCCCGCCCCGCCGAAGTCGGTGCTGCTCACATTTGACGATGCCTACGCGCACATCGATGCGGTGGTCTCGCCAATCCTGCGCCGCCACCAGTTTTCGGCGGTCATGTTCGCCAGCCCGGCGCATCTTGGCGGTCGAAATAGCTGGGATCGGGATCATCCGAACCTGGCCAGACTCGAGATCGCGAGCCGCGAACAGTTACTGGAGATGTCGTCTGGTCCATGGGAGATCGCGAGTCACGGCCTTTACCACGTCGACCTGCGCACCATCCACCCGGAGCGCCGCCGGGCCGAGCTGGTCGAGGCCCGCGACCGCCTTTCGCACCTCGTGCGGAAGCCAGTTGTCGATCTGGCCTATCCCTACGGCTATGACGATCCCGGCATACGGGAGGACGTTCGCGAGGCCGGATATCGCCTGGCCTTCGTGGCCAACCCGATTCGCAGCCTCGACCCGCTACGGCTGTCGCGTCACCCTGTCAACGGAGCCGACTCGCTGCCGATATTCCGGTTGAAGACCGCGGACTGGTCGCACGGGCTGTATGAGATGAGCGGATTCGCACCCAGCTGGGTGCGGACCGCTGCGCGGTCCGTCCTAGGAGCGGGCGTTCGCTGACCGTTCCCGTTTCAGTATTCGTCATCACGAAAAATGAGGAGGCCACTATCGCACGCTGCCTCGAGAGTGTCGCCTGGGCGTCAGAGCGCCTGGTCATCGACGCCATGAGCACGGACCGGACCGCCGCAATCGCTGAGGCGATGGGCGCCCGCGTCACGCGGCGGCCCTGGCCGGGTTACGGGGCCCAGAAGAACTTTGGCGTCACGCAGGCCACCTCCGACTGGATCCTCAATATCGACGCCGACGAGGTCGTGTCCGCGGATCTAGCGGCGGAGATCCAGCAGGAACTTGCTGCCCCACGGTTCGATGCCTACCGGCTGTTCGTACCCACCTACTTCATGGGGAGGCCGCTGCGCCACTACGGCCGGGCGCCGCGAGATCCCGGCCACATCCGTCTCTTCCGCAGGGACCGGGCGCGATTTGATGAGCGGCCGGTGCACGAAGCCGTCCGGGTTGACGGATCGGTCGGCCGTCTTCAGGCTCCTGTGCTGCATTACTGCTATCCGACCGTCAAGACGTACTGGCACAAGATCCACTATTACGCGCCGCTCGAGGCTGAGGCTCGACTCCAGACGGGCGCCCCACGCGGCGGGCGGTTGTTCCGCTCGATCGGCAAGTTCGGCTGGATGATGATCTGGCGTCGCGGCATCCTCGACGGCCCGGCCGCCTGGATCTGGATCGGCGGTCAGGCCTACCAGGAATGGCTCACCACGGGAGAAATCGCGCGGCGTCGCCGCCGGGGAGCGCAGCATGTTGCAGCCTGATCGCATCGCGCTGGTCCATGACCGCCTCGAGCAGAACGGTGGAGCCGAGCGCGTGCTCTGGGCGCTGCATGAGATCTTTCCCCAGGCGCCGATCTTTACCACCATCTGGAACCGCCAGGCGGTGCCACGCTTCGATGGGTGCGATGTCCGCACCTCCTGGATGCAGGAGCTTCCCGGCATCCTCCGCGCCCCCCGGGCCTACGCTGCGCTCTATCCGCTGGCGTTCCGGGCGATGAAGCTGCACGACTTCGACCTCGTCATCAGCACGACATCGTCTTTCGCTCAGGGGATTCGCACGAACGGCGCGCTGCATGTTTGCTACTGCCACAGTCCGGCGAACTTCGTCTGGCGACCTGAGGCCTACTTTCACAGTGCCGCGATGCGGACGGCCACCATTCCGCTACGCACCTGGCTGAAGGCCTGGGACCGGCAGGCGGCGGCGCAGCCTGACGTCTACGTCGCCACCGGCCAGCCGGTTGCCGAACGCATCGGCGCCTTCTATAGCCGCGACGCGACGATCATCGCGCCTCCGATCGAGCGGCGCTGGTTCACCCGACACCAGGCCGACGAATTCTTCCTGTTCGCGGGTCGCCTGGTTCCACACAAGCACGCCGACCTGGCGATCGCGGCCTGCTCCGAGCTCGGCCTTCCCTTGGTCGTCGCTGGCACTGGGCGATCTGAAGGCCAGCTCCGCAAGGCCGCCCAAGGCGCAGCGCGTTTCCTCGGGTACGTCTCCGATGATGAACTGCGCGGGCTTTATGCGAGGGCGCGGGCGGTGATCGTGCCGAGCGAGGAGGAATTCGGCCTGGTGTCCCTCGAGGCGCAAGCTGCAGGCACGCCAGTCATCGCGTACGACGCCGGCGGCGCGCGGGAGACCGTCGTCGATGGGGTGACCGGGGTCCGCTTCTCTCCGCAGACGGTGTCCGGCCTCGTGGCCGGCCTCACCCGGTTCTCGCAACTCAGCTGGAATCGGGACGCGATCCAGGAAAGCGCCGCGCGCTTCGGTCAAAAGCGCTTCGAGGAGAAATTGCTGAGTCTCATCGAAGGCCACCTCGAGGGGCGGTCGGATGCGTACGCGGCATCCCTCCGGCAAGTCGATGCCCTCTAGGCGCCGGTTCCTGTTCGGATGCCTGGGCGCGGGCGTCGCGGTGGCTGCGCCGGTCGGATGGTACGGCGGAATCTACGAGCCCAATGACATCGAGGTGACCCGTCACGCGATGCCGATCAAGAACCTGCCCGCCCGGCTGGAGGGCACGACCGCGGTCCAGATCTCCGATCTCCACCTCCATGAAGCCGACGCGCATCACACGCGGATGATCGATCTGATCCAGCAAGAAAACCCGGCCTATGTCTTCTTTACCGGCGACCTGGTCAACGAGCAGAGTGCCATCGGGCACGCGGCTGACGTCTTCCGCGCGATCCAACCGCCAGGTGGGATCTGGGCCGTGATCGGCAACTCCGATCGCTCGGCCGGCGCGGTCGAGCTCGTGCAGGCACAGCTACGATCGGCCCACGTCCGGTATCTCGTGAATGCGAATACCCAGATCGAAAGCGGGCTCTGGCTTGTCGGGGTCGACGACCCATCCGACTACGCCTCGGCGGATGTTGGAGCCGCCCTCGAGGGGGTGCCCTCTGGCGCGCCAACCATCCTGCTGGCACATTCCCCCGATATCGCTGATCAGCTCAACGGCGCGCGCTTCGACTTCATGCTGGCCGGGCACACCCACGGCGGCCAGGTGAACCTGCCGTTTTTCAGCGGCGCCTGGCTGCATGACGGACCCTCGAGCGAGTACGTGTCGGGCCTGTACAGCGCGTCTGGCTCACCGCTCTATGTCAACCGGGGGATCGGAACCCAGCGTGTGCCGATCCGGATCGGGGCCCGCCCCGAGATCACGGTCTTCACATTCCATGGGGCCTGAAATCCTCGCCACGAGACCGCTGACCGAGGCGGTATGGACGCAGGCACAGCAGGATCTCGCGCTGGCACGCCGCGAGCTGGCCGCGGCCCCCGCCGGCGTCTACCGGCAATCGCGCTACGACCGCATGCTGGCGGCGGAACGGCATGCCACCGGCCTGGTCCATGCCTGGCTGGGCGCGGCTTTAACGCTGCAGCCCGTCCGCAACCCGCGCATGGTGCTCTCGCTCGACGTCGATGGCGTGCTCGAAGACGAGTCCCACGGGTTCTCGTCCACCGGCATGCCCGGCGCGGCGGCGCTGAAACTGCTCCAGCTGGGTGGCGTGGCGGTCCTGCTCAATACCGCCCGCTCCATGGACGAGGTGCGGGCTCGCAGCGAGCACTTCCACCTCCTCGGGGGCGTCAGCGCGTTTGGGGCCACCATCTGGGACGCTGTCTTCGATCGTGAGCAAAACCTGCTCAGCCCGGGAGCCGAGGAGCAGCTTGCCTCGCTTCGCTCGACGTTACGTGCCGATTCCGAGGTGGTCATCGACTCCCTGCACGATGCCTCGCTGAGGGTCAGCCGCGTTCGGGATGGGGTGCCCGGACCTATCGTGGGAACGGATGCGCGCCGCCTGCTCGACCGGCTCGAGCTGAAGCACCTGACCTTCTGGGTCGCGCCGCGTTACACGGATTTTGTCGACCGCGGGGTGGACAAGGCGGTTGGCGTCGAGCGCCTGCGCGCGGCGTTGGGCCTGGGCTCGCTACCGCTGGCGGCGATGGGTGATGCGTCCTGCGACGTGCCCATGCTGCGCCTCGCCCGTCACGCGTTCCTGCCGGCGGCCACGCTGCCGTCTTATGTTGCGCCGCGTGGGCAGCGGCTGGTCCGCGCCCGCCACCTGGGCGACCAGTCGGTCTGGGAAGCGGCCTGCCAGCTCGTGCCCGACGCGTCTCTGCAGCGCGAGGTCGTCACGCTCGTCGAACACGTCGATTTTCCGCCATGGCTTCCCGAGGAGCTGTGTCGCGCTCCGGCCAACGGCAAAGGATTCTTCCCGCGGATCGCCGCGGCGCTGACGTCGATACGCCGAACCGATTGATGATCGACAACACCAAGGAGGAGGACTGACAGATGGAATTACGCGAATACTGGCGCGTCTTTAAACGCCGCGCCTGGATCCCAATCGTGCTGTTCGTCGTCACGGTGCTGACGGCCGGGGCGTTGGCGTTCCTGTCCAAGCCGGAGTACGTCGCGACCGCCAGGGTGCAGGCGAAGGCGACCGGTGCCGGCGGGACCCAGCCGACCCAGACGCTGAGCTACCAGGCGACGGTTGGCCTGGACGCCGTGCCGATCGACGTTGTCAACCAGCTCTCGCTCACGGAGACGCCCGCGCAGTTGAGCCAGCGGATCAAGGTCGCGTCCGCCGGCAGCGACGTGTACACGGTGTCGATCACCGACCCGAATCCCGATCAGGCGGTCGCGATCGCGAACGCGGTCGCCACGGTGTCCGCCCGCGTCTATCAGGAGAAGAACGCCATCGTTGACACGTCGGTCTTCGACACCAACGTCGAAGCCCAGCGGCAAAACTTCTTAAAGGCCTTCCAGAACGCGGACACCGCGCTCATCAGTTTCGAGCGCGCTAACCCCAGGGTCGACCAGTCGAGCGATGTCACGCTCGTGGTCAAGCACCACGCGCTCCTACTCGAGCAACAAGCCGCCGCGGCGTCGCTCCAGGGTTTCGAACAGACCACGACCACATCCGTCGCCGCGGCTGTTGCTAACGCGAATACGTTCTCGGCCAGCGTCCTCGATCCGGCCATCGCCAAGCCAGACACCAGTTCGCGCTACCTCAAGGTCGGCTATGCCGCCGCGCTCGCCCTGCTGCTCGGCATCGGGCTGATCTACCTGCTGGAATACATGGACAACTCCGTACGTGAGCCGGAAGGCGTCGAGGAAATGATCGGCGCTCCCGTGGTCGGCATCATTCCCAAGGCGAACCCCCAGAGCTTGAAACCCGCCCGAGGAGGTGCAGCATGACCGAACCACGCCAGGACCAACTCGTTCTCACCGACGAGACCCTCACCACCCATTTCGCCGAGGCCTACCGAGCGCTTCGCGCGAATATCAGCTTCAGCTCGATCGACAATCCAGTGAAGACGATCCTCGTGACCAGCGCGGCACCCCGCGAGGGGAAGACCACGACGGTGATCAACCTGGGCATCATCATGGCTCAGGCTGGGCCGCGTGTCCTGATCGTCGACGCCGACTTCCGCCGCCCGTCCTTGCACCACATCTTCGGCTTCATGCCGAACGGGAAGAAGACGCTCCCGGGCCTGTCCAACCTGATCGTCGGCAACTCCCGCCTCCAGGATGTCATCCTGCCGAGTGGCTTCGCCCGGGTGGGGCTCGTACCGGCCGGCATCGTGCCACCGAATCCTAACGAGCTCATCAGTTCGCGACGGATGAAGCAGGTCATCGCCGAGCTCGCCGACCAGGCGGACATCGTGCTGATCGACAGCCCGCCGTGCCTCCTCTATTCGGACGCCTTCCTGCTCGCGCCGCTGACGGACGGGGTCCTCTACATCGTTCGCGCAGGATCGCAGGATAAGGCCGCCCAGCGCCGAGTCCAGCGCCAGCTGCAGCAGGCGAAGGCGCGGCTGCTAGGGGTCGTCTTCAATGACGCCGAGGTCGAAGAGACCGCCGGCAGCTATAGCTATTACTACGCGCGCAACGGCAAGCGCTAGGCTCGCGCTCCCGTCCGGGCTGCGGCCCAAGCGCCGGCGAAGGCCGCCGGCGTGGGTTGGGGTTGGCGCCATCCTGGCGGCTGGTATCGGACTGGGTGCTGCGCTCTCCGGCGTCCCGACCGCCCTCGTGCTCGGCACGATCGCGGCGCTGCTCGCGATCGCGGCCGCGCTCTACAGCCCCGCGCTGGGGTTGGCGGTCCTCGCTGTCAGCTTTCCCTTCGATCTGACCACGTATGCCGGGCCCTTGAAGCTGACCACGTCGCAGGCCCTCTTCTTGGTCCTGGTCGTGGTCCTGGTTGGCCGGCACTTTGCGCGGACCCCGCCGCCGGTCCACCGGACGCCGCTCGACCTGGCCGTCGTCCTCTTCGCGGCCGCCACCGTGCTCTCAGTGCTGGGGCTCGCCGGCTACTACGGTGACCAGCTGGTCGCTCTGGTCAAAGCCGCCGGTGGATTCCTCCTCTTCTTCATCGTGACCCAGAGCCTTCGCGAGCGGCGCGAGCCGTGGCTCGTGATCGCGGGCGTGCTCGGCGCCGGGCTGGTCCTATCCCTGATGGCGATCGTCCCCATCCTCCAGGGGACCGTCTCCATCTCGGATCAGAACCGGTTGACAGCGATCAACGTCATCGACGCCAACCTTTTCGCGGGCTATCTCGTGATCCTGATCCCGCTGGCGCTGGCGGCGGGACTGGCCATCCGCTGGCGCTGGGCCCCGGTCGTAGCCGGGGTGGCGCTTTTGATCCTCGGTGCCGCCGTGCTCGCGACCCTCTCGCGGGGCGGCTGGCTCGGATTCGTGGTCGGCGTCTCCACCATGGCGGTCCTCCTGCCCGGGCGGCGCCGCGTGATCCTCGGGACCGCCGGGGCCGTCGTCTTCATCCTTCTAATAGGAGGCCTGGCCGGACCGGTCGCCGCCCGCCTTGGGAGCGGCTCCGGCGCGAGCCCGTTCCAGACCCTGCTGGACCGCGTCCCGATCTGGCAGGCGGCCATCACCCTGTGGCTGCAGCATCCCGTTTTCGGGATCGGTCTCGACAACTTCAACAACTACATCCTTGCGATCAACCCGGACCTGGACGTCAACCAGGCCCATGACCTCTTCCTCAACATCCTGGCTGAGCGCGGCCTCCTAGGAATCATCACCTTTGGAATCTTCCTCGTGGTCCTCTTCCGTACGCTGGCACGGTCGCTTAAGCTCGCGTCCGACCGCACCGACCGTATCCTGGCGGTAGGAGTGACGGCGAGCCTGGCCGCTTTCCTGGCGGATTCACTCTTCGACGTCGCCTACTACGACTACAAGATCCTCTTGCTCTTCTGGCTGCTGGTGGGAATCGCAGCCATGCTGCCCCAACTGTTTCAACCGGCCAATGCGGCGCACCGAGCCGCGTGACGATCGCCATATGACTGATCGCGCGACCGTCGCGTATGTCGATCACGTGGGCGTACTCGGGGGCGCCGAAGTTGCCCTCTGCAGCCTGATTAGCTCACTGGATCGAGGCCAATGGCGCCCGCTTGCGGTTCTTGGCGCGGAGGGACCCCTTGCGGATCGGCTCCGTGGGCAAGGGTTGCACGTGAACATCCTGGCTCTTCCATCGTCCTTGAAGGGGATCCGGCAGGACGGGATCACGCGTGCGAGGATGCTCGATCCCGGGCGGGCGGCCGGCACGGCTCGGTATGTCCTGCGGGTGGCCCACTTCCTTCGAGCGAACCGGGTCAGTCTCGTGCACGCCAATTCGTTGCGCGCGTGCGTGCTGGCTGGGCTAGCTGGCCGGCTCGCGCGCATCCCGGTCGTGTGGCAGATTCACTCGATCGTCGCGTCACCGATGGTTAGCCCGGCGGGCGTTCGTTTGATGCGGACCCTTGCCCGCCGGCTGCCGCATCACATCATTTGCAACTCCGTGGCCTCGGCCGCCTGCTTCGACGTCCAGCCGTCACATATCAGCGTTGTGCCGTGCGGGGTCGACGCGGCCCACTTTCATCCGAATGGCCGTCCAACGAACGGTAAGCGACAGGTCGGCGTGATCGCACGGTTTTCGCCCTTGAAGGGACAGCATGTCTTCGTCGAGGCAGCGATCCGCCTCGCGAACCGGTATCCGGAGGTCCGGTTCGTTGTCGCCGGCTCGGCCCTTTTCGAGGAGGAAGGCTACGAGCGTGAGGTGCGCGAGCGTGCCCTGCGGTCGCCTAGATCGGATCTGATTCAGTTTCTAGGTTTCCAGGAGGACGTCGCCACGCTGCTGAGCGACGTCGAGGTCGTGGTACAGCCGTCGACCCGTCCCGAAGGCCTCGGACAGGTCGTCATCGAGGCGATGATGAGCGGAAAACCGGTCGTCGCCTCCGGGGAGGGTGGCGCAGTCGATCTCGTGGAAGACGGCGTAACCGGTCTCCTTGTGCCGCCGAACGATGTCGCCGCCCTGGCCAATGCGATCGACGACCTGCTGCGCGACCGCGACCGGGCGAGCGCCATGGGGGCGCGCGGACGGGAACGGGCCCTCACACGTTACGAGCTCTCGCAAACCTCCCGCGCCATCGAGTCCGTCTACGAAACGGTGCTCACCGAGACTCGAGGCGCAGGTTGGTTGCGAAACTACTCGCCCTGAGCTAGGTAATCACCTTCCTCGGGACTGGAAAGCCGGCGCGTTGAGCGCCGGCTTCGTTGTCTAGCCAGCCTTAACTGCGTCGATGGTGACGGTACTCAGCGCGCCGGCGTTGTGGGAAGTGACCGCCAGGCCCTGCAGCAGGGCGCCGCTCATGCTCAAGGTCACGGTGGAGCCCGGGATCGCCGTCCAGGTCAGCCCGTCATTCGAGGTGTAAGCAGTGAAGGTGCTGCCCACGCGTCCCACCTGCAGATAAGCAGGCGGTATCCCGGCAAGGCTGGTCGGCCAGAGCGTCGTAGCGCCGGCTGACGGTCGATATTGCACCACGATCCCATGGCCCGGGGTGATCTCCGCGGCGTAGAAGGCGGAGTTGGCATCGCTGCTCTGCCGCAGCATCACGCCCGCCTTGGCCCAGGCGTTGCTGTTGGTTTGGGAGACCACTCGGGCGCTGATGCCGCCATCGCCGGCCAGGCTCTGCCAGACAAAGTGAAACTGGTCATTGGTGCCCCAGATATCAGCCCCGCCGCCCTGGATCGTCCAGGTGCCACTGCTCAACGATTGACCGCCGGCTAGGGCGGGGCTCCCAACGTCGGCGCAACTCCAGCCGGTTGCGCAGCCAGGGGGTGGCGGCGGCGCCGGCGGCGGCTGGGTGGTCGACAGGCTGACGCCATCCGCGGTGACGGTACTCAGCGCGACGGCGTTGTGGGAAGTGACCGCCAGGCCCTGCAACAGGGCGCCACTCATGCTCAAGGTCATGGTGGAGCCCGGGATCGCCGTCCAGGTCAACCCATCATTCGAGGTGTAAGCAGTGAAGGTGCTGCCCACGCGTCCCACCTGCAGATAGGCGGGCACTGTCCCCGAGAGGCTCACCGGCCAGAGCGCGGCGGCACCGGCCGACGGCCGGTACTGGACCGCGATTCCATTGCCCGGGGTGACCATCGCGTAGTAGTAGGCGGAATTGGAAGCGCTGCTCTGCCGCAGCATCACACCCGCCTTGGCCCAGGCGTTGCTGTTGGTCTGCGAGACCACTCGGGCGCTGATGCCGCCATCGCCGGCCAAGCTCTGCCAGACGAAATGGAACTGATCACTGGTGCCCCAGATGTCGGCCCCACCACCCTGGATTGTCCAGGTGCCACTGCTCAACGATTGACCGCCGGCCTGGTTTGGGTTTCCGATATCGGCGCCCGTCCAGCCACAGGTTGGGAACTTGAACGAGCCGATACGCGTCTGCCATCCGCGGTCGCTCGTCGTTGTGTAGTACTCCTGCGTGTACCAGAAAGTGCAGTCGTCCGTAGGGTCGACAGCCATCATGCTGTAGTCGCCCCATCGGTTAAAGTTCGAGGTCTGCGAACCGGAACCGGCAATAAGGGTCGCTTCGCCCTGAGGCAACGTCCCGAGCGGATCGCTCGCTAGCCGCCCGGTATAGCGGATCGACGGCGAAACCGTGGTACTCGAAACGCTGTATCCGAGAGCAATGTCGCCCGCCTGATCCATGGCAATGCTGCCCATCCAGCGGTTATCGGAGCTGGGCGAATACGTTCCCTGTTGATAAATCGCCGGCACCGACGAGAGCCCTCGGATCTCGTACCAGCGGATGGCGGCCTGGTTGCCACCCGCGCCAACGCCGACCGTGTGGTTGGCGACCAACGACTCGTGGCCGTCGGCGAACCGCCGGTACTGGAGCCGGTTCATCAGGCGATCCGGAATGGGATCGAGACCCTGGCTGCTGGCCGGCTGCTGGATGCAGTTGCGCGAAAACCCGCAAAGATTGAAGGAATAGGTGGCGACGGCCAGGTTGAAGTTGGGGGTATTGGTCGAGGTCCCGAAGGTCGAGTTCGTCGGGGTGACGAAGTCCACGTGAAATTTCCAGATCTGGAAGGTATTGCCTGACGACAACCCCGACGTGTCGACAGCGCCGAAGTAGTTTGGCGATCCGCTCGGCGGCAGCATTGAGCCGTCGAAGTCGGACGGGAGCAGCCCGCCATATGCCGACCCGAGTGGACCAAAGCCGATCCCCGTCGCCGCCTGACCGGCCAGCATCTTGGTGCGGTCAAAGGCCAGCGCGCCGCCACCGACGAAGGTATTGCCGCTGAAGTAGTTGACGGTCATGTAGTAGGCGTCCGTCCAGACCGCCAACTTTGGATAGTCGGGGAAGTTGGTGCTGCTGATGGTCCAGGCATAGCGGTTGTAGGTTCCGGTCGGATCTCCGGTGGTCGACACCGCGAAGCATTGGACAAAGGGTGCGATGGGGATGCCTTGCCTACTCACGTTGAAGGCGAACTGGGTGAACACCCAGCGGTTCGCCCTTCGGTCGTACTTGACGACCGGGTCGCCCTGGTTGGTCGTCTCGCAGACGCCGCCGAAGCCGGACCATAGCGTGTTGCCCTGCGTCGGACCCATGATGGAGGCGCCGGTGCGGTCAAAGATCTCGAATTGGAGATTCACCCACTGGACGTAATTGTTCGGGCCGATGTCGCCATTCGTGTCCGGTGGCAGCACGTTGTCGAGGTTGTTGATGCCCTCGAAGTTGGTACTGGTGGATGGAATAGTCGCCGCCCCCAGCGTCGTTTGAATCGAATTCGAGGCCGTGGGGGCTCCGGTGCCCTTCTGGCCCGGGCGGAGCGGACGGTGCGAGTGGTTGCCCATTCCGCTGGGTGAAACCGGAGTCGCATGGAGAGTGCGGAGGGGAGGGGAGGTGTCGTTCTTGAGCTGCTGGATCGCGATCGGAGCACCGGGCGCGGCTGCCGCTGCCGGCAGGCCGTTTAGTACCTGAACGCTAAGCCCGAAGGTGGCCAGGGTGATGCCGAGAATCCGAGATCGAAGCAACACCTGAGTAGTCTCCGGCCCTAGGGGTCAGATGTCAAATTAGGCGGCGGCGCGGCGCACCCAGGTGAGGTTTAAGCCCCCACCCAAAGCCTCTGCGGCGAGGGAGGAGGGAGATAGTCCCTGGGTCTGGTCTCGTTCGAGGTCGGCGATGATGGCAAGGATCCTTTGGGCGACCTCGAGAGTATTGACGCGGTAGGGGACCCAGCGATCGTGGGCATCCGGCCCGAGGCTGGCGTGAAAGTCGAAATGCCAGGTGTCGCCTGGAGATGCGGGATCGCGTGCTTGTGGATCTCGGCCGACGGAACGATAAACACCGGGTCGGCAAACCGCATGATCCGCGGGTCCATATAGGCGAAGAAATACCAGAAGTTCGGGTGGGTTACGAGCCTGTCCTTGAGCACGGTGAAGCGAATATGGAGGAGGTCCGCCGTCCAGGGATGAGCCACCTGAAGGGCCGACTTGATCTGAAAGCCCAGGTTGAGGCTGAAGTCGCCTCGCCGGTGGACATCGGCGTCGCGCCGATCGTCGTCGGTTGCCTGGCGGGCGACCTCCAGCAGACCATCGCTACCGAAAACAGCAAGCACGTTGAAGAGGAATTCCGCCAGAATGCCCTGCTGCACCAGGCTGATTGGCATAGTGGTTTAACGACGGCGAGCTAGATCTCTGGCGCCCGAACTCGTTGGCTGCGCGTCGACGCTGTCAGGGCCTGCCGCAAGGCCCGCATCAGGGCGAGGCACAAAATCAGCAGTGCAATCACGGTGAAAATGAGAACTGCGCCGACATCGACCACCAGGAAGCTGTCTTTGGGCGAGAGGTTGAACATTCGTATTGGGATGCCAAAAAGACCGACCACCAACGTAGTGGCCGCGGTCCCTCCAGCCGGAAGCACCGATACGAGAATCGTGAGCCACCGCGGTATGGCGTTGTTGACCGGATCGGATCTCCTCATCGCTCGGATTATGCGCTCTAGCGCGGCAGGACGCCGGCGCCGGCTTCGCAGCCGGCGATGAGGGAAATGGGGAGCAGGGCCAGTGCCGCGATGGACCAGAATGGTGGGCCGCGACGGTCCGGATCAGGCGCCGGAATCAGGGCCGCGACAATCGCGCTGCCCAGCAGCCACCCGTAGAGCAGAAAGCCGAAGAAGAGCGACGCCGCGGATCCGGCATCGCGTCCCTGCGGGCCAAAGATGACGAGGGAGAGGAGGCTGGCGGCCGCGAGGGCGAGGCCAATCAGGGCGCTGCCAATCCCGAGCGGCAGCCAGCGCGGGTGCGCGCGCATACGCAGGATGATGGCGGCCCAGCCACCGGCGACGAATGCCGGGCCGATGCCGAAGGGGACGACCAGGATGCCGTTTCCGGAGAGAGACCAGCCGTCTCCGGAGATGTTGGCGCGGCCGACCGCGATCGTCAGGACCCAGAGGCAGACGCCGGCGATCACTCCAAGCAGCACGAGAAGGCCGGCGAGCCACGAGTCCTTCACCTGCGCATGGTAATAGGAACCCCTCGCCCGCAAACGGGGCAGGGAGGTATTAGGGAAGGACCTCCATCGGTGGATGAGCTCGCTACGGAATGGTGCGTAGGAGACCCGGTCGAATGGTCAAACGTCGGTCGCAACCGTAACCGCGCTCCTTAGCTCCGCTCGGCAGACTGGGCTTCGTGGCTACGCTGGCTCGGCTCCTCAGGCTGCGCGACGAACCGGGTCAGGCGCTGATCGAGTACGCACTGATCGTGACGCTGATCGTCGTTGTGGTACTCATCGTGATCATCGCGATGGGCAACCAGGTCCACAACATGTACTGCAATATCAGCGGTAGCCTGGCAGGCTAGCGGCTCATCCGTCGGCGCTGAAGGTCTACCGTCTGGGGACGGTGCATGGCATGGTAGTGCCGTCCGCCGTAGAGCGTCGGGGCGGTTGCCGGGCCGAAGTATCCGCCGCATCGGGCGCATTTGATCGCCTCCTGAAGCAGCGGATCATTGGGGTGCCGGTACTGCCACCATCCGCGCGCGGTATCCAGCGAATCGAAGGTCACGATGCCGCCGGTCTTCGGATCTCGAACAATGGTTTCGTTCGGGCCATCGTAGATCCGCCAGCGTCCAGCCTTCAACTGTCGAGCTACAGCCATCGCATAGGTTAATACGTCTGAGATGGCAATTAGCTGACAGCGCCTTACGCAGCTAATTACGGTGGCTGATCGAGTCGACGCGATCGGCGATTGCCTCAGCGATCGCGAGACACGCCGTCGCGGCCGGCGACGGAGCATTGCGCACATGGAGGATGCCTTCTTCCTCGGAGAAGACGAAGTCGTCGACCAGCCGGCCGTCGCGTGACACGGCTTGGGCTCGCACCCCGGCGCCCGCCGGGCTCAGGTCGCTCGCCTGAACGGCCGGGACATAGCGCTGCAGCTCGCTGGCGAACGCCCGCTTGTTCAACGCCAGGCTCAGCTCCGACGCGCCCATGCGCCAGTAGCGGCGGCCCATTCGGTAGAACCCGGGCCAGCGCAGGAGCGATGCCAGCTCACCGACATTGACGCGGCGGCGTCGGTAGCCTTCCTTCGCCAGCGCGAGGATGGCGTTGGGCCCAACCCAGAGTTCACCGTTGACGCGTCGCGTGAAGTGGACGCCAAGGAAGGGAAAGGCGGGGTCGGGTACGGGATAAATGAGGCCGCGAACCAACGCGGCGCGCTCCGGGGCGAGGCGCGAGTACTCGCCACGAAAGGGGACGATGCGCGGCTCCAGGGCGGCGCCGGTCATCGCCGCGAGGCTATCGGACTGTAAACCGGCGCAGCTGACGACGGTGCGGGCACGGATGGTCGAGCCAGGCGTCATGAGCTGCCAACCGGCCGGGGACCGCCTCAGCGCCGTCACGCGCTGACCGGTCAGGATGGCACCGCCATCGGCGGTCACATCGTTCGCCAGGGCGCGAGCCACCTGGCCGTAGTCGACGATGCCAGTGGCCGGAACGAAGATGGCGCGCAAACCGCGCGCGGCCGGTTCGACCTGGCGGATTCCCTCCGCGTCGACCATCTGGAGGCCCTGGAGTCCGTTGGCATCGCCGCGCTGCTTGAGGTTGTCCAGGCGGCCAAGCTCACGCTCGCGCACGGCGACGATCAGCTTCCCGGGCTCGGGATGGGCGATGCCGTGCTCGTCGCAATAGGCGCGCAAGAGGGCGGCGCCACGGATGCACAGGCGTGCTTTCAGCGAGCCCGGCGCGTAGTAGATGCCGGAGTGGATGACGCCACTGTTGTGGCCGCTCTGGTGGGACGCGATCTGCGTCTCCTTTTCCAGCACCACCAGCTTGATGCCCGGGCGGCGGCTCAGGATCTGCCGGGCGGTCGCCAGCCCGAGGAGGCCGGCACCCACGATCACGACGTCGGCGTCGCGCGCGTCGGTCAGAAGCCGGCAGCCCGACGACGACGAGTTACCGACAACAGGGTCAGCACCCGAAGGACGACCCAGAAGAGCGCACCCATGGATAGCCAGAGGAGGGCGATGATGCCGGTGGACCCAAGCGTGTTCTTGATCACGACCACCAGGTTGCCCAGGCTCAGGGGTCCTGGATTCTTTACCTCAGCGGGGAAATTACCGGCCGCGTTGAGGGTCCCCGGGCTCGACGGCCGCAGGGCGGTCGGATTGCCGGAGGTGCCAGCTTTGACCGATGGATGTGGAGTCGAGCCATTGTGCGACGCCGCGGGATTGGCGGTCGGTGCAGCGGTCGCGGCATGCGTCGGCGCCGGCGTCGTCCCAGCGGTCGGCGCCGGGGTCGGGCTGGGCGCATGCGTTGGCGCTGGTGTGGGTGTGGGGGCCGCGGTTGGTGTCGGCGTGGGCGCGGCGGTTGGCGTCGGGGTCGGCGCTGGTGTCGGCGTTGGGGTCGGCGCCGGCGCCGCGCCCCAGGTCGGGTACTGCGCCATGTAGCTCTCCAGCATGTTGTAGCTGGGCAGGGGTCCGGTCGGCGGATAGATGTTCATGCCGTCCGAGCCGGTGTCGCTGATCATGTAGATGAAGACCCGCTGCACCAGCCCGGATGTGCGGGAGTTGTCCAGGACGTAGTGCTCGTACTGCGATTGCTGCGCCAGGCTGACGAGCGGCCCGGGCTGACCGTTCGAGTTCACGGCCCAGCCCGTCTCCGTGCACCAGATCGGTTTCACGCCGTTGTACGCCGCCTGGACGTTTCGGATGATCTGCGCCTCCAGGGGATAGGAAGGTGTGCTGCCACTCGTCACCGAGGGATCGCCGCCGGGATAGTAATGGAAGTTGGCGAAGTCCATGTACGAGCCGTACCCGTTCTGATAGAGCCAGGTCATGAAAGTCTGGATGTGCGAGCTATCGACCCACCAGAGGCCGAACATGCCGACCAGTGAGCTTGGCGAATGCGCCTTGACCGCGAGGTAGCCGGCCTTGAGCACCGGGCCGTAATAATTGGCGGCGCGGCAGGGCAGCGTGTTCGCCCAGGTCCCACCCCAGTACCCGTCATATTCTTCATTGCCGATCTCGAAGCTGTCGACATAGCCGTGCCCGCTGCTGCCGTTGTAGCGCGCGGCCATGATGCCGGCGAACGTGCTCATCTCGTTCGGGCCGGGAAAGAGGTTCACGCCGTTGCAGACCTGCGTCTTGCGAAAGGCGGGAGCATCCTGGATGGGCACCGTCAGGTGCACGCCGGCGGCGTTGGCCCGGGCGACATCCGAATCCATGCCGGTCCAGTTGTACACGCCGGGCGATGTTTCGATGGTCGACCAGTCACGCTGCACCCGGGCCCACTTGACCCCGGAGGCGGTCACGCGGTTTTGATAACCCCAGATCGAAAATCCATATGGGTAGGAGTTGTTGCCGGCCGTTGCTGTCAAGGGGGCCTGGACGGAAATCAGTCCCAGCAGGCTCAGCAATATTCCGCCGGCGCTGAGCGCCATGCCACGCCGAATACGGTTGGTCCCTCCATCCATGCAACCGTTGTAGCCCAGCGATGGATGAAATGCGTCTCGTAAGGTGCCACCGATCGATGACAAAGCTGCGGCGGCACGAAGGCGTCACCCATAGTTGGCGGGCGCGCCATGCGGCCGTTACGTCTGCGACGACTTTGTCGCGGAGGACGCGAGGGGCTGCGCGGCGAGGATCGACGGTGCGGCAGCTCGCCGGCGACGCCGGCGCCGGAGGTACCATCGCATTCCGGCGAATCCGAGTGGCGCGGCTAACAGGGCGATCGATCCGAGCCAGATCAGGGCGGCGCGGCCCGGGTTGCTTGCCACCGCACTGGCCTCACTCGTGAAGGCCACTGCCGTCCCGGCGCGCCGGTGCACGATGGCCGCCGCCGTGGGCGCCGGCTGGCGGGCGCTGGCCGATGCGATGGCCGGCCTCGGCGTCCTGGCGGGCACGACGCTCCGCGCGCTCCCGGCGCCGCTCAGTGCATTGGTTGCCACCGGCTTGAATCCGGCCAGGGCTCGCAGGTGATCGCGATAGCCCACGCCGTAGCCGGTTGGGGTGCCATCGTACCTGGTGATCAGCACCGGATTGCCGCAGTCGGGCCAGGTGTCCCAGGTCCAGGCGGTGTAAGAAAGTCCGTGCTGGTCGGCCCAGGGGAGGAACTGGCTCATCCAGCCGCCGGCGCAGTCGTGCTCGCCGAGCTCGGTGGTGACGATCGGCACCTGCGCCGCCACCGGCAGGACCGAGGTGGCCCAGCGAGAGGGATCGCTATAGAAGGTCTCCGGAAAGTAGACATGCCAGCCGGCCGCGAGCTGGCCGGCCGGGTCGTGCGGCCGGTAATTGAGCCACTGCGGAATGTCGCCGCCCCAGCCGTTGGCGCTGAGCGTTACCACGTTGGTTGCGCCGGTGGCGCGCACCGCATCGAGCAGGGTCTGCATGCCGGCCGCCTGCCAGGTGCCGGTCCCATCGCTGGTGGTGCAGCCGTTGAGCCAGCAGTCCCAGCTGATGTCGTGCGGCTCGTTGAAGAGGTCGAAGATCACGCCGTGGTCGTTCTTGAAGAAGCTCGCCACCGAGCTCCAGTACGCCGGCGCGTGATCGAGATCGGCCATCTGGCGGCCCTGACCGGTCTTGCCGTCGGCGGGGAGTGATCCCTGGGCGTTCCAATGGAGGTCGACGATCGCATACATGCCGGCCGCATGCAGGCGGCTGACGTAGCCGGCGATCGCGTTTCGATAGTTGGCGCCACTGTAGGCGGCCGGGGCGCCGTTGATGCCGAGCCAGCAGTCCTCGTTGAGCGGCACGCGGACGGCGTCGATGTTCCACGATGCCATCGCCGCCACCGAGGTCGCGTCGCCCGGCCCGTCGAAGAAACCGTTATTGGCCATGCACTCGTATTCGGTGCCGGATCGATTCACGCCCAGCAGCCGGACGGAGTGGCCGGCGCCGTCGACGAAGTGATTCCCCACGATCCGCACCGACAGGGTCGCGGCCTGCGCCGCGATGGGCACCTCGATCGCCAGGGAGGCCGCGGCAGTGACGATGATGGCCGCCGCCAATATGACCGGGGGCCATAGCGGCTTCGTCATTGGGCGCATGCGCTGACGGCATGTTACATCGCCGTCACTCCCTGCGCGCGCGTCGCCTACGAAGGTGGCTCAGGGTGAAACTCATGATTCCAAGGAAGGCCACGATCAGTAAAATGGCTCCGCCCGAAACGGCGGCGAGGGGCGCATACGCCTGCTGCGGGGTCAGCACTCGAGTGGCCGCCTTCGCCTGCCAGAGCGCCGCCAGATGGTCCCGAACGCCGATGCCATACGCGGTCGGCGTTCCATCGTAGTCGGTGATCAACACCGGGTTGCCGCAGTCGGGCCAGGTATCCCAGGTCCAGGCCAGGTAGGAGATGCCGGCACCGTCGGCCCAGCCCATGAAGTCGTCCACCCAGGACCTGCCGCAATCTTTCTCCCCGAATTCCGCACCCACCACGGGATAGGTGGCCGCCACCGGCCGCACCACCAGGTCACGGAGCGAATCCAACCGCGGTCCCGGCGAGTAGACATGCCACGACGCCGCCAGCTGGTGGATCGGATCGTGAACGCCGTGGGGCCAGCCGCGCAGGTCGCCCGCCCATCGATTACCGGCGACCAGCACGGGGTTGGGCGCCCCCGTTCCGCGAACGGCGTCGACCAGCGACTGGTAACCGGCGACCTGCCACGTCCCGGTCGCGTCGGTGGTGGTGCAGCCGTTCTGCCAGCAGTCCCAGCTGATGTCGTGCGGCTCATTGAAGAGGTCGAAGACCACGGCCGGGTCGGTACGAAACGTGGTGGCCACCGAGCGCCAGAAGGCCGGGGCATGATCACGGTCGGCCATCTCGCGACCCTGACCGGTGCGGCCGTCGGCTGGGAGCGTCCCCTGGGCCGACCAGTGCAGGTCGACGATCGCGTAGAGCCCGGCGGCGTGCAGGCGGCCGACGTAGGCGACGATCGCGTCCCGGTAGTTGCGGCCGCTGAAGGCGGCGGGCGCGCCGTTAAGGCCCAGCCAGCAATCCTCGTTGAGCGGAACGCGAACCGTGTTGATGTGCCAGGAGGCCATGACATCGATCGACGCGGCATCGTCCGGTCCATCGGAGAACCCCTTTCCATCCATGCATTCGTACTCGGTGCCCGATCGATTGACGCCGAGCAGCCGCACCGGCACGCCGCGGCCGTCAACGAAATGGTTGCCAACGATACGGACCGAGAGGGGACCGGGCGAGTCCTGGCCGGCGGCGATCACCGCGGCCGGCGCTCGGCCGACCAGCGCGTAGCAGAGCAGACTGACCAGCACAAAAGAAAAAGCCGGCACCTTGCGGCGCCGGCCCGAGTGGAGACGAAGGCTCACGCCAGCTGCCGGTAGTGGATCGGCAGGTTGAACAGGAATCGCGTGATGCGAGGCCGCCGCACCAGCCAGATGTTGCTATGCACCCGCTGCTGCGTGTCCCAGCGTTCTTTGGGGTGCCCGCCGCCGGCAAGGAACTCGATCTGCCGGGTGCCGCGGCCGATCGCGTCCTGGAAGGCGCCGATGGTGGCCAGCAGCGCGACCGAGTGCGCCTTCCACGCCGGCAGGAATCCTGAGTAGTAAAGGAACATCGCGTCACCTTTCTCCAACCACATCTGTGCCGCGAGCGGCTCGTCGCCGACGCGGATCGTGCCGATCCGTACCTGGCCTTGCTCGGCCAGGATGGGCGCGACCTCGCGGATGAAGGCGCGACGGTTCGGATGATCGAAGTAGTCGTCGTGCGCAATCCGCATGCTGGCCTCGGCCCGCTCGCGGTGGAGGTTGAAGAGCAGCGGCAGCGCGGCGGACACCTGCGCGGGGGTCGATGCGATTTCGAATCGGTATGGGTGACCCTTGCGTTGCATCAGCCGCGGGTAGTAGCGGACGTTGTCGCGCATGCTCTTGTTGAGGCTGGCGACGAGCGCCTCCCAATCCGAGGGCACCCGCCGATAGTCGAAGACGACGCCCTTGCCGCGATAGGCAATCCGCCGAGCCATCCATTCGGGCAAGGGGTCGCGCTCGGCAAAGCCGGGGATGAGGACGGTGCTCCAGGGGTGGGCCTGCAGCCAGCCGGCCAGGGCCTCCAACAGTGTCATGCGACATTCGACCGGGAACACGAGCTGCCATTGTTCGGTCAGGCCGTTCGCCAGGCCGTTGCCCTCCCAACCGAGTGGCAGCAGCATCGACAGCCCGAGCGCGGGCGTGCCAAGGCGGCGCCGGAAGAAGGGCGCGACGCCGATCACGCGGCCAGCCTGCCGAAACTCGAGGATCAGCAGCGCGCGGCCCTCGCCGAAGTGGTTCCACCAGGCTCGGTTCCATTCCCAGGTCTGGAACGGGGACGGGAGCTCGAGCCGGTTGACCAGATGGTTCCAGTCGGTTTGCATGGCGTCGAATTCGGCGAGGGTGGTGACCTCGCGGATTTCGACGGCCGAGGAAACCGCCATCGGCGCGAGCCGGGTCATGGCCATCGCTCAGCCGACCTCGACCAGCCGGCCGGGCATTGACCAGGCCGCGTACTGGGTGGTGGCCCGCGCAAATTCTCGCGGTGTCCCGCAATCGAAGGAATGATCGGCAAACTCGACGGCGAAGACCCCCGGATTGCGGTTGGTCAGCGCGGCGTAGCCCTCGGTCAGCTGCAGCTCGCCACTGGTTGCGGCGAGGCGATCGGCGAGGGCGTCGAGCACCGGGCCGGTGACGACATAGCGACCGAAGATGGAGAGGTTCGAGCGGGCGTGTCCGGCGGGCGGCTTCTCGACCAGCTCGCGGACGCGAAGGTGCGCGCCGAAGGGCTCGCAGGTCGCCATCCCAAAGCGGGGCGCCTCGGCAATCGGCACCTTGCGCACGCAGAGCGTCGGCGCTCCCGTTTCCCCGGAGAGTGCTTGCAGTTCCCGCCAGTGGTCGACGCTGGGAACGACGTCATCGGGGAGCAGGACGGCGAAGCGGTCTTCCCCGGTGAGCGCCCGGCTCAATAAGACCGCCTCGCCGGGCCCTCGGGTCCACTGCTCGATGAAGGTAATGTGCATCCGGCGGGCGATCGACTGCGCCTCCAGCAGGCGAGCCAGCCCATCGAGGTTGCCCTGATCCGCCAACTCGCGCTCCAGCTCTGGCGCCGCGTCGAAATAGGTACGGATGGCGCGCTTCATCGGCGAGATGACGATGATGGCGGAGTCGAAGCCGGCGCCCTCCGCCTCGAGCAAGGCGTGATGGATGAGCGGCCACTGGCCCAGGAGCAGGAGCTCCTTGGGGACCGCTCGGGTCAACGGAAGGAATCGGCTTCCCAGTCCCGCCGCCGGAATCACGATGCGCATGGCCTGCCCCTGCCTCAGGCCGCCACCAGGACGCCGAAGTGCGCGGCCTGCTCGGCCCGCAACCGGTCGCTGAGGCGTCCATGTGGAAGCTCGACGTCGTGGTAGCGAATGACTTCGTCCTTACGGATATTGCGCGTGAGCCGGCAGCCGTCGGCCACGCCCATCGGCAGCAGCCCCTCCGCCTGGACAACGTCCGCGTTTTCGCACTGCCCGTAGGTGTGGTAGAAGCCGATGCCGTCCAGGACCTGGCCTGCCTTGAGGTCGACCTTGGCGGTCGTGATCACCTCGACCATGGGCCCGCCCTGCGGCGCCAGCACGGCATCCCTGAGCAGCACGGCGCGCCCCACGGAGAGCGGGACCTCGAAGTGGCACAGGTGGTAGGGCACGTAAAAGCTATAGAGCGGTCCTTCGCCCAGGCGGTACAGGTTGAGGAGATGTCGCTGCTTGCGATCGTCGTGGGTACCGAGGATGAAGACGCCCGGCGCCGGCTTGGCGCCGACCACGTAATCGACGATGCCGCCCAATGCTCGCAGCTGGTCGACGTCGTAACGATGGGTCAGCTCGTCGACGTGGCCGGTGACCTCGTAGCCGAGCATGCCGCGCTGGGCCACCCGCATCCCGGTGCCATTGGCGACGATCGCCTGCTCGAAGGAGATCTTGGTGCCATCGGCGAAGCTCGTCGCCATCTGCGGCGAAAGGCCCCACTTCGAGGCATAGCCCTGCTGGGTCGTGGGGTTGCGGTAGTGATCCTGGAGGCCCTTGATGTTGCCGCACAGCAGCGGCGTTACGCCGATGCCCTTGACGAAGCGGTAGAGGTTCATCTGCACGCCGGGCTGATCGCCTTCGCAGGCGGTCAGGATCACCCCCGCTTTATCGGCATAGACCTTGAGCATGGGACCGACCGTTCCGTCGAGCTCTGCGTTCATCAGCACGATGTCCTTGCCGTGCGCGATGCCGTCGAGGACGACGCCGGCCGCGTACTCGACGGTGCCCGTGACCTCGATCAGCGCGTCGATCGAACCCGCCGCGCACAACAGCGCCGGATCGTCGGTGATGGCCGGGCGGCCGGCAGCAATCGCCCGCTCCAGGGCGGCCACGCTCTCGACGGCGGCCACCTCCTCGACGCCTGCCTCCGCGAAGGCGTGCCGCGCGGCGTCGGGATGGCGGTTCGAGATCGCGACCAGCCGCATGCCGGGGACCGCGTTGACGATCTGGTTGGTGATCGCCCGGCCCATGGCGCCGGCGCCGATCATGCCCACCCGCACCGGGCGGCCGATCCGCTCGCGTTCCTGCAGGGCGCGATCCACGAGGATCATGCCGGTGCTCCCACCCGGACCGGCTCCAGCAGCGGCCAGGCCGCATCCTTCTCCGAAATCGTGCTCACCGGAAGCGGCAGGGTGATTCCTAGCCTCGGATCGCTGTAGCGCAGACCGCGTTCACGATCGGGGGTATAGAACTCGCTCACCTGGTAGATGGCCTCGGCCTCGTCGGTCAGGGTCTGGTAGCCGTTGGCGAACATCTCGGGGACGTAAATCGCTCGACGGTTCTCCGCCGACAACGTCACCTGGATGTGCGACAGGTAGGTCGCGGAGTCCGGCCGCAGGTCGACGATGATGCTGCGGATGGCGCCGCGGACACAGCGGATCAGTTTGGCCTCGGTGGCGGGGGGCAACTGGTAGTGGAGGCCTCGCAAGGTCCCCCGCTTGTGGTTGTACGACATGTTGCACTGTGCCACGATCGGCTTGAGGCCGTGCGCGAGGAACTCCTCCTGGCAGAAGGTGCGCGAAAAGAATCCGCGGGCGTCGTGGCGTGGTTCGAGGTCGATGGTAAAAGCGCCCTTGAGCTCGGTCTCGGTGAAGATCATGCGGTCACCAGCACCTTCCACCGGAGCGACTCGTCGAGCCGGCCGGCGGCGAGCAACGCCTTCAGCTGCAGCAACCGGGTGTAGCTCGGACCCTGGAAGGTCTCCGCCGTCAGTCCGGCCGCTCGGTAGCCGTCCCGCAACTGGCGGGCGCCAAGTCGGGCGGTCCAGGCCGGCTGAAAACCGGGCAGCGCGGCGTGGATCTTCTCGAAGCTCACCCGGTAGTTGCGGGGATCCGGGTTCTTGCCGACGTATTCGACGGTCGCGTCCGGCACCAGTTCGTTCACGATCCCGGCCAGGTCGCGGACCTGGTAATTCTCGCCCTCCGGCCCGACGTTGAACGCCTGGTTGTGCACCGCCCTTTTGGGTGCGGTCAGCGCCTGGGCAAAGGCCATCGAGATGTCTTCGACGTGCACGATCGGCCGCCAGGGCGACCCGTCACTCAGGATCTTGATCTTGCCGGTGGTCATGGCCCATCCCATCAGATTGTTGAGGACGAGGTCGGCTCGCAGGTGCGAGGAGATGCCGTAGGCGCTGCCGTTGCGCATGTAGACCGGCGTGAAGTCTCGATCGGCCAGCCTGGAGATGCCCTCTTCGGACCTTGCCTTGGACACCGCGTAGGGCGTCAGGGGACGCATTGGTGCGTCCTCCGAGAGGAGCTCGTCCTTCCAGCCGTCGCCGTACATGCTGCAGGACGAGGAGAAGACGAAGCGCTCGATGCCGGCGGCTTTCGCCGTCTCGGCAAGGTGGACGGTGGCCCGGTGGTTGATGTCGTAGGTCCAGTCCGGATTGAGGTCGCCCAGCGGGTCGTTCGCCAGCGCGGCGAGGTGGACGACGGCGTCGAAGCCCTGGAGGTCTTGCACGGTGACGTCGCGAACATCCTTATATATGGAGGGCGTCGAGTCGTCGTCGACGCCGAAGACGCAGTCGCCGAAAAATGCCGTATCGAGGCCAACCACGTCGTGGCCCTCGGCGGCGAGGTAGCGGGTCATGACGGAGCCGATATAGCCCTGGTGGCCGGTGACAAGTATGCGCATCAGATTGCTTCCACCTCTCTTTGGATTGGTCGGGACGAATCAGTAGTGCGTAGCTCCTGGTAGTAATGGTCCAGCTGGTCGGCCAGCGGGCCGACGGCGTGATGCCGCTCGACGTAATCCCGGCCGGCCCGGCCGATCGCGCCGGCAATCCGGTGGTCGTCGAGCAGCCAGCAGATCCGCTCGGCAAAGGCGGCGGCGTCGTTGGCGATGAAGCCGTGGCCGCCTTCGTCGAAGCCGAGGTCGCCCACCGCCGCCGTCGTGGTCACGACCGGCGTGGCGCAGGCCATCGCCTCCAGCACCTTGTTCTGGATGCCGACCGCGTAGCGCAGCGGGGCGACCGCGACCGCGGCGCCGGCGATCAGGCGGCCCAGGTCGGGCACGTACCCTGTCACCTCGACGTCGGCGGCGCGGCGGCGGAGCAATGACCGGGGTGGGCGCGCGCCCGCCAGCAACAGCTTTGCCTGCGGGTGGCGGGCGCGAACCCGCGGCCAGATTTCATCGCACAGCCACTCGGCCGCCACCCGGTTGGCGTGGAAGCTCATCTTGCCGGTGAAGACCACCGTGTTCGACGAGCGTTGCAGCCCGGGCCGGAAGCGGTCGAGGTCAACCGGATTGGGCAAGACGTTGATGGCCGCCAGCGGCCGCAGCGCACGCAGGCCGGCGGCGTCACGGCGCGAGGCCACCAACACGCGGGCCACCGACGAGATGGCTTGCGCCTCGAAGCGGGCCAGCCGGCCCGCTTCCTGCCGAAAGATGCCACGCCGGGCGAGGCCCTGGTAGGGCGCGGCCTGGGCAAACAGGTCGGAGACGCAGTCGACGGCGTCGAACAGGACCCGGTGGCGGGCGCCCTCGGGCACGAAGGGGAGCGCCCGCACGTGCTCGACGTGGATCACGTCGTAGTCGGTGCGGGCGATGGCGCCGCGCACCGCCCTTAACATAGCCCGGGATTCGACGGCCATCGCCTGCAGCGGGTAGGCCGGATCGGGCAGATGACGGAGCGCCGCCAGTCGGTCGGCCACCCCTGGGCGGTACTGGGTGACCGCCAGGACATCGACCTGGTGGCGTTCCTGCATGGCGCGAAGAAACAGCCAGGGGCGAACCGCGATCGGTGACGGCTCGTGCGGTCCCACGTAAAGGACGCGGAGCCTAGCCATTGACTGCCAGCGCCTGCGTATAGATAGATTCCGTCCGGGCGGCCACCGCCTCCCAGGTGTTGTCGTCGCGGCTGGGGCGAGGCGCCGGATACCTCTCGAGCAACGCGCGGGCTACGGCCGGCGCGGTCCGCTCGGAGACCACGGCGCCATAGCCGTAGCGGGCGAATGCCTCGGCGAGTCCGCCGGCGTTGGTGACGACCACGGGTTTGCCGAAGGCCGCGGCCAGCTCGAAGGCACCGCTGTCGGAGGTGTCGATGTAGGGCAGCGCCACCACGTCGGCGGCCGCGAAGAAGGTGGCGATTTCCTCACGGGCGATGAAGCGCAAGTGCCAGGCGACCGGCACGCCCTGCCGGCGTGCCTGCTCGACACGCCGCTCGATGTCGTAGAGCGGGCGGCCCGCGACCAGGCCGACCAGATCGTGACCCTCGCGCTGGGCGAGCTGGACCGACTCGAGGAACAGGTCGAGACCCTTGTAGCGGCGGATGAATCCGAAGAAAAGGGCCACCCGGCTGCGGGCTGGTAGCTGGAGCTCCCGGCGCGCCGCCGCCTGGTCGGGGAGCGCCGTGACCAGTTGTGTATATCGGCCGTGCGGCACCACGTCGATGCGGGCGGTCGGCAGCGCGGTCTGCACTTTTTGCCTGGTGGATTCGGAATGACAGATCAACCAGTCGAAACCGCCGTAGAACCCGGAAAACGATCCCAGCCAGGGCCGGCGTTCGTGGGCCCGCGCGTCGTGGACGGTACAGACCGTCACCGCTCGCAGGCCGCGGTACAGAAATCGCTCGATCACGGGCAGGACGGTCCCCTGCGCGTGCACGACATCGGGCTGGAACCGCTCCAGGAAATCACGCGCCGGTTCAAGCGCCCTGGCCAGCTCCATCGCCTTGCGGGCTTTCGGCTGGGCCGAGGCGTAGGTAAACGGTCGAACAATCTCATACGGCGGATCGGAGCGCAGCGGCTCGAACAGGCTCGAGGTCACGACGGCCACCGTCAAGCCGTTCGCCGCCAGGGCGCGAGCCAGGCAGTCGGTGTAGTCGGCGGTGCCGCCGACGCCGAAGAATTCGACCAACGCGACCCGCCTGGGCTTTAATGATTGGACGGCGTTGCGGACCGTGCCGGCGAGCATCGCGCTGGTCACCGGCGGACCCTTACGGCACGGAGGACGAACGCCGCCAGTGGCAGCAGCGCGTCACCCGGGGGCCGCATGTGCGGCCGCGACTGGCCGACGATCCGCCACTGGGCCCAGTGGTCTCGCTCCGCCGGGTTGGCGCTCCGGCTGTCGAGGGCGGCCCGCAACGCGATGCGCATGGCGCGCCGCCGGAAGTCCGCGTGCATCTCTCCGAGGAGGCCTTCGACTTCTGCCAGTATCCGCACCGGCTCGAAGTAGGGGTTGTAGAGGTACTCGTGGAGGAGGATCAGTTGATCGACGCGGTCCGCCCGAAAGTTCCGCAACGCCAGGTTGGCGGCGCTGGCGGCGCCGTTGTGGATGCTGAAACAGGAGAGTGGCTCATCGACGTAGGCAATCCCGGTGTGCAGGCCGACCCGAAGCCAGTACTCGAGGTCCGGAATCTGCACGAGATCTTCGTTGAACGCGCCGAACTCGTCGAAGACGGACCGGTGCATCATCACCGCGGTCGGCTCGCCGACGAAGTTGCGGCCGCGGTACTCGAGGGCCAGTCTGGCGACCTCTTCGGGCGTGATGTAGGTGCGGCCCGGAAGCAGCTCCCGGACTTCATAGCGCCGAACCTCGCGTTCCATCAGGGCCCGTTGAGCGTCGTTGACGCCCTCATAGAAGAAGAGGCGGCGGCAGATCGCCATCCGGTAGGTGCCGTGCGACGCCTCGAGCAGGCGCTCGATCGCACTCGGGGCCAGGACGTCATCGACATCCATGAACTTGATCCACTCGCCACGGGCCAACTCGATGCACCGATTTCGATTGGGCACCAGGCCGATGTTGGAATCGTTGGTCACCACGCGGATGCGTCGATCGCGGCCGGCCCAGGCGGCTAGCAGGGCGGCGGAGTCGTCGGTCGACCGGTTGTCCACCAGGAGGATGTCGAGGTTGCGGTAGGTCTGGTTGACGATCGCCTGCAGGCACCGTTCCAGGAAGGCAACGCCGTTGTAGACCGGGATGCAGACGGTGACGATGGGGCCGTTCACTGGGTGCGACCCGCCAGCGTGCGCCGGACGACGGGTAGCAGTGGCCGCATCCCGACCAGCACGACGCCCGCCATCAGCGCCAGGTCGGTCGCGAAGCGAGCGAGTTGGGGAATCGGGATGAGGCCGACGAGGATCAACGGTATGGCACAGGCGAGGTAGAGCAGGCCGACCTCGCGCAGGACCTGGCGCACGATCGGCCAGCCGATCTGCGAGGGGAGCGCGAAGATGACCAGGCTGTTGATGAGGGTGGCGGCGTAGTAGCCAATCACGACACCGACGACGCCGATGCGCAGGCCCAGGCCGACGCCAATCACGACGAAGGCAATGGAGTTGGCGATCAGGTTCCAGAGCACCAGCCTGGTTCGACCGGTCATGCGCAGCACTTCCCAGCCGACCGTGCCCAGCGGCGAGAGCAGTGGGTAGACCGCGGTGAGGATCACGTACGGGATGGCCGCCGTCCAGCGGTCGCCGAAGAGCTGACGCACAATGAAGCTGGCGTTGAACATCAAGAGGAAGCACCAGGCGGCCTCCAGGTAGTTGATCGACATCGCGGTGCGCTTGAAGATTGAGCCGAGGGCATCCCTGTCACCGCGATGCGCGGCGAAGACGGGCAGCATCACCCGGAGCAGCGGGATCTCGACCAGGAACGGCAGCCGCGAGGTCAGCCAGCTGGCCATGATGTAGAAGCCGGCCGCGGTGGCGCCCGCGATCGAGCCAACCAGCAGCCCGTCCACCTGGGTGAGGAGCACGCCGGCCAGCGCCAGCCAGACGAAGTCCCGCGCGGAGACCAGCGAATGCCAGGCACGGTCGAGTCGCGGCCGCAGGAAGACCTCGTGGCGGCTGCGCCAGAGGAGGAAGGCGGCGTAGATCGTGACCTGCATCACGGACGCCACGCTCAAGGACCAGGCCGTCTTGAAGTGCGCCGAGATCAGGATGGCGCTCACCACGAAGGCGAGCGCGCCCAGTCCCTGCGGCGCCACCAGACGGAAGAGACGCTGCCGGCTGTTGAGCTCGGCCTCGGCGCCGAGCGTCCAGGTGCGGGGAATGAGGGTCAGCGCCAGCACCGCCGTGGTGAGGGGCAACTGCGGTGAAAGGCGCGACAACAACGGCATCGCAGCCAGCAGGCCCAGCAGTAAGACGACCGTGGTGGCGAAGATCGCGCCGGGTAGGTCGCGCCAGTGGCGTGTCGTTCGGCCGCTGGTCGCCCATTGCGTGAGGTTGAGCTCGCGCAGGGTGTCGACGATGCCGACGATCACGACCGCCTCGCCGAAGACGCCCCACTCGGTGGGGGCGATGATGCGAGCCAGGGCCACGCGCGTGATCAGGGTGGTGGCCTGGGCCAGGATCTGGACCAGGTAGCCGGACCCGATCGAGAGGGCGAGGCTACCCGATGGACGCCCTTCCTCGGCCGCGATCTGCTGTGCGGTCATGGAGACTGCAATCCCCCGGTGAGCTGTCGGGCGCAAACGGCAACGGCGTAGGCGTGGGAGCGGGTACGGTCGGCGCGCCAGCCGGCTCGGATGGAGTACGCCAGCCAGAGGCCGGCATTGATCAGGACGAGCGTGGCCGCCAGGGCAGCGGCGCCGAAGCGCGAGCCGTGCAGGCGTTGATAGCGGATCTTGCTGCTGCAGAGCTGGGCCCGGCGCCGGATGCTGCCGCTCTTGCCGACGTAGTGCACCACCTGGGCCTGCGGCAGGCAGGCGATCTGCCAGCCCAACTGCCGGGAGCGGCAACACCAATCGACCTCCTCGTTGTACATGAAGTAGCCGGTATCGAGCAGGCCCACCTCGCGGACGGCGATGCCCGAGAGCATCATGCAGGCGCCTTCGATCCAGTCGACCTTTGGCCGCAGCTCGTCATGCGCCCGAGGCCGCCGCAGGCCGAGCATGTTCGCCAGCTCCTGGCGGACGGTCGGAAACCGATCGTGGCAGCCGACCCAGCGCCCGTGCTCGTCGATAAGGCGCGGTCCGGCGGCCGCCACCCAGAGATGGGTGGTCAGATACGCGTGCAGCGTTCTGATGGCGCCTGGCTGCGGCCGGGCATCGGTGTTGAGGATGAGCAGGTAATCGGCGGGGCACTGCTGCAGCAACTCATTGACGCCGCCGGCGAAGCCGCGATTCTTCGCGCTTTCCACCAGGTGCACCTGCGGATAGGTTTCCCGGAGGCCTGCGACGCTACCGTCGGTCGACCCGTTGTCGAGGACCCAGACGCTGCGCGACGGGTCTTCCTCGAACAGATGGCGAACGCCGTCGATCAGCAGGTCGCGCGTGTTCCAGTTGACGATGCAGATCGCCAGGCTCATGCGGGTTGCAAGAAGGCATGTTGCTCGACGCAACGGCCGACGGCCTCCACGAAGGTGTGCTGTGCCCTGGTCCAGCTGTAGCCCGCCGCCGTGAGGCGCGCGTTTTCGATCAGGCTGGCCCGCAGCCGGCCATCGCTGATCACCGAAACGACGGCACTGGCGAACTCGGCGGGTGTGGCCGCGACCAGAACGTCGCGCCCCGGCGAGACCGCCAGTCCCTCGACCGCTTTCGGGCTTGCGACCACGGGACAGCCGAGGGCAAAGGCCTCCAGCACCTTTATGCGGGACCCACCGCCGCGCAGCAGCGGAACGGCAAGCACGCCGCTCGAGCTGACGAAGCGCTCGTAATCCGAGACCAGCCCGGCCAGCGAGACACCCGGCGCGGCCTCCAGCCGTCGCACAGTTTGCGGATCGGGCGGTTGGCCGGTGACGACGAAGTATGCGCCCGGCTGCGCCTCGAGGATCGACGGCCAGATCTGTGCCAGAAAGTACTCGACCGTCTCCAGGTTGGCGCGATAGGTGAGCGACCCGGTGTAGATGACGCGCAAGGGATCCGCCGGACCCTCGAAGGGCGTCGAGGGCTCGGCGCCGTTGGGCACGGTGCATCCCCACGCACGCCATGGCGCCACCTCATCCCGGATCCAATGCAATTCGGCGTCGGACACCGCGACGTAGGCGTCGACACGGTTCAGCATCTGCCGCAAGAAGTGCTTGAACTTCCAGATGCGTGCCTGGCTACGAATGGTCTCCACTCGCGATCGGAACGCAAAGGGTTCGCAGCCGTCCAGGATCTTGATGAAGCGACCGTCATCGAGCCGCGAGACATAATCGCCGGCGGCAAGCTCGTAGGCGATCACCGCATCGACCTGCCGGTCCTCGGCAACCCGCCGGATCTCGTCGAGCAGCGACGGTTGGTAAATCAGCCGGAAATACCGGGGGCTTTTTGCCAGCAACGCGAGCGTCGACTTCAAGCGACCGGGCCAGCGCGATGACCAGGAGGAGGTAAAGGCCACGCTCTCCAGGTCCGGATAGGGCCCCGGCCCCGTCGGCGGCTCGAAGGCGAACAGATGGCAGCGATGCCCCGCCGCCTTCAGCCCCGCGAGCAGCTTGGATGAGCGGACGCGCGCCCCGTTGGTGGCGGGGTAGGGGAACCAGGGCGTCACGAAGAGGATGTCCGTCGGCTACCCCTCAGCCCGCCGCACCGGCGCCCACCGGCTCGTCCGCCACCACCGTCGTCCAGGCGGGTGGCATGTTCTTGTGGATCTCGATGCCGTCGAACTCCCGGCTCTGCCGGATGCCGCTCGCCTTCGCCCAGCGTGCCATGTGCCGCAGCCCTTCGGAGAGGGTGGTGGAGGACGTGTTGGGGAAGACACGCTGAAACTTCGAATGATCGGAGAAGGCCAGCTTGACCTCGTTGCGTGCCTCCCGGTGCTCCAGGCGACCGGCGATATCCATCGCGGCGATGACTTCGAGCGCGAGCTCGTTGACGCTGTAGTGCTGGTCGCTGCCGATGTTGAACAGCTGGTTGCGCGCCGCCGGTTCGAGCGGGGAGCTGGCGATCGCCGGGGCGATGTCCTTGACGTAGGTGAAGGCCCGGCGTTGCTCGCCATCCCCGAAGATGGGCAGCGACTCGCCCTGCATCAGGCGGTTCATGAAGATCCCGATGACGTTGCGGTACTTGTCGCCCAGGTTCTGACGCTCGCCGTAGACGTTGTGCGGCCGGAAGACGACGTAGTCGAGGCCGAACATCTCGTGACTCGCCTTCAGCTCGAGCTCGACCGCCGCCTTGGCGATGCCATACGAATCCTCCGGCAGCGGGGTGAGGTCTTCGCGCATGGGCAGCTGATTGGTGCCGTAAACGGCGATCGACGAGGTGAAGGTAAAGCAGCGCACCTCGTGGTTGACGCTGGCGTTGATCAGGTTCACGCTGCCGAGCAAGTTGTTGGTGTAGTTGAAGCGCTTGATGAAGTGGCTCAGTCCCTCCGCCGCGTAGGCGGCCAGGTGATAGACGTAGTCGAAGCGGAAATGATCGAAGAGCCGGTTGACCAGTTGGTGGTCGACGATAGAGCCCTGGATGAAGCGGGCTTTTGGATTGACGTTTTCCTTGAACCCACCCGACAGGTCATCGAGCACGACCACGTCGAAGCCGAGGTTGTCGACCAGGTAATCGGCGACGTGCGAGCCGATGAAGCCGGCGCCTCCCGTGACCAATACCGTTGTCATTCGCGATTCCTCCAGACGATCGATGGTGGTTCACCGGGGCGGCGGCGCGGGATCACGAGCAGGAAGAGTCCGACCAGCAGGAGCGCAACCCCTACGCCGACCCTTCCCCACGAGGTGGGAGCGAGATTGGGTTGAGCCGCGCCGGTGGTCGCGAGCACGGGCACCGGCGCCGGCGTCGGTGTCGGCGTGACGGTCGCCGCCGAGACCCGGGTTACCGGTTGATCGCCGGCGCTGCGCTCGTGCTCGTCCCCGGCGAAGCTCGCCGTGGCCAGGCCCGCGCCCAGCGGTTGGTTGACGCGGGCGATCGAGCATGCCGCCGAGCCGGCCGCATCGGTTGACGCGCTGCAGGTCTGTGCCGATGACCCCGAACCGAGCCCGAGCGTCAGCGAGCGGCCCGCCAGGGGCGCGCTGCCGTCCTCGGTCAAGGTGGCCGACAGGTGCGCCGCGCTGCCGTTCACCAACGAGCTGTCGCCGGTGTAGGCGAGCTTGGTCTCCTCTTTCGTCACGTCGAAGGTGGTCGAGTCCGCGCTCGCCTGGAAATTGTCGTTGCCGGCGAAGGCGACCGCGAGCGGATAGGTACCCGCCGCGCTGGTCGGGGTCAGGCTGCAGCTGGCGACGCCGTGGGCATCGGTCGACCCGCTGCAGGTCTGGGACCCGAGCGAAAAGGTCAGGGTGGCTCCCGCCACGGCGGCGTCGCCCGCGTGCAGCCCGGCGGTCAGGGTGATCGGATCGTTGAAGTCGCCGCTGGCCGGCCCGGTATAGGTGAGCCCGGTTTTGACGGCGGTGACGTCGATGTCGTCGCTGACCTGCGAGGCCGCGTAAAACCGATCACCGCCAAAGCTGGCGCTGACCGAGCCACTACCGAGCGGCTGGCTGGTCGCTCCGGGCGAGCAACTGGCGAGCCCATTGCCATCGGTTGTCGCCGAGCAGCTCTGGCGGCTCGCTCCACTGCCGAGTGCGAGGCTCACCGTCTGGCCGGCCAGCGGTGTCGTCCCGTCCTCGGTGAGGACGGCCGAGAGGTGAGCCGCGACGCCGTTGACGAGGGCAGCGTCTCCCCGGTACGCCAGTGCGGTTTCCTCGTGCGCGATCACGATCGGGATCGAGGTCGTGGCCGCCTGGAACGCATCGTTGCCGGCGTACGCGATCGAGAGTGAGAGATTGCCCGCCGCAGCGCTGGGAACCATGCTGCAGGCCGCGCCGCCGGTCACGCCGGTCACGGCACTGCAGGTTTGCGATCCGAGCCCGAAGGTCACGCCGCTATTCGCCAGCGGATTTCCCCAGGCATCGGTCAGGGTGGCCGCCAGCGTCAACGAGTCGTTGAAGTCCGCGGTTGTGGGCCCCGAGTAAACGAGGCTCGTGACCGGGGCGCCCGCCAGCTTCAGCGTCTCGGCGAAGAAGGCCTTCTTGGCGTCCGTGTTGATGCCCCAATTCACGGGCACCCGCTGGAAGCCATCGACGTAGTTGTTTTGACCGGTGTCGAGGTATCCCCAGGAGACGCCCGAGGCGACCGAGGCATCCAGGTTGGCGATGCTAGTCGAGTCTTCGTTGACGACGATCGGCGTCGGATGCGCCTTGTAACCCGCAGAATTCTTGGTCGACGCAATCAGGGCCTGCAACTGGGTGCCGTCGATGCCGTTGCCGTGCAGCAGGACGAAGTCCTCCTGCTTGATCACCGCATCGCTGGGTTGCTCGCCGCCCTTCCAGCTGACGCTGGCCTTCAGCTTCCCGCCGGAGCGATCCTGCACCTGCTTGATGACGTTGACCTCGTTGGCGCAGTTGCCCCCGTCCAGGTAGTTGGAGTAACCGGCATCGCATTCGTTCGCCGTCTCCACCAGGACATTGCTGTAGCCGCCGTTGACCAGCCAGTCGGTGATGTTGTTGACCGCCGCCGTCTGGGCCGTCGTGGTGTCGGGATCGTTGACCCGCTGGTTCTGGCCGTGGTAGAAGAACTGGACCATGACGACGATGCCGTTGTGGTCGGCGGCCGTAATGACCTGGTTCAGCCGGGTCATCCAGGCGGTCTTGAGCGACCCATCGGCCTTGAAGGCGCTGACGTTCCAGGCATGGTCACCACCGGGACATGGTGGGCTGGTGCTTGGGCAACCGCCCTGCAGTCCGACCGTGATCATGCGGATCCCATGCTGGGCATAGGTGGGTAGCATCGCCACCAGCTCATTGGTGTTGCGCTGCGGATCCCAGACGCCGGTGTCGGGGTACTTCCACTCGCCCGCAGTCGCTGGATTTTCGTCGTCGAAGATGGCCTGGGCCATGCGGGTGTTGAGCAGCATTCCCTCGGCCGGCTTCCCCGGTGAGGTCAGCTCGCCGTTGATCAGGAAGCGGGTCCCCTGGATGGCGACGGTCGTGTGCCCGGTCCCGGATGGCGCCGCCTGCGTCGGCTGCGTCGCGGGTTGGAGCGATGTCATACACGCGGCGAGCAGGAGCACCGCGAGTGCGCCCACCCCCAAACGACGGTATCCGATATTCACGGCTCTCCTCCTCCTGGTTTTGCTCGGTCTCACGGGCAGATCACGCCGACCACGGTGCCGGTTCCGGCGTGCCCCGCATCGGCTGCATATCCACTGTCGGTTTTGACGATGACGATCGATGCCGCGGTGCCGCTGACGGTGCGGCCTGTCTTGCTGACGGTGCCGGCCACGATCACGGCCAGGTAGCTGGGAAGCGACGCGGGCGGTTGCGCGCCATCGCCGGGGCGACTCGACCATGAGGACCCACAGCCTGGTGCGGCCACGGTGCCGGCAAAGCCCTTGAAGCTGTTCGTCGCCGCCAGGTCCCCGGAGAAGTTGAGACGTGCCCACTGGCTGCTCCAGAAGGTGACGCTCTTCCCGCCTGCCGGGTCGCCGATCACGAAGGCGCCCGCCGGCAGAACGGCGAAGACGATGGTGGCGGCGCTCGCCGAGGACGCCTGATAGAAGCCGTCACCTCCAAAGGTGGCGCTGACGCGGCCGGGACCCAGCGGCTGGTTGACGGTGCGGATGACGCAGGCGGCGGTGCCGCTCGCGTCGGTCGCGGCGGCGCAGGTCTGCGCGCCGTCGCCGCTGCCGAGCGTGAAGCTGACGGCTTCGCCAGGGATGGGCGCCGCCCCGTCCTCGCGCAGCGTGCCAACCAGGAGCGCGCTTCCACCCTGCGCCACATGGATGTCACCGGTGTAGGCGAGCGAGTCTTCTTCGGGGGTCACGACGAACGATTCCGAGGCGCGGCTGGCGAGGAGGCGTGAGGTCCCGGCAAACGACGCGGTCAGCGGATAGGTGCCGCCCCCAACCGCAGGCGTGACCGCGCAGGTGGCGACGCCGGCGGCATTGGTTGAGGCTGAGCAGCTTTGGCTGCCCAGGGTGAAGACGATCGGCATGGTCGCCAACGGATTGCCCGACTGATCGTTGAGCTGAGCCGTCAGGCTGACCGCATCCTGGTAGTCGCCCGTGGTCGGACCGGTCAGCTGGAGGGTGGTCGCGACCGAGTTCGGACCGGCCAGGCGCAGCGTGTTGTCGAAGAAGGCTTGCTTGGCGGCCGTGTTGATCGTCCAATTGACAGGCGGCGACTGGTAACCGTCGACGTAGTTGTTGAGGCCGGTGTCCAGGTAACCCCAGGAGACGCCGGCGGCCACCGAGGCGTTCATGTTGTCGATGCTGGTGGAGTCTTCGTTGACCACGATCGGCTTCGGGTTGGCCTGGTACGCCGCCTTGCCTTTCAGCCCGTTGATCAGGTCGACGAGCTGCTGCGTCGTCTGCCCATTGCCGTGTAAGAGCACGAGGTCCTCCTGGCTGATGACGTCGTCACTCGGCATGCCGCCACCGGTGAAGCTGACCGAGACCTTGAGCTTGCCGCCGGAGCGGTCCTGGACCTGCTTGACGACGTTCGCCTCGTTCGAACAGTCGAGGTAGCTGGAAAAGCCGGCGTTGCATTCATTCGCGGTCTCGACCAGGACGTTCCGATAGCCGCCGCTCACCAGCCAGTCGGTGATGTTGTTGACGGCGGTGAACTGGTCGCTCACCTTGTCTTGCTGGCCGTGGTAGAAGAACTGGACCATCACCACGATGCCGTTGGCATCGGCGGTCCGGATCACCTCGTCGAGCCGCGACATCCAGGCCGCCTTGAGCGACCCATCAGCATTGAAGGCGCTGACGATCCAGGGGTGGTCGCCTCCCGGGCAGGTGAGCGTGGGCGGGGTGTGCGCCGGGCAGCCGCCCTGAAGGCCGACCGTGATCATCCGGATGCCGTGTTGCGCGTAAGCGGGAAGCATCGCGAGGAACTCGTTCGTGTTCCGCTGCGGATCCCACTGCTGCGTGTCGGGGTAGGCCCAATCGCCGACGGTCGCCGGGTTGTCGTCGTCGAAGACGGCCTGGGCCATGCGGGTGTTGAGCAGCTGGCCTTCAGCCGCCTTTCCCGGCGAGGTCAGCTGGCCATTGATCAGGAAGTGCGTCCCCTGGATCGAGACCACGGTCTGCGATGGCGGGACGATCGCGCTCCCCGTTCGGGGCTGCAGCGCGATGGCGACCGACGCGCTGAGCAATACGGCGACGAGCGCCACGATCCAGCGAGATCCCGTCACGTCACGCCTCCTTCCAGCAAATCGATCAAAACGGTGGTGGTCCGAATGAACCTCGACAGAAATCGACCATGGCGCGCGCGAGCGCATCCCGATGGGCCCGCTGGTCACGCCAGCGCGGACGGATGCTCCAGCTGGCCAGCGTGCGGAGATCGCCCGCCATCGCTCCCAGCAGCGCACGCGCGCCGGCGCGGTGCTTGAAGAGGAGGCGCAGGTGATTGCGCGCGCTCAGATAGGTGACGCGAGGCGATGGTGCATAGTCGCGGCGAACTCCCTTGTGCCAGATCCGCGCCGTGGGCACGACCAGCCCCAGAAAGCCGGCGCGCCGGGCCCGGACGCACCAGTCGACCTCCTCGCTGTAGATGAAGAAGGCGGGGTCGAGCATCCCGATCCGCTCGACGACGGACATCCGCATGAAGATGGCGCAGCCGCTGACCCAGTCCGCCTCAGACGGCCGGGCATACTGGCCGTGGTCCGCCTCGTTCTGGCCGCGGTGGAAGGTCCGCCAGTCCGGCGTGATCATGCCGCCCGCGGACTGGATCACTTCCGGTTCGCTGTGGTGGTAGACCAGCGGGCCGAGAAACGCCAGCTCCGGACGGGCCTCCGCCGCATCGACGAGGTGGCCGATGACGTCGGGGTCGACGATCGTGTCTTCGTTGAGCAGCAGGGCATAGTCGGCGGCGCGATCGTGCGCCCAGACGAGGCCAACGTTGTTGCCGGCTGCATAGCCGAGGTTGCCGCCGGTCTCGATCACGTGCACCGTCGGGTACGCCGCGCGAACGGCAGCGGCCGTGCCATCGCTCGAGGCGTTGTCGAGCACGACCACGTCGAGGTTTGGGTACGGCCGGGCCAGCAGCGAGACCAGGCACGCGAGCGTATCCTCGCGGCGATCGCGGTTCAGGATCAGGACGCAGACGCGGGGGCGGCTCATGGGGTCGCCCTCCGTGGCAGGGTCATCGCCATCGCGGCGCCGGCGAAGAACCAGCAGACGACGACGGGCGGGATGCCCTCCCAGCCGGCCGACGCGATCGTGGGGACGATGCCGCTGCCGACCGCGGCCATCAACGCGCTGCCGACGAGCATCGCCAGGCCGGTCGCCTGGAGGTGCTGCGCCGCCTTGCTCTGATTGGGGACTCGACGCGTGAGGCGCCAGATCACCACACCGAGGAAGATCAGAAATAGCGCCACCCCGACCACCCCCAGCTCCGCCAGCAGTTCGAGGAAGATGTTGTGGGCCTGCTGGTAACCCTGCAGGACCAGCGAGATGCCGAAGATACTGAACCGCTCCATGTAGCTGTCGAGGTTGCCGGCGCCCACGCCGATGATCGGACTCTTGGACCACACGATCAGCGCGCTCTGCCAGAGGCCGATGCGATCGAGGTCGTTGCCGCCAAGCCGCTGGGCGATGATCGTTCCCAGGAGTGATTGAGCGGCGACCGCCGCCAGTCCCAGGCCGCCGGCGAAGGCGAGAAGACCTCGCCAGCTCCAGCGTGACCAGATGAGCACGGTGATCGCGCCCAGTGCGCCCAGCCAGGCGTTGAGCGCGTAGGAAAGAAATGCCGCGGTGAGCCCCATCAGCAGCAGGAGCGCCGCCGGGATCCAGAGCTTCCAGTGCTCGTGCTGCCAGACCACCACCGCGGCGGAGAGGGCGATCAAGAAGACGGTCGCATCGGGGTTGATATTCGGCCGCGCGCCATGCAGGTAGACGTCGATGGGATTGACCGGGTTGTGCCACCAGCTCCATAGCCCAATCAGCGCCGTCGCCGTGACGCTGAGCAAGACGCCGGTGTAGAGCGCCACGGTCCGCTCGAGCTGGGCGTAGACGACTCCGGCGGCGAACGCGAGAAAGGGCGTGGCGAGGAAATAGAGCGCCGTCACCTGATAGCCGATCCAGCGATGACCGTAGCCGCGTTCCATCGAGGTGCCCACGTTGGGGTCCCAGAACAGCCAGCTGTTGACGACGGAAATGACCGCCGCCGTCATCAGGATGAGGAAGAGCCCGATGAAGGGAACGTCGACCGACCGAAGGCGTCGGTGAGCCAGGGCGAGGCCGATCGCGAGGAACAGCGGCGCCGCCAGCGTGGCGAACCCGAAACCGGCTGATCGGATCGTCACCAGGGGCAGGGGCAGCATGGAGAGGACGAGAAGCGGCACGACGATCGCCTGGAATGGGACAGGCCGCCCGAGGCGGCCGGTCGCCCGTACCGAGGGCACACCCACCGCGCGGACGGGCATCGCCCGCGCGACGCTATGCACGCGCCCGTCCTCCACCGTGATAGGTCCCGTCGTAGCCGGCAGCGCCCGACTCGACCTGGTTCATCACGATCCCGATCAGTCGCGCCTTTCCTTGCTGCAACTGCTTGAGGACACGCGTGTGGTTGACGAGTCCCTGCGGCCCGGACTTGAGCACGTAGAGGACACCATCGGTGACCTCGGTCAGCTCAACCGCGTCGGCGTAGAGCGAACAGGGCGGACTGTCGAGGAGGATGACGTCCGCGCGATCGCAAAGGTCGGTGAGCACCGTCCGCATCTGCGGCGAGCTCAGCAGCTCGGAGGGATTGGGTGGAACCACCCCGGTCGGGACCAACCAGAGGTTGTCGAACCCTTCGACGGGGGTCGCCGCTTCGAGGAAGGCGGCGGTGCCGGCGATCAGGTTGGCGAGGCCAAGCGCCGTCGCCCCCGGGCCGTGCCCGTTGCCGTTGGTCGCAAACAGCTGGCGCAGGCTCGGCCGCCGAAAGTCGGCATCGACCATGATCACGCGATGACCGGCCTGCGCGAGCAGGATACCCAGGTTGGCGACGGTCGTACTCTTGCCTTCCCCGGCCTTCCCGCTGGTGACGAGAACCGTCCGGACGCCCTGACCGATCGCGGTGAAATTGATGTTGGCGCGCAAAGCCCGGTAGGCCTCGGCGAATGGCGTCCGGAGCGTTCCGCTGGTGAGGACCAGTGCGGTGTCGATCGGCATCACTTGCCTTGCGCCGCCCGGCGCATCGCGCCGGCGCTCACCGACGGGATGACGCCCACGACGGGCGCCCCGAGGTAGGCCTCGGCGTCTTCCGGTTTGTTGATCGCGCGCCCGAAGTACTCGAGGAGGAAGACGAGCCCGAGGCCGAGCACGAGTCCCAGCGCGCCGGCGTAGGCGACCCGGGTGAGCTTGGCCCCACCGCTCGGGATCGCCGCGGCCTGATCGAGGACGTGCGCCTCGAAGCTGCGGATGGTGGCAATTTGCTGCAGGTTGCCCTGCGTGATCCCGCCCTCGAAGTTCAAGACCGCCTGGGCGGCGGCCTGCTGCTGGAGTTGAAGGGCCAGTTGCTGCGCCCCAAGGCTGGAATTGCGGCCGACCGTCGCCTGGGTATTGGTCTGGTTGAAGGCCAGCAGCGCCTGCGAGGCGTCAAGGTACCGCTTGTTGAGGTCGACGCGATCCTTTTCGATCGTAGCCTGGATCGAGGCGGTGTCACCACCGGCCAGCTCCTGGTAGTAGGCGGTCGACTCTTGCGCGACCGCGTTGGCCAGGGCGGTCGCCCGAGCCGGGTCGGTGTCGCGAATCGCGAGCTCATAGATGTCGCTCTTGCCCGCGACGACGCTCAACGACGCCTCGAGCTGGTCCACCGACTCCTGGACGTGGGCGGTCTTGATCGCCCGGGTCGCGACCGTGTTCCCGACCACCACATCGCTAAAGCTCAGCGGACGGTCGGTGGCATTCGCCGGGTTCTTGGCAATGACGGTGGCCGTGGCGGTGTAGCTAGGTTTGCTTTTGATGGTGATCGCCCCGATGGCAAGCGTCGCGATCGCCGCACAGAGCACGGCAATCCAGCCCCGACGCCGAAGCGCCAGCAGAATCGTGGTCAGGGTCATGGTTTCGATCTCCTTCTCATCACCGGGCCCCCTCGGCCCCAAAGGCGTACAGGTTGCCGGAGGTATCGCCGATGTAGAGGACGCCGTTCGCGACACTGGCGGCCCCGTAAAAGATCGATGGCCGGGCGGCGGTTCCGCCGGCCGCGATGATCTGGAAGACGGTGGTGCCGCTGGCGCTATCGAGCACCATCACCGAGGAACCGGCGCCCACCACCGCCAGGCCCGGCACGGCGGTCACCGCACCCAGCACCGGACCACTGCTGAGCCCGCTTCGCCAGATGGGCGCCCGCAGGTCATCGGGGTTGTAGGCCGAGACGGTGCCGGCGACGAGCTGGCCGTTGACCGCGACGTGCCCGCCACCGACGTAGAGGCGGGCGCCGTCGAAGGCGCTGGGCGAGATGCTGCCGTTGCCGCTGGTCGGCGGGTTACCGCCGGTTGCGATCCGCAGCCGTGCGACCGGGCCCTGGTCCAGGCTGGCGCGATCGAAGACATAGTAGATGCCGTTCTTGTTCGCCACCCCAACCAGGTCCCTTACGGCACCCCCCGGTGTCACGGTGCCGCGAAAGAGGGTCGGCGTCGAACCAAAATCACTGTCGAAGACCGACTCGGCGGCTGGGATCTGCCAATGGCCCTGCACGCGCAAGTCGGCCGCGCTCAGCTTGACGAGCGCCTGCGCGTAGGGCTCTGGCTGCTCGATGCGGGGGCCCACCACCAGCAGGCTCGTTCCGGCCAGGCCGAGGACCGCGATGCCAACCCCGCCCCAGAAGATGCCGCGGATCGACCGCCGGGGCCAGGCAAAGCCGGCGAGGAGCAGTCCGAACAGGGCGAGACCGGCCGTCATCGCGGCACGCTTCGGCCGGATGGTGGTGCCGACCTGGGGACCGAAAATCGAGCACGACTCGGGGTTGCCGGTGGCGACGTAGACCGATCCGGCGGCCTCGTCGATGGTCGGTGAGCCCCAGATGCTGGCGCCGGTGCACCCGTTGGGCACCATGTTGGCCGCGTGCTGGAGCTGGCCGGTCGACGCATCGAGCTGAACCAGCTGTCCCTGGATCAGTGGGCAGTCGGCAAAGGCCGAGACGCCCACGTAGACAGAACCGTTGAAGACCGCCGGCGAGCTCCAGATGAAATGGTCGGGTGAGGAGCCGAGCGCCGTGTGCCAGAGGACCTCGCCGCTGTGTGCGTCGAGCGCGAAGAGCTGCGCGGACCCGCCGCTGAAGGTCTTGCCGTTGGCATCGGCGTTGCCGCCGCCGCCCACGTAGAGGACCGACCGCGTCGGCGAGCCCCCAGCCTGCCCTCCCCCGGAGGGGGAGGGAATTGGAACGGTCGCGATCGCGGCCGTGCCCGCGATGCCGATCGGATACTGGCACGCCTTGCCCTTGGTCGTGATGCCGACGAAGCGCTTCCACTGAATGGCACCTGCCGGCGTGAGCGCATACTCGTAGCCATCCCAGGCGCCCACATAGATGAGGCCGTTGGCGACGACCGGCTGGGTCGAGATGGTGGCGCCGAGGTGCACCGGCCATCCCGGCAGCGCGATCAGGCTGGCGGCGGTCGCCGCGGTCAAGCCGCCATCGGGGGCGAAGCCGCTGCCGCCGTTATCGTGCAGGTACTTGGGCCAGGCCGCGCCGTCGGCCGCGGCGGGCACGGCGGCGCCGAGCACGGCCAAGCCGAGGCCGAGGAGCGCCAGCAGGCGCAGCACGGTGCGCGCCGCCCGGGCCATCGTCGCGTTAGTCGCCATTGACGCTGTAGGCATAGAGCTTGCCGGCGGTATCGCCCTGGTAGACGACGCCGTCGACGATGGTGGCGGCGCCGAAGATGACGGCCTGGCTGGGATTGCTGACCGAGCCCTTGAAGAGGATCGCGCCGTCGGCGGCCGAGACCAGCGTGGTAAAGGGTCCGTTGCCGATCGCCACCACGCTCGACGCGGTGGTGACCGCGCCGAGGACCGGGCCGGCGGTCCCCAATTGCCAGAGTGGCCTGGAGAAATCGTTGGGATCGTAGGCGCTGAGGCTGCCGGGCACCGCCTGTCCGTTGATCGCGGTCCCGCCGCCGGCGATGTAGAGCGTGTGGCCGTCGAAGGCGCTGGGCGCCACGCTCCCGTTGCCCTTGGTCGGATCGGTTCGCGGCGCGCTGGCCAGGTGGATGCTGACGACCGGTCCGTCGGCCAGTCGCGCGCGGTCGAAGACGTAGTACATGCCGTTCTTGTTGGGGAGGCCCACCAGCTGCCGGCGCGCGCCGCCCGGCGTGACGGTGCCACTGAACAGGGTCGGGGTCGAGCCGAAGTCGTAGTCGGTCTGGTCGGTCGCCGGGACTTTCCACGAGCTGATCACGTGCAGGTCGCGCGCATCGAGCTTGATGAGGCTGACCGAGTAGGGGCGGACGATCGAGATCGTGGGCCCGATCAAGAGGTAGACGCCGACGACGCTGGCGGCCAGTCCGCCCGCCAGCGCGACCCAGAAGGCGATCCGGGTCCAGCTGCGAAGCCAGACCAGTGCCAGCAAGATGCCCAACCCGCCGGCGACCAAGGCGAGCGTGCCCCGCGTCGTGTGCGGATAGCGGCCCAGCTGCGGGCCGAAGACCGAGCAGGGACGGGTGTTGCCGGTGGCGACGTAGACCGCGCTCTCGGCGGCGTCGATCGTGGGCGAGCCCCAAATGCTGGCGCCCTCACAGCCGGCCGGTCCAGTGATGAAGGTCTGCTCGCGGGCTCCGGTCGAGGCGTTGAGCTTGACCAGCTGGCCCTGGATCAACGGGCAGTCGTCGAAGGAGGAGACGCCGATGTAGACGCTGCCGTGCCAGACGGACGGGGAGCTCCAGATCAGGTGATTGGGCGATGACCCGAGCGGGGCGCGCCACAGGATGTCGCCGGTGAGGGCGTCGAGCGCGATCAGGTCAGCCGACCCGGTGATGGTGTTGCCGGCCGCGTCGCGGTTGCCGCCGCCGCCGACGTAGAGCACCGACCGGGTGCGCCCGTTGACCAATTGCGTCGCGATCGCGCCGGTGGAGACGATGCCGGCGACGGTGCCCGCCGAGCCGCTGGGGGTGACGGCGTCGGCGATGTAGCAGTTCTTGGTGCGGCCGAGGTACTGGCGCCATGCGGTCGTGCCGTCGGTCCGGAGCGCGTACTCGTAGCCATCCCACGCGCCGACATAGATCAGCCCGTTGGCCAGCACCGGCTGGGTCGTAATCGGCCGATCACCGAGCTGCACCGGCCATCCGGCCTTGGGCTTGAGCGCGGTGGCGGTCGCGGTCGAGAGGCCGCCGTTGGTGGTCGACCCGCTGCTGCCGACGTCGTGCAGGTACTTGGGCCAGTCCGCGGCGCTGGCGCTGGCGCCGGCGACCAGGATGGCCGCGATGGCGGCGAGGGAGGCCAGCGCGGCGACGGCGGACTTAATGCAGCGTGAGCGCAATCCGTCTCCTTCCTTCAGTCTGTTCGCGGTAGTACCGAACCGTGCGCCGCAGGCCGTCGGCAAACGAGGTCGCCGGAGTCCACCCCAGCATCTCTTCGGCTTTGCGGCAATCGAGGAGGAAGCGCCGCACGTCGGCCGCCCGCCGCTCGCGGTGCAGCGGCGTGACCTGGACCTTCATCTCGTCGCAGATCAAGCGCAGGATCTCGTTGACGCTGATCTCGCGCCCGCTGCCGATGTTGAAGGCTTCGCCATCGCCGGCGACCATGGCGCACACGTGGGCGGCGGCCACGTCGCCGACGTAGACGTAGTCCTTCGCCTGCTCGCCGTCCCACTCGATGACGGGTGGCTCGCCCTGGAGCAGCGCGTCGAGGAAGACGGTGATGACGTGGTGGCTTTCGGGGATATCACGCGGTCCGTAGACGTTGCCGTAGCGCAGGATGGTGGTCGACATCCCGGCGTGGCCGCAGAGGACACGCACGTAGTGCTCCCCGGCCACCTTGGACACGCCGTAGGGACTGATCGGGTTCAGTGGGTGCGTCTCCGGCACCGGCTGCTGGAGGGCGTTGCCGTAGACGGTGCCGCCCGACGAGGCGAAGATGAACTTGGCGGCGCCGACCGCCACCGCCGCGCGGACGACGTTGAGGGTGCCGAGCACGTTGATCTGCGCATCGCGGATCGGATCCGAGGCGGAGGTCGCGACCAGCGTTTGCGCCGCCAGGTGGAAGACCACCGACGGCCGCACGCGCTCGAAGATGGCGGTGACCGCGTCCTGGTCGCGGACGTCCGCCTCGACGAGGTCGACGCCGGACGGCAGGTTGGCCCGCGACCCCGTCACCAGGTTGTCGATCACGCAGACCTGGTGGCCCGCGGCGCGGAGCGCGTCGGCGACGTGCGAGCCGATGAAGCCGGCGCCACCGGTGACGAGGGTGCGCATCAGTAGGCCCCGTGCCCGGATACGACGGCGAACAGGGTCCGGGCGAGGATGGTGAGGTCGAGCCGGAGCGACATGCGCCGCACATATTCGGCGTCGAGCCGGATGCGGTCGGCCTTACTGAGCAGCTGGCGGCCGCTGACCTGCCACAGCCCGGTGAGGCCGGGGCGGACGGAGAGCAGCAGACGGCCGGCCTCGCCCCAATCGGGCAGCTCGTCGAGCGTGATCATGCGGGGTCCAACCAGGCTCATCTCGCCGCGCAGGACATTCACCAGTTGCGGGAACTCGTCGAGGCTGAAGCGTCGGAGCCAGCGTCCGACCCGGGTGATGCGGGGATCGGCGACGATCTTGTTGGATGTCCGAAACTCGCGATGCAGTGTTTCGTCCTCGCGGAGGATGCGGTCGGCATCCGGCACCATGGTCCGGATCTTGAAGGCGTCGAAGCTGCTGCCGCCGCGACGAACCACGCGCCGTCGGTAGATCACGGGTGAACCGGAGTCGAGCCATACCGCCAGCAGGCTGGCGCAGACCACGGGCGAGCTGAGCAGGATCAGGAGGGAGGCGCCGACCAGGTCCAGCGCGCGTTTGGCGGCCGGACGGATCCGAACCATCGCCCGCTCGTAGAGCACGGCAATGTCGAGCCAGACGCTGTAGCTGCGCAGGTAATAGAGGTCGAGGAGCGCCTGCTCGGCGGGATCGGCCGCCTGCCGCCACGATCCGGTGAGTCCGGGTTGGATGCTGGAAATGGGCATGGCTCCCGCCAGTGCCGCGTCCGCGCTGGAGATCGGTTGCGGGCCGACCAGGCTGAGGTCGCCGCGAAGCACGTTGAGCAGGCCGGGTAGCTTGTGGAGTAAGTCCGAGGTGAACGGCGCCGACGAATGAAAGCGCATCAGTCCGAACTCCCTCCGGTTCTGTCCGACCACGCGCTCACGATCGATGCGCAGCCCGGGCCCCTGGCGCCACTGCCAAAGGGCCATGGCGGCGACCATCGGTGCCAGCGCGACCAAAAGCACCACGGCGAGGCCGCGATCCAAACCGGCCTTGACGGCGCGCTCCACGGTCGACAGCCGCGCCTTGCGCAGCGTCAGCAGCGGCACGTGGTTGCGTTCGGCGAACTGGACCCCGGCGGTCAATAGGTCATAGAAGCCGGCCGAAAGGTGCACGCGCAGGCCATTGGATGCGGTCGCCGAGATCATCAGCTCTCGCAGCGTTTCCCAGGGCAGAGCGCGGGGCGCGATGATGGCGTCGTGCACCTGCAGGCGGCTGGCCGTCTGGAGCAGTGACGCCGAGGAGCCGATGACCCTCAGGCCGCCCGGCAGTTCGGTGCCGGTCGCCACGTAATCGTCGAGGATCCCCACCACTCGCATCCCGCTGCCAGGCTGGTTGACCTGTTCGGCCAGCGCGATGCTGTCCTCGTCCACGCCGACGACCACGGCCCGCGTCGTCAGCCGGCCACGGTGACGGGCCGCCGCGGCCATCCGCCGGATGCTGAAGCGTACCGCAATCACAATCGCGGTCATCAGCGCCCACGACACGACCGTCCAGGCGCGCGAGAGCGGCCAGCGAAGCAAGAAGCTGACGATCGTGATGGCCAGCAGGCCGTAGGCGCAGGCCCGAAAGACGCCGGCAAACTCGCGGGCGCCGACCAGCAGGTTGGCCGGTTCATACAGGCCCTGGAGCAGGAAGAGCACGCCCATCACCGGGAGCATCAGCAGCACCAGCCAGTCGGTGTCGTTGCCGCCGTTGATGCCGATGCCCGGCCGCCAGACGAGCGCTGCGGCGAGCCAGAAGGCAAGCACCACGGCGCAAAGGTCGGACCCGGCCAGCGCCACCGTGAGCGCGCGCCAGTCGCGCCGGCTATCGTCCACTGGGCACCGCCACACCGCGGGCTTTCCGCAGCAGTGTGTTCACGATCACCATGGCGCCGCCTGTCTCGAAGCGAAAGTCCATCCGATGCAAACCCTGGGCCTGCATGGCCTCCGTCACACGTTCCTGGTGCTGGCGCAGGCAATAGAGCAGTAGAAAGCCGCCACCACCGGCGCCGGCGATCTTGCCACCCTCCGCCCCGGACTCGCGCGCCACCCGGTACCACTGGTCGATCCAGGGGTCCGTGATCCCAGAGGCCAGCTGGCGCTTTGCCACCCACGACTCGTGCAGGTGGGCGCCGAGGGTGTCGATCTCGCCGCGAATCAGGTCGTTGCGCAGGGCGAGCGCCGTGTTCTTGATCACGTGGAGCGCGTCGATCACGCCGGCCCGATTCCGCTCGCTGCTTCGCTTCTGCTCGCCCAGGATCTGGGCCGAGTCGCGCGAGCGGCCGGTGAAAAAGAGCATCAGCCGGCCTTCCATCTCGGCCTGCAGGTCACCTGGCAAGTCGATCGGCTCGACCACCACGCCGTCCGGGCTGAACTGGATGAAATTCAGACCGCCGAAGCTGGCCGCAAACTGGTCCTGCTTGCCGATTGGCATCTTGAGCTTTTCGATCTCCACCTGGCAGGCGAGCTCGGCGACTTCCTGGCGGCTCATCCGTGCGTTGCAGAGCACCGACATCGCCTTGATAAGGGCGACCGCCACCGTGCTCGACGAGCCGAGTCCGGTCCCGGGTGGGACCTGAGACGCCAGAAAGACCGAGAGGCCCGTCCAGACGCCGAAGTGATCGATGACGACTTTGGGGAGACTGAGGTCGCCATCCCAGATGGGTGGTCCCTCGAGCGGATGCCGGTAGAAGGTCCGGTAGTCGGAGGAGGAGACCTGGATGTGGTTGCTGTCGTTGAAGGTCAGGATGACGTAGAAGTACTTGTCGATGCTGGTGCTGACGACGGCGCCCCCGTACTTGGCGTAGTACGCCTCCAGGTCGGTGCCGCCGCCCGCGAGGCTGAGGCGCAGCGGCGCCCGGGCGATCAACATGGCAAGGCCGCCGTCGGGACCGACAGCGAGCGCCAGATCCTGGCCGCCTCGACCAGGTCGGTGACCTCGAGGACGTCGGCGTCAACCGGAGCCCCGCCTTCATTGATCAGCATCGGACGGCAACCGGCGGCGCGGCCCGCCTCGATGTCGGTCGGGCTGTCGCCGATCATGACCGAGCGGGGCAGGTCGATGCGCAGGTCGTGGCTGGCCTGATGAAAGAGCGCCGGCTTCGGCTTGCGACAGGCGCAGCCATCGGAGGGCGCGTGCAGGCAGGTGTAGATCGCGCTCACGTGTCCACCGGCGGCCTCGACGGCACGCAGCATGCGGCAGTGGATGTCGCGCAGCTGGTCGACGGAGATCAAGCCACGGCCGACCGCGCCCTGGTTGGTGATGACGACGACCGGCGCGTTCATCGCCCGCAGCTCGGCGAGCGCGGACAGAGCGCCGGGGAGGAATTCGAACTCGGCCCAGCTCTTGACATGGTCGGGACGGCGGCGGTTGATGACGCCGTCCCGATCGAGGAAGACCGCCGGGATCGCGCGGTCAGCCAAGCAGGGCCTTTCGGGTGGAGACCGTGATCGCGTGCTCCAGGACCGAGTGACAGTCCTCGACCACGCCGTAGTCGTGACTCGGGACATGGACCGCGGCATCGACCGTCTCCAGCACGCGTCCACCGGCAAATCCCACCAGGCCCACGGTCGCCGCCCCCATCAGGCGACCGGTGCGGATCGCCGAGACGACGTTTGGCGAATTCCCACTGGCGCTAATCGCGATCACGACGTCCCCATGGTTCAGCATGTTGGTGAGCTGCTCGGAGAAGACCCGCTCGTACGAGGTGTCGTTGGCCCAGGCGGTGAGCAGCGCGATGTTGTCGGCGAGGGAGGTGACGCGGAGCCGGGCTCGGCCCTCGACGATGGTGGCCTTCGACAGGTCGCAGGCAAAGTGGCTGGCATTGGTCGCGCTGCCGCCATTGCCGACCACGTAGACGTGGCCGCCGGTCTCGTAAGCATCGAGGATGATGCCCACCACGCGCTCGACAGCGCTGATCGGGATCCGGCTGAGCACCGATCGAACTTCGTTGATGTGGTCTTCGAGCACGGTCGCCAGCGTCGCCGGACGCTCCATCAGTTGCATCGAATGCTTCCTCCTCGCGTGACGTGGTTGGTCAGGGTCGCGGGATAGCCCGCCCGGGTACGCTCCGCCGTTTCGAACACTTCGCGTATTCGAAAACGGCGATCCGGCTCGCTGAGCTCAGCTCGCGTGGCGTAGGATCGCCGCGTCGACCACGACCGTCACCGGCCGGCCGAGCAACTGAACGAGGACCTGGACACGCTCGGACGTGCTCAGCTCCCGATCGAAAATCGCGTCGACCATGGCCAGCGGGCCGCGCTCGATGACGACGGGCTGGCCTCGACGGAAGGCGGAGCGTCGACCCGCTGGCTGTGCCAGACGGGTCCGGAGCCGCGCCACCACGGCGTCGCTGACCGGTGACGGCGCCCCGTCATCACTCAGCACGCGACGCACGCCGGGGGCCCACAGCACCAGGTCCCAGCGCGCGAATCCCTGGGGCACCTTGAAAAAGAGGTAGCCGGGAAACACCCAGCGCGTCCGGCCTTCGCGCACGCTCCCCGGCCGGGTTCCGGCGGGCGCCGCGAAGCGGGGGCAGTAGATATCGATGCCATGCAGCGCCAGGAATTTCGCAACCTGGGCCTCATGGTTCGGATGGACGTGCGCGACGTTCCACACGACAGAGAACGCTAGGGTCACCGGGGAACAGTCCGGTAATCGCGACCGGATTGCTGGGTAACAGTCTGTGATGCCGCACGAGCCGGCTTATGCGCGCGCCAAAATGGCGGCCGCGACAAACGATTCACCATTTGACAACAGACCTGGGCAGGTGGGGATAGATTTGGCCCGGACCGCAAGGGCCGCAGGTAAAAGTCCTGTTACCCGCTCAGACGGCGACCGGCTGCGGCCGAGGAATTTCGAACTTGTAGCCGAAGCCTCGCAGCGACTGGATGTAGAAACCGGCGTTCAGGTGGGGTTGGATCTTGCGCCGCAGCCGCTGGACGTAGACGTCGACCGCTTTCGGGGTGCCGACGAAGTGATCGCCCCAGGCGATCCGCATCAGCTGGTCCCGGTTCAGTACCCGGTTGGCGTTCTCCATCAAGGCATGGAGCAGGGAGAGTTCGCGCGGGGTCAATGGGACCCGCTGGCCGTTCACGACGGCGTGCATCTGCTGCAGGCTGAGGGATATCTCGCCGATCGCCACGTTCTGGTCCTGCCACCGCTGGCCGCGGACCTGTTCGGCCCGGCGCAGCAGGGCATGGACATGGGCCACGAACAGTCGGGGCGAGAACGGCTTGACCATATAGTCATCGGCGGCCACCATCATGGCCTTGAAGATCTGTTCCTCATCGCCTCGCTCGGAGACGATCATCAAGGGCCGGTAGGGGTTGAGCTGGCGGATCTGCTGGCAGAGGCGGATGCCGTCGGGCCGCTGGGTGGCGGGCTCGATGATCACGAGGTCGACCAGCGATGACTGAAGGATGGCAAGCGCCGCCTCCGGGTCCCCGGTCGGATGCACTCGGTGCCCTTCGTGCTTGAGGAGTGAGGCGAGGACCTCCAACTGCAGGACGTCTTTGTCGAGCGTCAAAATCGTTGCCAAACGGATGCTCCCCGTTCGAGGTGTGCGTGGACGTGTTTCGACCGCGCAACCTCAGCCTCTTCCTCGCTCCTGCCCGTCGCTCAGCTAAATCAGATGATGACTCCGCGCGCTCGCAGCCAAACAGTACCATCGGTGATTTTCCTGTCAAAGGAATTTTGTTCAATTCGTTGCGGAATTGCCGCCGAGCGCCGAATTCTGTAAAGCGAATAGCCGCAATCGAGATGACGCCGCAGTTGACAGGGCCGTTGCCTCGCGATGGTCGGGAAACACTCGTTCTCACCTAGAAACTGACCGAGCGTGATCTAACCTAGCGCGCACGCGCCCCGCCTGCGACCAAGACCGGCGGCGCGGCCACGAATGGCCCGGGTCGTTGTTGGGCTCGCGTTGCATCGACGTTGCCACGGTTGTAAATGCCTGGTTGCCAAATTTAACCGTGGTTGACAGGCCCTGATAAGGCGAGTGTCCGGGCATCGCATTATTGGATGGTGATTGGGGCCATCTCAGGTTCGAGGCCCCTGAACGGACGTCGCAGCGTTACGAATTCCGTTACGGAGCGATCATCGCTTGTCGCCCGCTCGCCGCAGCCCCCGTAGCGGTCCCCCTACATAGTCGGACCCGGGGCCTCCCCTGGAGGCACCGAGGAGGGATTCGAAATGACACGACGTCGTGTCTTCAGTCTGCTGGCGGCCGGCCTCCTGCTGGCCGTGCTCGCCTTGCCGGGTATGGCGCAAAACGACGCCAATCCGTACGGATTCTCCGTCTGGGGCTACCAGAATCGCGTCACGGCCTCGGGCGTCAAATGGGTCCGGCTGCAGCGTGACTGGTCCGCGATCGAGACCTCGCCCGGCGTCTACGACTTCAGCGGCCTGGACCAGGATGTTGCCGCCGCCAACGCCGCGGGGGTGCACGCGACCGTCCCCATCCAGGACGCGCCGGGCTTTCGCAAAACCCAGGTGTGCAACGGCGTGAACCTGTTCCCCGGCCCGAATGAGATGAGCATCTTTGCCGGCCTGCTGGCCACTCGCTACAACGGCCTGAACGGCCATGGATATGTCGACAGTTTCGAGATCGGCAACGAGGAGTGGGACGGCTACTGGGGCGGAAGCTGGGCCAACACGCTGCCATGCCGTGCCGCGAGCTATTACGGGCCGGTCCTCAAGGCCGGCTACCAGGCCGTCAAGGCCGCCTCCCCGACCGCCCTGGTCGGGATGTTCGGCATGTGGTGGGTCAACACCCCTCATGTCCAGAGCTACATGACCTGGCTTTATCAGAACGGTTATGGCTCGTACATGGACTTCGCCAACTTTCATTACTACACCGGCTCGGACCCCTCGGTGACCAATGGGGATACGCCGTCCTTCGATCTCGAGTGGCAGACGATCCGGAGCGTCCAGGCCGCCTACAACGATGGCGCCAAGCCGGTCTGGTGCACCGAGGTCGGCTGGGCCATCAGCTCGGTCAACCAGCCGGGTTCGCTGGTCAGTCTCGCCCAGCAATCGCAATACCTGCATTACGTCCTCGACAGCTCGAGGAACTCGAACGTGATGCAGCGGGTGTTCATCTACATGATCAGTGACACCGGCTCCGACGGCATGAACCTCTACCCGCCGACCGGACCGCTGCCGAGTTACGCGATGCTGGAAGGCTACATCGCCCAGTACCCGAGCTGGAGCCTGCCGGCGGTCTCGCCGACACCGTCACCAACCCCCGCTCCCACGCCGACGCCGACCCCGACACCCTCGCCGGCACCGACCCCGGCCCCGAGCCCGACGCCGACGCCGACCCCGTCACCGGCTGGCACGACCGTACAGGCGGCGACCCTGGTGGGGGCGACCGAGGCCGTGACTTACGCGGCTCCTGGAAAGCTGAACCGGTGTCGAAAGGGTACAGTGACGGCGACCGGCACCTTTACCACGAGTGGCACTGGCGGCACGGTAGCGTATCAGTGGATTCGAACCGACAGCACCGGCTCGCAAACCATTGCCGAGCCGCCGATCACGATCGCCGTTGCCGACACGACCATCCACGCGGTGGCTGCCGATAGCTGGACCCCAGGCTCGTCAGGGTCCGAGCAGCTCGTCTTCCTCTCGACCGGGGCGCCAGCGGTGGCGGCCCAGGCCTTCAACTGCCGATAAACCAGGAGGAGGTGGTGGCGGAGCCGGCGTCCGCGCGGCGCCGGCTCCCCAAACTGACCTCGATCGCGCTTCCTGCTTGCACGGAATTTTTGAGGCCTGTATGATTCGTGGGCGTCGTAGGAGGAGGGGACTTGAAAAACCGCATCTTGAGCGTTCGCTGGCGATTGGTTGCAGGCGTCGCTTCTTTGGCGGCCGCGATTTTCCTTAGCCTCCCGGGCGGCGTCCTACGGCCGTCCCAGGGCCCGGTCAGCGCATTCCCACCCAATCTAGTCGGCCAAATCGCCGAGATCTGGCCGAACGGCGCCTTCGTCGACGACATCATCTGGCCAAACGGCGCGCTGGTCGACCAGTCATCTGGTCAAGCCGTGGGGTCCTGACAGACCGTCCGGGCAACTGAAAGCAAGGTAAGGAAAGACATCGCGACGCAAGTACGGGTACGAATCCCCAGTTACCGGACCCCCGAAGAACTCGGACCGCGGATCCGCAAGGCCCGAATGGAGATGGGCCTGAGCCTGGCCGGCGTCGCGCAGAAGGACTTCAGCCGGAGCTTCCTGAATCAAATCGAACTGGGTCGGGCTCGCCCCTCGACCCGAACGCTGCAGATCATCGCCGAGCGCCTCAAGCGCCCAGTCGAATACTTTTTGCAGGACCCGCAGAGCTCGGCCACGGCGCTCGAATTCCGCCTTGCAGAGGCGGCGACGCGGATCCGTCGCGGCGATGGCGAGACCGCCAGGAACCTGATGGTCGAGTTGTTGCGCCGCACGCAGATCTCGCCCGAAGTCCGGGCCCGCGCCCAGCTGATGCTGGCGGAAGCCTTGCTGAAGATCCGGCAGATCCCGGAGGCGATCGAGGTCCTCAAGGCCGCGATCAAGGTCAGCGAGGCGGCGGGGTGGGACGGGCTCAGGGTCGAGCTCTACGACCGCATGGGTTCTGCCCATTACCAGCAGCGTCACCCGCATGAGGCGGGACGTTGGTGGGACAAGGCGAGATCGGCGTACGAAGACGCCGAGCTGACTGACCCGCTACTCAAGGCACGGATTTTGGGGCACCGGGCGAACCTCCACTACGTGGCGGGTGAACCACGCGAGGCGATTGCGGGGTACCAGGCCGCGATTGCAGCGGCCGAGCACGTGCTCGACATGCCGGCGCTGGGCGGGATCTATGAAGGGCTGGCCGTCTCCTTCAAGAAGACGGGCGACCTTACCCGCGCGCTGGAGTATGCGCAGCGGAGCCTGCGGTTGTTCGACACCCTGCAGGACGTGCGCATGAGCGCGCAGCTTCGCAACAACATGGCGGAGATTCTTCTCGGTCAGGATCGTTTCGAGGAAGCCGAGGCATTATTCCTGGCGGGGGCGGAGCAGCTTCGGCACGTCGGTGATCGCGACCTGCTGCCCCACCTGTTGGGCGGCGCGGCTGAGGCCGCCCTCAACCGGGGTGAGCTTCCGCTGGCGGTAACCAGGGTCACGCTGGCGCTTTCGGCGGCCGAGGCGTCGTCGGATCCGCTCGCCCAGCTCGGTGTGCACCGCGTCGCCGGCCGTGTCAAGTCGGCATCAGGCGATTGGGCCGAAGCCCGGATCCACTTCGAGCAGGCGCTCGCCCTTGCCGAGAAACTGGGCAGCCCCGCGGACACCAGCCGGGTTGCCTTTGACTACGCGTGTGCGCTCGAGGACCAAGGCGATCCAACCCGGGCGCTGATCCGCTACCGGCAGGCCTACCAGGCCAAGCAGCAAGCCCGGGGCTAGGGTCCTCGAGAGGACCTCTGCGCGGCGGTCACATAGTGTCACATAGTAAGGTTGTTGGCCGGCGCCGGGAACGGGCCATTTGGGCGGATAGGCACTATTGTGTCGACGCCGAGCGAGGCCGGAAATAGGCACGGATGTCGATCGGGAAGAGCTTGAGGGCCTCATCCGGCACTTGCCACTCGGTCTCCGTCATCCCCTGTTGGACCACGCGGTCGATCGCCATCGCGAGGAGTCGCACGCACGCCTCTAATGGGAGATGGAGTCGATCCAGCGTCGCCTGGTGTTCCTTGAGCAACGCCGTCACCTTCGTCATGAATTCATCGACCACGGCTTGCAGCTGCCGGGTGTGCGCCAGGGGATCTAAGATCGGTGCGCTTTTCAGGTCGAGCAGCTGTTGCACGTACGGAACGCTGAGCGTCGACACTTGCTGTCGCAGGGTGCTGATGTCACGGAGACGATCGACGCCGACCGCGTTGCTCCAGCGCCGGCGCGCCTCGGCGTCACCCAGAACGCAGGCCCCGTACCACCGGTAGTTCGTGTTCGGCATCAGGCGGCTCTCCAGGTGACGGCAGGTGATGACGGAACCCAGCGGCCGGTGCGAGAGGTCGACCGTGACCATTTGGGTCGCCTGGTACGCGGGACAACTGGTGAAATCGGGCGGAAACGGTTTGGAGTACGGGCACTCCTCGGCCGGCCTCACTGGCCCCCAGAGGGGGAGGGAGACTTCGGCAAGCCCCCCTGGACGGGGGAAGCGGGAGATATTCGGGGACTCATGCTTAATACAGACGTTCGGGACACCGATTATTTGACAACGGATACGTCGCAAACTAATCTTGAGGTAGAGTCCGGTTTTCGACTTGCTCGAGGTGGGGAAGCCGTGCAGAACCTGAGCCGCGACGGCTCGATCGACGAGCTCTACAACGCCAATTACAGCGCCGTCTTGAGAGTGTGCTCGCGCATTCTGCGCAATCCAGAAGACGCCGCCGACGCCGCGCAGCAGGTCTTTCTAATCGCGCTCGAGTCCCTCGACCTGCGAGTCAAGACGAGTTCGGCGCGCGCCTGGCTGCTGACCGTCGCCCGCAACCACTGCCTCGACTTGCTGCGGCGCCGAAAGCGACTGGGAAAAGCGTTGGTCACCCTCGGTAACGATGCCACCGGCAGCGTGGACATGGAGTCCGCCGTCGCCGACCGAGACTTCGTCGGCATCGTGTTCAAGCAACTCTCGAAACGCGAGCGGCAGGCGCTCTGGCATTCGGCGGTCGAGAGCCGCCCGCTGGCCGATGTCGCCGGTCGCCTGCGACTCAGTTACATGGCGGCGGCTCAGGTGCTTCATCGAGCGCGCCAGCACGCCGTATCGGTGGCGGCGCGGGTCGCGGTGGTGTTTGGCATCTTCCAGCTCGGTCGGCAGCGACCCGCAGGCGGGTTAGCCCTTGCCGCCACGCGACTTGCAGCCATAGCCGCGGTGCCGGCGATCGTTGTCTCGATTCAAAGCTCAAGTCCGACCCCGCAAGCGGCATCCACCCCGTCGCCGCTAGTTTCCGCCTCGCAACCGACCACGATGACGGCGCCGACCCTGGCAAATGGGCCATTTCCCTCCCCCTTCGGGGGAGGGCAGGGTGGGGGCTTGCCGGCAACGCCGCTAAGGTCCACGGCCACTCTGAACTCGGCGATCGGTACGCTCCAGCAACTGCTCAGGCCGCTACCATCGGTCCCGCCTGTGGCTGGGCAACCTCCCGTGTTGCCGTCGCTCCCGGCACCCTAAGCCTCGCGCACGAAATGGGCCGTTCGGCGGATGGTCATTCATTGCAGGAGACGTGACACTAGGTCCGTGATCCAGGCGCCGCCTTCGGCGACTCGGTCCGCAGCGCCGGAGCCCTCGGTGTCGCCTCTTCAACCGATCCTCCCGCTGCTCCGGGACAGCACCTTGACCGAGATCATGGTCAACGGGCCCGATGCCATCTACGTCGAGCGCGACGGCAAGGTTCTTCTGACTGACCGTCGATTCGACGACGAAAATCACCTGCTCGGCGCGATCAACGCCCTCGTGGCGACGACGGGTCGCCGGATGGATTTCAGCGAGCCTGTGCTCGAGGCGCGCCTGCCGGACGGCTCGCGATTGACCGTCGTGCTACCGCCGGTCGCGGTGGATGGCCCGATGCTCACCATCCGGAAGTTTGCCGCAAGTCCCTACGGGATCGACGATCTGATCCGATTCGGGACCCTCTCCCTGGAGGCCGCCGCCTTCCTGCGGGCATCCGTCATCGCTCGCGCCAACCTGCTGATCTCAGGCGGCTCGAGTAGCGGGAAGACCACCCTACTGAATGCCTTAGCGACCGCGATCCCAGAGGACGAACGCATCGTGACCATCGAGGAAGCCGCCGAACTGCGGCTGCCCCAGGGCCACGTCTGTCGCCTGGAATGCATTCAAGCCGGCGAGAAGACGATGACGCTCCGCCAGCTGGTTCGACACGCCGTCCGCATGCGCCCCGATCGCCTTGTCGTCGGCGAGGTGCGCGGTGGCGAGGCGCTGGACATGCTGCAGGCGATGAACACCGGGCACGATGGCGCGATGAGCACAATCCACGCCAACAGCCCGAGGGATGCGCTCTCCCGCATGGAGACCTTGATGTTGATGGCGGGGCTGGATCTTCCGGTCCGGGCGATCCGGCAGCAGATCCGCGGCGCGCTCAACCTGCTGGTGCACGTCGGCCGTCTGGCCGATGGCCGTCGGAAGGTGCTGAGCATCACCGAGCTCACTGGATTCGACGACCAGACGATCGCGCTACAGGAACTCTTCATTTCCGAGGCGACGGGCGGTGCCGTCCCTGGTCGGACTCGCCTGACCCCGACCGGCATCCGGCCGCAGATCATGGACAGGATCTACCAGCGCGGCATCGAAGTGCCCGAGCTGAGCCGGCTATTCCCGAAGAATTCCGCAGCGATCGCCGACAGTGGTCGGCGGCCCGCCGGCGCAACGCCGACGGACGGCGGGTTTCCGACGCACGATCGCCGGCAAAGCTAAGACATTGATGCCCGAAAGGGCAGACTTAGCCGACACTTCTTGACGCTTAACAGCGCTCTCGGTAACGTCGAGATTCAAGCCGTCACCGTCGTTTCTCCCAATCAGGAGCGTAGTGGGCTGGTCCGAACGGTGGTTCGAGGGGATGTCGCGAACCCTGGCGACACCCCGATCGCGACGTAGCGTCCTCGCGGGGCTGGCCGCGAGCTCGGTGGCTGCCATGGTCCCGGTCTCCGCCGAAGCGGTCGATCAGGCTAACCCCGGCCAATGCAAGAAGGAAGGGCTGGCGTCCTGCTGCGTCGATGTTGCCGCCGATCCCGCGAACTGCGGTGCCTGCGGCAATGCCTGCTCGGCCGGGCAGGTCTGCAGCAACGGGCAGTGCTCCTGTCCTGCCGGCCAGATCGCCTGCGGCACCGGGTGTATCAGCGCGATGAGTGACAACCAGAACTGCGGCGCGTGCGGCCACGTGTGTCCGGCCGGCACGGTGTGCCTCCAGGGGAATTGCGTCCTCAGCTGCCCGGTGGGAGAGACCAACTGCAACGGCCAATGTTCCAACACCCAGAATGACCCGCTCAACTGCGGGACCTGCGGCAAGGCCTGCTCCGCCGGCTTCATGTGCTCGGGCGGAGCCTGCGTGATCAGCTGTCCGGCGGGTGAGACGGCCTGCGGCAACGCCTGCGTCGATCTCACGCGTGACAGCAGCAACTGCGGTACCTGCGGGACCGCCTGCGCGACAGGAAATGCCTGCGTCAACGGCAGCTGCCAGATCGCCTGCGTTGCGGGGGAGACCGCCTGCACTACTGCGAGCGGAACGCACAAGTGCACCGACCTGAGCAGCGACAACCAGAATTGCGGCGCCTGCAACCACGCGTGCGGGGCCGGCACCGCCTGCGTCAACGGTGCCTGCACCTACACCTGCCCCTCGGGCTCGACGCTCTGCGGCACGCTCTGCGTGGACACCATGACCGACAATGCAAACTGCGGCAGTTGCGGCATGGTGTGCCCGTCCGGCACCGCCTGCTCCGGCGGCAGCTGCCTCGCCGGCTGCCCGCCCGGGTCGACGCTCTGCGGCGGAACCTGCTCCGAGACCCTCACCGATAACGCCAACTGCGGCGGCTGCGGCAAGGCCTGTCCGGCGGGGACCGCCTGCTCGGGTGGCGCCTGCGTCACCAGCTGCGGGTCGGGAGAGACCAACTGCAGCGGCCGCTGCGTCGACACCACCAGCGACCCGAATCACTGCGGTAACTGCGGCAACGCCTGCGCCACCAACCAGTTCTGCCGCGGCGGTGCCTGCGTTACCGGGACCTGCCCCGAAGGCCAGACGACCTGCAACGGCACGTGCGTGAACATGCAGAGCGACGTCAACAACTGCGGCGGGTGCGGGCATGCCTGCGGCACCAACTTCGCGTGTAGCAATGGCGCGTGCGTCTGCGCCACTGGGTACACCCTTTGTTCGGGGAGCTGCGTCAACGCCCAGACGGACACCAGCAATTGTGGAACCTGCGGGAACGCCTGCGCCGCCGGTCAAATCTGCGTCACCGGGACATGTCAGAACGTGTGCTCACCGGCATGTAGCAGCGGTCAGAGCTGCTGCGGCAACACGTGCGTCGACGTCCTGACCGACTCGAACAACTGCGGAAGCTGCGGGCACGCCTGCGGCGCGAATGAGACCTGCACTGCCGGGACGTGTTCCTGCGTGAACATGGTCAGCTGCCAGGGCGGCGGCAGCATCTGCTGTCCCGTGAACGCCACCTGCATCCCCGGCGGGAATGGATTCCCAGCGTTCTGCACCTGCCCCTCGATCACCGTTCAGGGAATCCCGACCTTCGAGCCCGTCTGCCTCGTTAACGGCAAACCAACATGCGTCAACACGAACACCGATGACAACAACTGCGGCGCCTGCGGCGTCGTTTGCGCCAGCGGGACCGTGTGTCAGAGCGGCGTCTGCTCCGCCTGCCCCAGCGGCACGTCCGACTGCAGCGGCAAATGCGTCGACACGACGAGCGACCCGAACAACTGCGGGGCGTGCGGCACCGTATGCACCCAGGGTCCATGCGTGACGACGACGACACCCAGGGGCGGGACCACGACCCGGTGCGCGACCTGCGTCAGCCCCAACTCGTTCTGCGCCGCGACCAACAGCTGCAACAACCTGCAGACCGACACGAACAACTGCGGCGCCTGCGGTAACGTCTGCGGACAAAACCAGGCCTGCCAGAACGGGGCATGCGTCTGCGGCAACACGTTGACCTGCGACTTCTGCGCCGAATTCACCTGCGGCTTTGGCTGTACGCCCTCTGCGGGGCTGCAACAACTGTGCTGCCCAGTTGGAGCGACCTCCTGCCACATCAGGACAGAACAGGGTTCGGGCAAGGTCTGCTCCCAGACCTGCACCTGTCCCGCCAGTGCGCCGAACGTCTGCGTCATCAACGGCTTCCCAACCTGCACCGCGGGAACCTGCTAGTGACGGTCCTCCTGATCGTTGGACAGATCGTCGCCTGGGCAGTCGTGGCGTTCCTCGGCTGGCTGCTCTTCTTGATGGTTCGGCAGCAGGGACGGGTGCTGCTGTCCCAGGAAGAGTTGCGCACCCGGCTGGCCGAAGCCGAAGCCACCATCCAGCGCCTGGCGGAGCGGCCCATCGCGGTGCCCGCGGTGGTCGCGGCGCCGCAGGCGGCCGCCCCGGCGCCGGCTCCGACGCTGGCGCTTGGCACGCCCGCCCCGGATTTCAGGCTTCCCGATCTGAAGGGGCGATTCCGAACACTGGCGGACTATCGCGGCAAGCCGTCGGTGCTGGTCTTTTTCAACCCCGATTGCGGCTTCTGCACGCAGCTGGCGCCGAAACTCGGCGAGCTCGCCAAGACCGCGCCGCAGCTGATCGTCATGAGTCGTGGCGACAAGCAGGTCAACCGCCAGCTGGCCCGGACCCACCACTGGAAAGGCGACGTCCTGCTCGAGCCCAATTGGGACGTCGCCTCGAGTTACCGGACGAACGCGACACCGACCGGCTACCTGGTCGACGCCGAGGGCCGGATCGCCAGCACGCTGGCGGTGGGCGTCGACGGCGTCCTCACCCTGACGAAGATGCTGAATGGGGCCGCGAAGGGCAATGGCAACGGACACGACCACGGCGCAGACCTGACGGCCGAATCGTTAAGCCAGAAGCAGGATGCCGCGGTCGAGAAGGCAAAGGCGGCCGGACTCGCGGTCACGGAGAGTCGACTGCAGCGCAACGGCCTACCGGCAGGAACCGAAGCGCCGAATTTCACGCTGCCCGACCTCGAGGGCCGGGAGCGGACGCTCGGCGACTACCGCGGCAAGCGCGTCCTGCTCGTCTTCTCCGACCCGGCGTGCGGCCCGTGCCAGACGCTCGCGCCGTCGCTGGTGCAGCTCGAGCAGGCGCACCGAGACAACAACTTGAACGTCCTGATGGTCAGCAAGGGCGACCTCGAAGCAAATCGGCTGAAGGCGAAGGAGCACGGGTTCACCTTCCCGGTCGTCCTGCAGCACAACTGGGAGGTCTCAAAGGATTACGCGATGTTCGCGACGCCGGTCGGCTACCTGATCGACGAGCGCGGCGTGACCGCCGGCGAGGTCGCCGTCGGCGGCGACGCGATCCTGCGCCTGGTCAGCGGGAGCTAGCGGATGGGTTGGTCTGCACGCTGGTCAACAGCCGGACCCGCAGGTTGAGGCTCTTCAAATGGCTGCCGTTGCCGAGGACTTCCACACTGTAGGACCCCGCGCGGGGCAGCCCCAGCTGCGGGATCGCAAAGGTGACGAGCAGCGGCACGTCCCATCCCAACGGGAGGTCATCCGGGATGCCCGGCTTGAAGTGGCTGTGAAGGCGGAGCAGTTCGCCCCCGTCCTCGTCCAGGACGCGGACCTCGATCGCATGCTCGCGGTCGACCTCGGTCCGGTGGAAGAGGACCCGGATCGCGACCGCCCCGCGCAGGGTGGCCGGCAGCTGGGCGGTTACCACGGTGTCGAAGCCGCCGCCAAGGACAAAGGCGAGTCCGTCACGAATCTGGACGGCCTCCGCCATCATCGCCCAATCGAGCTGCATTCCAGTCATAGTTATAGAGCAGGGAGCACGCGAGCGCCGTGCTAAGGAGGTAGGGATATATTCGGAGTCGGTCACGCGTGGGTCATTTTGGTGCTGGTCCTCGCCCTCGTGCTCATCGTCATCGGGCCGGGGAAGCTCTCGCAGCTCGGCGGCGCGCTCGGTCAATCGGTCAAGGAGTTCCGCAAGTCGCACGATGACTCGACGCCGCCCGCTGAGACGCCGAAGTAGTTGACCGATGTCCTGACCAACCTGCCGCCGGCGGAGCGAAAACGCGCGCGTCGGACCCGGCAGCCGGCGTGGATCGACCCGATGCTTGCCATGCTGACCAACCGGCGATTCTCGGATCCCGACTGGATCTTCGAGCACAAGCTGGACGGTGAGCGGTGCCTCGCGTTCAAGCGCGGCCAGACCGTTCGCCTCCTGTCTCGGAACAAGCAGCGACTGAACAACACCTACCCGGAGGTCGCCGAGGCGCTCGCGCGGGCTGGCGGGCATGACGTTGTGGTCGACGGCGAGATCGTGGCCTTCGAGGGAAACCGCACCAGCTTCGAGAAGCTCCAGGGCCGGATTGGAATCAAAGATCCTGACGAAGCTCGCCGCAGCGGGGTCGCGGTCTTCTATTACATCTTCGACCTCATGTACGTCGACGGCTTCGACGTCACCGGGGTCGGGCTCGAGTACCGGAAGAATCTGCTGCAGCAGGTCCTTACCTTTCGGACGCCGATTCGATTCATGACCCACCGGAACACGAAGGGCGAGGCTCTCTATCGGCAAGCCTGTCAGCAGGGCCTCGAGGGCCTGATCGCAAAGCGCCGTGGCAGCGAATATCAACATCGCCGATCGCCCGACTGGCTGAAGTTCAAGTGCATCAACGAGCAGGAGTTGGTGATTGGCGGTTTCACGGATCCTGCCGGGAGCCGCGTCGGCTTCGGCGCGCTGCTCGTCGCCTACTACGATCGAGGCACGCTCAAATACGCCGGCAAGGTCGGGACCGGCTTTGATACCGCGTTGCTGGTCCGGCTGCGGCGCCGCCTGGACGCCCGGGTGACGGCTCGATCGCCATTCGCGGAGGAGATCAAAGAGAAAGGCGTCCACTGGGTCAAACCGGACCTCGTCGCCCAGATTGGGTTCACGGAGTGGACGCACGATGGCAAGTTGCGGCATCCGAGGTTCCTGGGCCTTCGAACCGATAAACCGGCCAGGGAGGTCGTGCGCGAGCGCCCGCAGGCGATCGAGTCGGGCGCCTCAGGAACGGGTCGCGGTTAGGACGCTCTCGACGAAGAGTTGCGAAACGCGGGCGGCCAGGCGATCGATGTTCGACTCAACGATTCGCTCTGAGAGACGGCCGCTCAACCAGAGGGCAGACAGTCCGTGAACGAGTGACCACGCCGACACGGCGACCAGCTCCGGGTCGCGTCCACCGAGCCGATCCTCGCGCCGGCATTGCTCGATCGTGGAGGTCAGCAGTCCGTACGCCAGCTCGCTGACCGCGACGAAGCGTTCATCGTCCGGACGCAGGATGTCGAGCCGGAACATGACCTCGAAATGTTCCTTGTGGCCGACCGCGAAGCGAACGTAGCCTCGTCCGACGGCGGCCAGTGTCTCCGGGCCGCTCGAGGCACCGGCAGCGGCGATCGATTCCATGACGGATTGCGCGAGCAGCTCGTAGCCCTCGATGGCAAATTCGGTAAGAAGGCCCGCCTTGTCCTTGAAGTGGTGGGCCGGCGCGCGATTCGAGACGCCGACGGTGCGAGCCACCTGGCGAAGCGACAGTTGGGCTACGCCGACTTCGCGGATCGAGGTTTCCACCGCGCGGAGCGTCGCGGCGCGAAGGTTGCCGTGGTGGTAGGGCGAGCCGGCATGCGCCGGCGTCGCCCTGACCCTAGCTCGCCTCGACGTGCAGGGCTCCTTTCCGCGTGTACCAGTTGAAGGCGACGATCCTGAGCCGTCCCCGCCGGACCGCGGGGTCGGCCTCGGCCAGGGCCTTTGCCTGGTCGAGTCCGACGCGATAGATGCAGAGGCCTCGAAGTCTCTCGTCGGGCTGATGACTGAAGGGCCCGGAAAGCAGGAGCGCGCCCCGGCGCTTCATCGCCTCCAGGTGTCCCAGATGCTGACGCTGAAGCCGTTCGCTTGCATCGTCGTCGAGGTCGGGCGGGTTGAACCCGCGATACAGCAACACGACCGTGTACTCGTCGACCTCGTCGGGTGGACTCGCGACCGGCAACTCGCTCTCGATCACTGGGTCGTCGTTGAGCCAGAGCGGGCTCACTTAGCGCGCCAGTGCCGCCCGGATACTGCCGAGGTGACGGTCGAGGTGGCCCCGCGCCCCCGCGAGGTCATCGAGTGACATCGGCGCGCCGCCGGCTGGTCCGAACGCCGCGCTCTTCGACAGGTCGGCTTCGGTGAGCGACCGGAGCAGCTCCGCCAGCGCAAGGACGTTTCGGTTCGCCAGTCGCACAACCTCGTCGCGGGTGATCCCGGCGACTTCGGCTGCCTTTGCGTTGTTGCTCGCGTCGTGCAGCTCCGGGCTGCCGGGAACGTCCTTACCGGCGCGGATGGTGCGAATCCAGCCGGCAGAGACCTCATGGCCCCACGCGATGTGGTAGGCGACCACGTTCACGGGCCAGGCCTCGGCGGTGCCAGTCCGGCCCCAGTCCTCATCGGAGCAGGTCTCGATGAAGGCGACAAACTCGTCGTTGGCATCGGTGATCTCTTGAGCGCGAACGGCCCCGGATCGAACGGTCGATGTCTCGTGCGCCATAGGATCCTCCCTCCAGCGTTCTCTAAGCTGCGCCCCAATCTTCCCATTGGGTAGATCGGCTGTCAAGAGTCAAACGATGGAGGGAGTTACTCAGACGGGTTTTAGCGGACGGTCGCTGGTGTCTTCGCGCCTGGCGGTGCGTAAACCGCCTTGGCAGCCTTGGCCTTCTCGAGAACCTTCCGGCCTTCCTCCGGCGTGATCAGCTTGATCGTTCGCAGGTTGCGTAGCGATCCGGAACTGCCGACCGCGATGGCGAAGGCGCCGGCTGTGACATCATCCGGTGCGTCGATGATCGCGAGGTAGTCGTCCTCACCGAAGCTCCAGAAGAACGATTCGAGTTTGGCCCCCACTGCCTCGCCGGTTTTGCTCACGGCCGCCACGCGATCCCCTGGATTGTCGATCATCTTCGCCCAAGCCTCCGACGTATAGCCGCCTATCACCGCGTATTTGCCCATCGTTGTCCACCTCCTGGTAACGCCATCCTACGACCGGCACGATTGCCCTTTGAGGCAGCGTTTCGGCCCCCTGCGGCCATTGACGAGGTGGTGGCACTGAGACGAGGATGCAAGCAGGTGCAGAAGCGCGACCTCGACCAGTTGATGGCGTCGCCCACGGGGGCGCGGACGCGGCGCCCAACCGTCAACAGTCCACTCGCGCCCGGCCCCGCGGAAATCCTCCGCCTGCAACGCTTGGCGGGCAACGCCAGCGTTAGCTCGTTGATAGTCTCACGCAAGCCCCACGCCGCCGCCGCGCCGGTCGCCGCTCCTGCGGTGGCGCCGGGGCAACTGTCGCGTGGGGACCTCATGTTTACACCGCTTCCGGCCGGCCGGGGCTGGCTCACCGGCACCGGAAGAAACAAGCGTGCGCACGACTTGCAAGTTGAGTTTGGACACGTGTGGGAGACCTACACGCAGGCCAGTGGCATCATGGGTTTCCTCCAGTACGCGGAAAAAACAATGGGTCCTCGTGAGCTGGCAGCCGTCGATGCGATCGCCCCGACCGTTGCCAAGAAATCGGTTGGTGATTCTGGGGCCAGTATGCGAGCCGCGGTGGAACAGTACACGGAGGCGAATCCGAGCCTTGTGGCGGCGTTCAGCGAAGTGAAAGCGGGCCGATCAGAACTGATCGCGAAATCCGAATTCTTCCTCAAGGCAGTGAGCGAGAAGAATCTGACAGGGGGCAAGCGGGAGGAAAAGAAGGCCGAGGAAGGCGTCAAAGAGGTCCAGGACAAGATCGACAAGGCCAAGAAGTGGGCCGACGAGATCCTTGACGGCACTTTCAAGCTTTTGAGCGGAGACTGGAAAGAGGCGCTCAAGGACGTCGGGAAATTCGCCATACAAGAGTTGATTCTCGATCCGATCACCGAGGGGGTGTACGAGGATGAGCTCAGCAAGGCGAAGAAGACCCTATCGGATGCCAAGGATAAAGTCGCATCGCTCGAGGATGAGCGGGATTTGCACGCCCTGCTGGGAGCCACAAACGAGCTGCAAGCCGCAAAGGACAAGCTCGAGGCCAAGGTCAACGCCCTTCTCGTGGCGGCTCGGCGAGCCAGCGCTGCGCACCGGACCCTCGTTGAAAAGCTATCGGGCATGGGCAAGGCGGGCGCCAAGGCTGCCGCCGCGCTCGAATCACGGCAAGAGGTCGCCGACAATGCCCAGTTGGGTACGAACGTGCTCGCGAAATACCAGGGCCAGGTGGTAGCGGCGGGCGGGCACGCGCATCTTCTCGCCGTTGCCTACCAGATCTACGCTGACTTCGCCGCCTCGCCTGGTGGGGAGAATGAGGTGCCCAACGCGGACATACGGCAGAGGATCGGAATGGACGCGAGACAAAACCAATGGACGAGCGAGCATCTGGAAAAATGGACCCAAGACGAAGTGGGCGCGATCGCTGACGCGCAGAACTACATCGCCAGCGGCAGCTACATGCAGTCCTACCGCGACATCGACAAGTCGCTCGCCGAGGCGGTCGCGAACCGATAAGAATCCGGTCAGCGTCGGCCTGACGGCGAGCGGCGCCTTCGCGGGCAGTTTCGCGGTCGAGGCAACCGTCACCATCCGCTGGTAGCGAGGTAAGAAGCGGCGCGGAAATCGAATTCCCGAGTGTAAGCTTGCCCCCATGCCGCCGGTAAAACAGGACGCCGTCCAGGAGATCAAAGACCGGCTGGATCTCGTGGACCTGGTCTCCGAACACTTGCGGCTGCAAAAAGCGGGACGGGACCTGAAGGGGCTGTGTCCTTTCCATTCGGAGAAAACCCCATCCTTCTATGTGTCACCGGAAAAGCAACTGTGGCATTGCTACGGCTGCCAGAAGGGTGGCGACCATTTCACCTTCATCCAGGACATCGACCACCTCGACTTCAAGGGGGCCCTGCGGCTACTGGCGGACAAGACGGGGGTCGTGTTGGAGGAGTCGCCCGGCGCCGGCCGGCAGCGTGAGCTCAAGCGCACCATCGAGCGACTGAACCTGCTGGCGGCCCAGTACTTCCATCACATCCTGCTCGAGAACCAGGCTGGCCAGCGCGCCTTGATCCAGCTCGAGTCACGTGGCGTCACGAGGGCGTCAATGACCGAGTTCCAACTCGGGTTTGCGCCGGCGGGCCAGCGGAAGGACAACCTGGTCCGGTTTCTGCGTAAGCACGGGGTCTCGGATGGCGAGCTGCTCGAGGCGGGCCTGGCCATCAGCCCCCACCCTGCCCTCCCCCAGAGGGGGAGGGATGATGCCACTGCTCTCCCCCAAGGGGGGAGGGATGAGGGTCGGGGCGAGCTGTGGGACCGGTTCCGGCAGCGGATCATGATCCCGATCCACGACGAGCACGGCGAGCTGGTCGCCTTTGGCGGCCGGGTGATCGACGACACCGCCCAGCCGAAGTACCTGAATACCTCCCAGACGGCCCTTTACGACAAGGGCCGGACGCTCTTCAACCTGCATCGCGCCCGCAAATCGATCCACGAGATGAAGCACGCCGTCCTGATGGAGGGCTACTTCGACGCCATCACCGCCTGGCAGGCGAACGTGACCAACGTCGTAACCACATCCGGGACTGCCCTGAGCGACCACCAGGTCCGGCTTCTGAAGCGGGAAACCCAGGAATTGGTGCTGGCGTTCGACCGGGACGACGCCGGACTGAACGCCACCCAGCGCGCCATCGAGCTGGCTTCGAAATCCGGCATATATATAAAGGTTGTGCGGGTACCCCAGGGCAAGGACCCGGACGACTACCTGCGGGCCAATCCGGACGGCTGGGCGACCCTGCGGGAGCACGCGCTACCGGAATGGGAGTACCTGCTCCGCCAGGTGCTCGGCACCCTTGATCTCACCGACGCCAGCGACCGCCGGCGGGGTGCTGAATTAGTGATCCCGGTGCTGGCGAAGATCCCGGAGGCGTCCGTGCTGGAAATCTATGCCCAGCAGGCGGCAGGATGGCTACGAATTGAGCCAGCCGCCCTGCTTCGCGACGTCCAGCGGATGAGATCAGGAGCCCCCACCCTGCCCTCCCCCAGAGGGGGAGGGAAATTTGTGAGTTCTCCCGGAAGGGCGGATGTAGTCACCCCCCACCCTAGCCCTCCCGCGCAAGCGGGGGAGGGTAATAGAGACGAGGGGTATCTACTCGGGCTGTTGATCGAGCGGCCGGACCTCGTGCCGGAGGTGGCCAGCGCCTTGCGGGAGGTCAATTTCTCGTCCCCGGCCTACGAGCAGGTCTTCACCAGGCTGCAACAGATGATTGAAGGAGATGCAACGGCCCGGCCCACCGACCGGCTGTCCGAGTTCACGCCCGACGAGCAGGGGCTGATTTCGGCGGTCGCCATGACCCGCTACCCCGAGCTGGACAGCGGTTCCGAGGCGGCGCTGCGCCAGTCACTGGAACAATGTCTCCAAACACTTAAAATAAACGCCTCCCAACGACGGTTGAAAGCCTTAGTGGCTGAGATGCGTGCCGTGCGTGCGTCGGGGGATGAATCTCGGCTCGTTGCTCTTATGCAGGAGAATGACCGCTTGGCCCGTGAGTTGGACACGCTGAAGGCGGTGAGATATGGCTCGGGTTAACGTCAAAGACGCCCCCGCGCCCAAGAAAGTCCCGACGCCTGGCGGCAAGCTGAAGCGCGCCGAGGACCCGATGGTCCTGGCGGCCGAAGCCCTGATCGTCAAGGGCAAGGAACAGGGATTCCTCAGCCCGGACGACATCCTCGCAGGCTTTCCCGACGTCGAGCTCGACCCCGACCAGCTGTTCCGGATCTTCAACGTGTTCCGGGACATGGGCATCGAGGTCTCGGACGGGGAGAAGGACTTCGAGGAAGTCGTCGAGATCGACGATGACCTGATTGCCACGATCGAAGCGATGGACTCGGTCTCGCTCGACGACCCGGTCCGGATGTATCTGAAGGAAATCGGGCGCGTCGCCCTGCTGAAGGCGGAGCAAGAGGTCACGCTGGCCAAGGCGATCGAGGCCGGCGACGACGACGCCAAGCACAAGCTGACCGAGGCCAACCTGCGGCTGGTGGTCTCCATCGCAAAGAAGTACATCGGCCGCGGCATGTCGTTCCTCGACCTGATCCAGGAAGGCAACATGGGCCTGATCCGGGCGGTTGAGAAATTCGACTACCACAAGGGCTACAAGTTCTCGACCTATGCGACGTGGTGGATCCGGCAGGCGATCACGCGAGCGATCGCTGACCAGGCGCGCACCATCCGCATCCCCGTGCACATGGTCGAGACCATCAACAAACTGGTTCGGGTTTCCCGCCGGCTGCTGCAAGAGCTCGGCCGCGAGCCCACCGACCAGGAGATCGGCGACGAGATGGGGAACTCGGCGGAGAAGGTCCGCGAAATCGTGAAAGTCTCCCAGGACCCTGTCTCGCTCGAAACCCCGATCGGTGAAGAGGAAGACTCGCACCTGGGTGACTTCGTCGAGGACAAGGATGCCACGTCGCCGTCGGACGCCGCGTCGCTGACGATGCTACGGACGGAGGTGGAAGACATCCTCGATACGCTGACGCCGCGCGAACGGCGCGTGCTGCAGTTGCGATTTGGCCTGATCGATGGGCACCAGCGGACGCTGGAAGAAGTGGGGAAGAGGTTCGGCGTCACGCGGGAGCGCATCCGCCAGATCGAGGCGAAGGCGCTGCGCAAGCTGCGGCATCCGAGCCGCAGCAAGAAGCTGAAAGACTACCTCGAGTAGCGGCTCGCATGCCACTCGTCACCGTCTTCAACTTGAGAAAAGAGGATCGGCTATCGGAGATTGAGGAGGCCGTGAGGCAGGCGTTGACGAGCATGCCCCCACTCGAAATCAATGAAAACGAGGTCGACCTTGTCCCCAGCTTTA
>Ga0307477_10000066_pt1 | contig 156022 bp, 128 predicted proteins | sample atmos_gasesECM2C_FD_203316 | JGI IMG/M metagenome (GOLD analysis project Ga0307477, IMG submission 203316) | Hardwood forest soil microbial communities from Morgan-Monroe State Forest, Indiana, United States - atmos_gasesECM2C_515 | ecosystem: Environmental > Terrestrial > Soil > Temperate...
CCCAAAGTAATCATGGGCAGGAAGGGTAGCCGGCTGACCGAACAGCGCCTGGTACCATTTGAAGCTGCCCGGCACGTCGCCTACCCCTATGATCGTCCACGTGCGCTTCATCGGGTCCCCCTCTGCGGACTAATTCTTCCAGCCGGATACGTTCCTTTTCGGGGTCGTCCTTTCCGCCTAGGCTTGTAGTTTTCGACTTCACTGCGATCCAAGAGGACTCTGCCTCCTATCCGCAAGGTGCGAAACCGTCCCTTGTTAACTAGGCGTCCGATTGCTTGGGGCGAGACATCACGAATGCGGGCCGCTTCGGACTGTGAAACCCATTTATCCGCAGCCAAATCTTTTTTTGATAAAATGGTTGAATGTTTAACCCGTTTTCGTTTATCCTTCGACATGGGGCGTTGCACTATCCTGTCCTGGATTGTGTGAGTCTGCACCAAGTGCCTAGGACGTTGCGACAACTCTAGGCTCTCTCGTTCTAACGGGACGCGCCGATGCTATCAACACCGACACGCCCCTGACTACCATCACCTCTCTGGGAGGCAACGATGGCTGTACTAGAAGTTATCGGTTTCCCAATTTGGGCGCAACTTGCCCATTCTTTGTTCGGTTTCATACCACGCCTAATTCCCCGGCGCGTCGAGCATCCTCCACCGTAGTTCCGTTTAGCTGAATCCGTTTGTCCTACCGCATCGGCTCTAGACTGCATCGAGGACGTATGCCTCGGTGCACCTAATTAACCTCCGAATTTGCGGCCACTTTGCCGCTGAAAGGATGTTTAGTCATGGAGAAAGCACATCTGTATGAAGCACTGTATCTGGTTAACCACGGTATTGACGAAGCTGTTCGGGGTGTTCAGCGCCTGAAGAAATCTCCCAAACTCTTCATGGAGACTTACCACAAGTCCATGGCTGGCCTCGAACGCCGTCGTTCCATGATCAACCTGCAATTCATGCTCGAAATGCGCAAGCTGGAAGAAGACGATGAGTCCCGCTTCGAGGAAGAATTCAACGTCTGGCTCTCCGACGAGCCCCTAACCAACGACGAAATCTGTCAATTGATGCGCGGCGTCGAACGTGAGCGCAAGCTGGAAGGAAAACCGCCGTTGGTGCAGTTTCTCCCCCGGAGCAAGCGCCAGAAGAAAGGGCCTAAAAAAACGGAAGGGGTTCACTCCAGCCGCAAACCAAATAGTCCCATGCCGTCCGCGCCGGGTGTCGAGAGCATAGTGCCGGAGACCGCGCATGCCTAAGAAGAAAAACCCCAAGGCCGTGATGGTGAACGGTATTCCCATAAAGCCGATCAGCCTGGCAGAACACAGGAGGCTGGATAAACGGCCGCCACGTTGTCCTCAAAATCGAACCCAGCGCCGCCGGTCAGTAAAGGGCTCGGCGTCATCAGTTCAGCCTCCTCACCCTGTTCTACCACAAATTCAATGGCTTGATATGGTGCCGGATCGACGGCGCCCTGTCTTGACAAGTGTTAAGCTACAGCTTGTCCACAGTGTCGGGCAGCACGCCTTTAGCGTTGTCCTCCGCGTAGAGCCGTTTCAGGCCCTTATGGACGATGTTCCGTATTTTCACGCAAAACCGATTGACGGGAGATCGGAAAGGAACTTGGAGCCTCAGTGTTACACGCAACCGGCGCTTAACGTTTCGCATCGACGCCACAGAGCAGGAAATCTGCGATTTGAATTTGGAAGACTACCACTGAGACAAAAGGAGTAGAACCATGCCGATAAAGAACCCGTCGCACCCAGGCGATTTCATTCGCACCGAGATCATCGAGCCCGTGGGCATTTCAGTAACCGCGGCCGCAGTCGCACTTCATGTGTCTCGCCCGGCTCTATCGAGCCTGCTCAACGGCAAAGCCGACCTTTCGGGAGATATGGCGCTCCGCATCGAAAAAGCTTTTGGCGTGAAGATGGACACGCTCATGCGGATGCAGGCTTCTTACGATATCGCCCAAACTCGCAAACGCGAAAAGCAGATTCACGTCAAGCGGGTCAATCAACTTGTCCACGCTTAAGGGAGCCGTTTCGATCTGCGCTGTTGCTAGGACTAACGGCGCGGCCTGTGGTAGATCAGTTTGTGTATGAACACACGTTTGTTTGTTAGCGGTTTTGGCAGGGACCGCTGCTACCGCAGGCAACGCTAGCAAAACGTGCGGTCATGATTTTATAATGTTTTGGGACGATTGCACGGAAGATTTGAAATCCCCCAAAGCGGTACTTGTAGTAGAACTGTAGTACTTTCGCCTGTTCGAATATGGTCGAGCGTGAGACTTGGTCCGATGTTCAGGATTTCCGCCCGAAGCTATTTCGCAGAATCGCGCTTGGAATCTTGGACAGGGAGAGAATTTCTTCCGCGGCGCCTCGAAGTATGGCTTCCCGCGGCATTCCGAAGACCACGCAGCTAGCTTCATCTTGTGCGATGGTGAACGCATCCGCCTGTTTCATCTCCAACAGACCGTCCGCCCCGTCGTCGCCCATACCAGTCATCAAAATGCCCACCGCGCTGGAACCGGCGGCTTGCGCCACGGAGCGGAACAGCACGTTGACGCTGGGGCGATGGCGGGACACCAGAGGACCCTCACGCACCTCGAGAAAATAGCTGGGGCCGATACGCCGGACAAGTGTGTGGCGGTTTCCGGGAGCAACATAGGCTCGGCCAGGCACAACTTTGTCGCCGTCAGCGGCCTCTTTTACTTCGATCCGGCAAACGCCATTCAGCCGCTTTGCGAAAGCCGCCGTGAAGCCCTCGGGCATATGTTGCACCGTGACAATTCCTGGACAATCCTCCGGCATCTGTTCGAGGATCTGGAGCAATGCTTCGGTGCCTCCTGTGGAGGCCCCGATGGCCACAATCTTTTGCCTTTGCTGAGGGCCTGCTGGGAGGGCCAGGTGGGGAATCACAACGTCGGCGGAGTTGTATTTCGTGCATTTGCCACGGAGCATCCGAAACTTGTTCAGCTTGGCTTTCGCGGCCGCCTTCACAGTGTCTTCGAGCAGGACTGCGGACTCTTCCAGGAAACCGCGAATGCCGACTTTCGGTTTGGTGATGAGATCCACCGCACCAATCTCCAGCGCGCGGATGGCCTCTTCGGTCCGTGGGCCGGTCAAACCGGAACACACCACGACAGGGATCGGGTTTTGAGACATCAGCTTCTCTAGAAACGTCATGCCGTCCATTCGCGGCATTTCCAGGTCCAGAAGGATCACATCGGGTGGGAACTTCTTCATTTTGTCCATGGCGATGATGGGGTCCGCGGCAACGGTGACGCGGAATCCGCGCTTTTCCGAAAGGACGGCCGCGAGAACCTGGCGTACGATTGCTGAATCATCCACCACGAGAACATTCAATAGCCCGGCCCCACCCGCACCGGGGGTGGCGATGGCCTCGATAAATTCTTGGTGTTTGTGAGAGCTCAAGTCTCTTCCTGTCCAAAAAAGTCCGCGGCGTGTGTGCGCCTTGGGTCTAAGCAATTCGTTCAGTCTCGAGTGGCATTCTCGCGGCGCTGCAGAATGCAAAGAGCGCCGGTACGCGGCGTGGGACCTTTTGGTGCAGGGAATACCTTCGGCGTAACGGACTGCAATCTGTCCGCGACGCCATGCAAACTTTCCGCATGGCCGAGAAACAGATATCCGTCGGGAGTCAAAAATCTGCCGAGACGGTCAACCACTTTTATCTTTGTTTCCCATTGAAAATAGATTAGGACGTTGCGGCAGAAGATCAGGTCAAAGGGGCCGGCGACCGGATAGGGTTCTCGAGTAAGATTCATCCGCTGAAATCGGACGACCTGCCGGAGTTCGGCAGCCGCCTTGATTTTGCCTTTCTCCGGGCCGAAGCCCTTCAGCAGGAACTTTCGTTGATAGTCAACCGGCACGTCTGAGATTTTCTCGGCTGGCCAGATCGCCGCCGAAGCGCGGGCAAGAACCTTGGTCGAGAGATCAGTGCCCAGAACCTCAATGCTCCATCCGGAAGAAGGCGGAAATTCGGCCAGAAGGGTCATCGCCAGTGAATAGGGCTCCTCACCTGTGGAACATGCCGCGCTCCAGACCCGCAGCGTCCTGCTGCGCTTATTCGCGTGAGCCTGGGCGATCCATTCGGGAAAGACGCGCTGGCGCAGGCAGTCAAAGGCAACGGACTCACGGAAAAAGTGAGTTTCATTGGTGCAAATGCAATCCAGCATCAGCACCATTTCCTGGGGATCGGCCTTTACACGACGGTAGTAGGCGGAGAAAGAGTTCAATTCCAGGGCACGCAGTCTCTTCCACAAGCGGCTGACCAACATGGCGCGATTTTTTGCGCCAAGGTGGATTCCGGATTCACGGAGGACCAGGGCCTGGAATAGAGAAAACTCCTCCGCCGCGAGATGTGGGATCGGCTTAGACACCAAGAGCGGGGAATGCGCCGGGATTTCTCCGGAGGCCATCAGGTCGCCTCTGGCTGGTCCTCGGCGCTTGCGCTTGCTTCCATTTGCGCGTCAACCGTGGGCGCCTGAAGAGTGGAAACGGTCAGCAGTTCGACGTTGCTCAAGACGCTGTCGATGTTCAAAATGAGGGCAAATTTTTTGCCGAGTTTGCCCATCCCGAAGAGATATTCCAAGCGCACTCGCGTGCCGAATGCGGGGGGCTCTTCGATATCCTTGGGAGCGAGATCGATGACCTGGTTTACGGCATCCGCGATCACTCCCATGACGGCGCGCTCGGAGTCCTGTTCGACTTCCACAATGACGATACAAGTCGTCTTGGTTACGGGGCGTTCCTCGAGTCCGAAACGCACTGCGAGATCGACCACCGGAACGACGCTGCCACGCAAGTTGATAACGCCACGAATCCACTGCGGCACTTTGGGCACCTTGGTGACCGTGGTGTACTCGATGATCTCTTTCACCTGCTGAATGCTAACGGCATACTCCTCATCCGCAAGGAAAAAGGTTAGATATTGCTGTTGAACGGTATCTTCTTTCTCTTTGATTTCCATATGTCTCCTCGGCTCGGCGGCTTAGAACCTGGCAAATGACTCGGCGAAGTCGCCGTTTGGCTTTCCCGCGTGCTTGGAGGAGCCATGGTTGTCGTCGTCTTTGGCGTCCCGGAAATGAGGCTTATCGGCCTTCTGTTTCTTGCCTGCGCTGCTGTTGCCATGAGTGCTGACACGGAAGAAGCTGATCATGTCTTGCAAGGCTTCGGCTTGAGACGCGAGTTCTTCCGCGGTGCTGGAGAGCTGCTCGGCGCCCGCAGCGTTGCGTTGCGTGACGACGCCGACCTGGCTAATCGCTCCGTTAATCTGGCTCACGCCAGCTGCCTGTTCTCTGGAGGTTGCGGCCACTTCTTGTACCAAGTCCGCCGTCTTCTGAATCGCGGGGACCAGTTCGGCCAACAACCCGCCGGAGCGCTCTGCGATCTGCACGTTGGCAGCTGCCAACCCGCCGATCTCCTGGGCCGCAGTGCGGCAACGTTCCGCCAGATTGCGCACTTCGCCCGCGACGACTGCAAAGCCGCGGCCGTGTTCGCCGGCGCGTGCTGCTTCGATCGCCGCGTTCAGCGCCAGCATGTTGGTCTGATAGGCGATTTCTTCGATGACGGCAATCTTCTCCGCAATCAACTTCATCGCGGAAACGGATTCCTGGACGGCCTGGCCGCTCTGTCCGGCGTCTTGCGCGCCCTTGCGCGCCGTCTGTTCCATCTTGCGGCTGTTTTCGGCGTTCTGAGTGATGGAAGCGCTCATCTCTTCCATGCTGCTGGTTACTTGCTCGACCGCTGCTGCCTGTTCGCTTGTGCCCTGAGACACGATGCTGGCGGAGGAAGCCACCTGCGCTGCCGCGGTGCTCACTGAGCCGGCGCCCATGCGAACTTCGCCGATCATTTCGTTGAGCTTGCCGGTCATCTTGGCCATGGCCCCGAGCAGGCGGCCGATTTCATCACCGCGATCCGCGTTGATGGATTTGGTCAGATCGCCGGCGCTGACGTTCTCGACGACGTCGACCACCTCCTGGATGGGCTTGGTAATTCCGCGTGAGATCACGAGAGTGACCACAATACTCACGAGGATAGACACCATTGAAAAGATCACCAGCGTGGTGGTTGTGGTCCGAGCAATTTCCGTCACTTGCGGTACCAACACCTCGGCGTGACGATTCGTCAACTCGGTGGCGAGATCTTCCAGCCGATGAATGGAGTCTTTGTACTCATTGATCTTGAGGTTGCACTCCTGCGGCGCGCGAAGCTTGCCTTCTTGAATCAAGCCGAGCACTTTGGTGTAGCCGCTTTCGTAAGCATCCAGATCCTCGCGCATGGACCGGAGACCTGCCTTATCGTCTGCCGAAAGCGAAAACTTCTCCAGCTCGCTGAAGACATCCCTGAGTTTCTGCCGTTGTGCGTCCCACTTAGCAGCGTACTGATTTCTGATCTGCGCATCCTCGACATTGAGGAAGGTATCCTTTTCAAACCGGCGCAATTCCAGTGTGGTGGCCTTGGCGCGGGCCGCAATCGTCACCACCTTGGCGTCCCCGTTCAGGACATTCAGGGTCTCTTTGGTGATGGCCTCGAGTCCCCAATAGCCGCTAAGGCCCATGGAGATGAGAAGTAAAACGATCAGGCCGAAACCGATCGCTAAGCGCTTTCCAATCGACATATTCTTCAACATGAACTTCTCCTTAAACCAAGAATGACGGAGTGCAGCCCAGGCCGCCTCCAATTTGCGAAATGGCCCTACTGCGCGACCAACTCGACGCTCCGGTGTATCGCCTCCCCGCAGAGGGCTGGCACATCGAGTATCAACGCCACACGCCCGCTGCCAAGAATCGTCGACCCGGAGACACCGCGAATCCCTTGAAACAAACTCCCGAGCGGCTTGATCACTGCCTGCTGCTCGCCCAATAATTCATCGACGGCCAGCCCGGCCCGGCCATCCTGGTATTCGACCACAACGATTTTTTCCCGCGCCGGCGCGCTCCCGCGGCATCCGAAAAGATCGCGGAGCCGCACGAAAGGCAAAGCCTCGCCACGCAAATTAATGACGCCGCCTTCCTCGGAGCGGTGCTTCTCGCGAGGCAGTTCGAGACACTCTTGAACGGAGCTGAGAGGAATGACATAGGTCTCCGTATCTACTTTCACGGCAAAGCCATCAATGATGGCCAGCGTCAGCGGCAGTCGAATCGTGAAAGTGGTTCCGTGGCCCTTGCGGCTTGCTACGTGAATTGCGCCGCTCAGCGCATTTACGTTGCGGCGCACCACGTCCAAACCCACGCCACGGCCGGAAAGTTCGGACACCTTGTCCGCGGTCGAGAAACCCGGCTGAAAGATCAGGTTATGAATTTCCGTTTCGCTTAGGCGAGTGCTCTCGGGAATGATTCCTTTCCTTCGCGCGTGCTGCAAGATGCTCTCGTGATCGAGGCCCCCGCCGTCGTCGGAGATTTCCACGACAATGTTGCCGGAGTCGTGAAACGCTTTCAGGACAATCTTTCCACTGGGGTCTTTCCCGGCGGCGCGCCGGACTTCCGGTGTTTCCAACCCATGGTCCACGGAATTCCGGATCATGTGCATCAGAGGGTCATGGATGTGCTCGAGAATGGTGGTATCAACTTCAACGTCTTCGCCCACGATCAGCATGCGCGCCAGCTTGCCGCTCTTCCGAGCCGTGTCGCGTACGCTTCGGGCAAAACGATGAAAAATTGGCCCCACTGGGACCATACGAATCTTCATCACCAACTCTTGCAGGTCCAGGAACAGCGCTTCCAGACCGTGCTGTGTTTCAAGGAGTTCGCTTCCGCTGGCCTTCACGACGTACTTTTCTTCGATCATGCGTCTCAGACGGCCCTGACCAATCGCAAACTCCACGGTCAGATTCAGCATGCGGTCCAGTTTGCCGACGTCCACGCGCAGATTTTGGACCGCCGCCTTGGGCCCTCCCTCACCGGGAGCAGCGGCCGGGAATAGTGACGCTGGAGTCTCCACCGTCGCCGGCGTCTCCGTCTTTTTGAATTCACCCGTCATCTCGGCAAGGCGCGCGCTAAATTGCTCATGTTCGGGAACAAGACCTTCTTCTCCCTCCACCGCTCGCTTGGCTAGTTGCCGGACGGCATCCACGGACTGCAGCAGAATATTGATCACTTCATGCGACAAAAGCCCGGCATGGCTGCGGCACAAATCCAGCAGGTCTTCGAGGCCGTGCAGGAATCGCGCGAGCGTGCTGAACTCCAGCAAGGAGGCGTTGCCTTTGATGGTGTGGAACGCTCGGAACAAAGAGGAAATCAATTCGCGATCTTCGGGATGGACCTCCAGCGCCAGGAGCGACTGCTCCATTTGCGCGAGGCATTCCTCGGTTTCTGCCCGAAACGACTGCACCAGCATTTCCCGGTTGATTTCCATGCGTCCTCTACAGATTCTTGACTAGGGTTTCACCGGAATTGGTGTGAAAAACAATTCGTTGTCCGCGGTTCCCGCCAATTTCGGTGGAAACTACAGGAATCCGGGCTTTTGTAAGCAACTCGAGAGCGACTTCTACATTGCGGCTTCCGAGGTGGTGCTCCCGGTTCGAACCCTGATCGCGCTTGGAATCAAATAGGCAGCCCCCTCCGAAAATTTTGGCGCGAAGCTGTCCGCGAACGGCTCCGGCCTCGAGCAGCCTTTGCAACAAGACGGAAATCGCAACATCGCCGTGACGGGGAGACCGCACGCCTCTGCCGTCCCATGTGGGCAGCAAGTAATGGGTAGCGCCGCCAATGGCGTTCACCCCGTCCCAAATACATACCGCAACGCAAGAACCGAGAATCAGAACGACGGATTCTCCTTGGCCCGAAACGAATACCTGGCCCGCGTGCAGAAAATGAGACTTTGAAGCCATTGGATCGTAACTCTCACCAGCGGCCGGGCCAGCGAGAAAGGGAGAGCTGTGTTTCTGAGGCGTTGCGTACTTCATGGTGCTGCCTGCTCTTGCTGCAATGTTTGAAACTGCAGGGCCACGGCTCCGTACTCTTCCAAGAATTTCAGCAGTTCGAAGTCCACCCACTCGAGGCAGCTCTTTTGCGGGAGCAGGCCAAGGATGGCGATGACTCCGACGACTTCGTGATTCGATTTGAGAACGACGCATGCCGTCAAGTTTTTCTCATAGGACAGGAGAGGCGTATTCAACTGACGTTCCGGAAACTGACTCGTTTGTCCAAGCGCCGCGCGGCCAAGAAAACCGGCGCCGGATCCAAATGCACGCAAGATGTCGTCTTCGATGCCGGTAGACCACGCCAACTTAAAGGTCCGTACCAGGGGAAAATAGTGGAAAATCGCCACTTCTTCCGAGCCGATCAAATTGGCGATAATTTCTCCGATGGCTTCGCAGACGTCGCGCTGTTCAAATGTTTGAAGAAGACGCACGCTTGCTGCGTTAAGCCGCTCCAGCAAAAAATGGTTCCGTTCAAGTTGCTCGCGCAGCGAGAGCTGGCGCACTCGCAGGTGCAGCTTTTCCGTTCCAGGGGAAATCGCTGTATCCCCACTGGAAGGTTCCATCTGGCCCTTCGCAATTGCGGGCGGCCGGTTTCCGTTTCGCGTGCCTATCATCTTTGTTCCTCGCTTCTCCCGAGTGAGTGCTCCATACTGTTTGGTCGCCTGGAATTACTCGCCCAAATATGCTTTCAGCAGGTCGAGAAGTTCGGAGTCATTCACCGGTTTCGTCAGATAGTCGCTGCACCCGCTCGCGTAACCTTCTTGCACATACTTCTCTTCCCCGCGAGTCGTGAGCAGGATCACCGGAATCTTTTCTGTCTCTTTGTCCTTTTTCAGGACCCGGCATGCTTCGAGCCCGGTCATTCGCGGCATTACGATGTCCATGAGGATCAAATCTGGTTTTTCCTCTCGCGCTCGTTCAACCGCTTCTTTCCCGTCGACAGCACTGACGAGCACGTAATTGGTTTTCTGGCTGAATATCATCCTGTTCACCAGTCGCGCAGTGCAGGAATCATCCACAAGCAATATTTTCTTAGTTGCCATTACGTTCTCTCCCTTTGCCCTCATCGAGTTGGATTCCCTGGCGGGGTCTCGTCCTCGGTCACACCGGCAGAGCCATGTGTCTTAGGCTGAAATCTTTCTAATTGAACCCGGGCTGTTGCGCCGGGCGCATCGTCAATCAAGCGGTGGCATTCAGTCGTCCGTGACAGATCCTGAAGCGTCCGCGGCATTCTTGGCAGGAAAACCCATGGCGGGAAAGGTCCCGTCAATCTCTTCCCCCATTTTGGGGAAGAGCCTCTGAACTTCCTCCATCAGTCTTTCCGGCATTCGACTCTTTTCCACAAACCCATTGGCGCCACATCGCGCGCACTCCGCCTCCAGGGAAGGACCGTTCCATTCCGTGACGATGAGAATGCGCAATTCCGGAAAGGACTTGCGCAACTCCTTCGCCGCTTCAAGGCCTGTCATTCGAGGCATGCTCAGGTCGGTGAGCACCAGGTCCGGACGAAAGCGTTCGGCTTGGTGCATGACCTGGAGGCCGTCCGTGGCAGCTCCGACGATTTCAAACTGCCCTTCGAATTCCAGGTACCCGCAAACGGAAAGCAGCGCGGTTCGCGAATCATCGCCAACCACCACGCGAATCCTTCGTTTGCTAGGTGCCATCCCACACTCCCGGAGACACGGCGTGCTCCACTTCGGCACACAGTGTGCATTGCCTGGGGCCGACATGATATTCGGCTGATTCCCTAGGGAGTAATCTGTAGACGGGGGCAGGTGGCCCTTAGGCCAGGATGAGGTCGAGTGCGAAATTTTCAGAACGGTTCAAAAGAGTTCTCGCTGGATGATTCCCTTGCTCGAACCGCGTAGCTACAGGACAACGCTGCTCCAATACGCCATCCCGAAATCGTTCACCGAACATCCCCCGGCCTCGACTCTTGCTCACCCCTTGAGAGACGCGGCGTCTATCGCAAGTGGGGTGGTCCCCGGCGAATCCGGCAAAGTCGAAATCTACTTTGATGAGAGGGGTTGGTGTAACTATGCGTAACGCGTGCGGATGCATTTTAGGGATCTTGGCAGGGTGCGGCGTCTTCGCGGGCAATGCCGCGGCGCAATTCAAGAATGGGAGCCAGCCGACGGAGCTGAACATCCCCCGCGTCAGTCAGCGCGGGACGGTGACGCAACGCATCGGGCTGACCGACATCACCATCGTTTATCATCGGCCAGAGGTCGGCGGGCGGGAGATCTGGGGCAAGACAGTGCCGTACGGCAAAGTGTGGCGCAGCGGAGCGAACGAAAATACCACGATCACGTTCTCGGACGATGTCTCAGTCGAAGGGAAGCCCCTCGCGGCGGGGACCTATGGCTTGCACACCATTCCCGACAAAGATCAGTGGACGATCATTTTCTCGAAGAACGCGACCTCCTGGGGAAGTTTCAGCCACGACGAGAAGGAGGATGCATTGCGCGTCACCACAAAACCGCGCGCGGCGGAGTCGTTTGAAGTTCTGACGTATGTCTTCGACGACGTGAAACCGGATTCCGCGGTTGCCACATTGCGATGGGAGAAGCTCGCAGTTCCCGTTCATATTTCAGTGGATGTAAAAGCCGTTGTTCTGCGCAGCATCAAAAACGAGCTTCGCAACGTTGGCGGATTCACGTGGGCCGGTTACGACGAAGCGGCGAATTGGTGCCTGGACAACAACTACAATCTCGAAGAGGCACTGAAGTGGGAAGAAACTTCGATTCAAAATGAGGATCGCTTCGAGAATTGGGAAACGAAGTCGCGCATCTATGATGCCATGGGCCGCAAGGACGATGGCACGAAAGCACTCGCCACGGCTCTCAATAAAGCCACCGCGATCCAGCTCTACGTGTACGCTCGCGGCCTCCAGCGCCAGGGCAACACCAAGCGCGCCTTCGAGCTATTTCCACAGGTTTCAAAGAAAGATGCGAATCACTGGGTAAGCCATCTGGCGCTGGCACGAGTTGATTCGAATTCCGGCGACTTCACAACCGCGGCCAAGGAAATGACGCTGGCCATCAGCGGCGCACCCGACGCAACCAAGCCTTTTCTTCAACCGTTGCTAAAACGCCTCGAAGCGAAGGATGACATCAATAAGTAGTCCGGCCGCCGCGTAAGAGAACTTTTACGCCGGGAACGCACCCGCACGAATCTCGCTTGGGCCACGAGAGAAGGTCGCGAGGAAAGAGCCAGCAGGCCACGGACAATTCCCGGATGGCCTCCTGGCTCTTTTGTCTATGGGGCCACTCCGCCGATCGGGTCTAGCACGCCAAGCGACAGAATGGGAGCATCATGCGTGGGAAAGTACGGCCTGTTTGCGTGCCACCACAGAAGCCAGCGCGGCTTCCAGGACGTTTAGTCCTTCTTCGAACTGTTCGTCGCTGATCACCAGCGGTACGAGGATTCGCATCACGTTGTTAAATGTGCCAGCGGTGATGGTGATCAGGCCATGCTCGTAGCAATATTTTGCGATCTCTTTGGTCTCGAAGTCCGCAGGCTCGCGCGTCTGCGCGTCGCGCACCAATTCGATGGCGCACATGCCGCCCAGGCCGCGAACTTCCCCAATGAAGGACCATTTTTTCTGCCAACCACGCGCTCGTTCCTCAAAATGCTTGCCGATGGCCGTGCTCCGCGCGAGCAAACCCTCTTTCTCGATCGTCTCAATCGCGGCTAGCGCCGCGGCGCAGGAAGCAGGATGCCCGCAATAGGTCCCGCCAAGGGCACCAGCGCCGGGCGCGTCCATGATTTCGGCGCGGCCCGTCACCGCGGCAATGGGCATACCTCCGCCCAGCGATTTCGCCATGGTGATCAAATCCGGCTCGATCCCGAAATGCTCCGAGGCAAACCATTTGCCCGTGCGCGCAAATCCGGTTTGCACTTCGTCCGCAATGAAAAGAATGCCGTGCTTGCGGCAGATATTCTGCAGCAGCTTGAAGTAGTCGCGCGGCGGAACGATGAAGCCGCCTTCCCCTAGAACGGGCTCGGCGATTACCGCCGCCACGGATTCGGGAGCGACGGATCGCTTGAATGCGTCTTCGAGGAAGTGGGCGAACGTCTCCGCGGTAGCCCCCTTCTCGCCGCGGTACGGATAGGCGAAGGGAATGCGGTAAATGTCGCTGGCAAACGGCGCGAACCCGGCCTTGTATGGATGCGTCTTGCTGGTCAGCGACATCGTCAGCAGCGTGCGGCCATGAAAAGCGTCCTCGAAGCAAATCACCGCGGGGCGCTTCGTGTAAGCGCGCGCGATCTTGATGGAATTCTCGATGGCCTCGGCGCCGGAGTTGAGCAGGATGGTTTTCTTCGCATAAGTGCCGGGAGTCAACGCGTTCAGCTTTTCCGCAACGGCAACGTAGCTCTCGTAGGGAGTGACTGCGAAGCAAAGATGCAAATACTTCTCGAGTTGCTCGCGTACCGCGGCGACCACGCGCGGAGAGCGGTGGCCGATATTGAGGCAGCCGATGCCGCCGGCAAAATCGAGATAGCGATTGCCATCGACGTCTTCAATGAAGGCGCCTTCGGCGCGCGCCGCAAAAACCGGCGTGGCATTCGCGGGGCCGCGCGGAATGGCCGCTTCACGGCGCGCCATCAAGGCGCGCGACTTTGGTCCGGGAATTTCCGTGCGAATCTGAATGGTAGACATTTTCGTTTTCCTTGCCTTGAACTCTAGTACCACCCGATCGGCGTCTCGTCGAGATTGACGAACACCTGCTTGGTTTCGAGATATTCTTCAAGCCCCCAGGGACCCAGTTCGCGCCCGAAGCCCGACTGCTTGTACCCGCCCCACGGGGCTTCCACGTAGGTCGGCTGCATGTGGTTGACCCATACGATGCCGGCGCGCAGCGATTTCACGACGCGGAACGCTTTGTAGATGTCGCGCGTCCAGACCGCCGCGGCGAGGCCGTACGGCGTGTCGTTGGCAATTCGAATCGCTTCCGGTTCCCCCTCGAACGGAATCACGGACGCGACCGGTCCAAAAATTTCCTCGCGAGAGATGCGCGCGTTGTTATCCACGTCGTAGAAAATCGTCGGCTCGACATAATATCCCTTGCCAAATTGCTTCGGCCGCCCTCCCCCAATGGCCACCTTGGCTTCTTTTTTTCCAAGAACAAGATACGAGCTAACGCGGTCGTACTGCTCCTTGCTCACCAGCGGTCCCATCTTCGTTTCCCGCTCGAGCGGCGGGCCCAGCTTGATGCGCTTGGCTTTTTCTGTCATGGCTTCCACGAATTTCGAATAGATTTTCTTTTCCACGAGGATGCGGCTTCCCGCGGAACACACTTCGCCTTGGTTGATGAAGATGCCGAAGAGCGCGCCGTCCACGGCCGCCTCCCAATCCGCGCTTTCGAAGAAAATATTGGGAGACTTGCCGCCAAGTTCGAGCGTGACCCGCTTGAGCGTATCCGCGGCGCTCTTCACAATGATTTTTCCTACGGCCGCGCTTCCCGTAAACGCAATCTTGTCCACACCCGGATGCGCGACCAGCGCGGCACCCGCCGTTTCTCCGAGTCCATTCACAATATTGACCACGCCCGGCGGCAGACCGGTCTCCTCAAACCAGTTGGCGACTTCCATCACGCTGAGCGGCGTCTGCTCGGCGGGCTTGAGGACAGAAGTACACCCCGCAGCAATCGCGGGCGCGAGTTTCCACGCCGCCATCACCAGCGGATAATTCCACGGAATGATCTGGCCTGCGACTCCGACCGGTTCGCGCAACGTCAGACTCAGCGCATTCGCAGGCACGGGATTCACGTGCCCCAAGACCTTGTTCGCAAGGCCGGCATAGTATTCGAAACACGTCGCGGCATCCGCGATGTCGTACTCCGCTTCCACGATCGGCTTGCCGGAGTTGCGGCACTCCAGCTCCGCGAGTTGCGCGGCGTTCGCCCGAATTTTCTCTGCCAGTTTGTAAAGAAGTCGGCCCCGTTCCGCCGCGTTGGTTTTCCCCCAAGGCCCGGAATCAAACGCCGCTCGCGCCGCCTTCACCGCTTGGTCAACATCTGCCGACGTGCCGGACGCAACATTCGCAATCACTTCCTCCGTCGAAGGATCGTAGACGGGGAACATTTCGCCGGAAGCGCTCTTCACCCATTGCCCGTTGATGTAATTTTGGTAGGTTCGAACCACTGTTTTTGCGCCGCTCGACATCACTGCCTCCCAAATTCACTTCAAAGCGCGGACGCCTCCGCCAGTTTCCGCGCGGCTTTGCGCCGCCCATACACAAAAAAGAAAAACCACGCCAGCCCCATAAAAAACAGAGTTCCGGTAAACATCTTGATTTCGAATAGCCGGATCGACTCAATCTGGTGCGATGGAATAAACGCGACACCCATTCCCAGAATTGTGGTGAGCAGACCGCAACTGCCGGCGAGAAGCAGCGTCGTCTTGCTGTAATACCCGTCCCCGGGCGCCGACTGCATGGCCAGCTTCAGCAACGCCGCATGCATGTACAGAAAAGGCACCAGCTGCAGAACCACGGCCAGGTCCAGCATGGTCACAAATGCTTCTTTCACGCCGGCTCCGACAAAACTCATCCCCAGAAAAATCGCGGAAAAGGTGGCATGCACGATGAGCGCGACATACGGCGTCGCATATTTCGGATGGACCTTGCCCAAGCCCTCCGGCAGATAGGAATCGAGTCCCGCAACAAAAGGAATCCGCGCCGATCCCGCAAGCCAGGCCGAAGCGATGCCCGCAATGGAAATGCTCAGCACGAACGCGAACGGCGAAACGATCCACGGCACTCTAACCTGCTCGGCCATGTGGCTCACCGCTTGCACGACGCCCTGCAGCACGCCGATATCCTGTTTGCTCACCGCCAGGAGCAAGGTCAGAGTCGCGCCGATGTACAAAATCCCCGAGAGAAGTCCTCCCCACCCTACCGCACCGGGCAGCGTTCGCCGCGGATCTTGAATTTCATCGCCCATGACGGAAGCCAGTTCGAGACCCACAAGTCCAAAACAAATCACGCCGAATGAACCGATCAAACGAATGTCACCGGTAATGCGAAAATCGCTCGCGGTCATCGTGGTGCCGAAACGAAATAGCACGACGAGCCCGAGGCCAATCAGAGTCGTCGCTGTGATCGCCGTACCAATTCCGCCCAAATTGTTGATCCACTTACCGACGCCCAGGCCGAGCACATTCAACGCCACGAGCAAGACCAGAAGCACCATGGATGCGCCGAGCGCGAACCAGGCATTGTCGGCAAGCGTCCGGGCGCGCGGACCCGCCACGTACACGGAGATGCCCACGAAATATAGGAGCACTGTCGGCACGTAGAAAATGTTGTTCGTCCAGTAGCACCAACCCGAAAGGAACCCGTGGAAATCGCCAAACACGCGTTTGGCCCACAGATAGACGCCTCCCTCGCCGGGATAGCGGTGCGCCAGCTCGATGACCGCGATCCCCTGCGGCCAGAAAAACAGCAGCAGCGCAAGAGACCAAAGCCAGACGGTGACGCCGCCGTTGGCCGCAATGGTCGGAACCACATTGAGATTGACGATCGCGACGACAAAAAGCAGAACGAGGTCCCAACGCCCCAGAACCCTCGGCAGATGCGGCGCATCCAGCGCCGCCGCTGCCTCGGGCGATATTGCGACCTCGTTCGGCAAGTACCTTCTCTCCTGAACTTCCTGCCCGCTCCGGTTAGTGGCCCGCGGCGCCGACAAAGGCAGCGCCCCGCTCCTGCTGCGCTTTCGCAAGTGCCGGAGCGACCTCTTCGAAAACCGCCAGATGCTTATCAATGTCCGCCTCGGCGTGCTGCACCGAAATCGTCCACTGCTCGTCCCACCAATACGGCTGCGCCAGCACGCCGCGATTCACCATCGCGAACCAGTAGTGCCGCCAGAGATCGACGTCAATCTTGGTCCAGTCGCGGTAATTGCGAATCTCCTCGGGATACAGCATCAGCGCGCCGTTCACGCCCGCGCTGACCACATACGCGGTCAGCCTCGATTTCGCGACGATCGCCCGGTATCCTTCCGTGAGCTTCTTGCTCAGTTTCCCGACGTGCGCGTAGTTCTCGCGCGTCAACACTTCGCGGAACGTCGCCAGCCCCGCGGCCATGGCCACGCGGTTGGTATTGTACGTCCCGCCGTGGAATACCTTGTGCTGCGAGATCAGATCCATCACTGCGCGGCTCGCGCCAAAGGCACCCAGCGGCAATCCTCCGCCGATGGATTTCGCCAGGCAAATCATGTCCGGCTTCACGCCAAAAAACTCGCTGGCGCCGCCCCAGGCAAGTTTCGCGCCGGTTTTCACTTCGTCGTAGATCAGCAGCGCGCCGTTTTTCGTGCAGATGTCCCGCAACCCCTGCAAGAATCCAGGTTGTGGCATACACAAACCGACGTTCATCAAAATCGGCTCAAGAATAATCGCGGCAATCTGCCCGGGATATTGCTTGAAGCGGTTTTCGACGCTCTTCAGATTGTTGAAGCCGGCGACCACCACATTCTCCAGCGAATTCTTTGGTATGCCTCCGCCCCCGGGAACGGAATTCGGAGCATCGGGATCGCCGTACTCTTCCGCCTTGGGCTTGACGCTCACCAAAGCAGTGTCATGCAAACCGTGATACGAGCCTTCGAACTTCAAAATCTTGTCGCGCCCCGTCGCGGCGCGCGCGATGCGGCAGGCGTGCATGGTGACTTCCGTCCCGCTCGAGCCAAACCGCACCATCTCCACCGGATAGCGCGCGCAGATTTCCTCCGCCAGCTCCCATTCCTGGTCATGCGGCATTCCGAACGTCGTACCTTCCTGCAGCTTCTGTTCAATCGCTTTCACCACCGCGGGATGACAGTGCCCCGCCATCAGCGCCCCAAAACACAGGTTGTGGTCAATGTATTCGTTGCCGTCAACGTCGTGAATCCTGCTGCCCTTCCCGTCCTTCACGAAAAGGGGATACGGCTCGTAATGCCTGTAATTGCTCGCGACTCCGAGCGGAATGCGTTGCAAAGCCCGCTTGTAAGCTACGGCCGATTTCGGCGTGCGCTTCTCGTATGTGGCGATTTCTTTTTGCAGTGCGTGGTGCATTTCGATGCTCCATGGGGGGTTGGCCGTTTGGCCCTTACCCTGGCAGGTCTATTCCCTGCGGTCAGTCTCAGATGGAAATCCTCTGGAAAATCGGGGATCTGTTGCCGGCTTTTGCTGACGTGCGAAGGCGCCCCGGCCTGGCCGGGGCGCCTTATGAATGGTTTTTGTAACTCCTTCGAACTCTAAAAAATCAATTTTAGCGCAAATTGGAACAAACGCGGATCGCGCACCTTTTGCGGTTGGCCGAAGGTGGTACCCGCATTTCCCGAGTTGCCATCAATGCTGTAGAACTGCGCGTGGTTAAACACATTGTAAATCTCCGTCCGGAATTCCAGACGCAGTTTCTCTCCCATCGGAGTGTCCTTGAAGAGACCCATGTCCCAATTGTTGATCGGCGAATTGCAGCAAACGGTGCGCGGCACATTGCCAAACTGGCCGAGCTGTACCGGATTGGGGCCGAGCGTAGAAGACGCCGTATTGGTGCTGTCAAACAGATTGGGGTCGAACCCAAAACCAGAAACCGGTTGACAGGCCGGGGCCCCCGTTCCCGCGAGCGGTCCGGTTCCAAATGCGCAGACGGTACCGCGCGGATTTACACTCTTGAATGGAGCAACAAAGTTCGGCTTTCCCGGGCATTCGAATCCCTGGATGCTGCCCTCCAGTTCCGTGTCGTTGCAATTGTTGATCAGGATCGGGAAGCCAGTCTGATAGGTGTAAATCCCGGAGACCTGCCAGCCGTTCAAAGCTTTGCCGGCAAATCCCTCTTTCTTCGGCACCGGCAACTCCCACACGTAGTTAAAAACGAATCGATGCCGCGCGTCATAGAGCGACGGCCCGTAGGTCGCATTGAAGTTCGTTGGATTCAGGATTTCCTCGAAGCTCGAAGCATTGTCCAAGGACTTGCTATAGGTATACGAAGCCTGGAACTGCAGACCGTGGGAAAACCGCTTTTCGAACAGCGATTGCAGCGAGTTGTAATTGGAGTGCGCGGCCGAATTCTCGTTAAAGATGCTCCCAAAGATCGGCGTTCCATCCGCAGGACAGCCGACTCCCGTCGTGGGCTGGCAATTGGGCGACGAAAAAGGGCGCAGACCGACCAGGTCTATCGCCGCGGGGTTCGGCCCGGTTACCGTTTTTACAGAACCGTAGGGCAGGTGAAGGGTGACTCCGGCCGGAATGGTGTTGGCGGGAATGATGTATTGCGTATCTTCCCCGCCGGGTCCGCAGGACTGGCCCGGAATCGCATTGAGGTCAATGCAGGTCTGCGCGATGCCGGCATTCTGATCATAAATGGCCAGCAACCGGTGCCCCTGCGAGCCAACGTACCCGATCTGGAAAAGGATGTTGCCAGGCAATTCTCGCTTGATCGTGAAGTTGTACTGCGAAGAATACTGCGTGCGCAGGGTTGTCGGAAATTGCCCGAACAGCAAGATTGGGCGGTAGAGCGACCAGTCCACCGGCTGATTGCGCGGCGGCGTCAGGAAGCCGTTGGAAACGTTTGGCTTGGTGGTTCCCTCTTGCGTCACGAACGGGGTGCTGAACAGCGGGTTCGAAACCGAGTTACTGATGCCGAAGGGCGGTTCAGCGACGAACTGCTCCAGCACCAGTTGTTCAATCGGATTGTAAAACAGGCCCCATCCCATGCTGACGGTGGTTTTGTTCGGGCCGCCAGTCAGCTTGGCGAGCACGCCATCTTTCGAACCAGGACTCCAGTTGAGCCCTAGCCGCGGCGCGAATGCCTTGTAATACGTATTGATGAGTCCGCCTGGCACGCCCTTGTCTCCCGGCACGACCAATCCCGTTGGTGTCACTCCTTGGTTGTCGCACGTATTTCCGGGACCAAACAAATTGCTCACGGAACTTAGCTGGCAAGGGTAAACCGTGGAATTCTGCCCGGGATTGAATCTCTGCACCTTTTGACCGATGTCGGTCAGCGGCGTATTCATCTCCCAACGAACTCCGTAATTCAGCGTGACGTTGGACTTCATCTTCCAGCTGTCTTGCGCGAAGAGATACACGGAAGTGCTTCGCACAAGTTCTCTGTTGCCCGAACCCTGCGAATACGAGAAAGGCAACCCGAGCAGATAGTCCGCATACGGATCGGTTGCCCCCGTATCGTTGGGACCGCCCGATCCCAGGATGTACTCCCCGTTCACGTTGAAATAGACCGTCTGGTCGAATTTCTGATAACGGGCATCCGCGCCAAACTTGAAACTGTGCTTGCCGACAATTTTGCTATAGCTGTCATTGAACTGAAATGTATTGCCCGTCTGCGGCAGTTGTCCTTCGAAGTTGTTTCCGAACAGGCCCGTCGTGCCGCCCAAGGTCACAAAGGGCACGCCTTCAAACTTCGAGCCGAGCCCCGGGTGAATGCCGCAGCCAAACCCAGGGCACGCGGGTACATTTCCCGTACCCAGAGGATTCCCGTTCGCGTCGACCAGCGGCGTGTCCGAAGTTCCACCAAAACATAGCGCAGAGGAAACGGCGCTGCCACACGATGCGGTCACGCTGTTGGTCACCGTGGGCGTGTAGAACTGCGGCTCGGCTTCCCGGAACAATGTGAAACGGAATTCATTGACCGCCGTGGAGCCAATCGTCCATGTGTGGCTGGCGTTGATCTGCTGCACATGCGAGATGATCCGTCCCGGAAAATTGCCAAGCGAAGAGCCCGCCAATTGGAAGATCGCGAACGGATCGAGTGTGTTGTCGTTATTGTAGTAGTAATAAACCGAAAGCTTCTGGTCCTTATTCAGAATCTGATCGAAGCGAATCTGAAACTGATCGCCGCGGTCGGTGGACTTGACAACATCCTGCGCCAGGGAATTGCTGCCACCGGAGCCTGGCAGGAACTTCAGCAGGCTCAGGGCGACGGGATCAAAACAAGCCGTGGGGATCTGGTTCTCCAGGCCCGTGTGCGTGTTTGAGAAAACACCTGGCTGCAAAACATTGCTGGCGTTTAGAAAGCTGGAATACGGCGTCCCCGCCACGGGAGCGGCTCCTCCCTGCGCCGCAATTGCAGACGCGCAGCCCAGCCGATTCTGGAGGATGTTGGCAACCGTATTGTCCGTAAGAGTCCCGCTGAAAGCTGCGGAACTCAGCGGCGTCGCTGCGCCTCCAAGGGAAAAATCTCCGCCTTCGTCCGCGGCCGTGGGAACGGGCACCTGCTGTGAAACGATGCCTCGCACAATCCGACGTCCCTCATACGACCCGAAAATGAAGCTCTTGTCCTTCTTGATCGGTCCTCCGATCGTTCCTCCAAACTGGTTTTGCTTAAAAGGCGGTTTGGGCGTCGGCTGAAAGGAGTATCCATGCGCGTTGAGCACGTCGTTGCGGAAAAATTCGTAAACGCTGCCATGAAAATCGTTCGTGCCGGACTTCGTCACCACGTTAACCACGGCTCCCGAATTGCGCCCGTATTCGGCGTCAAACGAATTGCTGATCACGCGGAACTCTTCGATGCTGTCCGGCGAAGGCTGCACCGCCGGTAAGTTCGCAAACAAATCGTTTCCGTCGCCGCCGTTCACCGAGTAGTTGTTCGAGCGGCCCCGTCCGCCGTTCACCGTCACGACGCCGGCCTTGTCCGACCCGTAGAACAGGTTGTTTCCGATCTGCGACTGCACGCCGGGCTGCAATTGCAGCAGTTGATAAACGTCGCGTTCGTTCAAAGGCAGCTGCGTCGACGAGCGTTCGTTGACAACCGCTCCGAGCTGCGTCGACGTTGTATCGATGACTGGAGGCGCACCCGTAACTTCCACCACCTCTGTGGAGCCGCCAACCTGCAAAGTAATATCCACACCGATGACTTCGTTCAGATCCAGCCCAATTCCCTTACGCGTGGACTTTTTAAAGCCTTTGGTAATAACGTCGATTTCGTAGCTGCCTACCGGCACTTCCAGAAAGAGATACTCTCCGTTCGCGCCGGACTGGACGTCGCGCGTCGCGTGCGTCGCTTCATTGATCAGCGTGACCGTCGCGCCCGGAATGGCGCCGCCGCTCGAATCCACGACCGTGCCGCGGATGCGGCCTCCGGTGCTTTGCGCGCCCGCGAAAGGTGCCGCGAGCAGAATCGCTACTGCGAATAAAGTGGCGGATAAAATGCTGTGGCAACAGCCAGAACGAATCTGCCGGAAACGTGCCTCACCCTTCATGAACTCACCCCTTGCCGCGAAGAATTTTTCGAGGACTCATTCTTCGTGGTTGCCGTGCCCCTGAAACCTTACTATAATCCAGTAAACTTAGAGAAAGCCGGGAGCTGTGTCAAGCAGAAAGAATTCATCCAAAGAATTAGCGCCGCGCGGCCCCCTTCGCCCCTTGCGCATCAGCGAAGTGGCCCGCCGCGTCGGCATTTCCTCTTCCGCCCTGCGCGCCTGGGAAGCGCTCGGTTTGGTCACGCCGCAGCGCACCGAGAGCCGCTACCGCCTCTATTCCAAAGCCGACGTGCGCTTGCTGCAGCGCGCTATTTTTCTGCGCCGCGCGCGCGGCCTCAATCCCGCCGCCATCGTTCACGTTCTCAAACGGCAGGGCATCGTCACCGCCCCTGCGGAATCTTCTCCGCATCCCGGGCAGCGTTTCCGCCGCTTGCGCACCCGCCGCGGCCTTTCGCTCGCGCAAGTGGCCAAGTCCACTGGCGTCTCCGTGGGTTTCCTAAGCGCCCTCGAACGCGGCCAAATGCGCTCTTCCATTGCTACTCTTCGCCGCATCGCTCGCTTCTATCGCACGAATATCCTGTCCCTGTTCGAAGCCGCCGGCGACAATCCGCGCCTTGTCCGTCCCCATCAACGAAAAATTCTGGAAACTACGCCCGATGTCCGCATGGAGCTGCTTGCCTGGGGAAATACCGCCATGGAGCCTCATCTCTTCCGCGTCAAGCCCGGCGGCGGCAGCGGCGAGTCTTATACGCACGAGGGCGAGGAATTTCTGCACGTGCTCCGTGGCGAATTTGAAATCTGGCTGAACGGCGAGGAGCATTACCGTTTGAAGCCCGGCGACAGCCTCTATTTCGAAAGCTCCACGCCGCATCGCTGGAAAAATCCGGGACGACAAGAAACCTGGCTGTTGTGGATCAACACGCCGCCAACCTTCTGAGTTTCGGAGCCAACTGCGAATGAGCCTGAAATCGAAGTGGAGGGCGGGGCGATGAGAGTTCGCGCAATCTTTCTCGGGCTTCTGGCGCTGGTGCTGCCGAGTAGCGCCTGCAAGAAAAGCCAAGATTCCCTGAGCCTGCTCGTATGGGAAGGCTACGCCGATCCTTCCTTCGTCCAGGCCTTCGAGGATAGTCATCATTGCAAAGTCACCGCCTCCTACATGGGTTCGAGCGACGAACTCGTCGCCAAGCTGCGCGGCGGCAGTGCCTCCAACTACGACGTCATCTCGCCCTCGAGCGACGTCGCCGCTTCCATCGCCCGCACCGGCCTCGCCGCGCCTCTCGATCTTTCGAAACTGCCCTCCTACGCCCAGCTCTCCCCGAAGCTTCGCGATCTTCCGCTCGTCAAATCCAACGGCCAGATTCTCGGCGTCCCCTTCATGTGGGGACCCAATCCTCTGCTCTACGACACCACGATCTTTCCGCAGCCGCCGGACTCTTGGGCGATCTTCTGGGATCCCCAATACAAAGGGAAAGTTTCCGTTTGGGACGATCTTTCCACCGTCTACATGGCCGCGCAAATTCTCGGCTACGACAAGCCCGATCCCTCGCAACTCTACAATCTGACCGATGAGCAGCTCGCCGCCGTCAAGAAAAAACTGATCGAGCTGAAGCCCAACATTCGAAAGATCTGGTCTACCGGCGGAGAGCTGACCAACCTCTTCCAAAATCATGAAATCGTCCTCGCCATGGGCTGGCCCCTGAACACCAACGATCTTCGAAAACTGAATTTCCCGATCGGTGAAACCATTCCGAAAGAAAACACCACCGGATGGATCGATCACTTGATGATCACCGCCGCCAGCACCCACAAAGAGTTGGCGCAAGCCTTTCTCGAATACATGATCGAAGCCAAAACGCAGAAACTGGTCACCGACCGAACCCATTACACCCCGGCGAATCCCAGCGCGTCGCAGTTTCTCACCCCCGAAGAAATGAAGGGCCTGCATCTCGACAATCCGGACGCCTACATGCAGCGCATCTATTTCTGGCAGGACGTTCCCCGTCGCGCGAAGTACAACGAAATCTGGAACGAGGTCAAAGCGGCCCAGTGAGCTCCGCCGTTCTCAATTCGCCGCCGACGGATCCCGCCACTCACGGCCTGCTCCTCGAGGTCCGTGGCGTAGCCAAGCGTTTCGGCGCACGCAATGTTCTGAGAAGCATCTCGCTGAACATCGCCACCGGAGAATTCCTCACCCTGCTCGGCGAAAGCGGCTCCGGAAAAACCACGCTTCTCCGCCTGATCGCCGGTTTCGAACAACCGAGCGCCGGAGAAATCTGGATGGGCGGTGAGCGGCTGGACACGCTCCCGCCTTACAAGCGTCGCGTCAATACCGTCTTCCAGCACTACGCGCTCTTCCCGCACCTCAGCGTGCGAGACAACGTCGCCTACGGCTTGCGCGTCAAAAGCACTCCCGCCAGCGAAATCGGCGACCGCGTGGACCAAGCCCTGCGCATGGTCAAGATGGAAGAGTTCGCCGCCTCCCGCCCCTCCAAATTAAGCGGCGGCCAGCAGCAGCGCGTCGCCCTTGCCAGAGCGCTCGTCAATCGCCCGCAACTTCTTCTCCTCGACGAGCCTCTCTCCGCCCTCGACGCCAATCTCCGCAAACAAATGCAGGGCGAATTGAAAGCTCTCCAGCGCGAAGTCGGCATCACCTTTCTCTTCGTCACCCACGACCAGGAAGAAGCCATGGCGCTCTCCGACCGCATCGCCCTCTTGCGCGATGGCGCGCTCGAGCAGGTTGCCACCGCCCGCGAAATCTACGCGCATCCGGCCACCGCCTATACCGCCCGGTTCATCGGCCAAACCAATTTGTTGGATGGGGAAATCCGCGGCAGCATCGCGACGTGCGGCGTTCTCCGCTGGCCATTGGACGCCCCGGACAGCCTTGCCACATTCTCGCTCAGGCCAGAAGCAATCCGACTCTCTGCTGACGGCAGGCGTCAGGCCACCGAAGTAAAATTCCGCGCTTCCATCCGTCAGCAGCTCTATGGCGGTTCGAGTGAACTGCTCGAAGTGGATTGCGGCGCAGGGCAGTTGTTGCGCGTACGAATTCCCGTGCATGGCCCGCTGTCGGGTGATCATGATTTTGTTTTCTCGATCGCGGACGCCATCCGCGTCCAGGAATGAACATGAAGGAAGGAGGTCCGATTTCCTAGTGAACTGACTCTGCAAATGGAAGCCCGGTTCCTTCATTTGGTTTTCACGAGTCGGCGGTCACCAAGCTCCTCTCTATGTTCTCCCGTGCCTACAAAACGCTCGTCTCCCTCCCACCGCTCCTGTGGGTCAGCCTCTTCCTCCTGCTCCCCTACGCGCTGATGTTCGCGCACAGCTTTTGGGCCGTCAAAGACGGCCTCCTCGTCCACCAATGGAATCTGGACAATTACCGCACTCTCCTCGCAAAGCCCGTCTACCTCGAAGTCCTCCTGCGCACCATGCGCATCGCCGCATCCGTAACCCTTTGCTCCCTGCTCCTCGGCTACCCGCTCGCCTACTACCTCTCGTTTCATTCCGGCGCCCGCAAGGATTTGCTCTACCAACTTGTCATCGTTCCTCTGTGGGTCAGCTATCTGGTCCGCGGCTACGCCTGGAAAACCATTCTCGGCAGCGAAGGCGTCCTCAATGGTTTCCTCCAATATCTTCATCTCACCCACGAACCCGTCTCGTTCCTTCTCTACAGCCCCTTCGCCGTCGTCCTCATGCTCACGCACATTTATACGCCTTTTGTTTTTCTCCCCATCTACGCCGCCCTCGAGCACATCCCTCGTCCGCTCGTCGAAGCCTCCGAGGACCTCGGCGCCAGCTCAACGCAAACGTTCCTCCGCGTCATTCTCCCGCTCTCGCTCCCCGGGCTGATCGCCGGCGCAACGTTCGCCTTCGTTCTCTCCCTCGGCGATTTCCTCGCGCCCCTTCTCGTCGGCGGCGCTTCCGGCACGATGATCGCCAACGTCGTGCAAAGCCTCTTCGGCGCAGCCTACGATTGGCCGCTCGGCGCCGCCATCTCCGTCTGCATCCTCTTTGTCGTCATTTCTCTTCTCTTTCTCACCGAGCGCCTCGAAAAGCGCTGGTCCTTCAAATGAGCGCCGCGACTTCAACCCGCCGCGCTCCCTTGCTTGCGCTGTATGCCGTATTCGTTTTCGCCTTCGTCTATCTCCCCATCGTCGTCCTCATCCTTTATTCTTTTAATCGTGACGGCGTCGGCGGTTTCCCTCCGCGCCATTTCACCTTCGACTGGTACCGCCAGCTTCTCGCCGACGGCCCCATCTGGGACTCCGTCCTGAACAGCCTCATCGTCGCTGCCGGCAGCGTCGCTCTCTCCCTGACCCTCGGGCTGCTTGCCGCGCTGGCCCTCGACCGCGCCGACTTTCCGGGCAAAGCTCTATTCCGCCGCCTCGTCCTTCTGCCCCTGATTCTCCCCGGCATCATCACCGGCCTCTCCTTATTAATGTTTGCCGTCTTCGCCCACGTTCGACTCAGCCTCTTCACCGTCTTCCTCGGGCACGGCACCGCGCTCATCTCCGTCGCCACCACCGAACTCTTCGCAGGCCTCCAAAAAATGGACCGCGCCCAGGAAGAAGCCTCCCTCGATCTCGGCGCGACTCCCTGGCAAACCTTCTGGCGCGTCACTCTTCCAAATCTCAAGCTCTCCCTAATCGCCGCCGGCCTGCTCATCTTCACCCTGTCCATGGACGAAATCGCCGTCACCTTTTTCCTCATCGGCCGCGACAATACCCTCCCGCTCGAAATCTGGGGCCGCCTCCGCCGCGGCATTACCCCGGAAATCAACGCCGTCTCCACGTTGATCTTTGCCGTCTCCGTCGCCCTCATCATCATCTGGTACCGCGTGCGCACCCGCAGCCTCGGTGCCGAAGCGCAAGAACGGATCGAAACACCCTAGGAGGATGCATGTCGTCACGCCGTGAGTTCATCAAATTCGTCGTCGTCGGTTCCGTCGCCGCCGGCTGCCCCGTAGACAGAACGCTTCTCGCCGCGCCCGCTTCCGATTCGAACGCGGCACCGCTCGTCCACGGCGAACATTTCGAAATCTGCCACCAAATTCGCGACGGCCATCAATTCGAACATCCCGACGCCACTCGCAAAGCCGACATCGTCATCGTCGGCGGAGGCGTTGCCGGCCTCTCCGCCGCCTATTTCCTCCGCGGCAAGGATTGGCTCCTCCTTGAAAAAGAAGACCACTTCGGCGGCAACGCCTTCCAAGAGGAATACGACGGCCAGCCCTTCGCCACCGGCTCCGCCTACGCATTCAAAGGCGATGACGGCGACCAACTCGCCGGCGAAATCGGCCTCAAGCTTCCCTTCGTCAACAACCCCGATCCCACCATCGTCAACAAAACCTTTGTCCCGGACACCTGGAAAGCCGGCCTCGAACAGTTGCCCTATCCAAAAGAAGTCCGCGACAGCTTCAAGAAATTCCGCGACGACCTGATGAAAATCAAACTTTCCGAAAAAATGGCCGAGCTCGACGCCCAACCCTTCACCAACTTCACCGCCTCCTACGCTCCCGAAGTCGCCCAATGGTGGGACGGCTACGGCCCTTCCAATTGGGGCGCCACCACCGAAGACACCTCCGCCTTCGTCGCCATCTCCGCCATGCAGGATCTGGCAACCGGCGCCGACAGCAAGCGCGTCATCCTCCCCGGCGGACTCGGCTGCATCACCCACAAACTCGTCGAAGTCCTCCAACCGAAATACAAGGAGCGTATGCTGGACAACGCCGCCGTCGTCGCCGTCATTCAGGACAAGGACGGCGTCCGCGTCACCTATCTCCACGAAGGAAAGCTCACAACCGTCGCCGCCAAAATCGTCCTCCTGTGCACTCCCAAGCACATCACCTCACGCATCGTCCTCAATCTCCCCTACGAACAAAAAGCCGCCATGCGCCACTACCGCTACGCTCCCTATCCCGTCGTGAATGTCATCTTCGACAAGCCCGTCTACAATCGCGGCTACGACAATTGGTGCCCCGGCAACTCCTTCACCGATTTCATCGTTGCCGACTGGACCGTCCGCAACAATCCCGGCTACCAGCAGAAGCACAACATTCTTTCGTTCTACACGCCTCTCCGCGAAAGCCAGCGCTCCACCTTGCTTGCGGAAGACGACTGCAAAACGCTCGCCGCCTGCGTCCTCGCCGATTTTCAAAAGCTCATGCCCGAATTGAACGTCGATCCCATCGAAGTGCGCATCTACCGCCGCGGCCATCCCATGTTCATAGCCGCGCCCGGGCAATATACAAAGACCCGTCTCGCCGCATCCCATCCCATGGAACGCATCTTCTTTGGCAACGCCGATTCCGGCGGCCCCGAATCGCTCACCAGCGAAGCCGTGCGTTTGTCCAAAGTCGGCGTCGAGTGGGCGGACCTCGTCCTAGCCGGCAAGCCCGGCGCTAAAGAATTGACCGAAAAGGCGCTCGCCGCTACTTCCGATTAAGTCTGCCCGCCGCTCGAGCGGCATTGCTTACGATTTTGGTTCATAATGCTGGCGCCGTCGCTGTGCCCGACGGCCAATTCCCCCGGAGGATTCATGGCTGATCGTCTGGACGACTTTCAGAAATTTCGCACCGACCTGAACGAGGAAATCCTCGGCTGCGGCCATCTCGGCATCAAGCGTTTCTTCGCTCTCGACCACCAGGCCTACGAACCCGGCCCGCTCGGCACCAAAACCAAGGAATTGCTCGGCCTGGTCGCCTCCGCCGTGCTGCGTTGCGACGACTGCATCACCTATCACTTGGTTCGCTGCGGCGAAGAAGGCTGGAAGCGCGAGGAAGTCATCGACGCGCTAAATGTCGCGCTGATCGTCGGCGGCTCCATCACCATCCCACACGTGCGCCGCGCCTTCGCACGCATGCGCGAAATCAACGGCTTGCAGCCTTGAGCCTTCGATTCAACAGGGAGTAAACTCTCTGCAAGAAAGCAAAGATGACTACGGCCCCCAGCCCGGCAAATTCCGAATCGCAACGCAACGGCACGTCTCTTCGCGAAGTCTTCATCGGCGCTTTGTTCGCCGTGCTCTTGCTTGTCCCGAAACTTCTCGGTCTTCGCCGCAATGCGAAGTCATGGATGTTGTTCCGCATTTTTTTGGGACTTGTCGGAGCGTTCTTGGTCATCGTGCCGGTCGGCATGGGGAATAGCTTTTTTCTCTCGCTCCTTGGCCTCGCCATGTTTACCGGCGCCATCCTTCTGCCGCCCGCGAAGCCAAGTACCAACACGGACGACAAGGCCTGCGAACTCGGAGCACTGGTCGTCGTCAACGGCGGACGATTCAAGTTGGGACAAGCTCCGTCCTTCGCTGCGCAACTCTTTGTCGGTCCGGATCGCGTCTCGGTGCTCGATTCGGATTTTCGGTCCTATTTAGAAATCCCTGTCAGCGAAATTACCTCCGCGCGCGCCGAAGAATCCCACGGCCGTTGGTACTTGCGAATCGAGTGGGCAAATAAGACCGCCACCTTCCTCTATCGCGGTGTTTTCGCCGAACATCTCGCCCGCGTCGCCGAATCCACTCTTCACGGCATCATGCGCCCCGCACTTCCCGTCATCCCCCAGCGCCGCGCCGCCAGCGCGTAATCTCGCCCTGCAATTTGTTGCGCTTATTCCCGCACGATTCCCTCAAATTGTGTCAAACTTTAGCTATGGCCAGAGGTTGGGAAAGCAAGGACGTCGAGTCGCAGGTCGCAGCGACCGAAGCCCCGCAGCAAAAATCACCCCACGGGGCTAAAACTCCCGAACAGCTCAAGCGCGACCAGGACCGCAAGGACTTGGAGTTATCCCGCATCCGCATCGCCAACGACCTCGCCACCGCCACCCACCCCAACCACCGCAAATCCCTCGAAGCCGCCCTCGCCCACCTCGACAAAAAAATCGCCGACCTCGGCTAGTTCGACGTGCTTCATGAATAGGACGTTCGACACCTACTCCCTTGCAGGAGTTCAGCAGAATCGTCTTCGGCTCTCTTCGGTCCTAACCTCTGAAGTCGAATTCATCCAAACCGTGGCAAGCGCAAGTTTCGGATGTAGCGTATCAATCCCTCAGGGCCCGCGCTGGATCGGTGTGCGTAGCGCGCCAGGCTGGCAAAAGACACGCCGCCGCCGCGGTCACGATCATCACCACACATGCAGAGCCGAAGGCCGCCGTGTCGCGTGGGCTCACTTCGTACAGCAGGTTCCCCAGCAGTCTCGTCAAGGCGAGTGCCCCCGCGGCGCCAAGCACAACACCGCCGCCCGTTAGCCCCAAGCCGCGCGACATCACCAACCGCAACAGATTCGATGCGTTCGCGCCAAGAGCCATGCGCAGCCCCAGTTCGCGGGTGCCCTGCGACACTGCGTACGACATCACCCCGTAGAGCCCGATGGCGGAAAGCAGCAACGCCAATCCGCCCAATACACTCACCAAGGTTACGGCCACCAGTTGCGGCGATGTCGAGCGATCCAACTGTTCCTGTAGCGTGATCACCTCGAAGAGCGCCAGGTCCGGGTCCAGCGCATGCACCTCGCGTGACAGCGCGGTTGCTATCGTCTCCGGGCTCAGCGGCGTTCGAATATACAAGCCTGCCCCGCGTGAGAAATTCTGGCGCAGAGGCACGTAGAAAAAGGGTTTCGGCGCCTCCCGAACGCTCTGATACTTGGAATCTTTTGCCACACCGACCACCTGCATCCACCGTCCCTTGACCTGAACGCGCGCGCCAATCGGATTCCTGCCGCGCCAATACTCTGCGGCCATCGTTTCGTTTACCACCGCCGCCAGAGCAGCCTTTTCGTCGTCCGCGCGTGTGAATTCGCGTCCGGACACCAGTGGGATACCCATGGTCGCCAAATAATCCGGTCCCACTTCGTTGTACTCCACGGTGGACTGCTCCTCGGGCGGGGGTTGATAGCCATCGACAGCAATCAGCGTGGAAGAAAAACTTCCGTAGCCGAGCGGCGTCATTCGCCCGAACGCTGCAGACTCCACGCCGGGCAGCGCCTTCACGCGATCCAGTAACTCGTCCTGAAAACTCTGCGCGCGCTGCGCGTCATACCCCGCCGACACCAAATTGACGGCAGTATCGAGCACTTCGTGCGTTGAAAAACCCGGGCTGGTATTTCGAATTTTCTGCAGGCTCTCGAGCAGCAGCCCTGCTCCGACCAGCAAGATGAAACTCAGCGACACCTGCATCACCACCAGGCCCGAGCGAATCCATGCTCGTCCGCCACCGCCAACGACCGCCGCTGAATCGGATTTCAGCGCCCCGGCAAGATCGAGGTTGCGGGTCTGCAGCGCGGGAACCAGGCCAAGCAGCAGCGTCGCGACCAGGCAAACCCCGGCACTCAGCGCCAGCACGCGCCAATCGATTTCTCCCGGCAGATGCATGGCCACGCCTCCGCGTGCGGGGAAAAGCAGCACCAGCGCGTGACGGCACCAGTACGCGACGAGGAGTCCGCCGGCTGCGCCAAAGGCGGACAGGAGCAAGCCTTCCGTGAAGAGCTGCCTCAACAACCGGCCGCGAGCGGCGCCGATCGCCAGCCGCACCGTCATCTCATGCCGCCGCGCGAACGATCGGACCAGCAGCAGATTACCCACGTTGGCGCACGCGATGAGCAGAACAAATACAACCACGGCGAGCATGATTTCCAGCGTAGGAAGTAGCGTGCCGGCATTATTGAACGGCGTCTGCCATAAAGGCCACAGTTGGACGCCGCGGCCGCGGTTCGTATCCGGATAATCGGCTTCCAATCGTTTCGCCGCGGCGGAGATCTCCTGCTGTGCCTGCTCGCGGGTCACGCCGGGCTTCAGCCGCACGTAGGATTCAATCCAGCGCGCGCCGCGATCCTCAAGTTTGTAGGCGCCGCCTTCGAAGTTTTCCTCCATCGAGGCTGGCACCCAGAACTGCATGGCCCAGCCCACGAAGGTCCCGTAAAAGCCCTCAGGCGCGACCCCCACGATCGTGTGCAGCACGCCGTTGAGCCGTTGTGTTTTCCCGATGATTTGGGGGTCTCCCTTAAACCGTCCTTTCCAGAGCTGGTAGCTGATCACCGTCACCGCATGAGCGTTCCGCCCCACGTCTTCACCCGGCTCGAATCCGCGCCCGAGAATCGGATGGACTCCAATGGCATCAAAATAATTCGCGGATACGATACTTCCTGTAGTGACTTCGGCGCGGTCGCCGATGCTCAGCGTGGTCCCCATGATTTTGTTCACAATAAATGAATCGATCAGCGTACAACTCCTCTCAAAATCGAGGAGATCCGGCCAGGAAATCAGAGTCGGACCGTTCTCGCCGCGCGCCGTTCCAGTCACAGCGAGCAGTTGCTCCTGATGGGTCACCGCCGGGTACGGTCGGAATAAAATCCCCTCGACCCAGCTAAACACCGCAGCGTTGGCCCCGATGCCCAGAGTCAGGCAAAGGATCGCCAGAAGAGAAAAACCAGGACTTCGCCCGAGCATTCGGAGACCGAAGCGCAAATCCTGAAGCGTCGTTTCAATCATGGGGAGCCCCCTCTGGTCGCGATAGAGTTCCTTGGTTTGCTCGACGCCGCCGAAGCTCCTCAGTGCTTCACGGCGCGCCTCCTCCGCGCTCATGCCTCTGCCCAGGTTCAGCTCCACGGCCATTTCCAGGTGCGACCGCAGTTCCTCGGCCAGATCGTCTTCCAGACGGCGCCGCCGAAAAAGTGCCGCGAGCCGGTCGAGGAGGGTGCGGAAGAGTTCGCGCATGCGTTAGCTCGTCCTGAGCATGCGGTTGATCATGGCGGACATGCGGGCCCAATCCTCCGCCTCTTCTTCCAGCTGCTTGCGCCCGGAGCGAGTCAATGAGTAGAACTTCGCCTTGCGGTTGTTCTCGGAGACGCCCCACTTGGAGACCACCCAGCCGCGCTGCTCCAGCCGCAGCAGGGCGGGATAAAGCGTCCCTTGATTCAATTGCAGCAGGTCTTGGGAGAGCTGTTGGATTCGCATGGCGATCCCGAAACCGTGCATCGGCCCCATGGAATCCAGCGTTTTCAACACCAGCAAATCGAGTGTGCCCTGCAGTACGTCGGATTTGGAAGCGGCCATACGTTCCTGTAGACGGTCAACAGGTGAAAACGTGAGCGGGCCATGCTCCTGTTGGCCGTCAACGAGAGCGTTTCCGGCGTTCGCGCTGCCTGCTCAAACGGCGGGAAACGTTGTGGAAGCAATGGCTGGCCGGCCCCTCTTCGGCGGATAAAACCCCCGGCCAGCCGCCCCCCGTCGAACTCTCTTGCGGCGTCACCGCAATCCGCTATTTATGGCGACTTGGATCGTCGCTAGGATTGACATAGTTGAATTGCAGAGGGGCTATGCCGTGCACCTGCACTACAACGTCTCCGCTGGCCATCGCGTAATGATGCATGTCGGGATCGAGATAGGCGAAACTGCCCGCCGGGAAGGTTCCCATCTTGTTCTCGTCAAAGCGGTCTCCCATTCCGACCTTGAAGGTCCCGGAGATAACCGTGACGTTTTCCCTTTGCGGATGCCAGTGGGGCGCGAGGCGATATCCGTCTGGCATCCTTAAGCGCACCGTGTAATCTCCACTGGAGGCTCCCGGGTTGCCCTCGAGCACTGCCAACTGCGCGCCGGAAGGCACGAACGCCGGTGCCGGACCGTACGGTATGTCATCGGCCAGGAAAGTATGTTTTTCAGAAGAACTGGTCCGAGCGCCAATGGTGAACAGAAGACCCGCCACGCTCAGTAGTCCAGCCATTGTGAGCCTTAGATAAGCGATTCGTTTCATAGTCTTGCCTCCGTCATACGATTTCCATCCGCACGGATCGTCCTCCAGCCAGAGGGTTGCTTCAATTGAGGCCACCTAGCCTTTTCATATCTTTCCTATATCGTCGCAAATTGCTCAATCTAAGAGGATAATGCCTTCAAAAGGGCCCCATGCGTAGTGCGAACCGACCAATTGGCGAAATCGAGCTGGACCTTGGGCGCTACGAACTCCGCCGTCGCGGACGGCGGGTGAAGCTTGAAAAGAAGCCCATGGAACTGCTGATACTTCTGCTGGCCCGCCGCGAACAATTGGTTTCGCGCCAGGACATTGTCACAAAACTCTGGCGTTCGGATCTCTTCATCGATACCGCGCCGAACATCAATAACATCATTCGAAAAATTCGCACAGCCTTGGGCGACAACGCTGCCAAACCGCGTTTCCTCGAGACCGTGGTGGGGAAGGGGTACCGGTTTATCGGCCCAGTGCGCGTGATTGATGCCCGTTTCGAGCAGTCCAATTTCGGGCAAAGTCCGCCGGGCGAGCTCGCCCCGGAGCGTGCTTCGACCTGGAGCGAGCGCACATCCCTCGCTATCCTGCCGCTGCTTCTTCTTGGGAAGATATCAGACGACCAGGGCGTGAGCCTGGGTTTTGCTGACGCGCTGGTATCGCGACTCGGAAATCTTCAGGGCGTGGACGTTTTACCGATGTCGGCGGTATTACCGGTCCCGGCAGAGGCGCCGACTTCGGAGATTGCCTCGCACCTGGGTGTCCGCTTTGTGGTCCGCGGCGCCATTCAAGAATCCAAAGGGCAGCGGCGTCTATCGCTCGAAGTGCTTGACACTCGTCTACAGCGCACTTGCTTTGCGCGCAAGTGCGATTTTGACGTGAACCGTCTGTTCGATCTCGAGGACGAGACCGCCAGGCAAATCGCGGGCGCATTGAACAGAACGCTCCTTCCGCCCGCGGTCAAACCTCGCCCCCGCCATAGCAAGGATCCGCTAGCCTACTCGGAATTCATGCGCGGCTACCGGCTTAGCTCCTCCGGCGATTCCGCCCTGCTGGAGGAAGCCGCCCAGCGCCTCAGCACTGCCGTCACGCGAGATCCAGGGTTCTCCCTTGCCCATGCGACCCTTTCCTTTGTGTGCGCAACACGTCATTTTGAGTTCGATCCTGCGAGCATGTGGCTGGAGAAGGCGGAGTTTCACTGCCACCGCGCCCTTGAACTGGATCCGGATTTGCCTGAAGGCCATGTGGCCAAAGCGTTCTTGCTGTGGGGACCGTCGAAAAACTTTCAGCATCTCGAAGCCATCACGGAACTGCGGCGCGCGCTCACCCTGCAGAGTAATCTGCCTCACGCGTACAACCGTCTGGGCACCATTTTGGCGCACGTCGGCCTACTCGATCATGCCCGCGAAATGTACGAGCGTGGACGGGCCTTCCATCCGAAAAAGGCGGTCAGTCACAGCATCGTCCAGGTTTATATCTGGAGTCGAGAATTTGACCTGGCGCGGGAAGAGATCCGGGCGTGGCGGGCCGAGAGCCCCGGCAACAAATATCCCGTCTATTTTGGCCCGCAGTTGGCAATCATGAAGGGTGAGTGGAAGGAAGCGAAGGATCTACTCGACGAAGCGGTTGAGCTTTTGCCCGGAGAACCGCTGACCATTAGTCTGCTGGGCGTCTATTATGCCTTGACGGGGAAGGCACGACCGGCGCTTGGGTGCATGAATCGGGCTTGCGCCAGTCCAAAATCGTTTGGCCACGCCCACCATACTTACTATCAGGTCGCCTGTATTCTTGCCATTTTGGGCCGGCCGGCCGAGGCCTTTGAATGGCTTGAGCGCAGCGTCAGCACGGGCTTCGCCTGCTGGCCGTTTTTTACGAATGACCCCTGTCTAGAGAATCTGCGCAGTCTTTCCGAATTCGAAGTCTTGGTGAGCTCTTTGCAGGCCAAGTATCCTGACCACCTGGGATTGCTTTAGGTTGGATCTTCACCGCTCTTTGCATTCCCGGCCGCCCTCGCCCGCGTCGACAAAAAAAACCGCCGATGGGAGGTAGCCTCCCGGAACGTGCCGCCGATCTTCCCTCCGCCAATCGCCCATACCCGCAGCGATTCACCAGGTCTGAGCATCGAGCTGCAGAACCGCTCGCAGCAGGACATTCACCCCATTGACCACATCCTGCGGGCGCGAGAACTCTTCCGGGGCATGACTGATGCCCCCAATGCTGGGGATAAAGATCATCCCGCTGGGAGCCAGGCGGGCCATGCTTTGAGCGTCCTGTGTGGCGCCACTGGGAAGGAGTTTTGTCGTCAGATTCAATTGCTTCGCGGATTCCGTGACGATCTGGCGCAAACGCGGGTCGCAGAGCGCGGGCCGATCGAGGACGACTTGCTGATAGCTGAAACTTGTTCCGCTGGCCTGGCCGATCTGTTGCGCCTCATCGCGGATCTTGCTAAACACCACGTCCATGCGCGCTTCTTCCAAGTCGCGGATATCCAGGCCGAGGATCACCTTCCCCGGCACGATGTTGTAAGCGCCGGGTATCACTTGAATCCTGCCGACCGTGCCCACCTGGCGGCCCGGCATGCCGGTTACGACGCGGTTCACGGCCTCGATAAATTTCGCACCCGCGAGCAGCGCGTCGTGCCGCTGATTCATGGGCGTGGTGCCCGCGTGATTCGCGACGCCTTCAATCGTTACATCCCAGCGGCGATTTCCGACGATTCCTTCCACAACGCCGATGTCTAGCTTCTCTGTGGCCAGGCTGCCGCCCTGCTCGATGTGCAACTCCAGGTAGGCGAAGACGTCGCCGGGCTTGCGCCGCGCCGCCTCCAAATGATCGGGATCACCGCCGATGAACGCAATCCCTTCACGAAGGGTCTTGCCGCTACGGGTGGCCTGCTTCAAATCCTCTTCCCGTAATTCGCCCGAAATCGCACGGCTCCCCTGCAACCCGCCTTCCTCGTTCTGGAAAATGAGCACTTCCAGAGGGTGGCGTAGTGCAACGTGCCCCTCCGCCAAAGTCTGTGCGACTTCGATCGCGCCCAGCGAACCAACGACTCCGTCGTAATTGCCGCCTTGTGGGACCGAGTCAATGTGCGAGCCGATGACCAGCACCGGCAACCCGGGCTCACGGCCTGCACGCCGGCCGGAGATGTTGCCGGCAGCGTCGATACTCACGGCAAGCCCGGCCGCCCGCAGTAAACCCATCACATACTCTCTGCCTTGGCGATCGGCTTCTGTGTAGGCAACACGCCCGTAGCCCCCGCCAGGATCCTTCCCGATGGCGGCCATGGCGTTCAAGTGCTCCAGCATGCGATCGCCGTTGGCGCGACCCGGAGACTGCGCACGCAGTTCTGGCGACGCAAAGATCAGTGCTGCCAGCAAAAGGATTCTTTTAAAACGCACGCTTTCGTAGCGCATGGGCAGGAAGTCTCTCATTTTGCGTGGAGTCTGCAAAGTGTCCGGTCGAGCGTCGCCAAGCGTGTTTTTCAACAGGCCCAGCTGTAACGTATGTCCTCGGGACACTCCACCTGTTCCCTATCGAATGAAGTCTCCCGCCAGCCCCCAAAAATCGTTCACGTAATAATGCGACAGCACATTTCCGAAGAGGTAGCAGACGCCCTGGCAAGGAGGAATGTCGCCATAGATCTTCTTTCCGCGTCCAAATATCTTTTGCAAAGAGCCGTCCCGCAGCAAATTCCCCGCCACTTTGTGCAGCGGCTCGCACGGATAAAAAACGTCCCCATTCGGATACACCCGCGGAAACATCGTCGGATAGCATTCGAAATTGCCGAAGCGCAGCAGCGTCTCAATCGTCCGCGGCGTGCCGTTGATCGGCTGCATGCCGCTGCGCCGCCGTTCGATGATCTTGTCCACCAGCGCGTGGTACCGCGGGTTCTTCAGCAGCGCCAGATTCGGCATTTTCTCCCTCTGCGCCGATTGCGCCGCAAAGACAAACCCCTGCTCCCCGCACCAATCCAGCAGCCGCTCCACTTCGCTGATATTCCATTCCTCGATCACCGTGCTGATCGTGATCCGCCGCGGGCTGCCCAGCACTTCCTTCGCGAACTCAAGATTCTCGAGCACCTTCGGCAGCGCCGCCGGTTTCGAAAGCGGATTCGTCGGATCCGCCGCCAGCGCGTCCAGGCTCACCACCAGCCCCGTCACCGCCCGCAGAATCCGCGGCTTGCGGTCCAGCAACGTCCCGTTGGTAATCAGCAACAACGATCGAAACGTGCATTCGAACCGCGCCGCCTCCACCAGTTCCTCAATGTCTGCACGCAGCGTCGGCTCCCCGCCGGTAATCACAATCGAGTCCGTCTCTTTCCGAATGCGCCGCAACAGCCCAACCGTCGAAGCCGTCGGCAACTCCTCGCTAAAAACATCCGGCTCTTTCTGCGTGCAGTAGCTGCAAGCCAGGTTGCACTTGTGCGTCACGTAAAATGTCACCGCGTACGGCGCCACCACCTTCGTCCGCAAAACGCGCCGCCGCCAAACATTCTTGGTATACAACCGAAAATTCTTCGCCACAAACGGCGCCTGCCGCACCAGCCCGCGCAACACCTCGCGCTTCGTCGGCACGCGCTTGTCCAGCGAACTCACCGGTACAAAATTCCCTGGTCTGCCAGCTTCTGAGGTCATGGGCAACCATTATCCCTGAAATGCGCCGATTCCCCGGAGACTTCACGCATTTTTTCGGAATTGCACGGGAATGAACTTTTTTGGCAAGCCCTGTTGAGGAAGAACTATTTTCAGTCCGTAAAAACCACGCCCACCGCGATTCGGCCTTTTTCCGCCCCCGAATCAATCCGCACCACATACCCGCGCAGTTTCATGGACTGCACGCCATCGGCACCCGGCGCCTCCATGGTGACTTGCAGCTCGGACTGCAGCCGGGGCAGGTGCTTCAGCGAAATCAGCGCGCCCTGCAGCGACAAATCGCGCACCACCGTCTCTTCCTCGAAATCTTTGCCGCCTTCCGTCACGCCGCACACTTTTGCGTTGAACTGCGCTTCGCGCCGCAGCGCCGTGCGCGTTCCCGGCATGTGCGCTTGCACGCGGTCGCCCGGCGCGCCCAGCGTTATCACCATGCCTTCGCTTGCCGCGAAAACCGAATCAAATTCCTCCCGCGCCTGCCGCAGGATCGAATCCACCATGCGGTCGGTGGAGTCCGGGTCGTGATGGAAAAGCACTAGCGTCTTTGCACCCGTGTGCCGCGCCACTTTCACGCCCTCCAGCCACGACGAATGTCCCCATCCTTTGCGCGTCGTCTCCAGTTGCTCCGGCGTGAATTGCGCATCATTAATAAAAATGTCCGCGCCCGCGGCCAGCTCCCGCAAGCTTTCATCCAGTTTCGCATCCCCCGGCTCATTGTCCGTGGCGTACGCCACCGTTCCCGCAGGCGTTTCGATTCGAAAGCCCAGGCATCCTTGAGGATGATTCAGCCACCGCGCCGTGATTTTATTTTCGCCGATCTGGAACGAATCGCCGCCTTCCACTTCCTTGAACTTCCGCTTCGCGCTCATCGCGGACATGTCCACGGGAAAATACGGCAGCGCCATCTGCGCCTCGAAAACCTGCTTCAAGCTGTCGCGCCCCAAATATTTCGAACGAAAGCTGTAAAAGTGAAATTCGTTGTTCTCCACGTACAGCGGCGCGAAAAACGGGATTCCCTGAATGTGATCCCAGTGATAGTGCGTCACAAAAATGTGCGTCTCCGGCGTTTTCCCGCCGTTCGGCGCCGCCCACCGGCTCCCCAGCATGCGCAGCCCCGTCCCGCAATCCAAAATGAATTGCGTCCCGTCCGGCGCGATCAGTTCCAGGCAAGGCGTGTTCCCGCCGTAACGCCACGTCGCCGGATCCACCGTCGGCGTGGATCCACGCACACCCCAAAAACTCAATTTAGCGATGGGAGCCGTCATGTCCTTCCGTGCAAATCCCCTGCGCGAAGCCTGGTTCCACGCCAACATTCGCGGAACCGGAAGCTCGTTTCATACTCGCAGCCGCCGCGAGGACCGTCAATCCATTCCCCGCACGCCCGTGTCAAACTTCCCACTAAGCTCGATTCGGCGCTGCCAACCACCACCCGAGCGGGTAGAATGGGTTCGATGGGCGACCATTCGCACGACCCTAGCCATGACCACCACCGCGAACACGCTCATGCGGGCCATTCTCACTCGCACGACCACGGTCATGCCGGCCACGTGCATCCCGCGCTGCGCCCTTCCGTGCTCGGATGGGCCATGGCCGCGACGCTCGCCTTAGTCGTCGCCGAAGTTTTCGGCGGCATCCTCGGCCGCAGCGTCGCCCTCTTGAACGACGCCGTTCACAATCTTTCCGACGTCCCCGCTCTCGGCATCTCGTATCTGGCCATGCGCTGGGCCGAACGTCCCGCCGACAGCGAAAAAACGTACGGCTATCATCGCGCCGGCACCCTGGCCGCCTTCACCAACGCTTTTGTTCTCGTTCTGCTTTCGCTCTGGCTCGGCTACCAAGCCATCGAGCGCTTCCGCTCCCCCGTCGTCGTCGTCGAGAGCTGGATGATCTGGACCTCCCTCGCCGCTCTCGCCGTCAACGGCGGCATCACGCTGGCCCTGGTTCGCGGCCGCGGCGATCTCAACCTGCGCAGCATCCTGGTCCACAATTTCGGCGATGCCCTTTCGAACATCGCCATCATCGCCGGCGCCTTCCTCATCCGCGCCACCGGCGCGCTCTGGATCGACCCGCTCCTCGGCCTGGCCATCGGTCTGCTCGTACTGTGGTCGAGCATCAGCATCCTGCGCGAATCCTCGCACATCCTTCTCGAAGGCCGGCCGCGCGATCTCAGTATTGAAGTAGTCGCTCGCGCCATCCTCTCCATCGAAGGGATCCAGGAAGTTCACGACGTTCATCTGTGGTGTTTGGGAGGAAACCACAACGCGCTCAGCCTGCACGCGCGCGTGCCGGACATGCACCTCGACGAATGCGAGCGCCTGCTCGCCTCCATTAAGGAAGTAGCTTCCCGGGAATTTGGAATTGAACACACCACCGTGCAGTTGGAGCGGGCGGGGTTGCCGGCAAAGTCAGGTTATGTCATGCCGGAAGCGGCAAAAAAATAGCGGTCAGGCCGGCGAGCGAAAACTCAATCCGCGCTGTTCGTTGAATTGCTGCGTGGCGTTCAGGTCCAGCGCCTCGCGCGCAACGCTGCGGCGCATTCCTTCGCTGGTGACGTAGCGCAATGTTTCCTTTTCCCACGTGTATGCGACCGCAAAAAACACTGTGCCGTCCCGGCGTACAAAAACATACCCCTCGTTTTCGCTCGGCGTAGCGTTCGCATCTCCCGCCGCCGGTTCCGGCGCTTGCCGAGTTCTTACCCGCCGACTTCTTTCCGGAACGTCGGCGCTCGCGTCTTGATAGGTCGGATCATACGACTGGTCTTCGGCAGTGGCCGTGTCGTCCGCTGCGGAAGTGTCTGGCAGGAAAAATCCACCATCAAAAAAGGGAAAGAAGAAGGGGGTCTGATTTCTAAAGCCGCGGCCGCCAAACCCACCCGGACCGCACACCGCCGCCAGGTGCACCTCATCAAATCCTAGTCCTGGCACACCGCCGTTGCAGCGCGACCGCAGTCCCCTGTTATCGAAGCGCCGTTCGCCGTTGGTCCGCGCGATCCGCGTACCGGGAATCGACGTCCGCGGACGCATCGGGCCATTTCTCATCGGGCCCCGCGGCGCCGGCCGAACCGCTCCGCCGCCCGGCTGCGACACGTGGGCCATCGCTCTTGGCGCGGCACTCATCGCGTGCCCGCCAGCCGAAGCCATTCCGCGCCCTTGCGCTTCGACTAGTGCGGGAAGAATCGCTACAAAACCTGCCAATAGGATGGGGCGGACCATGGGAATCACCTGAAGACCCTTGCCTGCCGGGCCTTTCACGAACGACTACACATAGAAAGATGCGCTCCGACGCTCATTGGTTTCAAGGACCGCGGTTCTAAACATCGCCAGGCGCGCCTGGTTGCCGGACTCCGCCCAATTCCGTTGCGCCATCCTTCTCCTCCGCTTTCCCCGATGGCGACGCTTTTCCCCTGCCGGGGGATGTGCTATAACCGTCGAGCCGTGGAACGCGCCCCGAAGCAGGCTCAAGCTCAGGTCCTCGGTGAGAAAGCTCAGGCCGCAGTGCAACCCGCTGCGCCTTCGCAGAGTACCCGGAGTTCCTCCGCTGGGACTGAAGATGCTTCGCGGTATTGCCCCGTCTGCTCGCAACGGCTGGAGCCCCGGCGGTGTAAATTGATCTGTTCGGTCTGCGGTTATTACATGTCCTGTGCGGACTATTATTGATATCCTTGACGGCTCCGGCGCTGGTTGCCGCCGGAACCCCTTTCCGATGAGGAGGAAACTAACGTGGCTTTGAAGATGACGAATCGCGAAGTGGATGGCGTCTCCGTGGTGGCGCTGGACGGCCGCATCGTGCTCGGCGAAGAAAGCAACGCGCTGCGCGAAAAAGTGAAGAGCCTGATTGCCGAAGGAAAAAAGAAAATCGTCCTGAACATGGACAACGTCACCTTTATTGACAGCGCCGGCCTCGGCACGCTGGTCGCTGCGCATCACAGCGTGAAGTCGCAGGGCGCCTCGCTCCGCCTGTGCCACCTTGGCAGCAAGTTCCAGGAAGTTCTGCAGATCACCAAGTTGCTGACCGTCTTCGACGTTTACAACACCGAAGCCGAAGCCGTCGCCAGCTTCTCCAAAAGCGCCGGAGCCTAATCGCCCGAGCCGGGTTTGTCGTGCCGCGGACACTCTTTTTGTGCGCGCTGTTTGCGTTCGTCTACCTGGAATCTTCGATCCCCTTTGGATTATGGATTGAGAGCGTCAGCTGTTGTTCGACGATAAGCCGCGCGATTCTTCTAGCATCGAAAGGATCAGCACCGGAAAGAAGCCAGCCACGTCTAACGGCTCGGAGGAATCCTCAAATGCTCAGGCGAATGCCGTTTTTTCTGCTGTTGCTTCTGGCCGCTCCCGTTCTTGCGCCCCTTCAAGCGCAAGACAAGAAACCCGCCACTCTGCGAGAAGTCCTACTGGCCGAACTGCGCTCCACCCACACCAACGCCGAATGGTTCGTGCCCGCCAGCACCGCCGTGAAAGGCTTGACGGCCGAGCAAGCCAATTGGACCGACGGCAAAGGAAATCACTCCGTCGGCCAGCTCGCCTACCATTTGGTGTTCTGGAATCGCCGGAATCTCGCGAGACTCAAAGGAGAAAATCTCGATAAATTCAGCGGCAACAATGACGAGACCTTCGACAAATTTGACAGCAAGACCTGGAATGAAACCGTAAAACAGCTGGACGAAGTCATGAGCGAACTCGAAACATGGGTGGAAACTGCCGACGAAGCCAAGTTGAAAGAGTCCGCCCAGGTCTTCACCCACATCAGCACCCACAACGCCTACCACATCGGCCAGATGATCTACGTCCGCAAAGAGCAAGGCTCCTGGGACCCCAAAAACGGCGTGAACTAGACCTTCGGCGGGTAGCCGCAGGATCGCCCGTGCCGGACGTTTGCGGGCCTCATCTTTCGCGCTTCAGGCGTCTTTATCGGCTTTTTCAGCTTTCCACTCGATACATGGTGATGCCGCTCAGCAGCTTGGGATAAAAGTCGGTGGACTTCTGCGGCATGACCTCACCGGCAGTGGCGATCTTCATGACTTGCTCGACGTCGCACGGATTCAGCAGGAACGAGATTTGCGCTCGGCCGCTGTCCACGGCGGCGATGGCGGCGCTCGCCTCGCGCTCGTAGGTCAGGTTCGCTTCCGCCGCGACCGCTTGCGGGGTGATGCCCAGCGCGGGCTCCAGGATTCCCTCCTGGAGCAGCACGACGTCCAATTCGCGCTGCAGGGGTGAAACGTTGGGGAGCAACTGCGCTAGGCTGACGCCTTCGCGCACCGTCAGAACATAGAACGCTTTCTTCTGTCCTTCCGAAGCGGGGTATGCGCCGATGGCCCGCTTGGCGCGCGCGCCGGCGAGTCGCGCCAGAAACGAATCGCGGGCTGCCGGCTTTTTCGCTTCGTCGGAAAACGGAAAGGCCTCCGCTGCGAACCACGGTTCGAGGTAACGCCGCACGCCGCCCCAGGAAAAATCGTGCACGCGCGCCACCACGCGGTGCCCCGGGAGGATGGTAAGCCCTTCGCTGCGCGTATTGATGAAGGTCATCATGGCGCGCTCAAACGGCGCATGGGGATCCATCTTTCCGGCGTGCGTGGGCTGCTCCCGGCGGTAGGTCAGCGACGTCTCGTAGCGGTGATGCCCGTCGGCAATCACCAGTTTCTGGTCCGCCATGGCGTGTTGGATCGCGGCGATGCGCTGAGGCTCGGCGATCGGCCACAGACGGTGCACGACGCCGTATTCATCCCGCAACTCCGTGGCGGGCACGGCGGCCGCTTCCGTTTCGAAGAGAATCGCGTCAATGCGCCGCCGCGGATCGGAATACAACATGAAAAGCTGGCCGGTGAGCATCCTGGTGTGGCGCAGAAGTTCCAGACGGTCGGCCTTCGGGCCGGAAAGCGTGTGCTCGTGCCGGAAGACGACGCCCGCGGAATATTCCTCGAGCTGTCCCGCGCCGATGAAACCGCGGCGCGTGCGGCGTTCGTCTGTTCCGGGCACGGCATATTCCTGGGTGTAGGCGTAGAACGCCGGCGCCGCGTCCTGCACGACGATATGCTCGCGAATCCAATCTTCGAGCGCGGCCGCCGCGCGCGTGTACACATTGTTCTGCGGCGTGTCGCCCGGATAGGTCCGGCCCTTTTCCACGGCGATCAAGTTGTGCGGGTCGGCGGCGTAATATTTTTCCTGCATGTCCGGGGAAATCTTGTCGTAAGGCTGCGTCAGGACGCGGTCGAAGGGCGCGCGCTGCGGGTTGTAGCGAAACGCGCGAAAGGGGTAAACCTGGGCCATGAATTCTCCGGACTCGTGTTGTGATGCGAGTTGAATCCGCCATTTTACGCGAACCAGGGGGAATTCTGAAAAAAGACAAACATTAATTCTCGGTGGAGATTGGAAGAAAGTTGGATGAATGGTGGAAAAGCGCGGCCATATTACAATGGGTGGTCATGGCAGCCTCTCCTTTCTCCGCTGTCCGCGCGCTGATCTTCGATCTGGACGGCACGCTGATCGATTCCCAGTACGACTTGATTCGCTCCGTCAACGCCATGCTGGCGGAAATGGGCCGCGAAGAATTGCACGAGGACACGATTTCCGGATACATCGGACACGGCGCGCCGCAGCTCGTGGGCCGCGCTCTGGGAGAGGGTGCAGACGAAGGGGAACGCGAGCGCGCGCTGAACTTTTTCCTCGCGTATTACGAAGACCACAAAATGGATTCGACCTGCGCCTATCCCGGAGTTCCCGAAGCACTCGCACAACTCGCCGCGTTCCCGATGGCCATCTTGACGAACAAGCCGGTGCGCATCAGCAAGCGCATCCTCGAAGAGCTCGGCCTGGGGAAATATTTTCGCGCCGTATACGGTGGCAACAGTTTTCAAACAAAGAAGCCGGATCCCCTGGGCGCGAACACCATCCTGCGCGAATTCGGCGCGGCCCCAGGTGAGGCCCTGCTCATTGGCGATTCGGATGTGGACGTGCAAACCGCGCGCAACGCCGGAACATTTGCTGCCGCCGTCAACTATGGCTTCGGCACGCATGACCGCGCCGCGTGTTCCGCGGACATTTATCTCGACCGGCTAACCGACCTCGTTCCCTTGCTCCGCGAGCGTGCGCATTGAAGCGTCATTCCTTTTTTTCGCCGGTTGCTTGCGGAGTGTCGCCGTGGCTCTCTCGCACACTGTTCATGTCCAGGACCAGCGCGATTTGGTGTTCCGTCAGAACGAGGAGGCGCTTTCCATCTCCGGAGAAATGCGCGTAGGCGATTTCGTCCGGAAGTATTTGTTCATCGAGCTTGGTTCCGCTGTTCAAATCGAAAATCCCCAGCCGGCCGCCGCCTTGATCGAGCGCCAGCAAATTGCCTGGCGCGCTCGCACTCGGCCTCGCGCCGACCATGCGCGCTTTCAGCTGCCCGTCGCGCAAGGAATATACGGAAACACGCACGCCATCCTTTACAAGAATCAGCGCATCGCCCGCCGAGAATGCGGAATCGAATGACGTGGGACCGTTTCCCACCAGCACCAGAACGCCGCCGAGGGGTTTCCCGGTTCGCGCATCCAGCGCCTCGAAGAAGGAATCGCGATCCGTAAGTTTTGCGCTTTTGTAGGAAGCGCGCGCTACAGGGTCGCGCGAAGCCGCTTCTTTTGCTCCGTAGGTCTTCGCTCTCCAGCCGAAGACGAAGCGTTCCCCTTGCGGATCGGCGAAAGGGGTGGGAGGGTCACTTTCGAATTCGCGCTTCCAAAGTTCTTTTCCGGTCGCTGGATCGACGCCGCGAAGACGAAATGGAATTTGCATTTCCGGCAGGGGAAAACTCAACAGATTTTGCATTGGTGCTCTCCACACCGAGTGGTCCAGCAAGACCGTCCCGCCCGGGCGGAGCTGGTGGTCTTTCTCAACGGTCCAAGCCGTCGGGGACGCGCCCGTGGACGATTCGAATCGCACCACATGCGCCGGGTCGTGATGGAGCGCTCGCACGAAAAGAAGCGCCGTCTTCGGATCCAGGAGATTGGCCGCAGAGAACTCCGCCAGACTCGCGGCGCGCCGTCCGCTCGAAACCTCAAAGATGGCGCCGGCGCCATCGATGGAAAGCGCGAGCCTATCCAGATCGGGAGTGACGGAAGCAGCGTGCAATTCCGAAAGCCGGGCAAGAGGCAAACGCAAATCGGCGAGCAAGCGATGTTCCCCGAGCCGATAGAGAGCGACGGCGCCGCTTATGTTGTAGACGGCCATGTCTTCGCCGTGAATGTCCATGCTGGCGCATGGCGGAGTCTCCACGGCACGAATCTGGTCGAGATCGAAAGCCCCCGCATTTCTGCCATCGGCATCCGCGTTTTGCAGAATGACGTAACGAGGATTGCTGGCGATGCGGATACTGTCGGCCGTGAAACCGGGATGGCTGAGCACTTTTCCGTCTTTCAAGGCGAGAACCGCGGATTTGTTTTTGGATTGCTTGTCAACGGCGACAGCGCGTTCGCCGGACTGCAGATCGATGGTTTCGTTCGGGGCATTTTGCAAGGCCTCGGGCAAATCAAATTTTTTTCTGGAATTTACATCCAGGCCGAGAGAGCCGTGGGGCGACTTTGCCACCAGAACCTTCCCATCGGGAGAGAAATGAATTGCGGAATGAGCGAGGGAGTGACTGGGACTGGGCATCGGAGAACTGGTGCGAAGCAGGCCGAAAGGCCTGGGAAACGCGGATTCGAAATCCAGCCAAAGATAGTTTATGAAAAACTTTGGTCTGGGTTCGCCGGCGTGCCCTGCGGCAGTGGACAGGAAGCCAGCGATGGAATTCTCGAGAATGATTTTCTGAGTCGAGAGCTGATAAAGCGCAAGCATGAAATCAGAGCGGTTGCAGGCAAAGATTTCGCCGTCCGGAGAAAGCTGCGCGTCGAGGCAATCACGCTCGATTGGCAGACTGCCCTGCGCGGTTTTCTGTGCGCCGGGCAATTGCCATTTTCCGAAATTCAGCGCGCGCGAGATGATCGTGACGGAGCGGGAATCCAGGGAGAATTGCGCGGGATACAGATCTTCGGCAGAAATGCGCAGGACGATGCTGAGAGGATTCTTGGACATGACAATAATGCCGGAGGGATCCTGAAACAGGAGATAGGAGCCATCGGGACTAAATCGCAGGGAGGTGTCCAGGCTGCGGAGAGCGGGGTTGAGGGGATTTTGGGAAAGAATCGAATGGACATCCTGACGGGGCCGATCGGATTGCGGCGAAGCTTTCAGGAGCAGCTCGATACGGAAAAGAGTGAGCAGAGTGGCCAGGGAAAGGATTGAAACCGCGCAGGCGGGCGAAGGAGAGATTGGCAAACGCCACATGAACAATTCCTAGTGAATGGAGGTGACGAGTCTAGCATCAAGAAGCGCGGAGGCAAAACGAACGCGGAGATCGGCGGCCGGTCCATTCGAACCGAGACGCCTATGCGCGCCCTTCTTAACGAGGTAACGCGTTTGCCGGGTGGCGGACCGGGATTGTGGTCGCACGGAGCGCGCGGCAGTAGACGAAGCGGTTAGAGCTCTACTCTTCGCGGAGCGCCCGGAGCGGATCAATGCTAGCCGCTCTACGTGCCGGCAGATAACAGGCAAGCATGGCCACGGCTGCAAGCAGCAAGGGTGCGCCGGCGAGCAAGCGCGGATCGTCGGTCCCGATCCGGAGTGCGTCGACAAACATATTCGCCAGGGTCGAAAGAATCTTTGCCATAGCGATCGCGCCCAAGAACCCCAGAACCGTGCCGGTGGTGACCAGGGCCGCGCCCTCACGCAGCACCAGCCGCAGCACTTGCCCCCTGCTAGCGCCCAGTGCCGTTCGAATGGCGATCTCTTTGCGCCTTTGTGCGACGGCGTAGGCGGTGATCCCGGCGAGTCCGATGGCGGCCAACAGCAAGCCGAACACTCCGATGCCGCCGTAGGTTTGGACGGCGAAGCGCGTGGCGGAGCGGCTGCGATCCAGGTACTCGTTGAGCGTTTGAACATGGAAGAGAGTAAGAGCGGGGTCGCTGAGAGCAATTTCGTTGCGAATACCGCTCAGAGAATCGGCTCCCGAATTCGACCGTACCATAATGGTGATGCCGTCGGCTGGGGTGCGCACAAAATCGCGCGGCGTCAAGGGCAGATAGAGGATGGATGGACTCATGCGGATCCCCGTTTTCAAGTCCCCGACTACGCCGATCACCTCATAAGACCGGCTGTCGTCCCTCACGCGCTTGCCGAGAGCAGGCTCATTTCCGAAGAGTTTGTGTTCCGCCGTTTCATTCAGCACCACGGGCAAGAACGTGGTATTTGATCCGGCTACCGAATTCCGTTGATCGCGGTCCGCGAACTCCCTGCCCGCCAGCATCGGCTCGCTGAGCGCTGCAAAATAGCCCGGGCCCACGGTTTGTTCGATGACGGGTTGCTGCACCTGTGAGGAGTTTCCTTCGCTCTCCGTTCTCAATGGCTTCGCATCATCCGCATCTTGGATCGAAAAGGGCGCTTGCGCCGCCAGTGCGATGCTGCGCGCCGTGCCGGCGGCTTTGAGCCGTTCGGGAAGGTTCTCGAACAGCGTTTGCGCTTTGTCCGGCGCGCGGCCATCTCGCACTGGATCAATGGAGAAGAGATACATGGTGTTCGCATCGAATTTAGTTTGAACGCTATTTTCCTTGCTAATTCCGAGGACCAGGAACCCCGTGAGGAGCAACAGCATGAGCGAACCCGCGACTTGGGCGACCATCAGCAAATTGCGCAGGCCAAAACGCCGGTAACCTGGCAAGCGCAGCACGGAACCCCCTTTGAGTGCGGGGGTCAGATCGGATTTCGTCGCTTGCAGGGCTGGCGCCAGGCTGAATCCAACGCCGCACACGAGGGCGAGTCCGAACGCGAAAACGGCCGCGCGCCAATCCAGGCTGAAATTGGTTTCCACCGGCACCCCCATGGGCGGACTGAATCGGGAGTTCAACACTAGGAGACCAAAGGCAATTGCGATTCCTGCGATCCCACCGAGCAGCGAGAGCGAAATGCCTTCGGCCATCATCTGGCGGATCAGCCGAAAACGGCCGGCTCCGACCGCCAGGCGAATTGCCAATTCCTTTCGGCGATTGGCGCCGCGCGCGATCAGCATGTTTGCCAGGTTGGTGCACGCTAGCGTCAGGACCAGGCCGGTAAGCAGCAGAAAGAAACCAAGCACCACCGGCCGCAATTCCCGGGGAAGCGGAACTCGGGTGCCCGCCGGAAGCAACGTGACGCGTCTGCCCTTGTCCGCGCGTATCGGCGACGAAGAATTCTGCTCGTCGAGACGGCGTGTGATGGCGTCGAGAGCAACTTCCGCGGAGTCCATGGTGACGTCTGGCGCGAGGCACATCATTGCCAGGAACTCCTTGGCGTTAGGTTGATGCAGGACGTCGTTGGCGAGCTCTGGAGCGAGCGCGGCCGGCGCCGTGGTCGAAACGAAAAGCTCGGCTGGATTTATGGAGAAGGCGCCATTGAAATTTTTCGGTGTGATCCCCACGATCGTCGCGATTTGCCCATTCAAGCGAAGAATTTGCCCCACGGCGTCGGGAGAAGAGTTGAGGCGATTGCTCCAGAAACGATCGCTAATCACCACGCCGGGCGCGTCGCCGGGCTTGTCGAGTGCGGCGCTGAGCAGCCTTCCACGCTGGGGTTGCACGCCGAGCACGGAGAAATAATCGGGCGAGACGAGTTGACCGAAGACGCGGTCTGGCTTTGCGTTTTGGTCTGCTTGTAAGGTGACATTGAACGGGACACCGGTCTGAAATGCGGCGACCCCGGCGAACAGATTCTTTTGGTCGCGGAACTGCTCGATGTAGTAGTAGGAGACGGGCTTCTCCGGCATCACCAACTGTTTGGCATTTGCCGCCGCGGGCAGATCACGGAACAGCAACTCCCATTTCGAGCTGTATATGTTTGTCGTCAGCCCGATGCTGAGTCCCATCGAGAGGATTCCGACCATCGCGAAGCCGGGCGACTTGATTAGCGCCCGCAGGGCATAGCGCATATCCCCGCGCATTTCGCTGAGGTACTCGAGCGGTACGCGAACGGCGATATCCGCAATGAGGCGGATCAGCCCGGCGGCTCCATGCCGTTTGGCAATGTCATCCACCACGTCCTCCCCGAGCTGCATGAGGTCTGTGCCATACGCCACTTTGAATTCGTGTGGAAACGCCTGTGCCAGCCGCCGGTAGATTCGCCATGCGAGGTTCATTCGGTCACCATGCCTTGTTTCATTCGAATGGTGTGAACCAATTCCTGGAGGCGCTCACATTCCGCGTCGAGCACACGCCTGCCGAGAGCTGTTAGGCGGTAATAACGGCGTCGCGCGTCGTCCAATTCCGGCGCCGGCCGTTCGTCGGATTCTTCGATCAACTCCGCCTCGATCAGCCGCTTGATCGAGCCGTACAATGTCGCCGGCCACAACCGCACTTTTCCTGTGGTGCGATCCAGGACTTCCTGCATGATTCCGTAGCCGTGCTGCTCGCCGCCCGCAAGCGAGAGCAGGATGTGGAACCAATGGGTCTTGAGCGGAAGGAACGTTTGAGGATTGGTCTCAGTCATGCCGATATCTATATCAAGCGATATCTATATTTGTCAATAGTAATAGACGCTCCCTTTCGGACTGCGTCAATCGAAACGATTGATTCGACGCCGGCACAGAATCGCGAGGACTGTCTGATCGGAGGTTCGGCCACCGGGTCGCGTGGGCGACTGCGCGGCTCCCACCAAACAATAGACTTGCATCCGGGCTTGCCATCGTTCGCAGTACTTGGCAGACTCGGCGCGTGATTATCGGACTGTTTCCGGAGTTGGATGCGCCGGGCGGGGTGCAGCGCGCGGGCCGGCACCTGGCGGCGGTGCTGACGGAATTTGCAGCCAGCCGGGGAATGGAGTGCCGGCTGATCAGCCTGAATGATTCGCAGGAGTTGCACCGCATGACGGTGGGAGGCCGCGAATTTGTGTTCACCGGGTGCGACGGCGGCAAGGGGCGCTTTACCGCGACGGCGCTGCGGGCAGCACGGCGAAAAGCGAAGCTGGTGCTGGCGGGGCACCCGAATCTGGGGCCTGTAGTACAGGCGATGCGGCTGGCGGCGCCGCGGTTGAAGAGCATCATTTGCACGCACGGGGTCGAAGTGTGGGAGCCCATGTCCGGCTTGCGGCGGGGCGCGCTGCGCCACGCGAATCTGGTGCTGGCACCGAGCCGCGATACGGCTGACCACGTGGCTTCGGAACAGCAGGTGGCGCGCGAGCGCATTCGCGTGCTGCCTTGGGCGCTCGATCCACAGTTCGAAGCGCTGCTGGCCGCGGGCTCGCAGCTAACGCCGCCGGGAGATTTTCCCGCCGGGCGAGTCATCCTGACGGTGGGGCGCTGGGTGGCCGAGGAACGATACAAAGGAATGGACACGCTGATCACGGCATTGCCGCGGCTGCTGACGAAGTGGCCTGAAGTGCAACTTGTCCTGGCGGGATCGGGAGACGACCGCACGTGGCTTGAAGAACTCGCAGATCAGAGCGGCGTCAACCGGCACGTACATTTTCTGAGCGACTTGAGTTCGGCCGAACTCGCGGCGTGCTATGCGGCTTGCGAGATTTTTGCGCTGCCCAGCAGCGGTGAAGGGTTCGGGCTGGTTTATCTGGAAGCGATGGCGCGCGGCAAACCGGTTATCGGTGGAGCGCACGGAGGCGCGCCGGAAATCATCGAGGACAGCGTGACTGGCTACCTTGTGCCGCATGGCGATGCGGTGCACCTGGCGACCTGCATCGATGCGCTTCTGGCGGACCCGGTGCATGCAAAAGAGATGGGCATGCGCGGGAAGCAGCGCGCGGAAAACGAATTTCGGTTCAATGTTTTCGCAAAATCCTTGAAAAAAATCCTTCGCGACCAATGCGAATCCTGAACGTCACGGAAAGCTACGCCCCTTTTCTCGAGTTCGGCGGCCCACCGGTGAAGGTGCGCGCGCTATCGGAGGGTCTGGCGCGGCGCGGGCATACGGTGACGGTGCTCACCGCGGACTGGGGCCTGGAGAAACGGCTGCAAGCGCAAGAGGGAAAAGTGACCGGAGAGCGCTCTCCTTTCGGCTGGCGGCGTGAAGAAAATGGGGTTCAGGCCATTTATCTGCCGACGTGGATGCGTTACCGTGCGGTCAGCTGGAATCCTGCCGTGAAGCGTTACTGTCGGGTGCGACTGAAGGATTTCGACGTTGTCCACATTTTTGGCATATACGATCTGCTGGGCCCGGCGGTGGGAGCGGCGTGCCGCAAGCGAGGCCTGCCGTACGTTGTGGAGCCCATCGGGATGTTTGTGCCAATCGTTCGAAATCTGTGGCTGAAACGGATGTATCATCTGGCGTGGGGGCGGCGGCTACTTCAGAGGGCAGACGCCGTGATCGCCACATCCAGCCAAGAGGTCGAGGAGCTTGCCGCGGGCGGGGTTTCCCGCGAGAAAATCGTGCTGCGCCGGAACGGTGTGGAAGTGCCCGCGCGATGGCCGGAGCGGGGAGCGTTCCGCAAAGCACAGGGAATTTCGCCCGATGAGAAGCTGGTGCTGTTCCTGGGACGTCTGTCGTCAAAGAAGAGTCCCGACCTGCTGCTGCGGGCGTTCGCGGAACTTTCCGGCGATTTGAGAGGAACACCAATGATGGTGGTTTTCGCGGGGCCGGACGAAGGCGGCACGAAGGCGCAACTGGAAGAAATGGCAGAGCAGCTCGGCGTTCGTTCGAAAGTTCGCTTCGCCGGGCCGATTTTCGACCAAGCCAAATGGGCGGCCTACCGGGATGCGGATGTTTTCGTGCTCCCATCGCAGAACGAAAACTTTGGAAATACAGCGGCAGAAGCCGTGGCGGCCGAAACCCCGGTCGTCGTGACAGAGCAATGCGGGATTGCACCGTTGCTGGCGGACGAGGCGGGTTTGGTGGTGCCTCACGATCGGGCGGCGCTGCGAGAAGGCCTCCGGCGCATATTCAGTGAAGCGCAACTTCGCGAGAGGCTCTCGGCGGGGTGCGCGAAAGTGACGTTGCGGCTGGGATGGGATGAGCCCGTAAGCGATATGGAAACGCTTTATGCAAGGGTCGTTTCGCCGAAGGTAGAGTAAAGTAGAGTCACGACGAGTGGGGTAATTTTTGCCGACGCGCCGACATCGTGTTTTTCGGGTAGCCTGGTGGAGCATAAACCTGCTGCTTGCCGCATCTCTCCTCTCGATGGCGTATTCGGGAGTCTGGGAATACTCGTTGCGCCGGTATCTCGACGGTTTTTCGGACGCGATCGTGCCGAACATGCTGCCCGCAGAACAAAAGGTCGAAGCCATTTTGAACTGGATGCGCATCGAGCCATCGCGGGCCATCGCGGCAAATCCGGGCGCACTGGCACAGCGCGATCCGGAGATGACCCTCAACTACCAGCAATTGCTGAATGTCTGCGGCACGGCGACGAACGCCTTCCTGAATCTGGCGCGAAGTTCGGACCTGCAGGTGCGGCGCTTGCTGCTGTTGTCTCCCGATCGCAATACAAAGCACGTGGTGGCCGAAGTGCTCGTCGGCGGCCGATGGGTCATCGTGGATCCAACGTACCGCGTCATCATGCACGATGCGCGGGGCCACTATTTGACGCGCAGGGAGCTGCAAAATCCGGCGGTGTTTGCAGAAGCTGCCGCTGCCGTTCCGAACTACCCGCTGGAATACAACTTCGATCATTTTGCGCATGTGCGGCTGGCGCGGCTGCCGCTGGACGGCCTGCATCTCCGGAGCGTGCTGGAGTGGATCAATCCAGGGTGGGATGAAAGCGTGGATTGGAGCCTGGTCCTGGAGCGCGAATCCTTTTTTTATCTGGTGGTTTCCGCAATAGCAGCTTTGTTCTTCTTGCTGATGCGCGCCATGCTGGCCTGGTATGCGGACAGCCGGCTGAGAATCCCGCGCTTTCATCTGCGCGAGCACACGGTGCGCGCGGGCAGCGCCTTCTTTTCCACTCCGGAGATCAAAGAGTAGCGTGTGCGGGATATGCGGCGTCGCGTTTGCCTCACGCAACGCAGAGGCGGAGTCGCGCGTGCGAGCGATGGCCGCGGCGATGCGGCACCGCGGCCCGGATGAAGAAGGTTTTCTGACGGGCGAGGCGCGCGCCCCGGGACTGGCGCTGGGTACGCGCCGGTTGAGCATTATTGATCTTCCCGGCGGGCACCAGCCGATCTGGAACGAAACCCACGACGTCGCAGTCATTTTCAACGGCGAACTCTACAACTACCGAGAGCTGCGGGAGCGGCTTTCGCTTGGCGGCCACCGCTTCGTTACGCAATCGGACACGGAAATTCTCGTTCATGCCTGGGAAGAATGGGGCGAGGACGCCTTGAACGAATTGCGCGGGATGTTTGCGTTCGCGCTGTTGGATCTTCGCGAGCGCTATGCGAGTGCGCCGATTCTTTTTCTGGCGCGCGACCCGCTGGGGATCAAGCCGTTGTATTACACGCAAACGCCGGAGGGGTTCGCTTTTGCGTCGGAGGTTCGGGCACTTCTCGCGTCGCGGGCGGCTGCCAAACAGATCTCACAGGATGCGCTCACAGCGTATCTTTTGTTTGGCAGCGTATCCGAGCCGGTGACGCTGCTCGAGGGAGTGTTCTCTCTCCCTCCAGGCCACCGGATGTTGCTGTACGTGCCGGACCGGAGACGCGTGCCCCGGGCGCGTCCGTGGTGGGACCCGTCGCATTCACCGGCGGCGCGTGATACGCGCAAACCGCGCGATATGTCTTCGGCGGCGAAAGGCCTGCGGCCTTTGCTGGAAGATGCAGTTCGTGCACATCTGATCGCCGACGTGCCGGTGGGATTGTTTCTTTCGAGCGGTTTGGATTCGGGCGCGATTGCGGCGCTGGCCGCGCGGGCCCAGGCGGGAATCCAGAGCTTCACGCTGACGTTTCCCGGGACGGCGTTCGATGAAGCGGAACTTGCGCGCGCCGTTGCCAAACGGTGCAATACGACGCACGCGGAAGTTCCGCTGGACGGCAGCGCGATTCTGGCACGATTGGACGAAGCGCTGGCGGCGTTGGACCAACCGACGATGGACGGCATCAATACGTATTTTGTTTCCTGGGCGGCCAAGGAAGTGGGATTGAAGGTTGCGCTATCGGGGGTCGGCGGTGATGAACTTTTCGCCGGCTACCAAACCTTTGCCGACGCGCCGCGTCTAGCAAAATTGATGCGGCTCGCGTGGTTCATGCCTTCCGCGCTGCGGCGGCTGGTGGCGCCGCTGGTGGCTGGTCTCAGCGCCGGACGAAGTTCGCCAGACGCTCCACGAAAGGCGTCGGCGGCGTGGACGCGTCCGGATAGCCTGCCGCATCCTTACTATTTTGCGCGGACGCTGTTTCCGCCGGGTCAACTGGAGCGAATTATCGAGCCACGCTTTCGACCCAGCACCATCAATGCGGACGGAGTGACGCTCGAACCGACATGGCTGGGCTGGCTGGAGCGCACCGCGGACGAGGCGCGGAAGATGGAGCCGGTTGGGGGCATATCGTGGATGGAGATGCGCAGTTACATGGCGAGCACGCTGCTGCGCGACACCGACTCCGTGAGCATGGCGCAATCGCTCGAAGTGCGCGTGCCCATGCTGGATACGCCGCTGGTGGAATTTGTAAGCGCGCTGCCTGACGCGGCGCGGCGCCGGGATGGCGCGCAGAAAGCGTTGCTCGTCGAGGCGCTTGGCGATTTGCTGCCGCCGGAAATCCTGGCGCAACGCAAGCGCACGTTCACGCTGCCGTGGGAAGAATGGCTGAGAGGGCCGCTCCGAGCCCGGCTGGAAGCGAGTTTTGCCGATCCTTCTCCTTTGCTATCGGCGTATCTCCGGCCGGGCGGCGTTCGAGCGGTTTGGACGGATTTTCTTGCAGGAAAAACGACGTGGTCCCGCCCCTGGTCCCTTTATGTTCTGAACGAATGGTGCCGCCGCTGCCTCGCCGCATAATGCGCGGTGCTGAGGTACACTGGCGAATTGCGCCATGAACATTCTTGGAATCAATGCTTATCACGGAAATGCTTCCGCGGCGATTGTCTCTGACGGCCGGCTGGTTGCCGCCGTCGAGGAGGAACGCTTCAACCGCGTGAAGTACGCGGCTGGGTTTCCGGCGCAGGCGATTCGCTATTGCCTGAAGGAAGCGGGACTGACGCTCGCGGAAATCGATCACGTGGCCGTGCCGCGGAATCCGTACGCGCGGCTAGCCACGAAGATTTTTTATGCGCTGCGCATGCCGTCCTTCGCGAAGGATCGCGCGAAAGTGCTGGCGAGGTTTACCGGGATCCCGGAAGCGCTGGCAGCGGCGTTTGAAACCGATCGCAAAAAACTAAAAGCGAAATTTCACCGCGTCGAACATCATCAGGCGCATCTGGCGAGCAGCTTTTTTGTTTCGCCATTCGAACGCGCGGCGTTGCTTTCGGCGGACGGGCTGGGGGATTTCGCGAGCACGATGTGGGGCACCGGGGCGGGCGATCAGATGGAGATTGCCGGGGCGGTGGCGTTTCCGCATTCGCTGGGGCTTTTCTACAGCGCCGTCACGCAGTACTTGGGCTTCTTGAAGTTTGGGGATGAATACAAAGTCATGGGGCTGGCGGCGTATGGGAAACCGGAACAGGCTGCGGCGTTCCGTGAAATCGTGCGCTTCGACGAGCGCGCGAATGGCAACGGGTTCCGGCTGGGGCTCGACTATTTCACGCACCATTACGCAGGGCCGGAGATGTCCTGGGCGGAGGCTGACAAGACCCCGACGCTCGGCACCTTGTTTTCCGAGAAGATGGCGAGCCGGCTAGGCCCGGTTCGAACGCCGGAAGAGCCGCTGGAGCAACGGCATCGCAATCTCGCGGCTGCGCTGCAAGCGCGGCTCGAAGAAGTGTATCTGGGGATGCTGAAGAAGCTTGCGGAACGAACCGGGCTGAAAGCGATATGCCTTGCGGGCGGGGTGGCGTTTAATTGTGTGGCGAACGGAAAAATCTTCGACGCCACACCGTTCGAGCACGTCTACGTGCATCCGGCCGCGGGTGACGGGGGGCTGGCGGTGGGAGCGGCCTATTTTGTCTGGCATCAGAAACTGCACAAGCCGCGATCCTTTGTGATGGAGCACGCCTATTGGGGCCCGGGCTATTCGCAGGAAGAAGTCCGGCGGGCGGTGGACGCGAGCGGCGTGTCGCAAAACGGATTTTCCATCGTGGAGCTGCCGGAAGAAGAATTGATGCGGCAAACGGCGGCGATCATCGCGGAGGGGAAGATTCTTGGCTGGTTTCAGGGGCGCGCGGAATGGGGTCCGCGGGCGCTGGGCAATCGCAGCATTGTCGCCGATCCACGCCGACCGGAGATGAAGGAAATCCTCAACCGGCGCATCAAGCACCGTGAAATCTTCCGCCCGTTTGCGCCTTCGATTCTTGCGGAGGCCACGGGCGAATATTTTGAAAAGTCGCACCCCTCGCCGTTCATGACGCTGGCGTATTCCGTGCGGCCGGAAAAGCGCGAGAAGATTCCTGCGCCGACGCACGTGGACGGCACGGGGCGGCTGCAAACGGTGACGCGCGAGGCAAATCCGCGGTATCACGCGCTCATCTCCGCGTTCCACAAACTCGCGGGCGTGCCCGTGGTGCTAAACACTTCGTTCAATGACAATGAGCCGATCGTGTGCCGGCCGGAAGAAGCGCTGGATTGTTTCCTGCGGACGCGGATGGACGCGCTGGTGCTCGGCGACTTCCTGATTACGAGAGCGTGAGTGTGCCGACGCGAGCGCCGCACCAATGAGAATCCTGCTTCTCAATCTGTACTACCCGCCGGACACTTCCGCGACGGCAACGATGGCGCAACGGGTGGCGGATGCGCTTTCGAGCAAACACCGCGTGACGGTATTGTGCGGCCGGCCGTCGTACGATCCCACCGAGCGCCGGCCGTGGCGGCTTTATCAAACGGAGGCCAGACGCGCGCGGATCATCCGCGTTGGCTCAACGGCTTATCCGCGGCGGGAGATGGGCAAGCGCGTGCTGAATTATCTCAGCTACATGGCGTTGGCGGTGCCGCGCGCGCTGTTCACTCCCTGCGATGTGGTTTTGGCGATGACCGATCCGCCATTTCAGGGAATTGTTGGCGCGTTTGTAGCGATGTTGAAACGCAAGCCCTACGTTTACAACGTTCGCGACATGTACCCGGACATGGCGGTTGGCGGTTCGATCGTGGGGCCCGGGCGGCTGGCGCGCGTGTGGGAAAGGATGCATCGCTGGGCGTTGCGCCGGGCCGCGCGGGTGATCGCGCTCGGAGAAGACATGCGCGCGCGCATCATCGCCAAGGGAGTGGATGGCTCGCGAGTCGCAGTGGTGCGCGATGGAACGGAGATCCTGCCGTCGGATACGCTGCGTCTCACGCCCGAAGCGGACGTGGTGCGTGCGATCCGGGGCAATTTTTCGTTTGTGCTGGTGCACGCGGGCAACCTGGGCTTTTACGGCGCGTGGAACACACTCATCACTGCGGCGCGGCGGCTTAGGAAGGAAGGCCTGGGCCTGGTGTTCGTTGGCGACGGGGCGCAGCGGGGGCAGATCGAAGCGGCGGCGGCGGGGTCTGAAAATATCCGCTTTTTTGATTTTTTCCCGGCGAGCAAGATTCCGTCGGTGCTAGCGGCGGCGGACGCGCACGTCATTACGGTTAAGCGCGGGCTGGAAGGCGTCGTGGTACCCAGCAAGCTGTACGGGATTCTGGCGGCGGGCAAACCAATTCTTGCGGTGGCCCCGGAGGAAACGGACGTCGTATCCCTTGGAGTTCGACAGGGCTTCGCCGTTTCCGCCGATCCGGACAAGCCGGGAGAACTGGTCGACATCATTCACAAGCTGACTTCCGATGTTCGCAAGTTGAAAACAATGGGCGATGCGGCCCGGGCCGCGGCGCCTGAATATGATAGGGTCAGAGAACTGCAAAAATTCGTGGAAATTATCGACCGCCTCGCGGCCGAGCAGAGAATCGAGGAGGCAAGACCGGCGTGACGACAGCAGATGGATTCTGGGCAGGGAAAAGAGTATTTGTGACGGGAGGCGCGTCGTTCATCGGCTCGACGCTCACGGATCATCTGATCGCACGGGGTGTGGCCAAAGTTCGTATCGTGGACGACCTGACGAGCGGACATCTCGACAATCTTCGACAGCACCTCGGGAGCGGCAAAGTTGATTTTGTCCAAGCCGACCTGCGCGAGCCGGGGGTGACACGCGCCGCGCTGCAGGGAATCGACACGGTTTTCCACCTGGCGGCCGATCACGGGGGCCGCGGGTATGTGGACCTCCATCAGGCGGGCCCGGCTTCGAATTTTTTCCTGGATGGATTGGTTTTTGCCGAAGCGCTCAAAGCAAAGGTAAAAAAAGTGGTGTTCGCCTCTTCCGGGTGCGTATATCCGAACTTTCTGCAGTCCGATACGAAAAAAGAGCTCTATCTCACCGAAGACCTGACCAAGGGTCCGAACGACGCCGACAACACGTATGGTTGGGCCAAGTTGATGGGCGAGTTCACGCTGCAAGCCTACGCCAAGGAGCACGGAATGGGAGCGGCTTCGTGCCGCTACTTTACGGTGTATGGGCCGCGCGGCGTGGAAAATCACGCGGTCATCGCCATGATTGCGCGCGCGTTTCTGCAACAGAATCCATTCGAGGTCTGGGGCGACGGCACGCAAATCCGGAATTGGACATACATTGACGACATCGTCGAGGGTACGATCCTGGCGGGTGAGAAAATCAACGACGGGACGGCCGTCAACCTGGGGACGATGGAGCGCATTCGCGTGGCGGATGCAGCAAAGATGGTCTGCGAATTCACGGGACACAAGGCCGAGCTCAAGTTTTTGCGCGACATGCCGACGGGGCCGCTGAATCGCGTGGCTGACAATTCGCTGGCGAAGAAACTGCTTGGCTGGGAACCAAAGGTCCTTTTCCGTGAAGGCCTAAAACGGACCGTTGACTGGTATTACGCCACGCGCGACAAGCAAGAAGTGAAGCGCATTTTCGCGCGCATGCTTACGGAGCGCTGATCGCAGAATCGCTGGCGAACGGTTTTCGAATCAGAAATGGTAATCCATCCGACGTAAATAATCTTGATGCATACACGATTATCCTGATTGTCGCGAAACAAAATCCGCAGTATGGTGTTAAGGCTGCGTGGGGCAGCCTATCGAGCTGTTACTTGGGAGCCGGGTCCCCGTCCCGGCGAAAGCCGCTTGAGGATTCGATCGCCGCTCTCTGACGATTGGCCTTGCGGCTTCAAACGAACGAGGTTAGATGGCCGCAGGCCTGCTGGCTTTTTTTATTGCTCTGTTTGCATCCGTAATGCTCGTTGTGCCCGTCCGCGCGCTGGCTTTGCGCGTGGGGATGGTGGACCTGCCCGGTCCACGCAAGGTGCACCTCAAACCCATTCCATTGCTTGGCGGACTGGCGATGTACGTGGCCGTGGTGCTCGCCGTGCTGTTCGCGTTTGCGGGACCGGCGCGCGCGCAGATTGTCGGCATCCTGATTGGCGCAACGCTTGTGGCGGGTGTCGGTATTCTTGATGACCGTGGCGTGCTGCATCATCAAGTGAAGTTATTCGTGGGCATGCCGATCGCGGCGGCGATCCTGTTGGTGAGCGGGATCCGCGCGCAGGTTTTCAGCGTGATCCTCGGCGGGCGAAGCGGCGATGTACTGGACGCCATCCTCACGGTTGTCTGGGTGGTGGGAATTACAGCGGCATTCAGTATCCTCGACCACATGGACGGACTCTGCGCCGGTGTGGCGGCCATGGCCTCGGTGTTTTTTGCGGTGCTTGCGTATCTGAACGGGCAGACGCTGGTCACTACGCTGGCGGCGGCTGTGCTCGGTGCGGCTGCCGGGTTTCTGCGCTGGAATTTCAAGCCCGCGAAGATCTTTATGGGTGACGGCGGCGCGATGTTTCTCGGTTATCTGATGGCCACCCTGGGGCTGAAGCTGCGCCTGGAACAGGCCAATCACTTGTCTTCCTGGCTGGCGCCAATCCTCATTCTTGGGGTGACGATTTTCGATACGACACTGGTCACGATTTCGCGGTCTCGCCGAGGCCTGCTTCCCTTTGCCACGCCCGGCAAGGATCACGCAGCGCACCGCCTCGCCAACCTGGGGCTCGGCCATCGTGGCGCGGTGCTGCTGTTGTATAGCCTCGGAGCGTTAGGCGGCGGCGCGGCAGTGCTGGTCAGCTACCTGTCCAAGGTGAGTGCTGCGCTCGTCGGCGCTCTCGCACTGGCGACTGTTTTTGCCGGGATCGCCGTTCTGGAGCGCGCGCCCTATGAACGACAGGCGGCTAGGCACTCCCGAGCCTCCTGAGAGACGCGACGAAAAACGAAGAGCCTCAGTCCTCAACCGTCTCTTCTGAAACTCGCCACGAGTTTGCCCTCTCTATCGGATTCGCTATACTTAGCGGGCGCCCTCTCACCGATTTCTTACGTCACTCCACAGGGGCCGAGCGGGAAGCAAGCAAATTTTTCGGTGTGGGATCCCTGATGGATCATGTTTCCGGGGAACGCGCGCCATTGGGAAAGCGGCGGCAGTGCAAAACTCAGAGGAACGGCCTCGGACGGTCCGAGGCGAGCGGGAAGTCATCGTTGTGGGCGGCTCCGCGGCGGGGTTCTTCACGGCCGCGAGCGTGGCTCGTGGCGGGCGGCGCGTGCGCGTGCTCGAATCGAAGGCGCAATTTGAGCCGGCGGCGCGGACGCTGATCGTTACCGACCATTTTCGAAACCAAATGGGCGCGGCGGCCCGCGAAAGCATCATCAACGAAATCCGCCGATTCGAATTGTTCACCGACGGCCGTTCGGCGCAAGTGGCGCTAGCGAAACCCGACCTCATCATCGAACGCTCGCGGCTGATTCCTGCCTTAGCGCGCGAAGCGGAACAAGCGGGAGCGAAGCTCTCCTTTGACACGCGCTTTCTGGGGATCGGCCCGAACGCGCGCGGTCTGCGGCTGGAGGTGGAATCCGGCGGCAAGCGCGAGGAATTACACGCGGACAGCGTGGTTGGCGCGGACGGCGCGGCCAGCCGCGTGGCGCGCGCGTCCGGCTGGCCGCCGATCGAGACGGTGCCGCTCGTGCAAGCCATCGTGCGCTTGCCGAAAGACTGTCCGCCGGATACAACGCGAGTGTGGTTCGTGCCGGATGATACGCCGTACTTTTACTGGCTGATTCCCGAATCCGCGGAGCGCGCGGCGATCGGGGTCATCGGCGAGCAGGGCAGCGACACCAAACGTTGCTTCGAGCGCTTCCTGGAGAAGAAACAGATGGAGCCGCTGGAATGGCAGGGAGCGCGGATCCCCGTGTATCGCGGGTGGGTGCCGGTGCGCCGTCAGATTGGAAATGGCGAGGTTTACCTGGTGGGTGACGCGGCGGCGCAAGTAAAGGTTTCCACCGTGGGGGGAATCGTAACGGGATTCCGCGGGGCGCTGGGCGTGGCCCAAGCGCTCCTGCAGAATGGCAAAAGCAAGGAACTGACGGCGCTGCGCCGCGAACTGGGCACGCATTGGCTGATCCGGCGCGCGCTGCACCGTTTTCAGCAGAAGGATTATTCGCAGTTGGTGGACCTGCTGGACGCTTCGACGCGGCAATCCCTGGGAGAGATCAATCGGGACGAAGCGACCCGCCTTCTGTGGAACGTGGTGCGGCGGCAGCCGCGTCTTGTGCTTCTTGGGTTGCGCGGATTGCTGATGGGGAAGACGGAGAAGAGTTATAAGTTGTAAGTTTTACGTTGTTGGTCGGAAATAAGAAGTCTTGAAGTGACCGTATTCTTCGCGCTCTTTTCAGTTCGTCTAAAATAAATCGAACGAGAAAATGTGTCCTGTGGAATCCCCGATGTAAAATTTCTGGAGGACGGTGTCGAAGCTGGGGTCGCCGATCGTTGCTCCGGTGTTGATCAAGAGGTTTTTGACGTTCGCGCCCGATGTGGGATCGATCTTGTAGAGATGCCCGTCGGAGGAACCGACGTACAAAAATTCCGGTTGCGGTGCGGACGTGAACATGAGCGAAGAAGGGCTTGCAATCGCTGGGCTCGTCCAAGCCCCGGGAATCGTAAAAACAGTGGTTGCGGCGGTGCAGACAGTCGAGGAATAGGCGACGTGCACCTTGGAGACGCCGGTTGAGGTCGAAAAAAACACGTCGTCATTCAAAGCAGCAGTTTCAATCGGGATGGGGAACCCCACAGGACTGACGCCAAGAAGTGCGCTGTTGCGGGCCGCGCAACCGGGAATGTCCGTGCGCAAGACGTAGAGGCGCCCGGTGTTGCTGGTCACGTAAATGATGCGACCGTCGAAGTTTTGCGTTGGCGCCTGATCGATGTCATTGAGATTGAAGGTGGCCGTTGCCGCAGCAAACGTTCCGGAGCTAAGGGTATTGAGCTGCCAGACGCTGGGCTGGCCTACTCCGCCATTCGCGTGGCTGGTGACCCAGACCATGTTATGGACATAGTCGATGTATGGCGTGGCGGTGACGATGTCCATGTTGCCCGGGCTGAAGGTCCACACGGTTGCGCCGGTATTGCCGTTCAATCCAAAAACTTTATTGTTGGTAGTGCTGCCGGCATTTCGCGTGGCGACAATGACGAGGTCAAACGCGTTGGTGTAGCTGGCGCCGGTGAAGGATTTGACTTGCACAGTCGCGGCGGCGGTGAAGCCACTTCCAGCGCCGGTGGTTAAGGGAGCGGCAGTCTCCCATAGAAGCGCACCGGTATCGGTGCGAAACGCGTACACGTTGCCATCGCCGGCGGCGGCGTAGGTGACGTCGCAGACGTTTTTGCAGGTGGGATGAGAAGTGTCCGAGGCTGCGATGACGGAAAGTCTGGAGGGAATGGTTCCAGCCGTGACGCCGGACGTTCCGCCGGGCTGATAGAACCGCTGGCCGGTAACGGCGGACATCGAGTGGATGGCGTCGTCATTGCCACCGGTGACGACGCTGATGCCGGGATTTAGAGCGGGGGCCGCGAGAGTTGTCGCGCCCGTCTTGTAGCTCCAATCCTTGTTCGCACCACCGCCGGTGACGGTGGTGATCGTTTGCGTCGAGGTATTGCCGAAGGAATAGTGTGGCGGCACAGCAGAGGCCGCACCGGTGATGGTGGTGGCGTCGTGCGTATAGGCTTTGTATGTGTATTGCGTGCCGGGAAGGACGATGCTGGTATCACCGTTTTCGTCGAAGGCGGTGACGGTCGCAAACGCGCTGGTGTCGGCAGCGATGAATTGCCCCGCGACGGGCTGCGCACCGGTAACGTAAACGGTGCCGTCGGCCGGAGCGAACGACGGCGCGACGCTGCCCTGCTGTTTGGCAAACAATACGCCATCGTAGTTCGCGCTTGTGGAGCCGGTTGGGAACGCCCAGTTTACAGTGGTTTCGGAGATCCCCGGAGTTGCCGCACCCAGAGTGACGTCCCGCAAATAATGGAGCGTGAGCGTCGGCTGGTTGGCGGCCGTGTTCTCGCGCGAGCCATAGAGGGGTGTGGGCGGATTGGATTCGGCACCCACAGTAACCGTGGGCTCCGGTTCGGTGTAGCGGCGCGCCAGGAAATTGTCAAAGTCGTAGTTCACGGCATTGCCGTCGTACACGAAGAGTCCCACGGAGCCAGCCGTGGTGACGTTCGTATCGCCAGCGATGGTCTGTTGGAGTACCGGAGTCTGCGATTGCAGACTGACCAAACTTTTCATCGTTGCGGGGCTGCCGAAAAAAGCGCCTGCGACGGTATAAAAGGTGCTGTCCGTCCAGGCGTAGGCGAGCTGCTGAAGGCTGTTGAAGGCTCCGGCGTTCCAATAGGCGAGCTGGGAAACTCTCTGGTTTGGGTTTGCGCCAATGGTGATGTATTGCAGGCAAGAACGGTAAGCAGTGAGGTCCGAGCCGGTAATATTGGTGCCGGCGACGCGGCCAAGCGGGCAGCCGGTGCTTTCGAGGCCCGTAGCGGAGGTCATGCGGACGTCGGCTTGAACCCAGACATCGCGCTCGTTGGTGATGGAAGTGACTTTGATGACGTTTCGGTTGGCGGTGGCGGCATTGGATTCTCGAAGGACGCGGTTTGTGCCCACGTCGGCCACGACGTTCCACGGACCGTTCGCCTGCACGGTCCAACCCGCCGGGGGCTGGCCCACCGTGTCTGAATCGAAGTTGTCGTACCAGAGAAAGACGTTGTTTAAGTTGGCCGGGGGGGCGCCTGCGGAAAGTCTGCCGTAGAACATGGAGTAGCTCGTGTCGGTGCCGCTGGCCACGATATTTGCCTGCAGCCGGAACCACACGGTGGTAGAAGTCGTATTGCAGCTTAGAACCTGGCGATCGAGTGGCGTCCATGTGCCGCCCGAAAATTGCGCAATGCGCAGGTCGTTGCAGTCGGAACGCATTTTGCCGGCGGTAACCAAAGCCGAGGTATTGAAACCGGAAATCTGCACGCTATAGCCGTTGTAGCCGTTGAACGGCGCAGTCGCGCCGACGGTCACGGAAAGAGGCACAGTGTACTGAAACGCTGCGCCATCCTCGGTCTGATCCTTCACGAGGAGCCCATCATTGGCAAGCGTTCCGTTGACCCACCCTTGGGGAATGTTTGTCGAGGTCGAATCGGATAGGACGTTGAAGGAAACGGCGGTTCCCGCCGAGGTACCGGAGGGCTGGGTGTCGGTCGCTGTGGGATCAAAATCGCCGCCAGGCGTGGCCCACGCCAGAGAGCCGTTGCGGGTGTTCCAGGTTACTCCGGTTTCTGTCCAGTCGGTCGCGCCGGTGATGCGGTGCACCTCTTGATTGCGGGAGGTGAACAGCGGCGAAGTCGGAATGAGGTTGAGTGTCGAGGTTTTTACGGCGGTATTCGAGTTCAAGCCTGCAGAAGCAATATTGAATTGCACCACGGAACGCTGGTTGGCGCCGGCCGCGGTGTGAGTGGAGAGGGTCGGGGACGTGCCGTTGTTGACCGTTGGAGCGGACTGATTGATGGTGGCATCTTGCTGCGAAGGAGCGAGAGGCTTCTGCTCATCCGAAAGGACTGGCGTGGCCGGGCAAGCCAGCAGCAGCGCTAGCAACCAGCGGAGCGAAATGGCGGCATAGGCTCGAACGAGGGAAGAAGTCTTTTTCATCGTTCCGTTTCCTCTTCCGCTTTGGCGGGAGGCGCGGCAGGAGTCAAGGTGAACGCGGATTCGAGGGCAAGTTTGTCGTTGAGCAGCACGCGGACATGCCACGTTCCACTGAAATTTCGCTGCGTAATGTACGTTCCAGCGACGGGCAGGACGGTAAGGACCGCGGAATCGCCCCTGCTTTTCATCAAGAGCGAAGAAATTCCTTCCCTGTGAACCAGGTTCGCGTCGAGCATCAAGTGAGGGGCTCGAGGCACAGGGGCCACCACATTGCCGCTAGCTGGGGCCACTGGATCGGCCGCTGCAGGTGCTACCGCGGAGACGGCTGCGCGGCCGCCGACCGAAAAGCGCGTCTTGGTTGCGGAATACAAGTTGCCATCGGGCTGAAAGAACTGGACCGTCTGCACATGCTGGCCGCTGACGCCAGGCCAGACAACGAAAACAAAAAGGTCGCGAAGTTCCGCGAGAGAGAAAACGTCCTGGGTTGTCCGGCAGGAAGTGTCGGGCGTCACGCAGTAGAAAACCTCCGGCCCGGCGGGCTTGGGCTGCGGAGGTCTTATGCGCTGCGGCGGTGCCGCTCCGGTAGAAGGGCCGCCAGTATCCGGGCTAGCGGGCACCAGAATGGGCCGAGATTGCGCGGCAAGCTCCTGAGGAACATACAGGAGCAGCAGAGCGATCACAGAAACATAACTGAGGGGCCCAAGGCGACGCATACCTGCCTCCGCAGACGAGTAGAGCTCGAGGACAATCGAGAGAATGACCCTGATTTCAGGCTAGTAGTACCACCTGGGGCTGTCTATAGACCAAACGTTGGGAGTTCCTAAGAAGCAAGGGTAACGGCCTTGCGACTTGGCGGGGCCGCATGGCAAAGAGAAGGGGCCATTTTTGGCACCATCCACGGCTGAAGGGCCTTGCGTCACCCGGCGGTTAGGTCACAATAGGAGCTCGGCATTCCGCTACGGGCAGGGTCTGCTGCCTCTAGAGCCAATCCCAAGGAGAGTTCGTCTTGCGTCTTTCAGTCATCGGATGTGGATACGTGGGTCTTGTCACCGGGGCGTGCCTCGCGGAGGCCGGCCATGAGGTGATCTGCACGGACATTGATGAGGACCGTATCGCCAAGCTCAAAGCCGGCGGCGTGCCAATTTACGAGAGCCATTTGGACGAGATTCTCTCCTCGGCCCGCAAAGCCGGGCGTATCTCCTATACAGCGAATGCGGGGGAAGCCATCCGCGCGGGAGACGCGATTTTTATCTGCGTTGGGACTCCACCGAAGGAGTCCGGCGAGGCGGACCTTTCTGCGATTGACCATGTCGCGCGGCAAATCGCGGCGGAGGCGCGCAGCCCCAAACTAGTGATTGAAAAAAGCACGGTTCCGGCGCGCACCGGGCTGGAGCTGAGCCGCGCGCTTACCGCGTATTCCAAGAACAGCAACGTAAAATTCCGCGTGGCGTCCAATCCGGAGTTCCTCCGGGAAGGCACGGCGGTCGGAGATTTTTTTCATCCGGACCGCATCGTTGTGGGCGTGGAGGATCCATCCTCCGCGGCGGAGTTGCGCGAAATCTACCGGCCGATCATCGAGCGGAGTTTCCGGTGCCCGGTGCACAATGGAACGTGTCCTCCCGGGCACAAGGTCGAGTTTCTGGTTACCACCATTAACAGCGCCGAGCTGATCAAACACGCGTCGAATTCGTTCCTCGCACTGAAAATCAGCTATGCCAATGTGATTGCGGATCTCTGCGAAAAAATCGGAGCGAACGTCGAGGAAGTCACGCATGCCATGGGGCTGGACGCGCGCATTGGAGGGCAGTTCTTGAAGGCGGGGCTCGGCTACGGCGGGTTTTGCTTTCCGAAGGATGTGCAGGCCTTCATCCATCTTTCGGCGTCGGTGGGCGTGGACTTTGACATCCTGAAAGCTACGGAACGCGTGAACAAGCAGCGCATCGAGCGGTTCTTTGACAAGATCCGGCAGGCGTTGTGGGTGGTGAAGGGCAAGCGCATTGCGGTGCTGGGGTTGGCGTTCAAGGCCAACACGGACGACATCCGGTTTGCGCCTGCGTTGGAAGTGCTGAAGCGCTTGCTCGAAGAGGGCGCGGCGGTGCACGCGACGGATCCCGAAGCGATGTCCCGAACGAAAGCGCTTTTCCCGAAAGTGCATTATCACGAGGATCCTTACGAGACGCTGCGCGACGCAGACGCCGCGCTGGTTTGCACGGAGTGGGATTCGTTCCGCAAGCTCGACTGGGATCGCGCGGGCAAAGTTATGGCGCGCAAATTGGTGATTGACGGGCGAAATCTTTATACGCCGCAGGGCATGCGGGAGATGGGCTTCGAGTATTACTCTTTTGGAAGAGAGTAGTTTTTACTTTTTGAGTTTCTCGTTTTCAGGTTCCCGTGAGGCGGCAGTCAGCGCTTTCTTTTTCGCTGGCCACTCCTCAAAATACATTTATCGATTCGCAAAAACCTGTCTGAAATAGTCCATTGTCACTTTCAGGCCTTCTTCCAGACTCACCTTGGGCTCCCATTTCAGGAGGCGCTTGGCTTTGGTGATGTCCGGGCAGCGGCGCTTCGGATCGTCCTCGGGCAGCGGCTTGTAGACGAGCGGCGGCGGGTTGGTGAAATGTTTGCGGATGCGATCGACGAATTCCAGAATGCTGATCTCCTGGGGATTGCCAATGTTCACCGGAAGGTGCTCGTCCGATTTCATCAGCCGGTAGATTCCTTCGACGAGATCATCCACGTAACAGAAGCTGCGTGTCTGGGTGCCGTCTCCGTAAATCGTCAGGGGAGTTCCGCTGAGGGCTTGAAAGACGAAATTCGGCAGGGCGCGGCCGTCGTTCAGCCTCATCCGCGGGCCATAGGTATTAAAGATGCGCACAATGTGCGTGTCCACGCCGTGATAGCGGTAGTAGGCCATGGTTAGCGCTTCGGAAAAACGCTTGGCTTCGTCATAGACGCCGCGCGGGCCGATGGGATTCACATGTCCCCAATATTCTTCGGGTTGCGGGGAGACTTCGGGGTCACCGTAACACTCGCTCGTGGAGGTCAGAAGAAATTTGGCTTTTTTCGCCAGCGCCAGTTCCAGCGCATTGCGCGTGCCGACGGAGCCCACCATCATTGTCGCGACGGGATGCTTCAAGTAATCGGGCGGGCTGGCAGGCGAGGCCAGATGGAGAACGTAGCCGACTTTTCCCGCAACCTTCAGTGGCTTGCTCACGTCCGCCTTCTGAAGTTTGAATTTCTTGTTCTTCGCCAGATGGCTCAAATTGCTCTGGGCTCCGGTGATGAAATTGTCCAGCACCAGCACATCCCAGCCTTCGGCAAGAAGCCGGTCGCAAAGATGCGACCCGAGAAATCCCGCTCCGCCGGTCACCACTGCGCGCATGCATCCTCCTCCAGAAAATCAGTTGGCCAGTGTAGCGTGGGTGGCGCGGATTGACCACATTCGCAACGCGGGATAGCATTCGCCCGTTCCTCAATGACAAACCCTCAAGACACGCCGCTGGCAATTCCAAGGCGCTCCCGCGCGCGCCGGATCCTGTTGCTGCTGGTCTGCGGGATGATTCTTTTCGGCGCGATTGCGTTCCTCGAAGTGGGGCAATGGCTCGTTGTGGAGGACTCGCTCACGCAAAGTAGAGCCATCGCGGTGCTGAGCGGCAATATGCCGCTGCGCGCGATCGAAGCGGCAAGACTTTATCGCCAAGGATATGCGCCGGAAATCTGGCTGACGCATTCCGCCGAGCCCGGCGCGGCGCTGGAAGCCATGGGCATTCCCTTTGCCGGGGAGGATTTCTACAACGCTCGGATTCTAATTCATGAGGGAGTGCCGCCGGGAGCGATCCGCGTCCTCGAGCCTCCCATCGTGAATACCGCGGACGAAATAAAAGGGATCGCCTCGGCCCTCTCGAGTGAAAAAGATCGCACGGTGATTATTGTTACGACCAAAGCGCACACGCGGCGTACGCGGCTGCTCTGGCAAAGGCTGGCGGCCGGACGGGGCCGGGCGATCGTGAGGGCTGCTTCCGGCGATCCTTTTAAACCGCACGCGTGGTGGCGCACTTCTGGTGATGCCTTGGATGTCGTGCGTGAGCTGCTCGGCTTGATGAATGCCTGGGCGGGGTTGCCGCTGCGGCCGGCGCAGTGAGCGCGGTTTCTGAGGTGGGCAGGATTACGTCTAGAGGAGTTCGGAGCTGCGCTTCGACTTTTGCAGTCAGGACATGGTGGCATTCGTAAACGGGGGAAGCTGGGCCCCGACGGGATCGAGGTAAACTTCTCCACGCAAAAGGGGCATTTCAGAAAAAGAAGAAGCGCTTGCGGCGTGGCGGAGGCAATTCATCCTCTACTTCGGGCACATGCGGCAGTTCACGGCCTTCGAATGCAGCGAGCGGATTTTCCCGGAACAAAGCCTTGGCCTTCTCCACGCCGAACGGGGCCATCACCGCGGCGTAAGCAGGCTGCAGCTGCAGCGTGCGCGTGCGCGTGTTGTGGGCGTCGCTGGCCACGAAATGGACGAGGCCCTCGCCGATCCACTGCAGCGCGTCCTTCTGCGCGCGTGGGCCAAAGTTTCCGGTGAGCGAACCCCCTGTCACCTGCACGAAACAGCCCTGGCGGACCCACTTCTTCAGCCGCTCCGGATGCGCGCGCAAGATGCTATTGCGTTCCGGGTGAGTGATTATCGGGCGAACGCCGGTGAGCTGGATTTCGTGCAGCGTCTGGTCCATCGAAGGCGGGATTGAAATCTCGTTAAACTCCACCAGCAAGTAGTCCCGCTGATTGATGCAGTAATGCGAGGCATCCTTGCGCAGCGAGTCCAGGTTCTCGGGGTCCAGATGAAAATCGCAGCCGGTGGCGAGATTTAGCTTGTCACCGACGGCGGCTTGCAATTCGTCGCGAAGCTCCCGCACACGAACAAAATCAAAGTGAAATCTGCTGTTGGAGTGTGGCGTTGCTACCACGTGAGTGATGCCGTCGGCGAGCGCGGATTCCGCCATGGCCAGGGACTCCTCGATCGTCTTCGGACCATCGTCCAAACCCGGCAGAAGGTGACAATGCACATCAACCATCTTGAGTATTCGCTCCTTAGTGCCACCAAGCACTGAACGCCTGCCAGGCGCCCAGTGCGAACAAAATCCCCGCAAAAACCTCCCGCATGGCGCGCGGTTTGATCCGCTCTGCCAGCATTCCTCCGAGGATGCCGCCCAGGAAAACACCGGGAATCAGCAACAAACCCGTTTTCCAGGAAACGAATCCTTCCTTGGCATACACCAAGAGCGCCAGGATGCCGGTCGGCGGAATCAACGCGATCAGGCTGGTCCCCTGGGCGCGGTGCTGGCTGAAGGCAAACAGCAGCCCCAGGAGCGGCACCAGAAGAACCCCGCCGCCGATGCCAAACATTCCCGAGGCCACTCCGCATACGGTCGCGACCGCAAGAATTCCCCCAGCGCGTCCAATTCCCTCAACCACGAGCGGTCTCCTGCTCTTTCGCTCGGGCATTGCCTTCGAGCCTGGACTTTCGCCAAAGCAGAAGCGCCGCTACCATCAGGAAGCTGCCAAACAGTCCTTTTAGATTCTGCGAGTTCATGGGAAGAGCGACCAGACTTCCCCCGTACGCTCCCACCAGCATTCCGATGGCGCACATAATTCCTGCGTGCCAATCCACCTGTCCTTGCTTCCAGTATTCCCGCAAAGCACCGAGACCGATCGGCGGCAATAAAATGAAGAGCGAAGTGCCCTGCGCCATATGCTGATCCATGTGCAAGAGGTAGACCATCGCCGGCACCAGCGCCACGCCTCCGCCGATGCCCAGCAAGCCCACCAGCACACCGACGCCGAGTCCAAGAAGAAGAATGATGAGTATCATTTTGCCCGATGGTCCGGTGTCATCGCCGCGATCGGACGCCCGCAGCCCTACTATCTTCCCCTGTCCCGCATCGGGGGGCAACCTCCGTTAAGCAAACCGTAACAGGCAGACAAGAAGCGCGTTTTTTTGTTGGTGCGGAACCTGCTATATTTACATGTCTTTGCCCCATCGGGCCTGTGGCTGGCTATCTATTTCGCGGTCACGGATGAACCTGGATCCCCGAAAACACGAATACGCTGGACGCACGGCGATCCGAGACTAAGAGGAGTGCAACGGAACTCATGCCAATCGAGCGGAAACCCGAATTCTTCAAAGGCGCGCAGCTTAAGGTCGCCATCATCGGCTGCGGGTACGTCGGCCTGCCCCTGGCGCTGCGGTTTGCCGAGGCAGGGCACAAAGTCACGGGCTTTGACGTCGATCCGCAGAAGGTGAGTATGCTCAATGCGGGAAAATCCTACATCGAGCACATTCCTCAGAATAAGATCCAACAGTTCGTCAACAGCCGGCACTTCAGCGCGACGACGGATTTTGCAAAGCTGAAGGAGGCGGACGCTATTCTCATCTGCGTTCCCACGCCGCTCGATGAACGCCGCGAGCCGGACCTGAGTTACGTGGAACAGACGGCGATTTCCATTTATCCCCATTTGCAGAGGGGCCAGCTCGTCGTTCTGGAATCGACCACCTACCCCGGAACAACGGAAGAGCTGGTTCTGCCCATTCTGGAGAAGAGCGGCCTGCGGTGCCCCATCGCCTCCGGACCGGAAAACGAAAATGTTGCGTGCGATTTCTATCTGGCGTTCTCGCCGGAGCGCGAAGACCCGGGAAACAAGCAGTACGGCCTGGCGCAGATTCCCAAGGTTGTTGGCGGCCTGAATCCGCCGAGCGGCCGCGCCGCGCTGTCGCTCTACACCCAAGTAGTGGCCCGCGTCGTCCCGGTGAGCTCCACGCGCGCCGCGGAAATGGCCAAGCTGCTCGAGAACATTTTCCGTTGCGTGAACATCGCGCTGGTGAATGAGCTGAAGATGCTCAGCCTGCGCATGAACATCGATATTTGGGAAGTGATCGACGCGGCGGCCACCAAGCCGTTCGGCTACATGCCGTTTTATCCGGGGCCGGGCCTCGGCGGCCACTGCATTCCCGTGGATCCGTACTACCTTTCCTGGAAAGCGCGCGAATATGATTTTGCGACGCGCTTCATCGAGCTGGCGGGAGAAGTCAACACCGCCATGCCGTATCACGTCGTGGACGCGGTGGCCGAGTCACTGAACCAACACAAAAAGAGCATGAAAGGCTCGAAACTCCTGGTCCTTGGCGTGGCTTACAAAAAGGATGTGGATGATTTGCGCGAATCGCCGACGCTAAAAATCATGCAGCTCCTTCAACAGCGCGGCGCGCAACTGGATTACAACGATCCTTATTTCCCGCAGCTGCACAAGATGCGGCACTACAACTACGAGAACATGAAGTCCGTGCCGCTGAATCCCCAGACGCTCGGAAGCTACGACGCGGTGATCATCGCCACTGATCATTCGAGTTACGACTACGTCGCCATCGTGGATGCCGCCAAGCTGGTCGTGGATACGCGGAACGCCACGCGTCGCGTCATGCGCCACCGCGAAAAAATCGTTCTCTGCTAGCCCACAATGGCCTCTTCCGCCGAAGAGATTCGCCGCCAACTCGAGGAAAGCGCTCGCGTCAAGCAGAGCTTCTCCAAGGAGCTGGTGGAGCGCATCGCGCAGTTTACGGGAAAATCCGCGGCGGCGTTGCGCGCCGGCGGCAAGATTGTTTTCTTCGGCAATGGCGGCAGTGCGGCCGACGCTCTGCACCTTGCGGCTGAGTTGACCGTCCGGCTGCGCCATGACCGGAAGGGCCTCGCGGCGCTAGCGCTCACCGCAAATCCATCCGTGCTGACGGCCGCGGGCAACGATTACGGATTCGAACGGATTTTTTCTCGGCAAATCGAATCGCTCGTCGCGTCACAAGATGTCCTCGTCGCGCTTTCCACCAGCGGTGACAGTTCCAACATCTTGCGCGGCGCTGACGCCGGGCGTGCTCGCGGCGCCTACTTGGTTGCCTTCACGGGAGACGCCGGCGGCAAGCTCGCAGGTAAGGTTGATCTGCTCCTGAATGTCCCCTCGCACGACGCGCAGCGCATTCAAGAGTGCCACATCACCATTGGCCACATCGCCTGCGCTCTCATCGAGCGGCTGGCCATCGATCAAGCCTGACAACGGCCTACGAGCCGTTTCGGCTTCCTTTTGCTGGAGTCGCATCAAAACAGCGGTTCCGACTATTCTAAAGCAATGGGATCCAGCGACATATTTCTCGAAGCAGAATGGCGCTTTCTCGCCATGTTGAATTACGAAGTGGACTCCGCGCTTCTCCAGAAGTTTGTGCCGCATGGGACAGCGCTAGATCGATGGAATGGAAAGGTTTTACTCAGTCTGGTAGGGTTCCGTTTTCTGAAAACGAAAGTATTTGGAATTCCTTTTCCGTTTCACCGCAATTTCGAAGAAGTCAACCTTCGATTCTATGTGCAGCGCCACGAAGGGAATGAAGTCAGGAGAGGTGTGGTATTCATTAAAGAGATTGTTCCCCGCCGGATGATCGCTACCATTGCCCGCCGCGTGTATAACGAGAATTACGTCGCGCTGCCCATGTCGCACAAAATCGATTCGCGCCTGGCGGCAGGTATTGTTGTGGAATACGGCTGGCGATCCCATAGCACATGGAACAGCATGAGCTTAACCACGACGGGCGGTGCGTTGCTGCCAGAAAACAATTCGGAGGAAAAATTCATTACCGAGCATTACTGGGGCTACGCATCACAGCGGAATGGCGGATGTATGGAGTACCGCGTCGCCCATCCTCCATGGAGGGTTTGGAATGTTCGAGACGCAAAGCTCGGGGGTGATCTGACCGAACTGTATGGCCGTCAGTTGGCTGGGGCGCTCAGAGGGGCCCCGGTTTCGGCATTTCTAGCGGAAGGCTCCATGGTTGAGGTGCATCGAGGCAGAAGGCTTTAAAGGAGCGACTGAGATCTAAAGAAAGAGGGATCCTGAGGGCTGGGTTGTACGACGATCAGTGCGGTTTTTGTTCGCGCTGGGTTCAGTTCTGGGGTCCGACGCTGGCAAAACGGAGAATCGCTATCGCCGGACTGCAGGAACCTTGGGTAACGGAACTCTTGCACCTCGGCCCCGAGGAACTGCTATCGGACATCCGTTTAAGCACGCGCGAGTTCCGTCGTAAGTCGTTCCTTGCGCCGACTCTTCACTTGCTATTTCACCTTCGACAGTTCTACCCGCGCGGTTGCAAACGGCAAGACGGCTTCCAGCAGCACGGGAGTTCGCGTGGCGTTGTTGGCGAGATAGAGCGTGAAACTCGCATCTTTCATCTCCACGCCATTTTCGAACACGCGAATCGTGATTTTGGAGACCTTGTAATTTCCGGCCGGCACCGCGACTTCCGCGGAAGTTCCTATGAGCTTGGCCCGCGCGTCGTAGAGCTTGTGCCCGTCGTATACAGGGCCGCGCACCTCGGGCGTTTTCGTCCAATCCACGTTCCGCAAATACTGCATCATGCCGAGCGGATCGCGCGTGCCAGGCACTACCTGCGTCGCAGTCGCGTCCCGAGGGGCTGGCTCTTTCCCGGTAGTGGTCATGCGCTGCACGGATTCCACCTTCTGCCCGCGCTCGCTCAGGTGCATCTCGTACTGCAGACTCGCCATTGTTGCTGCATCACTGTAGGAATCGAATTGATCATCCAGCTCAAAAACCATGCGAAGCGGGTTTTCCGTGTGCGCGAAAGCCTGCAGATGCCATGCGTTTCTTCCGGCAAAATTGCCCCGGCTGGCAACCTGCAGCCTCAAATTCGCCACATTGCTCAGGTTGGCAACGTTGGCGGTATATTCCAGGACCTCTCCGGCTCTGAGCGGCAATCCGGCCTCCGCCGGAGCAGGGGCCTTTTTAGGATCGGCGATGGATGCGGGTACGGCGACCGCGGCGCTTGCCGATTTCTCCGCTGGAGGCGCTTCACGAAAACCTGCCGGCTCCGGCACAGCGAGTTCCGGAACGGGTTGCGCCCCCCGCGCATGCAACCAATAAAATGCCCCCGCAGCGCAACCCAACGCTGCAAGCGCGGCAATTCCAATTGTGATCCGGCGGCTCATGCTTTTTGTGTGACGCTCCCTTGAAACAAACCTTGGCGCGCGGCGCATCCGTCGTACAATATTTCTTCGTACGCGGGGTTCATCCGGCTCCCTTCGCCGGCCCGCCGCGAACTATCAGCGTATCAAAACGCGGGCTGCTCGTCTTACCCAGGCTTGCGTACTGGCTGCGGCGGCCAAAAGCCGTCAGCAAATTGCATCATCAGCCGTTTGGCGGCCGTCAGAGTTAGGAGGATTCCCCACATGCGCTACCTCGTCACAGGGGGCGCCGGATTTATCGGCTCGAACACCGTGGACGAACTCGTCCGCCGGGGCCACAGCGTGGTGGTCCTCGACGACCTTTCCGGCGGCAAGGAGGAGAATCTCGCCGAGGCCCGCAGCAAGATTACTCTGATCAAAGGCAGCATCACGGATATTGAAGTGGTCCGCAAAGCGATGCACGAAGCGGACTACGTCATTCACTTGGCAGCGCGCACATCGGTGCCGCGCTCGGTGAAAGACCCGATCGAGACCAACCGCACCAACGTTGACGGCACCCTCAATGTTTTGGTCGCGGCGAAAGATGTGAAGGTCAAGCGCATCGTCTTCGCCGCTTCCTCCTCCGTTTACGGGGAGACGCCGACGCTTCCCAAGCTCGAATCCATGCAGCCGCAACCGATTTCGCCTTACGGCGTCACCAAGTACGTGGGCGAACTCTACGGGCAGGCGTTTGGGCGCTGCTATGGGCTTGAACACGTCTCGCTGCGCTATTTCAATATTTTTGGACCGCGCCAGGATCCCAGCTCACCCTATTCGGGAGTGCTTGCGAAATTTTGCACGGCGTTTCTCGAGGATACTCAACCGGTGGTCTTTGGAGATGGCGAGCAGACGCGCGACTTTACGTATGTCGAAAACGCGGTGCAGGCCAATCTGTTAGCCTGCGAGGCGCCGAATGTTTCCGGGAAGGTTTTCAATGTTGGCACTGGGGGACGTGTCTCGCTCAATGACGTCCTCCGCACCGTGGGGAAAATCACCGGCAAGACGCTCGAAACCAAGTACGAACCGCCGCGCGACGGTGATATCCGCGATTCCCAAGCCGACATCTCGCAGGCCAAGGCATTTCTTGGCTATGATCCTCAGATGAGCTTCGAGGAAGGATTGAGCCGCACGTACGAGTGGTATCAATCCACGCAGGCAAAGGCTCAGGCGCAAGCAAAATCGGAAAAGTAGCGGAGTAAAAGGGGCCAGGAGCGGCGGCTGGCAAACGACTCGTCTCCTCTAAGTCCAATCCTCGGGGACGCGTCGATGTCCGCGAAAAATCCAGAAAAATGAATGCGGAGCTTCTACTGCTCCGCTTCGTCTTCTCCGCCGCGCCCGCCTCGAGGCTGCGGCGGCGCGGGAACGATATGGGGAATCCCCGCATCGTTCATTTTTTTATTCAGTGCGGGAAGGTCTTCCCCCGCAATCTTCTTGACCTGTGCCGAAGCATCGCTCACCAGCGGGATCAACTCCGCCAGCTTTTCTTTCTGTTGGCCGCCCGGCGCAGCCGCAAATTCGTCCAGGTTTCCGAGCAGCGCCTGCACCTGGTTCGGCAGTGGATCGGGTTTCCATTCGAACGGCGGCCCCGCGTTCCCCAATCCCTGGCGTTCCCGGATAAACTTTTCCGCGATGGCGTCCACTTTCTTCTGCAGTTCATCGGCCGATTTCACGATATCGTCGGGGATTTTCGTCGCATTGGGTTTGTCCGCGTCCTTCTTCCATTGTTCTCTTGCGGTTTTTAATGCCGTCTGGATGCCTTCGATGGTTCTGCGGTCTTTGTCCGAGGTTTTGGCCATCGCGTAGAGCTGGTCGAGCGCCTCACGCCTCGCCGCTCGATCCGCTGCGGAAATCACGATCCGCGGATCCTCTTCGACGGTTACTTTTTGCGCTGCTTCCTTCTCTCCCGCTTTGATCTTGATGGTGTACTCGCCCGGGTCAACCAGCGGCCCGCGCGGCCCAAACCCAAATCCCGCCGCAGCGGCTTCCAATTGCTGTTGTGTGGCCTCCGCCGGCGAGGTAGAGCGCAAATCCCAGTTCGTGCGGTTGACGCCCGCCAGTCCCGGCCCGTCAAACTCCCGAAGCACTTTCCCATCCTTGTCGAGCACGCTGATTTTGACTTTGCCTTCTTTTTTCTCCGCGGCCTCGGCCTTCGTTTTGTCGTCTTCCGTGTCCTTCTTGTCCTTCTCATCCTTGTCTTTCTTCGGCGCCTCTGGAGGCACCGCTTCTTTCAGGTAGTAGTTGAGAATCGCTCCGTACAAAGAATTCTTACCGATGAAAAGCTTCTGCCCGGCGAACCACTGTCTGTGCCGCAGATGCCAGGTCGTCGCTGTGCGCGGCGGGAACAGAGTCAACGCCGACGTTGTCACGTTTGCATTCATTTGTTCGATGGGCGTCAAGTCGTCAAAAATCCAGATCGAGCGTCCGTGCGTGGCCAGCACCAAGTCGTTTTCCCGCGCCTGGATTTCGATGTCGTCCACCGGCACCGTCGGAAAATTGTTTTTCAGCGCCGTCCAGTTCGCGCCGCGATCCCACGACGCCCACAACCCGAATTCCGTCCCCGCAAACAGGAGATTGGTGTTCCTTGGGTGTTCACGCACCACGTGAACGCTCCCGGCCGAATCCGGAATGCCGTTGCGGATCGTTTTCCAAGTCTCGCCGTAGTCGTTCGTCGCAAAAAGATAAACGTTGTAATCGTCACCGCGGTGCCCGTCAAACGCCAATAACGCCGCGCCTTCAGCGGTTTTCGATGCCACCACGCGGCTGACGTAGGCTCCCTTGGGCACTCCCGGTACTTTTGACGCAACGCTTTTCCAAGTCTTGCCTCCGTCTCGCGTCACCTGGACATTGCCGTCGTCCGTGCCTACCCACAGCACATCGGCCGTCAGCGGCGATTCGCTCAGCGTCGTAATCGTCGGATACTCCTGCACTCCATCGTGCCGGGACAATGTGTTCTTATCCGGCGTCTTCCCGAAAATCTGCAGCTTGTTCCGGTCCGCCCCCGTCGTCAGGTCTCCGCCCAGCCGCGTCCAGGAATCTCCACGGTCGGTCGACTTGAACAAATAATTTCCGCCGTAGTAGATGGTGGTGTGCTCGTAGGCGGAAACCGCCACCGGCGAATTCCACTGGAAGCGGTAATGCGGCTCTCCGGCCTTGGCCTCCGGCTTGATCAGGCGCATCTGCGAGGTCCGCATGTCCAGCCGGCTCAAGTCGCCGTCCTGGGACTCCGTGTAAACGATCCACGGCTCCACGTTGTCAATAGCGGCATAAAATCCATCGCCGCCGGGCATCAGCGTCCAGTCTTCGTTCTTGATTCCTTCCCGCGCCAGCGACATGCTCGGTCCGCACCAACTGGCGTTGTCCTGCAAACCTCCGCAGATGTGATAAGGCTTCTCGTTATCCAGGGCCACTTCGTAAAACTGCCCGATCGCAATCGTGTTGACGAAATCCCACGTTTTACCGGCGTCATCGCTCCAGTGAATGCCGCCGTCCGAGCCCGCAATCATGTGGCTGGAATCCGCCGGATTGATCCACATGGCGTGAAAATCGCCATGAATTCCGGTCACGCGCTGCGTCGAAAAGGTCTTTCCGCCGTCTTCTGAATAAAACATTTGCGCGCCCAGCGACCAGATCCGCAAATCATTGTTGGGATCGATCCGCACCTGGCTGTAGTACGACGGCCGCGGATCCGTATCGCTCATCTTTTTCCACGTTTCGCCTTGGTCCTCGCTGCGGTAGATTCCGCCTTTCTCGTGCTGCACCAGCGCGTAAATGATGTTGGGATTTTTGCGGTAAATGTCCAGCCCGATGCGTCCGGTGTCTCCGCCGTTTTCGTAGGGCAGGCCCTTTGCCAATTTCTTCCAGGTTGCGCCGCCGTCCGTGGTTTTGTAAATCGCACTGTCCGGCCCGCCGCCATTGAATCCGAACGGCGTTCTGCGCCGCTCATAGGCCGCGGCATACAGCGTGTCCGGACTCTCCGGGTCCATCGCGATATCGCTGACGCCCGTGTCGTCATTGATCTTCAGCACCAGCGTCCACGTTTTCCCGCCATCCGTTGTCTTGTAGACGCCGCGCTCCGGATTTGGTCCCCAAAGGTGACCGAGCGCCGCCGCGTACACCACGTCCGGGTTCCGGGGATGAATCACAATCCGCCCGATGTGCCGCGTCGCCTCCAGTCCCATCTTTTTCCACGTCTTGCCGCCGTCCAGCGACTTGTACGCCCCATCGCCCCACGAAGAGCTTTGCCGGTTGTTCGGCTCGCCCGTCCCGACCCACACGACCGCCGGATCCGACGGCGCAATGGCAATATCGCCGATGGTTGAAACGCTTTCCTTGTCGAAGATCGGTTCCCAGGTCGTGCCGTTGTTCGTCGTCTTCCACACCCCGCCAGAAGCCGTGCCCACGTACACGATATTTGGATTGCTCTCCACCACCGCGAAATCGTCAATTCTTCCGCCCATTACCGCGGGCCCAATCTCACGGAACTCCAGGTTCTTGAATTTGTCGGCGGGTTTCGGCTGGTCCCGGTCCCCTGGCGCGGCTACCACGTTCGCCCCCAGCGCACCAAGAATGACTACTCCGGCCAGAATCGTCCTCAGAGCTTTCCACACATCCTTCATTTCCATCCCCCTATTCGCAAGGCGCGGCATCTTACTCCGGGTAAGCTTCGTTCCGCATCAATATGTTTCTGGACGGGCACTTCTCAAGAGCAAACCAACCCGTTCGACAGTCTGACGTGAACTGCTTTCTTTGCGTTTCACGCGTTGGCAGCCTTTCACTTTCGCCACTCCGCCATGCAACTCATCTCCATTGCCTGCCTTCAAATCCCTGCAACCCCATGCTAGGCTATCCAGCGATCTCCATTGACCGCATGCTCCGCGTGAATCCTCATTCCTGGCCACGGATTCGTTCCGCGCTTCGCCTTATTCTGTGTCCGGCAGCGCGTTTCCTGGTGCTCGCCTGCCTTGCCCCGCATCTCGCTTCCGCGCAGCAAACACGGCCTCCTTCCGGAAAAGGCGGCATCGCCGACCTCGAAGCAAAAACGCAGACACGCAAGGGCGAAGTCACCACCGCCGACGGTGCCGTAGACATTCGCTATGGAGACACGCGGCTCCGGGCCGACCACGTCGAATACAACAATCGAACCAACGAAGCCGTCGCTACCGGCCATGTCCTGCTCGACCACAACAACGAGCATCTCGAAGCCGACGAAGCGCACTACAACATCAGCACCAGCCACGGTCTTTTTCGCAATGTTCGGGGCACCGTGAAGATCGAACGCCAGCCCAATCCAGCCATTCTAATTACCGAAAATCCGCTCTATTTCGAGGCTCGCGAAGTCGAGCGCTTTCCAGGCGATGTTTACCTGGTCCACCGCGCGTGGATTACCATTTGCGATCCTTCGCGGCCGAAGTGGCAGTTTTACGCTCCCCACGCGCGCATTCGCCTCAATAGGACCGCCGCGCTCGTCAACGCCAACTTCCGGCTTTTCCGCGTGCCGCTGGTTTGGTTTCCCTACGCCACCGTCCCTGCGGGCAACAAAATCCGCGAGACCGGATTCCTCATGCCCGATATCGGGCAGAGTTCGCGCAAAGGCTTCATTCTTGGTGACGCTTTTTATTTCGCTCCGACGCCCTGGTTAGACGCGACTCTAGGCGCGCAGTACATGAGCCGGCGCGGCGCCCTCGAGCGCGGTGAATTTCGTGCCAAGCCGTTTGAAAACACTTCCATCCGGTACACCTATCTGGGTGTGGACGACCGCGGCCTGGTCAACCCCGACGGCACTCGCTCTCCGCAGGGCGGCGAACAGCAACGCCTGGAGATTCAGTCCCTGCTTTCCCATGGGTGGCGTTTCGTTACGGACTACAACCAGCTTTCTTCGCTCACCTTCCGGCTCGCGTTTGCCGACACCTTTGGCGAAGCCGTCAACTCCGAAGTTCGCAGCGCTTTCTTTCTGACCAACAATTTCAGCGGCTTCAGCCTCAACGTCGCCGCTCTCGATGACAAAAGTTTTCTTACTCTTCCCGTCGCGGCGACTTTGACCACCCCGGCCATCCCGGCTACCAGCGTCGCACTCCGCAATGCACCCGAAGTGCGCTTCGGCTCGGTCGAGCGGGCTCCCTGGAGCAACGCTCCTGTCTATTTTGCATTTGACGCATTTGCAGGCGCGGTGAGCCGGGACGATCCAACGATTCAAACTCCCGAATTCGTCGCTCGCTATGAGTTTGCGCCTCGAGTCACCGTACCGCTGCACTTTGGTCCGTGGCTCGGCGTGACTACTTCGGCTGCGTTCCGCACCACCCGCTACGGCGATTCTCTCGATGCCACGGGCGCCGTCACCGCGAATTCGATCACGCGCAATACCGGCGAATTCACGGTGGACCTTCGCCCCCCGGTGCTCGAACGTTTTTTTGACCGGACTTCCCTCAAGAAGGACAAATCCCGCCGGCGCTACAAGCACACTATCGAACCGTCCATCACCTACCGCTACGTCACCGGGGTGAACAATTTCGCGGACTTTATCCGCTTCGATTCCGACGCTACGCTCACGGACACCAATGAAATCCAGTATGGCTTCACGCAGCGGTTATTCCTCAAGGACGACGACGGCCAGCCCCGGGAACTCGTGTCCTGGAGCATCTTCCAGAAACACTACTTCGACCCCACCTTTGGAGGCGCCATCGTCAATGGCCAGCGAAACGTCTTCGAGGCCTTCGATTCCATCTCGCCGTTTGCCTTTGCTTTCGGCCCACGCAACTGGTCCCCGATTGTCAGTGACATCAAGATCACTCCGGGCGGGCCCTACGATCTGGAACAGATTCTCCAGTACGATACGCAAATCCAGAGGCTCGTCACCATCGGCACGCTCCTGAAGGTGAAGCCCTACCGGGAATTTTTCAACACGCTCGCCTACTTCCGGTTGAATGACAATCCCGTCCTGAGCCAACTTCCTCTCCAGCCCCCTCCGCAGCTTCCTCTATTTCAGCAGCCGCTTTCGAACCAGATTCGCGCGCTTGTCGGTTACGGGAGCGAAACGCGCAAAGGACTCAGTTTCACGACCGGCGTCGGCTACGACTTCACCAACAAGACCCTGCAGAACCAGATTGTGCAAGTCAGTTACAACGGTGGCTGCTGCGGTTTGGCCGTCGAATACCGCCGCATCAACCTCGGCCAGGTGCGCACGGAGAATCAGTTCCGAATCGCCTTTATGATCGCCAACATCGGCACGTTTGGAAATCTCCGTCACCAGGAAAAGATTTTCTGACCATGAACGATGCCGACCTGGCCTTCGCGTCCATCGAAGAGATCGGAAAACTCTTCCGCAAACGTAAGCTATCTCCCGTTGAGCTCACCAAGCTCATGCTCGCCCGCATCGACTTGCTCAATCCCAAGCTCAATGCCTACATCACCGTCACCCGGGAGCTCGCTTTGGCCCAGGCGAGGAAAGCCGAATCCGAACTGTTTGCTCCTCGTGGCCGCAAAGGCGCTCGCGATCGCGGCCCGCTCCACGGCGTTCCCGTTTCGCTGAAAGACAACGTCTATACCGCAGGCATCCGTACGACCGCGGGCTCGAAAATCTTGCGCGATTTCGTTCCTTTGCATGACGCCCCGTTCGTAACTCGACTTCTCGAAGACGGTGCCATTCTCATCGGCAAAACCAACATGCACGAATTCGCCTATGGCGTCACATCCAATAACCCGCACTACGGTCCCGTCCATAATCCATGGGACATCTCGCGCATCCCCGGCGGCTCCAGTGGCGGCTCGGCTGCCGCGGTCGGCGCCGGTCTCTGTTTCGGCAGCATCGGCACGGACACCGGTGGCTCGATCCGCATACCCGCTTCCCTCTGTGGCATCGTCGGCCTTAAGCCCACGATTGGCCGGGTGAACACGGAAGGCACGATCCCGCTCTCGCCGCATCTTGATTGCGTCGGGCCATTGGCTCGCACAGTCCAAGACACCGCACTTCTTCTTGATCCGATACTTGTGCGCGCAAAAGGCGAGCCGCGTTTGCCTACGGGCCGCAAATCCTCGTCCCCAGCGCGAAAGTTCAAGCTCGGTCTGCCGCGTGAGTTTTTCTTTGAGGTAGTTTCTGCCGGCGTTCGAAAGGTCTTCGAAGACGCGGTCCGCTCTCTTCGCAAACAGGGCGCAGCAACGAAAGAAATTTCCCTCCCACTGTTAGAGGAAACGGAAGACGCCGGAAACCAAATCGCCTGGCCGGAAGCGACTCATTACCACCAGCAAGCGGGATGGTTTCCTGTCCGGGCCGCGGAATACGGCGAAGACGTCCGCGCGCGCCTTGAAATGGGCACGAACGTTTCCGCGACGGTCTATTTGGAAGCTCTCGAATTGCGCGACAAGTTCATCCGGCAGCTCCATCTGGCGATGGCTGACGCTGGCGTGGACGCCCTTGTCGTTCCCACCACCCCGATCACGGCCCCACTCATCAACGAAGAAACCACGCGCGTCAACGAAAAGGATCATCCCACTCGTGCGCTTTTGCTTCGCAACAACCGCCCCGCCAATCTCGCCGGCGTCCCTGCTATTTCCATCCCCTGCGGTTTCACTCCCGGCGGTTTGCCCGTCGGCCTCCAACTCATCGGCGCCGTGACCGACGAACACCTCCTCCTACGCATCGCGCGACAATTCGAGCGTGCGCATCCACAAACTCGGCGTCCGCTTTTGTAGTTGCGGGGCCTTACCGGGGCCTTACCGCCGGCACTCTCCCTGCCCGTGTCACCTTTCCGCCGCAACCGCGCCCTGCTTCTTCATCACCCAGCCGCCAATCAGATACCCCAGCGTCCCGGTCACCATTCCTCCAAGCACGTCCACCACGTAGTGATACCGCCCCCACACCGTCGAAACGCACATGCAGACGGCCAGCGGCGCCATCACCCAGAACAGCCACCGCCGGTGCCGCCACGATCCCCACAACGCCGCTACCGATCCCGCCACATGCTCCGAGGGAAACGCTGCACCTCGCACGCGGCCATAGTGTTCGATGAAATTGATGGTGGCCGTGACGGGCCCGCCCTCTAACGGCGCGTGCCACGCGCCCGCCATCGAAAACCACGGGCTCTCAATCGGGAAGAAAATCGCTATCACATATCCGATCGCATAGCCCACGGCCGAATAGGTCATCACCGACCAGTATCCGCGCCAGTCCCGCCGGTAATACAAAACGCCGCCCACCACCAGCAGATAGGTGAAATACGTGAGATAGGCGAACTGCATGAAATCATTCCGTCCCGGCGTTGCAAACCGCTCCATCCACACCGTGGGGTGCACGCCCGTCAGCCAGTAATCCGCCGCAATCAGCTTCGCGTCCTGCCAGCGAGGCACAACCAGGTGCATGAATGTTCCCAGTTCCTCAAAACAAAACAGAAAAAACAAATGCGGATACCAGTGCCGCCAGAAATGCCAGAAACGTTGCATCGCTGTAGGACAGACATTCCTGTCTGTCCTGCTTTCCATTTCGTTATTTCTCAATCCTCGCTCTGCTGTTCGTGCCTCCACCCAGCACAAAATCAAAATCACCGCGGCCACAATCGCCTGCACTCCAACCAGCCGCAATGGATGCAGCAGATTTTCTGCGAACATCCCAATCAACACGCTCGTAACACCCAGGTACGCCAGTGCCACCCATTCAAACGCGCCACACGCCGCCCACGCAATCGCCGCTTCCCTTCTGATCCATTCCGCAATTCCCGGCCTCGCCGCATGGAGGCCCACGGCGCACGGCTCACGTCTTGCGTCCGCAGCCTCCGCGCGCCACGGTATCGCCACTTCGCTCGCTCGATAACTTTGTCTCTCCCTGGCGTTCATCTCGGGCTCCCCGCCTTCGCTTGTCCCTTTTCAGTTTCTCGCAGTGGAAACAGTGCCGCCATTTTTTCGCTGTCTTCCCTGCGTTCTCCGTGTCTCTGCGGTGAGACTTCTTTTCTCTCCCAATGCAGCATCGGCCATCCGCGCATCCGCGCAAGCCAGGCAAGCTCCTCTTGCGGATTCACCGCGACCGGCCTGCCCACCGCCGCCAGCATCCATTGGTCATCGGCGGTGTCGCCGTACGCGTAGCAACTCGCCAGATCCAGTTTCAGTTCCACCGCCATGGCCTTCAGCGCCCGCGCCTTGGCTTCGCCATTCATCGCCTCACCAACGATTCGCCCCGTCCACCGTCCCTCCGTTTCCTCCAACCGCGTCGCGCAAACGCGAATCACACAAGAAATCCCTTCTTCAAAGAGGAGCGCTTCGAAAGATCGGGCCACGTCCTCCGCTAGCGGCTGCAGCGTCCCGCTCACCAGCACAATCGCGTGCCCCTGCCTCGCATGCCACGCGATTCGGTTGATCCCCTCGCCAAACAAGACACTCGGGCGCCTTCGCTCGCCCGTTTCCATTCGATCCGCGGCCAATCCCTTCAAGTACATCTTGTTCGCCCGCAAAATCGCGTCGACCCCCCGCGGCGCCAGCCGCCCCGCTTCCCTCACCCAAGAAAAATAGTTCTTCACCGGAATTGCTCCCCGATAGCGCAACCTCGTGAAAAATATCCGTTCCAAGGAAGGCGGCGCCACCAGCGTCCCGTCCAAATCAAAAAATGCCGCCACCCCTCCGCTCTTCTCCTTACCCTCCTTTACTTCCTGCACCTGTTTCACTTCACTCTCCGCGCTCACATGGCCTCCTGCGCTGCCCTCTTTCTCGCTTGCCCGTGCCCCACGCTTCCTGCGAGGTATTTCCATCCTTCCATCAGCACCGGCAGCCCACGCACCAGGCAAAACGCCGCCGTCGTCCACGTCAAAACATGCGCGCCGACGCGAATCATCGCGTACACGTCCGCCGCAAGCTCACCGACCAAGGCCACCGGCCCGCGCGTCAACGCCAGCTCTACGCCCAGGTAGCAAAAACACAGGCACTTCATCGCCGCATACAGCCCGCGGCTCCAGCGAGACGCCACCAGCGCCCGCCCCCACCACGTTTTCAGCATCGCGTCGGCGCCCCAGCCTGAATGTCCCGCCTTCATCGCCAGCCCGCGCAGAAAATCCGTCGCCGCGCCGCGCGCAAAAAACAAAACCGGCAGCCACAGCGACACCATCCCCACCACCGCGAAGTACGTGAAGTACACGTTCTCGATCATGCGGTCGCCCAGAATGTCCAACTGCGCACCCACCGGCGTCGCCATTTTTTTCTTCCGCGCCAGGTGTCCATCGAGCGCATCCAGCCCGATCGAGGCCACCGTCAGCCCCACTGCCGCCAGGTTCGCCCATGCTCCTCGCCCGAACAGACACACCGCCGCAAAGCCCACCGCTACGCGCAAAAAGGTCACTTTGTTCGGCGTCCATTGCAAACGCATCTGCCGCGCGCCTCCCGGGGGCCCTCTTGTTGAATCGCACGCGCCCTGCCATTCCGCGTCGCGGCAAACCGCTTGCAATGAATTACTTACAGACGCAGCTCGGTGATTCCCCTCCGCTTCGCGCCAGACAATTCCTTCAACTGTCGCCCATTCGCTTGAGCGTCAGGCGGTGTCGCTTTTTCCCTCGCGCCGCGTCTAATGGAGGGTCTGCAGCTGGCTCCGGGAATATTCCTTGAAATTTCGGGATTAACCCTATTGAAGGTATGATTCGAATATGACCGATGTCTCTCTAGCAGGGGCCTTTCTCGCTGGCCTGGTTTCCTTTCTCTCCCCTTGTGTTCTCCCGCTCGTCCCGGGTTACATCTCCATGCTTTCCGGCATCGGCATGGAGCAGCTCCGCAAAGGCGACGTCCCCTCCTCCGGCCTTTTCACTTCGGCTCTCGCGTTCGTCGGCGGCTTCTCCGTGGTCTTCATTTCGTTCGGCGCGTCCGCCAGCGCCGTCGGTCATTTTCTTCTCCAGAACCGCGCGCTCCTCGCTCCCATTGCTGGTGCGCTAATCCTTCTTTTCGGCCTTCACCTCATCGGTGCACTGATCAAGCTAAACCTTCGGGTCGGCATCATCTTTGGCGTCATCCTCGTCGCCCTTGGTATCGCCGCATTCCTCCGTCATGCACCGCTGTTCGCCGGACTCGGCGCCACTCACTTTTTCTCACTCTCGCTGATCGGCTTCTTCGGTCCCGCCATGGCTCGTTGGCTCAACCGCGACGTTCACCTCCGCAGCAGCGCAGCGCGGCCCGGCATTTGGAGCGGCTTCTTTCTCGGCTTCGCCTTCGCTTTTGGCTGGACTCCTTGTATCGGCCCAATCCTCAGCGCCGTGCTGATTCTTGCCGCTCGCAGCGACACCATTGCGCGCGGCGTCCTTCTTCTCGCCGTCTATTCCGCCGGCCTGGCCATTCCTTTCCTGCTCACGGCTCTGGGCATCGGCCAGTTCATGGCTTTCTACAAAAACTTTCGAAAATATCTTCACGCCGTCGAACTTTTCAGCGGCGCTTTGCTTCTGTTCGTGGGAGGCCTTGTTTTCGTCAACAAACTGACCTGGCTCTCGGCTAAACTAACGTTTTTAAATCGCTTTTCACTCTAGAGGAGTACGCCTGAACACTTCGGCCAACCAATAATGAAAAAAGTTCTTCTGATCGTCTCCACCGTGCTCGTGCTTGTTATCGCCACCTATCTCGCGGACAAGGCCACCCGCGTCAATTCCAAAGTGCCCGGCGGCACGGTCAAGACGGACACTTCCCTCGGCACGCAGGCTCCCGAAGTCACCTTTAAGGATCTCGACGGCAAGGAAATTCCGCTCAGCCAGTACAAGGGCAAAGTCGTCCTCGTCAATTTCTGGGCCACCTGGTGCGAACCCTGCCAAATCGAAATCCCGTGGCTCATCGAGATGCAACAGAAATATTCCGCGAAGGGTTTCACCATCCTCGGGGTGGACGTGGATGACGAAGGCAAGGCCGCCGTGGCGCCCTTCGTCGAAAAGGAACGCTTTACCGTGAACGGCCAGAAACTTCCGATGAACTATCCGATATTGCTCGGCAATGACTCCGTCGCCGACAAATTCGGCGGCCTTCTCGGTTTTCCCACCAGCTTCCTCATCTCCCGCGACGGAAAAATCATCAAGAAAGTCCAGGGCCTCGTCAGCTACGACGAAATCGCCAAAGCCATCGAATCTCAACTCTAGTCCGCGGCTCCGGCTTCGAGAGCGTCTGCGCCCCGCGCAAAATCTTTGGTACAATCGCGCCCATGAATAGACGCACATTGCTTCAAACGTTCTCCGCCGCGGCGCTCTTGCCGGCCTCCACATGGGCCGCCCCTTTTTCGGAGGAAGAAATGTCGCCAAAGAAAGATAGCCCCTCACCAGCTGCAACAACCGTCTACGAACTCCGCATCTATCACGTCATCGAAGGCAAGCTCGAGGAACTCCTGCGCCGTTTCCGCGATCACACCATGCAGCTTTTTGAAAAGCATGGAATGAAGAGCCTCGCCTATTGGACGCCCACCGACGACCCGCTCAAGGGCAAAACTCTCGTCTACATCCTCGCGCATCCCAGCCGCGACGCCGCCACCGCCAACTGGCAGGCCTTCCGCGATGACCCGGAATGGCAAAGCGTCCGTGATAAATCCGAAGCCAACGGCAAGCTCGTCGAAAAGATCGACTCCACCTATCTCGCCTTGACTGACTTCTCCCCGCCGCTCCACTAGTCTGTTTTCTTTCCTGATTTCCGTTGCGAATCCGGCAAGCGGCACCGCCGATCCTTTGCCCTTCCACCACGCACCGGCAACGATTGCCAGTCCCGGGACAGGATCTTCCTCTCTCCTTCCCTTGCCGCCCAAAATTCCGTCAGGTACTCTAAATGCATGCTCGATGAAAAAGACTTTCAGCGCAAAGCCGACGCCGCCTTCGAAGATCTGAAGAAGCGCCTGCTCACCGCTGGCGATGAACATGGCTTCGACGTCGAAGGCGAGAGCGGCAAACTCGAGGTTCTGTTCGAGGAGCCCGAGGAAGTGAAGTTCGTGGTCTCGCCAAACACTCCCGTCCGCGAAATCTGGATCTCCGCGCTCTCCACCAGCTTCAAGCTCGGCTGGAGCGAATCGCGCAACGCCTTCGTCCACGAAAAAAGCGGCGAAGATCTCCGCGCCGTCATGAGCCGCGTCATCTCCCAGCAACTCGGCGCCCAGGTGACCCTGTGATGCGCTTCCTGAGTTTGGTTGTGCCTTATCGGGAATCCGGATCTAGCCCCATCCGCAGTTCTCGTCCGCTTCTTCTCCGTGATCTCTGTGCTCTCTGGGTTACGTTTTTTTCTCCCTTAGAACGTAACACTTACAACGGACAGCTTGCGCGCCGTTCGGCCGCGCTTTTGTTCGCACTGAGTCTCGCGCTCTCTCCCGTCGCAGCCCCGCAAGTCCCCTCGGGCCGCGACGTGGTGAAGCCGGAACTGTATGCCTCGCTCGACCCCGCCGCCCGCGGCACCTCCCTTCAAATCGCCGTGGTCATGAAAATTCGCCCCGGCTTCCACGTCAACGCCCGCGAAAAATCCGAAGAGTATCTCATCGCCACGGATCTCAAGGCCGAACTCCCCGCAGGTTTCAGCAGCGGCGAAGTCGCCTATCCCAAAGGCAAACTCGAAAATTTCTCATTTTCCAAAAAACCGCTCAACGTCTACCAGGACACCGTAGTTCTCCGCATGCCCATCAACGCGCTGGCAAACGCGCCGTTAGGCGAACAGCACATTCCCCTGAAGCTCCGGTATCAAGCCTGCAGCGCTGAAATCTGCCTGCCGCCCGTCACGCTCACTCTCGATGCCACGATAAACGTCGCCGCTGCCGCAGCGGACTCCAAACCCGCGCACGCAGACTGGTTCCCTCCCGGGGGAGCCAGGCAGTAAATCGGGGACGTTGTCGGAAGGATTTATGCTTTACGGAAACCAGCGACCGTGTCTCGCAATCGCCGGACCACGCGCCGCTGGCCAAGCACGACCATGGTGTCGAAGAGCGGCGGAGCCACGGCCTGCCCGACGATCGCCACGCGCGTGGCATTGATCAGCAAGCCGGCTTTGACGCCCCCCGCTTCCGCGACGGCGCGCGAAGCGTGATCGCACGCGTCGTGATTCCACTCCGGCAACGCCTCGAGCGCATCCGCGAGTTTGCTGAGCAGCTCCGGCACTTTCAGATCTTTCCAGAATTTTTCCTTGGCCGCGGGGTCGCGTTCGAATTCATCGCTGAAAAACGCCCGCGACCACGTGGAAAAATCCGGAAGCAATCGTATCCGCGGCCGCAACAGATCTACGGTCTTGGAAAACCAGGCGTGATCCCTTCCGTCAGGGCCAGGTGCAGCATCCGCAGCCCACTCCGGTTTCCACAAGCCGCTGCGCTTCAATTCGTTTTCCACTTCCGGCAGCAGCTCCTCGATCGGAAGCTTCTGCAGATATTGCGTGTTGAACCACTCGAGTTTCGGCCGGTCAAACACCGCGTTCGTGCGGCTCACGCCCTCGAGCGAAAACTTCTGTATCAGCTCCTCGGTGCGCAGAAATTCCTCATCGCCTCCCGGCGACCAGCCCAGCAGCGCGAGAAAATTCCGGAACGCTTCAGGAAGAAATCCCTCGGAGCGGTACATGTTCACGTCCGTCGCGCCATGCCGTTTCGAAAGCCGCGATTTGTCCGCCCCGAGAATCAGCGGCACGTGCGCAAACACCGGCGGCTCCGCGCCCAGCGCGCGATACAGCAGCACCTGCTTCGGCGTATTGGAAATGTGATCCGCGCCGCGAATCACGTGGGTGATGCGCATGTCCATGTCATCCACTACCACGCCCAGCTGGTACATGGACGGCCCGAACTCTTCATCGCCTTTTCCGGAACGCAACAGCACGAAATCCTCGATCTCGTCATTGGAAAATTCGCGCTCGCCGAAAACCGCATCGAAAAATTTGGTCGTTCCCCCAACCGGCACTTTGAACCGTACAGCAGGCTTCGTGCCCGGCGTCGAAGGTTTTCCACCGCGGCAGCTGCACCGCGCCACGCGCCGAACTCCGCCGCCCTTCGGCTCTTCGTCTTCGGCTGGTTCCGAATAGTCGCCGCCCGCGTACTTTTCCGCCGGGCAGTAGCACAAAAACGCGCTGCCGTTCGCCAAACACTTCTTCGCCGCCGCACGATACAATTCCGTTCGTTGCGATTGGTAAAACGGCCCCTCGTCCCACGCTACCCCCAGCCACTTCAGTCCATCCAGAATCCCCTGCACCAGTTCAGGCTTGTTCCGTTCCGCGTCCGTGTCCTCCACGCGCAGGATCATGGCGCCGCCCTGATGGTGCGCGAAAAACCAGTTAAATAGGGCCGTCCGCGCCCCTCCCACGTGCAGATAGCCGGTGGGTGAAGGAGCAAACCGTACTCTCACTGTTCCTGTCTTGTTGGTTGACTCCGCCATGGCCTAGTGCATCTTTCTGGTGCAGCAGAAACTCTCAGTGTAGCGAAACCGCATCGGTCCGTCCAACCAGCGATTCCACGTGTAACCGGAAGAATTCTGTATCTCCTTTTGTATTGAATCGGTTACCCTTGCGGTGCTGTCTTTTTGGCTACCAGTACCCAGGTACGCTTGCTTCCAGAAAATTTGGTAATCCATAATCACTAGTACTTTGGCATGTGTATTTCCGTAACTCTCCCGCTTCGACGCGCCCTTGTCCTCAGGCGCGCGCCGCAGAGTTTTGGATACGCGCCGAAGGCCAAGCATTTTCGCTTCCTTTTTGTTCGGTATGGGCGCCGCCCTTGACCAGGGCGGAGAATTGATTGTGCTCTTGACACATCAGAGTTTCATTTCGTTGGCGCTGCTCGTGGCTACCATTTTGGTGGCCGGCTTTTTTGCGTATATTTACAGCATCAAGCGCCAGACCTACCTGTTCCTGTGGACCGCAGGCTGGTTGATCTTTGGCCTTCACTACGCAGGACCGGCGCTTGCGGATTGGGCATTGAACAGTCCGCTGCAAAGCGCCTTAAATCATTGGCTGTTTGGAATTTCCGGCTTGCTTTTTTTCCTTGGCGCGCAGATCTACTCGCAGCGCAACCCGTGGAAAATTCCAGCGTTGGCCGTGGGCGTCATCCTGGGGCTGTGGGCCGCCGCGAATGCTTCCAACGCGATTTCTTTTTCGGTGATCATTCCCGCATCGCTGGTTTACATCGGCGTCGCCGTGGTGTTCTGGCAAGAGAGCCGGAGGCAGGAAACGCTCGCCGACCGGCTACTCGGCGTTTCGTTCGCTTCCTGGGGCGTCCTATGGATCGCCCTGCAATTCCTGAACGCCACCCCGGAACTTCAGGGTCCGGGCATGAACGTGGTTGCGGCGGCGCCGTGCGCCTTCGTGGCCATGCTGATGGTGATGGCGCTGTACGAGGAAGAAAAACGCCGCATCGAGCGCAACATGCTCGCGCTTTCGAATCTCAACCTGGCAACCTCGAGCTTTGTCGGCGGTGAAATCCAGCGCATGCTCTCGCAAGCGCTGGACCGCGTTCTCGGCGTCGTGCGGCTCCCGGCCGGCGCGCTCTTCCTGCATCACGGCGACACGCAAGGTCCAACGTCGGTTGTTGCCGTGGGCTTGAGCGATGACTTCTGCCGCGCCGCCCAGGAAGAAGGCCTCGACGACTATTTGGTGGGTCTGGTGGCGCGTCTCGGCGGCTTGCTCGGCTTCCGCGACCTTCGCGACGATTCCCTCTCCGCCCTCGAAAAAGAGCAATCCATTCGCCGCTTCCGCGAGTTGGCTCTCGGCCAAGGACTTCGCAGCGTCGTCGCCATCAGTCTGCAGGCCAAAGAACACGCCTTCGGCGTTCTCCTTCTCGGCACACCCGACAGCCGCCGCTTTGCCCCCGCGGAACTCCGGCTGCTCCTCGCCCTCGGCCATCAAATCGGCATGGCCGTCGAAAACAGCTACCTGATTCAACAAACGTCACGCCGCTCCGAAGAACTCCACGTGCTCAATGAAATCGGCCGCGCGCTCAGCTCCACCCTGAACAAGGAAGACTTGACGCGCAAAGTCTGGGAAGAGCTGCGCCGCTTGTTCGACGTCGAAAATTTCTACATCGCCGAACTCGATCCCCTCCGCGATGAAATGCTTTTCGATGTGGAAATGATCGACGGCGTTCGAATCCCCAAGCGCACGCGCCCCGCCGGCAACCACCTGACGGAATACATCATTCGAACGCGCCAGCCCATTTTGATCCGCGACAATTTCGTCGCCGAAGTCAAGAAACTCGGCGTCGAACCGCTTCGCAGCAAAGGCTGTTTCTGCGGCGTTCCTCTGGTCGCTTACGACCACGCCATCGGCGCCATGGCCGTTTTCTCCGATCACGAACGCATCTTCGACGAAGGCCATCTGGAACTCCTCCGCGTGCTCGCCAGCGAAGCCAGTATCGCCATCGAAAATGCCCGGCTCTTTAACGAGGAGCGCACCAAGGCGCGCCACCTCTCGCTGCTCAACACCATTTCCCGCAACGCCATCGCCACCCTAAATCCCGATGAGATGCTCGCCAAAATCACGGAACAGCTCGAAGCCGGCCTGACCTACGATCACATCGGAATCGGCGTGCTCGATTATGCGACACGCGAAATTGTGATTCAGGCCGAAGCCGGCAAACGGCGCGGCACGCTCGGCCAGCGCATTCCGCTTGGCGCGGGCCTCATCGGCCACGTGGCTCGCAACGGCCATTTGGCTGTTTACCGCGCGGCTTCACTTGCCGATAACGCGCTGAAGCCCCTTCTGGCGGATTCGGTCGCGGCGATCGCGCTGCCCGTCTTCTACGCCGAACAGCTTCACGGCATTCTGCACATCGAATCCTCCACGCCCATCGAGTTCTCCGAAGAAGAAGTTCTACTCCTGCGAACGCTTGCCGACCTCATCGCCGGCGCTTTGCACAACGCCCTCTCGTTCCAGAAAGCCCAGGAGCAGGCCATCACCGACGGCCTCACCGGCGTCAAGACCCATCGCTTCTTCATGGAAGCGCTCTCCGCCGAATGGAAGCGCTCCACGCGCGCCGGCCGCGCCTTCGCCCTGGTGCTGATGGACCTCGACCGCTTCAAATTCGTCAACGATTTCTACGGCCACCTCGAAGGCGACCTCGTTCTCCAGCGCGTCGGTCACATCCTTGAAACCAATTGCCGCCGTTCGGACGTCGTCGCCCGCTATGGCGGAGATGAATTCGTCATCCTCATGCCGGAAACCAACATGGAGCACGCCAGACAGCTCGCCAACAAGCTCCGCGGCTGGGTTTCCGCCGATCCGCTCCTCCGCGAGAAAAACATCAGCGCCAGCTTCGGCATCGCCTGCTACCCGCTGCACGGCTCGTCGCCCCAGGAACTGATCCAGGTCGCCGACGCTTCGATGTACCTTTCGAAACATCAGGGCGGCAACGCCGTTTCCACCGCGGATCATTTCGATCCCAACGAAGCCAAAAAATGGAAGCGCGATGTTCTCGAAGCCTATCTTGGCGTCACTCTCAAGCGGCTCTTCTCCACGGGGCCCGAGGCCTTCGAGGAGATCTATCAACGACTCACGCAGTTTACGGAATCTCTGGCCGCTGCCGAAGGCGCCAACGGCAAGCCCGTCGTGACCGGCTCGCAAGGTCCTCAATCGCTGCCCCAGGCCGTGCTGGATACCGTAACTTCGCTGGCCTTCGCCATCGACGCCAAGGATCACTACACCCAGGGCCATTCGCAGAAAGTCTCCGCCTACGCCGCCCTTATTGCCGAAGCCATGGGCATGAAAGACGCCGAAGTCGAGGAGATTCGTCTGGGCGGAGTGCTGCACGACATCGGCAAGGTCGGCATTCCAGAAAATATTTTGAACAAGAACGGCCCCTTGAATCCCGATGAGTGGGAAACCATGAAGTCGCACGTGAGATTTGGCGCCAAGATTCTCGACCCGCTCACCCCGCTGGCGCGCATCCGCGAGATGGTTCTTCACCATCACGAATACTTTGATGGCTCCGGCTATCCCGACTCCCTGACGGCAGACAAAATCCCGCTCGGCGCCCGCATCATCGCCATTGCCGACGCCTACGACACCATCACGAGCGACCGCACCTACAAGAAGGCCCGCAATTCCGGCGATGCCCTGGCCGAACTCGAGCGCTGTGCCAACGCGCAATTCGACGGCGCCATCGTCGAACTTTTCGTGCGTACCATGCGCGCCCTCCCCAACCCGGTCATCGAAGTGGTTGCCTCCGGCGGCCCGCGCAACCCTTAACGCTCTTTCTCGCCGCACCTGCTACCGTTTCTCCATGCCGCCCCGTCCAAGAAGGATGTCCGGGGTGCGCCCGAATTCTCTTCAATGAATGTGCGATGCGATTCGTTTCAGGAGGTTTTTTATGAACCTTCGCAAGGCCGCCGTTCTCTGCGCCTTGGTGATCTTCGCGGCCGCGCCGCTCCTGGCCGGCACTTACTCGCAAGCTGCTTTCAACAAACTGCAGTCCCTCGCTGGCGAATGGGAAGGAAAAGACGACCATGGCATGCTCGTGAAAACGAATTTCCAGGTGCTGGCGTCAAAAACCGCGGTCATGGAGACGCTCTCCCCCTCCGGAATGGAAGAGATGATCACCCTGTACAGCATGGATGGCGACGGAATCGCGCTGGTGCATTATTGCCCAACCAACAACCAGCCACGCATGCGTGTGATACCGCAATCGGACGACGTCAAGGAGCTCAGCTTCGACTTCCAAGGCGCGGGAAACTTAGAATCTCCCTCGACCGGACATCAACATCACCTCGTCATCCGCTTTGAGGACTCCGATCACATCACGGAAACCTGGACGTGGCGCCAGGACGGTAAGGACATGCCGATGGTCTTCCATCTGACGCGCAAGAAAAAGGAACATTCGGGCACGCCGGTCAACTCCCCTGACCGCGTCGCTTTCCCGAGCGCAATCCCGCCCGAAGGGAACAAAGTAAAGCTTCAGTGGGCGTCAAGATCCAAGTCTTTGATGGGCAAATCCCAGTGTGCCTCCAGAATTTCGAACCGCCGCTGCTCTTCCTTTTTGTACGTCTCCTGATCCGGAAAGAGCTGCTTGATCAACAGGGAGCTGTCGAAAGTATCATTGGCCACGGAGGCGTTCTTGAAGACGATGGTCACGCGGTAGTCCCAGCGCCCATCCTCCGTGGTGTGATATCGCGGAACGGTCATGGAAACCTTCAGCATGCGCCCCAGTTCCATCTCCTTCTTCAGCACCGGATAGTGGTTTTTCTTGAAGAGCGCCAGAAATTCCTCGGCGTGCCCCCACTTGGCCTTGTAGTAGTACTCAATCGCAAACGGCTGCGAACTTCCCTCCCCCGCTTGCATTGTCGTGCTATGCGCCACCCCACGGCGCGGTGCTCCTGCCAGGAGAATCATGGCCGCCACCGTCGCGATTGCCCCAGCCCGCATAACGTAGTTGCGGTTTGCAAAGTTCATGGATCCCCTCCGTGAATGGAAGACGTCTCGCCGAACATCCTATCTCCCCTTGCCCCGCATAGCGAGCGCTTGTCGCCACCTGCTATTCTTGTTTTTTCACGAGGAGGCCACATGCAAACCGGAACCGTGAAGTGGATTGGCGAGGAAAAATTTGTGGCCGTGGGCCCCTCGGGGCACGCTTTGGCGCTCGATTCCGACCGCAAGTCCAACACCGCGCCAGGCCCAATGGAATTGCTATTGCTTGCGCTGGGCGCCTGCACGGCCACCGACATCGTCATCATCCTCGAAAAAAAACGGCAGAGGCTGGAAGAGCTCGAAGTTTTCTGTTCCGGCGAGCGCGCCCCGAAGCCGCCAGCCGTCTGGACCACGTTCGAATTGGTCTATCGCCTTCGCGGCCAGCTCGATGATGCCGCGGTGAAGCATGCCATTCAGCTCAGCGAAGAAAAATACTGTTCCGTCGCGGCGATGCTCAGCAAGACCGCGGCCATCACCTGGCGCTACGAAATTCTCCCCGCGCGATCCTAGTGCGCGTGCTCTCGTTTCTCCACGGCTAAGGGCCAAGGATCCCCTCCCGGAATGCCTCAAAACCTGCCCTCGGCCCGTTTTTCGTTCACAAAACAACTTCTCTGCTGCGATACTGAACTGGGCCAGGCCGTGCCTTGAATCGCCAAGGCGCTATCGCATAAAATTCAGTTTCTTTTGTTCCGGAAGCCATTCGCAAGGAGCTTCATGTCCCACCGCATCGCGGCAAAAATTACGGGTGTAGCCGGCTACGTTCCGCCGAAAGTGATGACCAACGCGGACCTGGAAAAACTCGTCGAAACCAACGACGAATGGATTCGCACGCGCACCGGCATCCGTGAGCGCCACATCGTCGAAAAGGGCATGGCCAGCTCGCACTTGGCGACCGAGGCCGCCAAAGCCCTCCTGGCCGAAACCAGGACGGATCCCGCGGACATCGAGATGATCGTTCTCGCCAGCGTCACCCCGGACATGTTTTTCCCCGCCACCGCGTGCCTGGTGCAAGAGCGCATTGGCGCAAAAAAGGCCTGGGGGTTTGACCTGTCCGCGGCTTGCTCCGGTTTCGCTTACGCCCTGACCGTGGGCGCGCAGTTTATCGGCGCGGGCACGCACAAGAAGGTGCTGGTCATCGGCAGCGATGTGATGACTTCCATTCTCGACTACACGGACCGCTCGACCTGCGTGCTGTTTGGCGACGGTGCGGGAGCTGTCTTGCTCGAGCCCGCAGGTTCGAATGAGGGCATCCTCGATTTTGAACATGACGTGGACGGTTCGGGAGGAGCGTTTCTCTACATGCCCGCCGGCGGCTCGCTTAACCCCTCAAGCCAGGAGACCGTCGAAAAGCGCATGCATTACGTCCACCAGGAAGGCTCGCAGGTGTTCAAATATGCGGTGCGGCGGATGGCCGAGATGGCCACGCATCTTCTTGAAAAAAATGGCTTTACCAAGGATGACCTGCACCTGCTGGTCCCTCATCAAGCCAACCTGCGCATCATTCGCGCGACCCAGGAGCGCCTGGGCATCGCCGACTCCAAAGTGATCGTGAATATCGACCGTTACGGAAATACCACCGCGGGAACGATTCCGCTCGGCCTGCGCGACGCCGTCGAACAGGGCCGTCTCCGCAAGGGCGACCTCGTGCTAATCGTTACCGTCGGCGCGGGATATACGACCGGCGGCATTCTCCTTCGCTGGGCCTACTGACGCCCTCGGACCGCTCTACCGCGCTTATCGCACACGCAGATAAAAAGCCGCCCCGGAATGACCCGGAGCGGCTTCATTTCTAGCGGCCGGAAAGATTAGAAGCTGAACTTCCCCCACAGAACGACGGTGCGGCCGCCGTTGATGGTGATCGCTTCGTTTTCGAACGCCGTGCCGCTGGTCAGCGCTAGGCTAGGAATCCCAAGATTCGGATGGTTGAAGGCATTGAAGAAATCTCCGCGGAGCGTAAAGGCATAGTGCTCCTTGAATTTCACGATTTTTTGCACGGAGAGATTGGTGTTAATGGTGCCGGGCGAAATAAAGGTATTGCGGCCCACATTGCCGTTCTGGCCTAGAACCACGACGTAGTGGAACTGATTCTTGGTGGCAATAAAGTTTCCCTGGGCATCGGAACCGAAGGAAGAATTGAAATCCACAAAGTGCACTCCGTCGACGCTAAAGCCGACGCCCGTATTGCAAAACCCGGTCGGGGTCAGGCAGGTCGCGCTGTAGTTGATGGGAACACTGGCATTCGCAAGAGAGGGCCGGTCGTTGCCTCCGTAGCCGTCGCCGTTCGCGTCGAAGCCATCGTGGAAGGTCTCCGGTGCCCCGCTGCTGAACGATAGCGTCCCGGTGGTCTGCCAGCCCGCAGTGATGGCATTCAAGGTGGCCATCAGGGCCCCTTCATGGCTGTGAAAGTGCGGCAATTCGTAAAGATAAGCGATGGCCAGTCGATGGCGGCGGTCAAATGCGGAAAGCCCGCGATCCCCGCCCTGGTTCAAAAGATTCTGGGCGCGCGAACTGCCGCCGCTGGTCACGAAGACCTCGGACATGTCATCAATGAACTTGGAGTAGGTGTAGGAGCCGCGGACCAGCAGTCCATGAGAGAAAGGCCGCTCCACCTTGAGCTGGCCGGCATGATAAATAGAGTCTCCGCCATTGGTCCGCGCGCTGACAAAGCTGAAATTGGGATTGGTGAACAGCTGGTTGCCGTTCGCGTCGGTGCCGACTCCGGGATTGAAATCCTGATTGACAAAGAGGTGTTCGCCGCGAGTGCCCACATAGGCGGCGGTCATGATGATGCCTCCCGGGAGCGAGCGCTCAATATCCACATTCCACTGGTGGGTCAGAGGATTGCGGAGGTTCGAGGCGATGGTAAAGATGCTGCTCTTTGCCGATTGCGTTGCCTGCAATCCCTGTAGAGCCCCGGTGGCATTCGCAAAGCCCCGGCCCGTCGCGCCGCCCCCACCCACAAGCGTCTGGAGGACGCCGTTGGGCGAACCGCCGGCGGTGTTGTCCAGGATGTTGGTGAAGAGTCCGTCATAGAAGATTCCGTAGCCCGCGCGGAAAACAGTCTTGTCCCCGCCTAGGATACGGTTCCAGAAATGCGGCGTGTAGGCGAGCCCCACGCGCGGAGCGAAGTTGTTCTTGTCCGGTTGCTCCTGGGCGCCGAAGCTGCCCGGAAAGGTTGCGCCCACAAGGCCTACCGTCACTTTGGAAGTGTCCAGGGCGGGAAATTGCAGCGCGTTTTCCGGAGTACCCCAGTATTCGTAACGCAAACCGAGATCGAGGGTAAAATTCTGTTTGATGCGCCACGTATCCTCCACGTAGGGAGCGTAGTTGGGCGCGAACGGCTGAATGCTGGAGTTTCCAAAGAACCGGGAGACGCTTCCGCCCTTGCCGGAGAAATTGTCGATGTAGTTGGCCAGTCCACTGCACGTGATCGTGCCGCAGGTGCCGCCGGGGAACACGGTAAAGGCTCCGCGAGTGTCCACGGGAATACCATCCTTGATGGAAACCAGCGCTACGTCTCCGCCGAATTTGAAGGTGTGCTTGCCAAAGGACCAGCTGAACCCGTCCTGGAACTGGTAGGTCTGGTGATCGCGAGAGGCAGGCTCGTTGCCGGGAAGGCCAAAGAGGGTATTGCTTGTATCCGGGTTGGCGATGTCATTGAAGACCACGGTGAAATGGGTGCCAATGGGACTGGCGAGGGTCGCAGCCGTTGGGGAAAACGAAAAGTTGATGGTCGCGTAGGAGAATCGCAGTTCGTTTAACATGCGCGAGTTGACGGTGTGCGTCCAAGCCGCGTGAAAATTCGAGCTCGGTCCGCCCTGCTGTGTCTCGAAACTCGGCAGTTCACCCGGGTTGTTGAAAAAATCCGGGGTTAGCGTCGAGGAATCATGGAAAAACCGGGCCGTCAACTGATCGTGATCGGAGACCTGATAGTCGACGCGGAAACTCCACTGCAGATCGTTCGAGACAATGCTGGTGTCGCCGCGCAGCAGGTCGCCAAATTCAATGGAGGGACGCGCGGGACCGCCGGGGTTGGGGTTGACGCCGGCGGAAATCATCTGAATGCCCGTCGAGCCGCCGCGGAGGTTGCCGAGGGCCGCCAGCAGATAATCAATGTTCGCATTGGCTCCCTCGTTGGCCTCGATTTGCTTCAGTGCGGCCACGCCATTGGCGGTCGGCAGGGATAGGACATGGGCATTTGCGCCGGCATTCGCGCGGAAGCGATTCCACTGGGGAGTGGCAAAGAAGAAGAGTTTGTTCTTCTTGATGGGACCGCCGACGGAAAAGCCAAATGTGTTCGTGATTTGAACCGGATTCTTGGTTATGCCGCTGAGAGCAAGATCGGCGGGAATCGCCGAAAGCTTGGACGGCTGGACGATATCCCAGCCTGAACCGTGCCAGTTGTTCGTGCCGCCTTTAAAAATCTCATTCGTCACCGAGCCCCCGCCGCGGCCGAACTCCGCCGAAGCGGAATTGGTGAGAATGGTGACTTCGCCGATGGCTTCATGATTGATCGTTTGAACGGCCTGACCGGCGATCTGTGAATCGTTATTGTCCTGCCCGTCAATCAAGAAGTTATTCGCGCGCGGGCGGGTGCCATTCACGGAGAACGCGACGCCATTCGTTAAATTGTCCCGATTGGAGACCTCCTGCACTCCAGGCTCGGTCAGAAGTAACTCAATGGGATTCCCGGACAGGTACGGAAGACTCACAACTTCCGAGGTACTGATGTTGGCGCTGATCTCCCCGGATTGCGTCTGCAGCTCCTGGCCGACGGAGGCCTCCACGGTGATGGTGGAAACCGCCGAGGTGATTTCAAGAACAGCGCTGCCGGTGGTTTCGAGCGAGCCGCGAACTTCCAGGTCGTTGATCACCGTGGCAGAAAACCCGCTGGCCTCGATGGTGACTTTGTACCTCCCCGGAAGGAGAGAAGAAACGCGATAGCTTCCTACGGAGTCGGTAGTCGTGTTGTGTGTTTCACCGCCCCGATCGACGCTGACAACTTTCACGGACGCATTAGCAACCGCGCCGCCGGTCTTGTCCGTAACGGTTCCCACGATGCTGCCGTTGCTGGACTGGGCAAACGTATTGCCCGTGCAGACCAGCAGGCCCCCCAGCAATAACGCAAACACACAGGTCAACCAATTGCGAAGCTTCATGGAATTCTCCCCCATCCATTTTCGGCCGCCACATCCCGCTCCTGGCTGCAAAACGGCAGGTGCAACGATCAAAACGCTTTGAACCTGTCGAGACGTGAGGCAACGTAATGAGATGGGAAAGTGCACGAGGCATTCCAACCGGGCAGCAATTGCTTGGGGATTTTCCTGGAAACGCTAACGAGTTGCTTTTCATGAAGTTATCGCTATTTCCAAGCACGATGGAAGCAAAACGGGCAACTAAACTTCGCAAAGATATGGAGAGTTTAGATGCGCGCCATACGGAAACAAGAATCCTGCCGTTTTTTCTGAAGAGGACGGATCAAAACTCGCCGAAGGGTTCGGGAGAATTCAAGCGAGGCGAACGGTATGGCATTCAAATGGCGGACCAACCCGCAATTTCCGCTCGTCCAAACTTTCGCGGAGTTGAAGTCGACCGGAATCAGCAGGAGCGAAGGGAAGCTGCGAGTTCGAGGTTGGCTTGCAGCCGGCGGCCCACTTGAACGGCGGCGTAACGCGCGCAGACGACGCGTTCGCGCTCGCTCCAGGCCGCAACGCCAGGCATGCGGCTGCCAACGATGGAATTTAGAGCCTCGACGGCACGGAAGTAAAAGCGCACCAGACCCAGCCCGCCGCGATGAGGAAAGAGATCCGGCGTTAGATCATGGAGTCCGGCCAGGGTTTCGAAATGCGCGGACGTGAGGCGGCCGTTTTCGACATGCGCGGCCGTAAGCACGCGGTCCGAAACCGGCTGCGCTGCAACCCCAGCCAGAACCGCACGCCAGTAGTAGATGGCGAACTGAGACAGGGCCACTATGGAGATCGCAAATAGCATGGCGTTGAACATCCCTCAGCCTCTAAAGGATTTTGGCAGGGGGGAGACTCTATACCAATAGTCCCGAAGTACCAGCGTGCTGGAACGAACAGGAGTAACGCGTTCGAAACACGAATCCAGAGCGAATGAAACGCTTCTCGAAAGGCACTCTTGTTTACCGGGCCGGTTTCACCTATCCTCTTAGGATACAATGAGTTACAAAGGAGAATAGGCATGCCGACGACAGCGCGCTGGGCATTCTTGACCGCGGCAGTTGCCAGCGGTTTCTTCCTCTTCTTTCACACCCTGGCACTCACCCGAGCCGCGGTGGAGCACGGTGCTGACCGGGAGGCGATCACCGCGGTCCTTACATCCCAGCAATCCGCTTGGAACCGCGGCGACGTGCGTGCTTTTTTGACTGGGTATTGGCGTTCGCCGGAACTGACATTTTCCGGAAGCAGCGGCGTGGCACGCGGCTGGGACGCGGTGCTGGCGCGGTACAAGAAGAATTATCCGGATCGCGCGGCGATGGGGCAGCTGGATTTTTCGAATTTGGAGTTTCGGTTTTTGGGGCCGGATGCGGCGCTGGTTTTGGGCCATTGGCATTTGAAGCGGGAAAAAGATGATCTCGGGGGAGTGTTCACGCTGGTGTGGCAGCGTTTTCCGGACGGATGGAAGATCATCCACGACCATACCAGCGCGGTGGTCCCGCCAAACGCAAACCCTTGCGCTGCGTCAGAGAATTTCCAGAATTTCTTCGTAGCGTTTGAAGGGCGGAATCAAGTAGGCGCCGGCGAGTTCGGTGCGGGCCCAGGCGAGCATGTCGCGGGCCACGGCGAAGCCGCAGTCGCGCGCGGCGGCGCCGGCGGCTTCCATGGATTTCAATAGTGACTGCGGGATGACGATGCCGGGCACTTCGTTGTTGAGGCGCAGGGCTTGCTTGTAACTGTTCAGCGGCCAAATGCCGATGAGCACTGGGATTGCGGGCTTGCCCCCAAGTTTTTTCAGGAAGGCGTGCCAGTGTTCGGGATCGAAGAGCGGCTGCGTCATGGCGTAGTGCGCTCCGGCTTCGACCTTGGCGTGGAAGCGTTCGATTTCGTTGTCGAGATCGTCGGCGACGGGATTGAGTGCGACACCGATGGCAAAATTCGTTGCGCCGCCTAAGGTTTTCCCCGCCCAGTCGGTGCCCTGGTTCAAGCGGTTGAGAACCTTCACCAGTCCGACGGAATCCACTTCGTAGACGCCGCTGGTTTCCGGGTAGTCGCCGACGGAAGGCGGATCGCCGGTGATGGCAAGGACGTTGCGGACGCCGCCGACCGTCCAAGCCCCGAGGAGCGCGGCTTGCAGGCCAATTATGTTTTGATCGCGTGTGGTGAGGTGCGGAACCGTTTCGACGCCGCGCGCTTCGAGAGCGCCGGCGACGATCAGCGCATCCATACCCACGCGAGCCATCGCGCCGCTGTTGATGTCAATGGCATCCACTTTTTTCGAGGCCATGACTTTGTCCACCTGCTCGAAGATGCGATCGAGTGAGAGGCCTTTGGGCGGATCGATTTCCACGCAAACCACGAATTCTTTTTTCTGAAGCCTTTTCCAGAATTTGCTTTCCGGATCGCGGTGTGCAACCGGCGCGGGCTTGGCAATCGTCTCGACGGAATGCGCAGCGGCGTGAGTCTTCGCGGGCCGGAGCGACTTGACGGCGTCGGCCATGGCACGAATGTGAGCGGGCGTGGTGCCGCAGCAGCCGCCGAGGATGCGCACGCCGAGCGCGGCGGCTTCCCGTGCAAACAGGGCGAAATATTCCGGTGACGATTTGGGATAAACGATGCGGTCGCCTTCGCGCTTGGGAAAGCCGGCATTGGGCATGCCGCTGACGCACAGACCATCCACGGCGGCAAGCTCCTGTAGAATCCGCAGCAGCGCCTGCGGGCCAAGCGTGCAGTTCGCGCCGATCACCTGGACATTTTTGTTTTTCAATTGCGCCGCGGCGTCGGCGGGGCGGACGTCGCCGTAGGTCGTGCCTTCCTCGGCGTAGGTGAGCTGCGCGACGACGGGCAAGCCAGAAAACGAGCGAATGGCGTCAACGGCGAGGAGGACTTCTTCGATGTAGGAAAACGTTTCGAGGATGTAGAAATCCACGCCACGCTCTTCGAGCGCGAGCGCCTGCTCGTAAAAAATGTCCTGAATCTCCCCGGGCTCCGGATGGCGCGACTGCACGCCGAGACCAAGAGGGCCGATGGAGCCGGCGATGAGAACTTCGCGCGCGGCGGATTCGCGGGCCTCGCGGGCGATTTTCACGCCGCGGCTGTTGAGCCGCTGGACTTCATCGGCCAGGCCGAGCGGCGCGAGCTTGAAACGGTTCGCGCCGAACGTATTTGTTTCGATGATCTGCGCCCCTGCTTCGATGTACGCCTGATGCACGCGGAAAACCGCTTCCGGCTCGGTGGAATTCAGCTCATCGAAGCAGCGTTGCGAGCCCACCGCTTCGTGCAGCATCGAGCCCATCGCGCCATCGGCGATGAGAATCGAGTCTTTCAGCCGCTCATTGAAATCAAGAATCTTCATGATGTATTTTTCGCGCCAGCTCAGCGTTTAAACGATCGTCGGCGGAAGCTTTTTTAGGGCGATGCCCGCAAGCGCGTAACCGCCAAACTTGACACCCACGAATGCAGCGAGACCTCCAGGCCCCGGAAAGGATCCTCCCACGAACCCTCCCTAGCGCTTCTGTTCCATGAGGCTGGCGACGGTGCTCATGAGATCGTATTTGGTGAGGATTTCGAAGTGGCCGTTGCCCATTTCGACGAAGACGGCGGGATTCTCATGGCTGAGCATGTGGGTGACGCGCTCGACGGGCGCGGTCCTGGGAATCTGCGGGAGTGGCTTGCTCATCACCTCGCGGACGACCAGTTTGCGCAGATCCTTGCCCTGCAGTGCGAGAGTCAGGATCTGGTCTTCGTAGATCGTGCCGATCGGAAGATTCTCTTCGAAAACGGGAATCTGCGAAATGTCCTGTTCCTGCATGGTTTTCAGTGCGTGGAAAACGGTTTGGTACGGACGCGCGACGACCAGCTCGCGGACTTTGCCGGCCTGATGCTTGGCATGCACGACTTCAGCGGCGGTGATGGCGGTGGCGGTGTCCACGTAGCCGCGCTCCTGCATCCACAAGTCGTTGTACACCTTGCTGAGGTAGCGCATGCCCGTATCCGGGAGCAAGGCGACCATAAAATCGTTGGGTCCGAGATCTTTCGCGAGGCGCAATGCGCCGGAGATGCAGCCGCCGCCGGAACCGCCGGTGAACAGGCCTTCCATTTTGGCGAGGCGGCGCGCGACGACAAAACATTCTTCGTCGTTGACCTGAATGATGTCGTCGAGAATTTTCAAATTCATCGTCGTCGGGAAAAAATCCTCGCCGATGCCTTCGACAACGTACGTCTTGGCTTTTATCGTTTGCCCCGTCTTTACGAAATCGTAGTACAGCGAGCCATAGGGATCGACGCCGACGATCTTGACGCTGGGGTTTTTTTCTTTCAGATATTTTCCGACGCCGCTGACCGTGCCGCCCGTGCCGATGCCGCAAACGAAGTGCGTGACCTTGCCTTCGCTGTCCTCCCAAATCTCCGGGCCGGTGGTATGGTAGTGCGCTTCCGGATTCATAGGATTGTCATACTGATTCGGGTAATAGGCATTCGGAATTTCGCGTGCCAGCTTTTTCGCGACGGAATAATAGCTGCGCGGATCTTCCGGCTCGACGGCGGTGGGGCACACAATGACTTCCGCGCCGAGAGCTTTCAGCAGATCGACCTTTTCCTTGGACTGTTTATCCGTGGTGGTGAAAACGCATTTGTAACCGCGCACCGCGGCGACCAGCGCCAGACCCATGCCGGTGTTTCCGGAGGTGCCTTCGATAATCGTGCCGCCAGGTTTGAGAAGGCCTTTTTTCTCGGCCTCATCAATCATGGTGATGCCGATGCGGTCCTTCACCGAGCCGCCTGGATTGGTGAATTCGGCTTTGACGTAAATCTGCGGCTTCAAATCACGATTGATGCGGTTCAGCCGGATCAACGGCGTATGCCCGACCGCTTCCAGGATGTTGTTGCACTTCATTCGTAGTCTCGATTTCTCCGCCGCATTTCCACCAGTTTAGCATTATCTGAATGCGTTCCCCTATTTCCGCGGCTGGCGTCATTTTCCTACGTCCAAACAGGAGGAGAGTAGATTATTCTGTCCATGCTCTTCAAAAAAGGGAGAACAAAATGACGCGGCAGAACATTTCCAGCGGGACGGCGTGGGAGCCGATTGTGGGGTACTCGCGGGCGGTGAAAATCGGCAATACGATTACTGTTTCCGGGACGACGGCGACAGGGGCGGACGGAACGATTGTTGGCGTGGGCGACTTGCGCGCGCAGACGATACAGACGATCAAGAACATAGAGGCCGCGCTCAGCAAGGCGGGCGCGAGCTTGAAGGATGTGGTCAGGACGCGGATTTTTGTGACGAACATTGCCGACTGGGAGAAGGTGGGCCGGGCGCATGGAGAATTTTTCCGGGAGATTCGCCCGGCGACGAGCATGGTGGAGGTGAGCAAACTGATTTCGCCGGAAATGCTTGTCGAGATTGAAGCAGACGCGATAATCGGTGACTCGTGACTGGTGAGATCGTCTTAGACCGTTGGTCCGTTTGATTCCGACATCGATAGAAACGCGGGACCCTAGATGAGTTCAGAGCTTTACGATTCGTTTATCGCGGATTATTACGATGAGTCGCCGGTGGTCGAGGGGCGGCTGCAGGACGTGGCGTTTTATCGCGATGCCGCGCGGGAGTTTGGCGATCCGGTGCTGGAGCTGGGGTGCGGAACGGGGCGCGTCACCATGGCGCTGGCGCAGGCGGGCAAGCGCGTAACGGGACTGGATGTTTCCGAGCGCATGCTGGAACGGGCCGTCGAGAAGCGCGCGGCGATGCGCGTGGAAGCGCGCGAGCGGGTGCACCTGGTTCAGGGCGACATGACGCGGTTTGATCTTGGTGAAAAATTCCGGCTGGTGATTATTCCTTTCCGGCCGCTTCAGCATTTGCTGGAAGTGCGGCAGCAGGTGGATTGCCTGGAATGCGTGCGGAAGCATCTTGCGCCGGGCGGGCGGCTGATCCTGGATGTGTTCCAGACCGACGCCGAGCGGATGCATGATCCCGTGCACCAAAGAGAAACCTTGGTTTCGGAGTACAAGTCGCGGGACGGGCGCGAGGTGCGGATCAGCGAACGGGTGGCGGCGTTTCACCGCGCAGAGCAGCGCAACGAAGTGGAGATGATCTTTTCGGTCGGGCATCCCGGTGGCCGCAGGGAACGGCTGGTGTTCAGGTGGACGCTGCGATATTTCTTTCGCTATGAGGTCGAACACCTGCTGGCGCGGTGCGGGTTCCGGGTTACCGCGCTGTACGGAGATTTCGACCGGACGCCGATTCGGGACCAATCTCCGGAGATGATCTTCGTGGCGGAGAGGCAGTAGAGAATAGCGGACGGGCTGCCCCCCATTCTTGTCAGTGTGGCACCCGAAAAGGCTTTCCTATCGCGTAAGCCTTTTGTTTGCCGCACAAAGGGCGCTTCCTACGTGCGGAAGCGCTCTCTACCAGCGGGCCCGGATGCGGTACTTCAGGACCGCGGTGCCGTCCTTGGCGACGGGGACGATGAATTGGGCGGCGAAGGCGGCGGTCTTGGTGTACTTGTAGGTGGAAGAGAGCATCTCCCAATCGCCGCCGATGGGCTCGTTGACCTGGACGGTGACGGGACCGTCCTTGTGGTTGCGCAGGGTGATCTCAAATTCCATTTCCCAGGTGTGGGTGTCAATGCGCTTGTAATCGGTCTGCTTGTGTTCGGCAACGACGTCGAAGGCGTTGCCGATGTGGATGTTCACGGATTCATCTTTCGGCGTGTGATCGATGCGGTCTTCGCCGGCGAAGAGAATGCCGCCTTTGGAATCCTTCTGATAGACGCGGACGTTGCCGGCGGGGAGCGGGATGCCGAGGCCGGCTTTTTCTTCATTTTTGAATTTGTAATAGACCAGGACGGGATCTTTCAGCGGGGCGCCAGGAACCTGCTGATTGTGGTAGTAGTAGCTCTGGCCGTTGACCATGTAGATTTTTTCGACGGGAACGCCGGAACCCTGGAGCAGGCTGATCTGCTTTGTTTCTTTATCTTCGACGGAGGTTTTGCGGCCAAGGGAATAGAGATGGTATTCGCTGAAGGCCTCTTGCTGGAATTGCGGGGCAGCGTTTCTTGCTTTCGCAACCATCGCTACGTCCATTTCCCGCATCGCTCCCGCTTGGGGTAGCCGATTCAGGTCGCCGGCGACAAGTTGCAGGCGGGCGTTACGAAAGGCGGTGCCGCTATTGTTGACGACGGTGACCCAGCCGTCGAGGTCGGCAGCTTTGTCGTCGCGGGCGACGGTGAGGACGTAGTCGGCATTCCAGGACAAATTGTTCGCGAGGTAGGAGGCTTCGATTTGCTGTTTTCTCGGGCCTGCGTTTTCGAGTGACATCAATAGCGTCGGGCGATCGTAAAGATTCGCGGGGACTTCGGGAAAGCGATAGCTCTCGGCAAACATGCCGGTGACGATGTCGTTGCCAATTTTCCAGACGGGGCCGTTATTGTCGGAAAGCAAGACGGCCTTGATTTCCTCGTGCTTGGTAGTGCCGCTGTCTTGATAGGTGCGCACCAAGGTGACTTCCTTCCCGACGTATTTGTGAAGAAGCTTGGCGGGTTCGAGGAGATCGTATTCGTAGTTTTGTTCGATGACGCCGAGTTTTTCCGGATCGGTGAGCGAACGGAAGTGGACGGTGGCGGGATTCACGGTAGCGGCGATGTCCATGAATTTCAAGCGAAAGATGCCGGAGGGAAGGGCGAGATTGCGGACATCGCGGATCAAGGCAATATTGGAGTTATAGACGGTGACGTTCAGATCGGTCTGGTCGTTGAGACTGGTGGACGGATCGCCGGCCGCTCGGGCGGCTTCCTTTTCTTGTGCGGCGTAGACGGTGTTGCCGCGTGCGGCGAAATGCAGGAGCGCTGCGCCGCCGGCGAGGAGCGCGGCCGTGGCCGCTATCCAAAACAGCCGGACCGTTCGTTTTGTCTGTGGGACGTTCATACCTTTCACCTCAATCGAAGTTTGCCTTCTCCGTTAGAACGGCGGGATTGGAATTTCTTGCACTCCGCTGGGCCACGCCGGGAGAGCGCAATCACGGATTGCCGGTGCGCTTCCAGGTCAGGCCGCCATCGCTGGTTTCGATACTCTTTGTGCTGCGCACGTTCCAGATGGTGGCGTGGAGCGCGTCGGTGGCTTGCACGGCGCCGAGATCTTCCTTGAGCGGCGAAGAAATCAACTTCCAGGTCGCGCCGCCATCGGTGGTGAGAAGGATGGCGCCGACGCGGCCAACGATCCAGCAAACTTTGTCCGAGGGGGCGGAGCCGGTCAGCAGTTCGACGAGCACGCCGCTGCGCTGACGAGACCAGGAGGAGCCGCCGTTGGAAGAAAACTCGATGAGGCCGGAGGGGCCGGTGCGCCACTGAGAAGCGGAGCCGGGAGCGAAAATCAAGTGGGGATCCGATATCACCATCACTGTTTCTGACGCGGCACCAATTTGATTGCTGGTGGCGACAGCGGCTACGCCGCCTGCGACGCCGGCCGACGCCGAAGGAGCGGCGGGCACGGGCGCGTTCGCTTCGGACTTCTTTCTCGCCGGAGCCTGGGCCTGGGCTTGCGATAGCGGCGCCGGGCCCGGGACTCTGGCGTTGGACTGGTAGTTGGAGACGGGTGCGGATTGTGCCTGTACTTCGACGTTCTGCTGCGCTCTTCCGGCCGCTATCTTGGCGTCGAGATCGGCTTGCTTCGCTCTGCCATTGAGAGCCCCCGAGGAATCGCGCAGATCATCTTTTCTGGCGCCCTTTTCCTTGTCCTCGGAAGGCATTGGCGCTGTGAGCTTCGGAGAGATGGGAGCCCCCTCGCGTTGTTTCAAGGATTCCGCCCCGATCGCGCCATTGGAGGCAGCGATTTCATCCGCAGCAGCCGGCGGGTTTGCTTGCGTGAGCCGCGCGGTGGGCGCTCGCGAAACCGTGGAGGTGGGCGGCGCGGCAGGCTGCTGCTTTTTTGCGACCTTGGCTTCCTCGAGGCTGGGGAAACGCGGCTGCTGATTCTCGTGCAGGGAGATCCAGACGAGCAGGCCGGCGGCGATAGCGCCAGCAGGAACGAGCCAGGGCCAACGCCGTCGAGTCGAACGCACCATGCGCGTTTTGTGCGGAGGGGCAGCATCGGCGGCCAGCCGTGGACGGATGACGGCGGCAGGTTTTTCTTCCGGGGCTTCCGCCGTTTCGGCGTGATGCAGAGGAATGTTATCGGTCGCCTCCAGTTCGGCGAGAACCATCTGGCAATGCGCGCAGCCGACGATGTGTTCCTTCCAGGAATTCATTTCGGCAGAAAGCAGCGAACGTTCGTGATACGCGGCGAGCGTTTCGGCATCGGGACAGTTGCCAGCCTGCAGACCCAGCTCCGCGGGCAAATTCGCGGGCTCCTCGTCGGAAGGCGCGGCGGGGCGAAAATGGCGAGCAAGCGCTTTGGCAAAGTTTTGATCGCGCGGGTCAGGCGCCATAAGCCTCTCCATCTATAGAACGGCGCCCCGCCGCTTTCTTGCGTGACGCGGTCATAACGGGCGCTTTCCCGCTGCCGGGCGTCGCGGTTTGGAGCGCGGCAGCAGTTTTTCCAAATCGAGCGGCGTATTTTCCGCGCTGTACTCGATGCACAGGGCAATTTCGGCATCGCTGAGACCGGGCTCCGCCGCGGAGCCATTGGCCGCGGCAAAACCACGGCGCAGAATGTTCTCGACATCCTGGCGAAGCTCGCTGCGCGCGCGGTCCAGATGACGCGACACGCTGGACTCATGCTCCTCGAAGAAGCGGCCAATCTCCGCGAGGGTTTTTTCTTCGGCGTAGTAGTAGCGGAGCCGTTGTTGTTCTTCGCGCGGGAGGTGCAGGAGCGCGGCTTGAAGAGCGCGAGTGAAGAGCGCGACGTATCGCTGGCGATGGGGATCGGCAAGGGAGGCCTGCGGGGCGGCTCCCGGGAAGGAAGCTGCCGCCTGCGAATCGTCGTCGCCCAGTTCCTCGAAGCGGCGGCCGGCGCGGATAGCATCGATGTGACGCTGCGCTAAAACCGCGCGAAGCCAGGTCTTCAGAGAACTGCGCCCATGAAAGTAGCGGAAGAGCGATCGCTCCGTGCCCTTGCCGCCATCGAGGCCGTAGAGGTCGGCAAAAAGAGAATCGGCGAGATCGCACGCTTCCGGTGAACTGGCATTGCGCTGCAGAATCGCGGCCGCAGCCGTATGGAGGTAGACGCGATAGGTGGCAAAAAACTCTTCCCAGGCGGATTCGCAACCTTCCGCGCACGCGCTGGCCAGCGCCAAGTCTTCGAGATGAAGCGCACGAAGGTAGTCTTCGAGTTGCCGTGGAGTTGAGGTAGCGGGGGGAAGGCGCTTTTTGGCGCTGCGTTCCAGGGCAGCGGCCCAGCGCTCGGGCGAGAGTTCCCAGCGGCCCGCCTGCGCCTGCAGATACAAAGATTCAAGAAGGGAGGCAGAGCCGTGCAAAGAAAGGACGGAGTCGGCCGATGGAGCCTTCGAGCGACGATCTGGGGCGTCTTCGGTCATCTTCCCTTCGGCAGTAGGGCCGTGTAAACGCGGCGAACGCAAACCAACGCGGGGGTAGCCCCCTGCATCCTAGAGCATAAGCCCGAGGGACGGAAGACGGTGCGCAAAATCAGGGCACCTAACGGGGAATTAAGGTATCCTATCGGGTGTTGCGCCCCCAGACTCGCAACTGAATCGGCCTCGCCGGGTTGGAATTGGGTGCGCTGCGTGCGCTCGCGGGAGCATTAGCGACTTCGCGACGCTAGTACGAAAGTCCTATTCGGACTCCCTCAGCCTCGTCAGTACGCTGGTACTGCTGGAGCGCATTTCCTATTCTGCTAGCGAACCTGGGACCCTCAGGAATTCGTGGGGTGCCCATTTTCGCACGACGGAGTGCTCACGAGGCGGCACGCGGATGACAACCATGATTGCAGATCCACCACGCAAGACGACGATGGGCGTAGGTTTCGAGGCAAACCGCAGCCGCACCGCCAATCCTCAAGCCTGGAAGCAAGCCATCGGGACGAAGCAGATTGGTGCGCGCCTCGCAATGCTTCCGGAGTCCAAACCGCGCTGGGACCGCATCGGCATCAGCGCCGTGGGCCAACTGGCGATCCTGACATTCTTATTGCTGATCCCACTCGTGTTTCCACAGCAGATGAGAACTGCTTTGAACCTGCGGCCAACGGAGCTGATGCAGCCGGTCACGTTGGTGCCGGTTGCCCCCGAGCCACCGCCACCCCCGCCGCCCAAGGTCAAGGCGAAGGTTCCGCCGGTCGTAAAACCGGAAGTGCCCGAGCCTGTCAAATTGAATCCGAGACAGCCGCACGTGTTTTTGACGGCGAAGGTTGAGCCCCCCAAGGTGCGGACGGTCGATGCGAAGCCCGTCGAACTGAATCCCGCATTCGATCCCGTGAAAGTCGACATACCTACGAACCAGCCGAAGCGCCCGAAAGAAGACGTAAAGGTGGGAAATCTGGGCACGGGCAGCGCGGCGCCCGCCACAGTAGTTGCTCCCGTGAACAAGGTGCAGACGGGCGGGTTCGGCGATCCTAATGGAATTCCTGGGAAGGGTGACCCGAACAAAGCGACGAACGTAAATCGTCTGGGGTCACCTGCCTTGCCGGGCGGCCCCGGCTACGGAAACGGGACCGGCGGTGACAAAGGAATTCGCGGAACGGTAGCGAGCAGCGGTTTCGGGAACGGCACGGCCAATCCTCCTCCGAGCGGCGGCAAGCGCGGCACGATTCAATCCACCGGTTTTGCGGACCAGACCGTGACGAGCGACGCTCCGAAGAAGAAAGCCGTTTCCGGCGAAGGGGCCACAACTCCTGTTGACATTTTGGAAAAACCACGTCCTGAGTACACCGCGGAAGGGCGTAGGCTGAAGATAGAAGGTGACGTCGTAATTGAGATGGTCTTCCTGGCGAATGGCAGCGTCCAGGTGAACCACGTCATCAGCGGTTTGGGCCACGGTCTGGACGAATCGGCAACCCGGGCAGCGCAACAAATCAAGTTCAAGCCAGCAAAACGCGACGGCCAGCCGGTGGATTTTCCAGCACGCGTACGGATTGAGTTCCGTCTGGCGTATTAAGTATTAGGGGGAGAGAGAAAATGCGTAAGCTAGCTACAACCATCCTCGTTCTGGTCCTGAACGGGCTGGGAGCCATTGCGGCGGCGGCCAAGCCAGCCGACCAGCCGCGGACCATGGAAGACGTCGTGGACCGGGTGATCACCAATGAAAACCGCGCCAGCCAGCAGATCCGCCAGTATTCACCGCTGGTGGAGACCTACATCCAGAACCTGAAGCCGGACAAGGAACTTGGTTACGTTCCTGCGGGGGACAAATATTTTCTCGGGCGCGCCGACTTTACGAAGGGTGTCTCGCTGGTTTCGCTGACGGACACCAACGGCAAAGGGAAAAAGATCTTTGGCTCGATCGGGAATTTCTTTTCGTTCGCGCTGCAGTTTGTGCCGGACGGCTTCCTGCAGATGATCTTTATTGATACCAACGGATTCGACAAGCAACACTACAAGTTTGATTATGTGCGCCGCGAATTCCTCGGCGAAGTGCGCTGCCTGGTGTTTGACGTGACGCCGCAGGATAAGAGCGGCAAAGGCCGGTTCCTTGGGCGCATCTGGGTGGAAGATCAGGATTACAATATTGTCCGTTTCAACGGTGCGTACAGCGGAAACGGACACTCCAGCTGGTGGTTCCACTTTGACAGCTGGCGGACGAATGTGCAGCCGGGGATGTGGTTGCCTTCCTTCGTTTACAGCGAAGAAAAGGACATGCACTACAACCTGACGAAGAAACTGGATTTCAAGGCACAGACGCGCTTGTGGGGTTACAACCTGGGGCATGCCAGCCAGGAACAGGAACTCAGCAAGATTCTGGTTGAAAGCGCGGTGCAGGACGATACCAAGACGGCCAACGACCTGTCGCCCATCCAAGCACAGCGCTCGTGGGACCGCCAGGCGGAAGATAACGTGATTGATCGCCTGGAGCGCATCGGATTGATCGCGCCGAAGGGCGACGTAGACAAGATTCTCGAGACGGTAGTCAACAACCTGGAAGTGACCAACAACATCGACGTCGAACCGGACGTGCGCTGCCGCCTGATGATGACCTCGACGCTGGAGTCTTACACCGTGGGACACACCATCGTGCTCAGCCGCGGTTTGGTGGACGTACTGCCGGATGAGGCCAGCCTGGCCACCATGATCGCGCACGAACTCAGCCACATCGTGCTGGGCCACCGGCTGGATTCCAGCTATGCGTTCTTCGATCAATTGCTGATCGAGGACAAGGATACGTTCCGGCACTTTGGATTTGCGCGCACTCCCGACGAGGAAAAAGCGGCCAACGCCAAAGCAATGCTGCTGCTGAACAACTCCCCGTACAAGAATCAGCTGGGCAACGCGGGACTTTTCCTGACGGCGCTCACCACGCGGGAGAAGGAAATTCCAAACCTGATTAGCCCGCACCTGGGCGATCGCGTGCCGACCATCGGCGACCTACGGTCCTCGATGCCGGCGGACCAGAAGCAGAACCCGCAGATGATTACGGCGCTGCCCATCGGGGGACGCGTCAAGCTGGACCCCTGGAACGACCGGCTGGATCTGATCAAGAGCAAGCCGGTGGGCACGGTGGCCGAGCGCGAGAAGATGCCGTTTGAAGTGACGCCGTTCATGCCGTACTTGACGCGCTACGGAGCGGATGCTTCGAAGCCCATTGCGGCGAGCGCAGCTACGCCTTCCGATGCGAAGCAAGGCGCCGGGGCGGCGAGCAAACCGTAATACTTTTTTTCAGTTTGAAAATTTTGCGGCCCGGTGATTTTTTCACCGGGCCCTTTTCTTTTGTGTGCCGGACTTTCATCCACGAGAGGATCGCTTAGCGCCGCGAGGACAGTTCGCGAATCAGCTTGTAGTTGAAGTCCACGCCGTCGTAGAAATCCTGGACTCCCAGGCGTTCGTCCTTGCCGTGCGCGCGGATGTCATTGCGGTCAAAAAACATGCAGGAGATTCCGTACGTGGGGATGCCGGCGATGCGCGTGATCCTGCCGTCGGTGGCGCCTGTGGACATGGTGGCGATGAGAGGCACGCCCGGCCAGGAGGAGCTGAGCGTTTTCTCCAGGGCGTGCATGACTTCTGGAAGGAGCGGAGAAGGTGGCACGCCCACCACGGGGACGATTTTTCCGTCCGCGGAACGCTGTGCAACCACCGTGACGGTTACTTTCGGATCGTTGGCGACGCGTTCGAGAGCCTTGCGGACTTCTTCGGGATCTTCACCGGGGAAAATGCGGCAATTGACGTTGGCGCGGGCGGTTTGCGGAAGTGCATTGGGGGCGTGGCCGCCGGAGAGCATGGTGGCTACGCAGGTGGTGTGCAAGAGCGAATTGTAATAGGGGGAGGCGGAGAGGCGTTGCACCGCTCCATTGAGTTGTGCCGCGTCGGGAGGCGGTGGATACATAGCAATGACTTTCATGTCCGCCGACACCTGTCCGGTGGTTATCGCCGCGGTCTTCGCGAAAAAGTTCCGGGTGATCTCGTTCAAGTTCAACGGGAACGAATACGATTGGAGGCGGGCCAGGGCGCCGGCCAAGTGGTAGATGGCGTTATCCGGGCTGGGGACGGAGCTGTGGCCGCCGGGGTTCAGCGATTCGAATTGATAATCCACGTAGACTTTTTCGCTGGCTTGAATGCTCGCCAGCAAGAGCTTGTCTTTGTCCTTTTCGAATTCACCTGCATCCAGATTGATGCAGTATTCGGCGTCCACCCAATCGCGATGCTCCTTGAGCAGCCAATCCACGCCGTTGAAGTTGCCGCCTTCTTCGTCGGCGGTGAGCGCGAGAATCAGGTCGCGGTCGGGGAGATAGCCTTCTTTTTTGAGGCGGAGGAAATTGGTGACGAGGATGGCATCGCCGGACTTCATGTCTTCCGTGCCGCGCCCGTAGACGTAGCCCTCTTTCTCGAGGAATTCGAACGGGTCGGTGGTCCAGTCCTCGCGATGGGCTTCGACCACGTCGAGATGGCCGATGAACAGGATGGGCTTGCGTTTACCGGCGCCGTGAAAACGGACGACAAGATTTTTTTTGCGTTCGTTTGGTCCGGAGACTTTTATGTCGTCTTCTGCGAATCCGCCTTCGCGCAGGCGCTTGGCCATGGCTTCCGCGGCGGTCGTGACGTTGCCGACGGAATCGGTGGTATTGATCTCAATGAGCTGTTTGAAAATCGCACGCGCCAGCTGCTTCGTCTGCTCCTGGCTTTGCGCGCGGCCCGCAGGCGAAACAGCCACGATCAAGCAAAAAGACAAAATCCAGCGCATCCCTCTTTGCATTTCTTCTCCTTCGAATGCAGCTTCATGAAAAAGGCAGTTGACCCGGCGGCGATCCCGGTGCTTGTGCCGTCCTCGACTCCAGAGCGAGGCGCAGACAGCGGGACAGGTGCGAGGCGGACCAGAACAGCAAAATCATGCCAAGTCCGCGGTCCAGCACGAGGAAAACTACAAATGCAATGAATACCGCCAAGCCGGTTCGATCGGGGCGCATGAGTGGCACTTGCAGACGTGCATTCACAAAGCGAGCCAGTTCGCGCGGCCATTGGTAGACCCAATACAAGCCGTAGATGGGAATTAGGTGAAACCAGGCCGCGCGCAGCGGCTTGATGGGATAACCGCCAGCGGTCGCCTGCGCGAGGATGACGTGATACTCGTAAACACAGACAAGCCAATAGACCAAGCTGATGAAATTCGCAAGAAACAGGTAGAGCGGAGGGATGAGCAGGGGTTCCTTGGCAAGTTCCGGGTGCAGCGTGATGGCGACCATTTCCGCGATCAGCGTCGCGACGCCCAAAACGTAACCGATCCAGATGCGCGGGAACGGCGGCAATGCGCCGGGTTGCGCCTGTTGCTCTTGCGATTCTCCGCCGGACCAATCCATCGCGCCCTCGAGGAAAGTGCCTTGGCAGCGTAACGGCCCGCCTATTGGTCCGTCAAACCATTTGCGGCCGCGACGGAGTGACGTGGTTTCAGAAAGTTGCTTCGCCTCGAGCGTCTTGCATACACTGGCGGAGTTCCAATCGCGGAGGAAGAGATGACATCGGGCATGAATCGCGGCTTGCAAATTGCGCTGGGGGCGGCATTGTTTTTTGCGGGGGCCGCGGCAGGTTCACTGCATGCACGCGGCGCGGCGGCGGTGAACCGCTTTGGGCAGCCGAAGACCGTGCTGCACTTCGTGGTTTACAAATTTAAAGACAACGTCTCCAATTACGACCGGGAAAAAGCGATCAATGGCATCAAGGACATGGCGGGAAAAATTCCTGGCATCAAGAATGTCTGGCTGAAAACGGAGCGGAACCAGATCAAAGAGTTCAGCGGCGTCTACGCCATTGAATTCACCAGCGCGGAAGCCGCGGCGGACTATGCGGAGAGCCCGATTCACGAGGCGTGGTCCAAAACGTGGCAGGAACAGCGCGAGAACAGTTTGTCCTTCCAGGTTTCGAATCCGTAGACAGATCGCTGGTTATTTTTCGCGCGTGATTCCGTACCGCTTGCGAATCATGCGATCTGCGGCGCTATCCGTGAGCAATCGTTTGGCCCACTTGGCGAAGGTGGCCAGCGAAGTTACGGTGTAGCGCGCCTTGGGCCGCGGCGCTTCGATGGCTTGCAGCATGATGCGCGCGCAATCCTCGGGTGTGGTTTTGGATTGTGCGCGGGTGCTGCTGGCATTGCCCATGTAGGTCGCGTAGATTTTGGCGTACGGCCCGGTCTTGATTTTTTCCTGGTAGGCTTGCGCCAGACTCATGGCGGTGCTCTGAATGTTGGTGACGATATAGCCGGGCTGAATCAGAATCGTGTGGATCCCGAAGGGATAAAGCTCGTGGCGCAAGGCGTTGCTTAGCGCTTCGATAGCGTGTTTCGAGGCGCTGTAGGCGCCTTGTGTCGGCGGGGTAATGAATCCGGAGACGGAGCTCATCATCAAGATGCGGCCTTTGCGGCGTTCGCGCATCTTTGGCAGGACGGCCTGGGTCACGCGGATCACGCCGAAGAAATTCGTTTCGAATTGGCGGCGCCAGTCTTCCATGCGCAAGTCTTCGACGGCACCAGGGTAGACGAGTCCCGCATTGTTGATCAGCACGTCGATTTGGCCGGCCTCCTGGTAGAGGGCGGAAACGGCTCTTTGCACGGAACCGTCCTCGCAAACGTCCATGTCCAGCGTTTTGAGCGGCACCTTCTTTTCCTTCGCCAGTGCTTCAAGTTGCGCGCGCTTCTCCGCGGAACGGCCGGCGGCGAAGACGCGGTAGCCATGCTCGGCGAGCAAGAGAGCCGCGGCCTTGCCCAATCCATCCGTCGCACCAGTGATTAAAACGGTGTGAGTTCCGTGCTCCGCGCTCATTGGTTCCCCCTTTTGGCGAGGCTATCGTAACGCGGAATGGAGCGGGCTGCCCCGGACGTTTTGGCGTCTCGTTTTCGGCACAGCCCACGCACGCAGCGCCGTTCGAATAGAACAAGCTTGCTAGACTAAAGGCATCTCCTACGATTGAATCGAGCCGTTTCGGTGAGCCCGCATGCCGATTGACGAAAACCTCTCTGTCGCTGAGCCCGGTCGAACGTGGAAGCTCGGCTTTTGGAGCCTGATCGCCACGCAGTTTCAGGGCGCGTTCAACGACAACGGCCTGAAATTCTTCGTCATCTTCCTCATCCTGGGCACCAACCCTACGGAAGCACAAAAAGATCTGCTGGTTTTTGTCATTGGGAATCTATTCGCTCTTCCGTTCCTTTTGTTTTCGATGGCGGGCGGGTTCCTGGCCGACCGGTTCAGCAAACGAAGCGTCGCCATTGCGACAAAGATCTTTGAAGTATGCGCGATGCTTTTCGCCATGTACGCCTTCGCACGCGGCAACTCGCGAATGGCGTTTGCTGTCATTTTTCTGGCTAGCACGCAAGCCGCCTTCTTCGGCCCCGCGAAGTACGGCTTGCTGCCGGAGTTGCTGCCGGACAGATTACTGTCCTGGGGCAACGGGATTCTCGAGCTCACAACGTTTCTCGCCATTATTGCGGGTGCGGTCGTCGGCCCGCTGCTGGCGCAGAGCTTTCACGGGCGTGAAGCAATCGCTGGATTAATCTTCGGCGCGTGTTCTTTGTTTGGTCTGACGACGAGTTTCGCGATTTCTCGCGTGCCTGCGGCGGACCCTACCAGGAAATTCCGCTTCAATATTTTTGGCGACCTGAAAAAACAGATTCAGATTGTCCGGCCGGATCGCGTCCTGCACCTCGCAATCGTTGGCAATACGTACTTCTGGTTTCTCGGCGCACTGTTGCAGTTCGTGATTGTCTTTTACGGGCGCGAGATTTTGCATCTTGATGAGACGCGCGGCGGTTATTTGCAGGCGGCTCTTGCTATTGGCATCGGCGTGGGGAGCTACGCCGCTGGGTTGCTTTCGGCGGGAAAGATCGAGTACGGGCTTATCCCTCTTGGCGCCATAGGCATGTCGGTGTTCGCGTTTGCCGTCTCGATCCACGGGTTGAGTTTTCTTCAAGTACTGAGTTTCCTGGGGGCCCTCGGATTTGCAGGCGGATTTTTTGTCGTGCCCATCAACGCGCTGATCCAACACCGGCCGGAGGAGAGCCACAAGGGGAGCGTCATCGCCTTTGCCAATTTTCTGTCCTTTGTTGGCGTGATTGTGGCGTCCGCCATTTATTCAGGATTCACGCACTACCTGCATGTCGGGCTGGCATCGTTCTTTCTATGGACAGCAGTTCTGTCGCTCGCGGCCACAATCTACGTAGTGTGGCTGCTGCCGGATTCGCTGCTGCGGCTTTTTCTGTGGATTGCGACGAATACGCTGTATCGGCTGGATGTCGAGGGGCGCGAAAACGTGCCGCCGCGCGGGGGAGCGCTGCTGACGCCGAATCACGTTTCCATGGCCGATGCGGTGTTCCTGATTGCTTCGCTCGACCGGCCGATTCGCTTCCTCATGTTCAAGGGCTCCTACGAGCACCCGCTCGTCAAACCGTTCGCAAAGATTATGGGCGTGATTCCCATCGCCTCGGATCAGGGACCGCGCGAAATGATTCATTCCTTGCGCCTGGCCACGGACGCGCTAAAAAACGGCGAAGTCGTGTGCATTTTCCCGGAAGGGCAGATGACACGCATCGGCCAGATGCTGCCCTTCCGCCGCGGGATGGAGCGCATCATCAAGGGCGTGGACGTACCCATCATCCCCGTGAATCTGGACGGCGTGTGGGGCTCGATTTTCAGTTTTGCGGGCGGGCGTTTTCTTTGGAAGCTTCCGCGGCACATTCCCTATCCCGTGCGCGTGACGTTTGGCAAGCCGTTGCCGCCGACGGCGACGCCGCTGGAAGTCCGTCGCGTCGTGCAGGACCTCGGCGCGGAGGCGTTTGCGCGCCGAAAGAAGCGCATGCACACGTTGCCCGAATCGTTCATTTACACGGCGCGGCGGCATCCATTCCGCTTTGCCATGGCGGATGGGCAAAGGCCGAAGCTGAACTATTTTTCGGCTCTGGCGGGAGCGCTGGTGCTGGCGCGGCGCTTGCGAAAGCAGTGGCAGGGGCAGGAAATGGTGGGGGTCCTGCTGCCGCCATCCGTGCCGGGCGCGCTGGTAAATTTCGCCGCGATGCTGATGGGCAAGGTTCCAGTCAATTTAAATTACACGGTTTCGAACGAGACGCTGGCTTCCTGCGCGGAGCAGTGCAATTTGAAGACGATCGTGACGGCGCGGGTCTTTCTCGAGAAGGTGAAGATACAACCTCCCGGTGAAATTGTTTTCATTGAAGATGTCGCCAAGGACGCCGGCTTCGGCGAGCGTGCCGCCGCCACACTAGTGGCATGCCTATTCCCGAAAAAATCGGTGGCCCAATTTGCGGGCGCCGAGCGGGCGGCGACCCTCGACGACATTGCGACGATTATTTTTTCCAGCGGCTCGACCGGCGATCCCAAGGGTGTGGTCCTCACGCAGTACAACATCGCCTCCAACGTCGAGCAGCTCAGCCAGGTTTTCATGCTGCACGCCAACGACCGGATCATGGGCATCCTGCCGTTTTTTCACTCGTTCGGGTTCACCGGGACCCTTTGCCTGCCTGCGGCGACGGGGATAGGCGTGGTTTTCCATCCGAACCCTCTCGATTCGCGGGCGATCGGCGCTCTCGTGAACAAGTACGCGGTCACGATGCTGCTCGCGACGCCAACGTTCTTGAATGCGTACACGCGCCGCTGCACGCCGGAAGAATTCGGCAGCCTGCGCTTCGTGATGGCCGGCGCCGAGAAATTGCCAGATCGGATTTCACAGGCTTTCGAAGATCACTTTGGCATTCGGCCGCACGAGGGTTACGGCTGCACGGAATGCTCGCCCGCGGTGACGGTCAACACGATCGATTTTCGCGCGGCATCCTTCCGGCAAGTGGGCGCGAAGCGCGGCACCATTGGGCACCCGTTGCCGGGAATGACGGTGAAGATCGTGGATCCGGACACCTTACAGCCCGTGGCCGCAGACGAGCCGGGTCTGCTGCTCGTCCGCGGCCCCAACGTCATGCGCGGTTATCTCAACAAGCCGGAGAAGACCGCCGACGTTCTGCGCGACGGCTGGTACAACACCGGCGACATTGCGCGATTGGACGAAGACGGTTTCTTGAAGATCACCGACCGCTTGAGCCGGTTTAGCAAGATCGGCGGAGAGATGGTGCCGCACATCAAGGTCGAGGACCTGCTGCAGGAACTGGCCGGCGTCACGGAGCAGACCTTCGTCGTGACCGCCGTCCCCGACGAGAAGAAAGGCGAACGCCTTGTCGTGCTGCATATTCTCGATGAACCTCAGCTAGAGGAATGCCTGGAAAAACTGGGGAAGAGCGACTTGCCCGCGCTGTGGCGCCCGCGGCCGGATCAATTCCTGCGAATCGAGAAACTCCCGTATCTCGGCACGGGAAAGCTCGATCTGCGGAAAGCTCGTGAACTGGCGCTGGAGCTGAAGCAGCGCGTTTCTTGAAAAACTTCAGCATTGCCGGCGGGCGGAAAGCGATTCATGACGCAAGCGGAAAACCGAGGACCGTGGCGGGGAGTGGTCCTGCGGCTGATTCTAACGGCCATCGTTCTCACGATCTGGTTCTGGACGCAATCGCTCATCGGCGCCCGGACTCCTCCTCCTTCAGGAATGGGCGATGCGCTCCACAACGCGACCGCTGGATACAACGCCTACTTTTCCCAGCACTCCTCCGCAGCCAACGCCCTGCTCATTGCGAGTTCCGCACTGATCGACGCACTGGGCCTTTTCCTTCTCGGCCGCTGGCTATTGGGCGGAAGCGTTCGCCCTTTCCTCGGATTATTTCTGCTGATGGCATTGCGCCAAGTGATGCAAGCCATCTGCGCGCTCCCTGCACCGCCCAACATGATCTGGCACTATCCTGGGTTTCCCTCGCTGCTGGTGACCTATCACGTGGTCAACGATTTTTTCTTTCCCGGGCACACGGCTATCGCTGTTTTTGGGGCAGTCGAGCTCTCCCGATTCGGGCGGAATTGGCTCACCATCGCAGCTGTTGTCATTGTCGTTTTCGAGGTCGCCACGGTCTTGATTCTCCGCGCGCACTACACCATGGATGTGTTCACGGGGATCGTCGCGGCACTGTGGATCGCCCGCCTCAGCGAACGGGTTTCTCCGGGCATGGACCGTGTGTTGGCTGGTTCCAAGTAAGGTTTTCCGATGCGCGAAACGCAGGAGCGGACCCTGTCGCACTGTCGAAAGGAAAGATCGTCAAGACTGCCTCTTCCACTCCCGATGGCAGCAGAGTCCTACCGGTGACTTGGATGAATGTGGTGGTGACCAAGGACAACCGCAGGCAGACGCTCATCAAGGACGGTTTCCAAAACCTCGAAACGATTCAGAAGAACGTGTCGAATGACAAGTGGCCTAGGTAAGTTTAACGCACCGCGTCGCCGCCGATGGCTACTTCAAGCCCCAGAACGAGGCGTCGGGCTTCACCAATTCGAATCCGGCATCCCAGGCTTCATGGCTGCGCCAGACGACTTCGGCATCCGCCTTGCGCCCTGTTTCTGGATGCACGAGGCGAACGCGTTTGTGAAGCGGCAGGTCTGCTCCCACTACCGCCATGCACCCCGAATGACTGACGTCCACGGTGACGGCGTTGGCTTGCTCCTTTGCTCCAGACTCTTCCCACTCCACCAGCAACTTCACCCGGGAAATGATGCGTTTGTGGCTGCGTAACCGTTCCCAACGTTCTTGTGCGGCTCTCGCTGCGGGATTGTTGAGCGTGATTGTGGTCATCTCTGGCCTCGCTGTGGAAGAATTACCGGGCCCGGGGGGTAGAAGGTACAACCTAATGCAGTGAATTGCTGAGGTCAATAGTACTTTCTCGAATGCACCCTCCTGGTCAATCACCCGCTGGATGGAAGCGGCTGATACTGGCCGATCTTTCCAATCCTTGGACCTGGAGGAGTCTGCGAAGTGGGACCCCTGTGGAAAAGTGGGAATTCCGGCGACAAAACGCGTGACCGGAGAGTTGTACCGAAGGGGAGCACCAAAAGAAATTGACGACCGGCTGTGATTCGCACCAGCGCCTTTTGGTCCAGCGCAAATGCGGGAACTCGGGCTGTCGTTGCCAACGACTGTGCCAGCTTTGTTGTAAGCGGCTATTCCCTAGTTGTTCCGCTGAGCTCAATACGCCCTGCAGGGAGCTCACTTTCCTGTGTAGCTGATCCGCCAGATGGAGTTTGAACCGTCATCGGTAACCAGCAACGAGCCATCGGGCGCGACGGTGACGCCAACTGGGCGTCCCCAAACGTGTCCATTGTCCACCACAAATCCAGTCATGAAGTCTTCGTATTCGCCGCTGGCGTGTCCGGTCTGATGCAGAGGCACGCGAATGAGCTCGTACCCCACGCGCACCGAGCGATTCCACGATCCGTGCTCAGAAGCGAAAATGTCGCCTTGATATTCGGCAGGAAATTGCCTGCCGTCGTAAAAAGTCATTTCCAGCGAAGCATTGTGCGGGTGGAGGATCACATCCGGGGTGATGACTTTGTCTTTCATCTCAGGGTGTTTGCCATGGTGTCGCGGGTCTTGGTGGCCGCCCATGTACCACCAGGGCCAGCCGTAAAACCCGCCTTCCTGCACGTGAGTGATGTAGTCCGGGACCAAATTGTCCCCAAGTGCGTCGCGTTCGTTGACCGAACACCACAACTCACCCGTTTTCGAATTGACGGCCATGCCGACACAATTGCGGATCCCGTTGGCATAAACACGCATCGAAGAACCGTCGGGATTGAATTCGAGAACGTCCGCGCGATTCTTCTCGGCAGGAGTTGTATCGGGGTCGTCGACATTCGAGGCCGAACCGACCGAGACGAACATTTTCGTTCCGTCGAGGGTGAATTGGATATCGCGCGTCGTGTGGCCCCCCGGCCCGGGCAAATCGGCGAGGTGCTCCGCGGGTCCGGTAGCCTTCAAATCGCCGCTGTGATACGGAAAACGAACCACCGACTCCATGTTAGCGATGTAAATCCACTGAGGGTCTGGCCCCGGAGGATAAAAGTTGATGCCGAAGGGTTCTTTCAGCCCCGTAGCGAATGTCTCGGTCTGCTGAGGCTTGCCGTCGGCGGTAATACCTCGAAAAACGAGTATCTCGCCGGCTTGCATCTCGGCGACAAACACATCTCCGTTGGGCGCGGTGCGGATCAACCGCGGGTTATCAAGCCCCGTCGCGTACAGTTCCACTTTGAAGCCAGGCAGAACCCGCGGCCACGCTTTTTCTGGGCGCGGCACGATTTTCGGGCCGTTGCCGGCTGACGCCGTGGCGAGCGGGGCGGGCAAATCGTCCAAAGTGATTTTGCGAATCGTTCCAGGCTTCTCGAAACGGTAGTCCGTAAACGGAGCTTTCGGCGGAGGCGAGCTATTTCCGGTTTTGATGGCTTCGCCGGCGGAAAGCGGCACGCGAGGAGAACCGGGTTTGAGGCTGCCGAGGATGCGGAGATAGTTGACGATTTCCCATCTCTGCCGTTCCGGCAAACTCGCCCAGGACGGCATGCCGTTGTTTATATCGCCCTTAGTGATGTACCAAAAAAGTTCGCCGTCGCTGGCCGCCTGTGCCTTGCCAGCGGCCAAACCGGGAATGTTTCCCGTGCCTTGTCCGTTTTCTCCGTGGCATTGTGCGCAGCGGAGATGATACGCCTCCCTGGCGGAGTCGGGGTGCTGGCCCTCGTAAGGATTTTTCTCCTCCTTCACGGCCGCCGGGGCATTGTGAAAACTCGGATTTTGCGCCGGCGTTGCTTCGAAGAGCAGAAAAGAAATTACGGTGCACTTCGCAAGCGAACCAATGAAAACGCGGATGGCGGCTCTCAAGATGGTAACGACCTCCTAGGATGTCACCGACTGCATCGGTTTTTCCGCCCCCACGATTGCAACGGCCGTGACTCCGGCGAACGGAACGGTCAGCATCTGCAGAACTGCATCGTACCGGTAATTTGCGCCGCCCCGCAAGGGCGCTCGATTCTTCGTCAGAAAGCCGTGCGATTCAAGTTGTGGGTCGTGCGCCGGGCGCGAGGTACAAGACGCATGTCAGATCGAGCGTCGGAGTCCGCGCGATCGTGCGTTTCCTTGCGGAAGTATCCGCCACACAGCATCTCAATTGTTGCCTTCGCCCTCATGCGTGCGCTGTACGAGCCAATTCCTGCATCTTGCTTTCGTCAATTTCCAGACCAGCGGCAGCGACGTTTTCTTCCAGGTGTTTGACGCTCGAAGTTCCCGGGATGGGCAGCATGACCGGAGATCGCGAGAGCAGCCATGCCAGCGCTACCTGCGAGGGTGTCGCCTTCAACCGCTCGGCCACGCGGCGAATGGGACTGTCTCCACTAGACAGTTGACCAGCCGCCAGCGGGAACCACGGAATAAACCCCATGTTCTGTTTTTCGCAATATTCCAAAACATCTTCCGCTCCGCGGTCGGCCACGCTGTAGCGATTCTGGACGCTGACGATCGGAACAATCGCTTGGGCGTGCCGAATCTGCTTCACGGTCACTTCCGACAAACCGATGTGCCTGATTTTTCCTTCCGCCTGCAGGTCCTTCAACGTGCCAAGCTGGTCTTCGGCCGGAATTTTCGAATCGATTCGATGCAGTTGGTAAAGATCGATCCGCTCGAGTCGCAACCGGCGCAGGCTCCCTTCGCAGGCAGCTCGCAGATGTTCCGGCCGTCCGTTTTCGACCCACCGATCGGGGCCCGGCCGTTCGAAACCGCCCTTCGTTGCGATCATCAGGTTTGACGGATACGGGTAGAGAGCTTCGGCGATAATTTCTTCACTCACGTGCGGGCCGTAGGAGTCCGCCGTGTCAATGAAATTGATTCCCAATTCGACGGCGCGTCGCAAAACGCGGACGGCTTCCGTTCGGCTTGCCGGGGGACCCCAAATTCCCTTTCCGGTGATGCGCATGGCTCCGAATCCCAGCCGCGTAACGCGGAGATCATTCCCGATCTGGAATTCGCCGGCCTTCGCGGCAAGCCCCTGTCCTTGATGCATTGCCGAATTACTGCCCTCCATACTGTTTCTCCCTTCCCAGCAAAACGCTGAAAATGACCGACCCAATCTTCTCTTCCAGGTCCTGGTGTCGTCACCAGGTGGCCGGGCGAGTGGTTAGATTCTCCGTCGGGGATGTTCGATACAAATCTAGGCTTCCATCCTCGAATTAGCCCATTCGTTCCTATATTCACCGCAGCGGGGGCCGCAACTCAGAGCGCGCTCATACGACACTATGGCTCTTTCGAAGAAAAGTATTCGAACGGAATGCCGCAACTGGTTGATCAGAAAGAAGTTGGCACTTTGTAATTCCAGAGGAAAAGTGCGCTTGCTCAGCCAATATGCAGCGCGAGCGACTCCAGCAATGCTTTGATCCCGTTCCAAGCAATCTGCACACCGATACAAACCAGGAAGAACGACGACAATTGCAGGATGACCGTCATCCCCGTTGCTCCCAGGATTTGTGCCAAGCGGTCGGCAAATCCATAGCAGAGCCAAATGCTGATGGCGATCAACACCAATCCAAGCAGTGCCGCCAAAATTGTCAAAGGATGGTACGCGTGATGGTGAGCCGCGTTCGCACCCAAGGTGATCGCTACGGAAATGGATCCGGGACCTACTGTCAGCGGCATCGTCAAGGGATAAAATGCCTGGCGGAAGGTGTCCGGCGGCTGGACGGTTCTGTGCACGTCGTGTTTTTCGTCGTCACGCTGCTTCAGCAGCGTCCATCCTGTTGCGATAACGATCAGGCCTCCACCGACCTGCACCACCGGCAGCGAAATTCCAAAAAAGGCAAGCACGTACGTCCCCACAAAATACGACCCAATCAGCAGGAAAAAACTGTTCATGGCAATGCGCCAGGACAATGCTTTTCGTGCTTCCGGCGCATATTCCCTGGTCAGGGCCAGAAAGAAGGGGCTGCCTCCGAGCGGGTCCACGATGGGAAAGAGCGCAACGAGAACCAGGAGCAGATTTTTCGCCGCTTCTTGCATGGGTCCGGTAACTTCTCTCCCTAAGTGAAATTCCGCCCAAAGGCATCGCTATGGTAACGAGTAGAAGCTCAGCCATTGCCCGGTTCCGAAGATTGCGACCGTTCCAGCATCCGGCTGCTGATCTCGGAGAATTCAGACACTAATGCGTTTGTACTCCTCCCGGCCAGCGTTGCGGCATCGATCTCAGTACTCAACAGGATGGCCGTTGCCAAGTCCGCGCTACACTCCAAACAGGCTTTCTCTGGTCGTCCGGAAAGCTCAAATAATGCCTCGATACGGCCGCAAACGCTACACTGCTCGATCGAATCCTGCTCCGTACCCTTAGGTCCACTGGACATGATAGTTCCCTCTCCTAACAGCAGTCATTTCAGATGGTAGGGAAAAGACTTTGAGGAACTCCGGAGCTTTTTATCAGGAAACCATAAGGGGAAAACGCTGGCGCCACGGCCTTACCCCAATTCCAAAAGTAATGCTTTAACCCATTTCGAATGAACTGCATCCGAGCGAAGTGGCTCCCGATGCTTTCGCGCGCGAATTCTGGCCTGCGGCCGTTTGACAGGCCAGCGACGCAAGAGACATTCCCGCGACCAGTGCGGCGACCAAACTCGACCACTTCAGCTTCGGTGCAATTCGACGATCTCCCTTGGGGGTTCTTCTTACTTGACGCTCACCAACCAGGCAGGAAATGTCCTCGGTTTTGATCTGCACATGCTCAGTTATCTTTCCCGCGCAGCAGCGCATGCGCGTAGGCTGGCGCTTTGCCGGCATCTTCATGCTTGCAGTAGGCGTACACGTTCACTCCCTTTCCAAGCCATTCCTCGAAACGCTTGCTCCAAGCGGCCAATTGCTTTGCAGTGTAGTTTTCACGTCGCAGGCGCACATAGGTAAAATCGGCGGTAAGGACTTCCAGAGGCGTTTCCTTTTCCGACTCGGCCAAACAAAGGGCCGTTCCGTGCCTGCGAAGGACGGCGTACGTTTCCTCGGTATACCACGATGGGTGACGCACTTCAAAAGCGAACGCAAAGGCCGGCGGGCGAAGGGCGAGAAAATCTTCGAGCAGCGGCTGATCAAATTTGAAATTGGGCGGAAGCTGCACAAGGACGGGGCCGAGGTGGTCCCCATCGTTCAATACGCTGGCCACTTCCAGGAAGCGTTTCAAGGTGTCTTGACAGCTGCGCAGCCTCTTGATGTGGGTAATCTGCTGGTTGGCCTTTAGGGCAAATTTAAAGCCTTGGGGAACGCTCTTTGCCCATTGCAAAAGCAGATTCTCCGTTGGCATGCGGTAGAAAGAATGGTTGATCTCAACTGTTTTGAACTGTCCGGCATAGAAGGTCAGCATTTCGCGGTCGGGGAGCTTTTCCGGGTAAAAACTTCCCTTCCACTCCTTATAGGAGTATCCGGAAGTGCCTACCGAAAGTTGGCCCTTGCGAGAAATCGTGACCTCCCTGTTTTGGCATTTAACCACGGCTGCCGCACCGGGAAAAGACCAGGGTGACACACACGAGGTGTCGGATCAGGGCATCTTTTTCATTCTTGGCGGTATGCGGTTGCTCAAAGCCTCGATGGCTCCCTCCAGTCTTTGCCGCCGCTTCCAGAAATCGCCCCAGAGATCACCTTTTTCTTTTAAGCGTGCAAAGACGGTCTTTATGTTCAGCGTTTCGGGGCGCAAGCTGGGACGCAATTCGCGGGGCAACAGGGGAGCGGAAACCGGCGCTTGAGGGAATGCGCGCACGGAATAGGCAGCCGCCAGCGGCCGACCGTGAGCGTTTTGCTGGACGTCGATCAACACGCGTCCCGCCGGCCTTTTCGCAACGATGCGTTCGCTGGTGACCAGATTGGGGTGCTCGGCGGTCACCATCCGCGCGATGATCTCGCCGAAGGTGCGCAACTGCTCGTAAGAGTAGACCGGCTCAACGGGTATGTAGATGTGGATTCCCGTAGCGCCCGAAGTCTTCAAGAAGCTTGCCAGCTGCAGTTCTTGCAACTTTTCATGGAGTGCTCGAGCGATGCTGACGACGACAGAGAATTCCGTGCCATCGGAAGGGTCGAGATCAAAGAAGAAGTAGTCGGGATGCTCAAAATCAGCGACGCGGTTGGACCACGGATTGTGGTCGATGCAGCCAAGCCCGGTCAAAAACAAGAGCGAAGCGCGGTCATCGGCGGTTGCGTAGTGGATGTCTTCGCCTTTTTTTTCCGAATCAATCGGAACGGTCTTGAACCACTCCGGCACTCCTTCGCGCAAATCTTTTTGAAAGAAAGCCTGTCCCTTGATTCCGTCCGGATAGCGTCGCAAAACCAAAGCCCGATCGCGCAGAAAGGGCAAGATGAAATCCGCCACGCGGTAGTAGTAAGCAAGCAGATCCCGCTTCGTGTAGCCGGACTCCGGGAAATAAACCTTGTTCAGGTTGCTAAAGCGCAGCCGTTTACCGTCCAGTTCGATGGTGACGTTTTCGGAGCGCCCCTTGAACAGCTCCGCTTCGATCTGTGCTTTTGTGCTGAGCACCTGGCCAACGACTTCCGGTGCACGGACTATGGCCGGGGCGGCGGCGGGCGCGGCAGGAGCAACTTCGTTTTCCCATTGGCAATCCGCGGGACGCGCATCCTCACGGAGCCCGAGAAAAACTGGGTGGCGTAGCGCGCGCTCCTGCGTCCATCCGCTGAATTTGACACGCGCTACAAGAGCGGGAGAAATCCACGATGGCTTTTCATTCGTTTCAGGTACGGTGTCGAACGGGGAAGCGGGAACTGCCAGTTCCTTGAACTTGCTACTCAATTGGCTCAGTTTTTTCGCGTCAAATCCGCTGCCGACGTGTCCGATGAATCGAAGTTTCTTCCCTTGATACAAGCCCAACAGCATTGAGCCAAAGGGAAGAGCGGAGGTGCGAGCTTCGGTCCAGCCGCCGACGACCGCGTCTACGGTCCTGGCAATCTTCAGCTTTACCCAGTAAGCGCTTCGATCGGAAACGTACGGGCTGTCGGCTCGCTTCGCGACAATACCTTCCAAACCATTTTGTTCCGCCAGCGCGAACAACTCTCTTCCGTGTTCCAACTGGTGGTCCGCGTAGCGAAATCGGTCGGACGTGGAAAGCACGCGTTGCAAGAGTTGCTTGCGCTCGAGTAGCGGGGCCTCGCGAAGGTCGTACCCGTCGCAGTAGAGAAGGTCGAAGGCGAAGTAAACGACGCAGATTTGCGTGACAAGGCTCACGCTGGGCGCGCGCACGTGCATACGTTCTTGCAAGAGTTCGAAGTTGCTGTGACCCTGGGCATCCAGAGCGACGATTTCTCCGTCAAGAATTGCCTGGCGAGCGGCCAAGGCATCGGGAAGAGCGGTCAGTTCGGGATAGCGTTTGGTGACGTCAATGTTGTTACGCGAACGCAGCGTCAGAGCGGCGTTCTCGATTCGAGCGAGCGCGCGCACGCCATCCCATTTGATCTCAAACAGCCAGTTGGGATCGGAAAAGGGGTGGTCGGCGAGCGTCGCCAGCATGGGTTCCACGCGAGACGGAATTGCGCCCTTGCGAGCGCCTGGCAACTCAGCCGGCCGAATCGGGATTGCCCGGCGTTTAGGTGGCAGTTCTTCCTTAATCTCCTCGAGCGTGCGCCCTGTAAGGGCGGAACCGTCGTGCTCGTCGATGTTCCAGGAGGAGTCTTCGGCGGAGTCCCTATGCTTGATCATCAACCATTCATTGCCTTTTTCGCTTTGTTTCAGTTTCACCAAAACAAAGCTGCCCCGCAATTTCTCCCCGTTCAAACGAAGCTTGATTTCTCCCTTTTCCAATTGCTTTAGCGCGTCGAGATTGCCCTCGACATGAAAAGTCCCGCGGTCCCACACCATTACCGTTCCCGCGCCATAATTGCCTTCGGGAATTTTCCCTTCGAAGTTAGCGTAGTCCAGCGGATGATCTTCCGTTTGCACCGCCAGCCGCTTGTCGGCGTGGCTCTGGGAAGGCCCCTTGGGCACGGCCCACGACTTCAGCGTCCCGTCGATCGCCAGCCGGAAATCGTAGTGCAACCGTGTCGCCCCGTGCTTCTGGACCACGAAGGTGTCGCCGTGTTCGGCCCCGGGACGAACTTCGAGCTGTGGCAGTTTCGGCTTTGGCAAGCGTGTGCGCTTGGCGGCCGGGGAAGGCTGGTCCGGGACCCTCCCGGCGATGGATTGGGGCTCGCCCGAAGGCTCGGGAGTCCGGTCGAAGCGGCGCTTCCGCCGGTATTCTTCGAGCTTGGCCATGGATGCATTCTATCCCAGACCGTTCTTAGGCTGACGGGCTTGCTTTTTTAGTGTTTTAGCCGAGATTTCGCCTTGCCTCTAACCGGGCAGGCGTCTACTCTAGAAAGACTCGGTCACAAATCCTTGGTCGTAGCGAAGGAGAACTCACATGGCCACGACTGTCTGGAAAGGCCATCTCACCTTTGGCTTGATTTCGATGCCTGTGCGCATGTTTGCGGCAGCCCGCAGTGAGCGCATCAGTTTCAACCAGCTCCATAAGGAATGTCATTCGCGGCTCAAGCAGCCGCTGTTTTGTCCGGTCTGCAATCGGAACGTGGAGCGCTCCGAGATCGTGAAAGGCTATGAGTACGAAAAGGATCAATACGTGCTCTTCAGCGAAGAAGAGCTCGACAAAATCGAGCCTGCCTCAGCCCGCGTTATGGAGATTCTGGAGTTCGTGAAGCTGCAAGAGATGGATCCACTCTATTTCGACTCGTCGTATTACCTCAGCCCCGAAGATGCGGGGGTGAAAGCCTACCAGTTGCTCATGAAAGCCATGGAAGAGTCGGGGTACGGGGCCATCGCGAAGCTCACCATGCACCAACGGGAGCACATCGTGATCGTGCGGCCCGGGACAAAAGGAATGACGCTGCACACGATGTTCTATTCGAATGAGATTCGCGCGGCAGAGTCTGTTCCGACCGACAAAGTCGAATTGAAGGACCAGGAAAAGAAACTCGCGCAACAATTGATTGCCAGCCTTGCCGCTCCTTTCGAGCCGCAGAAATATCGGGATGAATATCAGGAAAACGTGCGCGCGATGATCTCCGCGAAGCTCAAAGGCCAGCAAGTCACTGAAGTCGCGCAGCCCCATCTGGCGCCGGTAATTGATTTGATGGAAGCTCTCAAAAAGAGCCTCGCAGAGAAACAAGCTCCGGCCGAGGCGGCCGCCCTGTCTGCGGTGGGACCAGTGTCCCTGGGCAAAAAACCTCCAACTCGCGCCGTGCAGCCTGTGCCCGTTGCGCAAAAGAGGGCAGGTAAGAAAGTGGCCGGCTAGTCCCGCAATGGGTGCGTCAGATCGATTCAGTCCAGAACATGTCCAGCGCATCCTCGGTCTGACCGGGAAGCAGCTCGACTACTGGGACCGTTTGCGCCTTGTTTCCCCCCGAAGAGAACAGGGAAATCGCTTTTACGATTTCCGCGACCTGATTGGCCTGCGCACGGTAAAGCAATTGGTTGAAAAAGGAGTGCCCGCTAGTCGCCTGCGGCGCGCACTGACCGCCCTTGGTGAGAAGCTCGTTCAGGTCCAGGCGCCCCTTGCGGAGCTTCGTGTACTTTCTGACGGAAAGGATGTGATTGTGGAACGCCACGGGGCGCGGGTGGAACCCCTGTCCGGCCAGTTTGTATTGAATTTCGAAACGCGTGAGCTTCGTGAACTCGGCGAAAAGGTGTGCGTCATTGCCGAGCGCAGCGCTGACGATTGGCTGGCCCTGGCGCTGGACTACGAAGCCGTCAAAAAGACAAGAACCGAAGCGATTGACGCGTATGATCGCGCGTTGCGCCTGGATCCTGCAAAGCTCGAGGCGCTGCTCAATTGCGGAACATTGCACTATGAAGACGGGAACCTCGAAAAGGCCTCCGAGTATTTCGGCCGTGCGATTTCCTCGCAGCCTGACAGCGCCCTGGCACACTTTAATCTAGGAAGCGTTCTGGACGAACTGGAGGACGTCCAAGCGGCTCGCAAACACCTCCGCCTGGCTGTTCGACTTGATCCGCATTATCCCGATGCACAGTACAATCTTGCCTACGTCTGCGAAAAGTTGGGCGCATTTGCCGAAGCGCGGGAGCACTGGCAAGCATACCTGAAACTGGACCCCGCCGGCCCTTGGAGCAGCTACGCCCGGCAGAGACTTTCTTCCTCCATGCAAGCAAAATCGGCCGGCAACATCTGATTTGGATCACACTTGAGATTGGACTTCTCTGGTCAATGCAAGAAAGGTCTCGGCATCATGGACCGCCCGCGGACTCGCACAACTGAAAGTCCGTCGCTCAATCGAAAGAATTGATGAGGTCTTCCTTCATTGTTGGAAAACGGGAGGAGCTCCGCTGACCCGTTTCCATTTTAGGCTGACATTTACTTCGACACGGTTGGCGATCCTGACGAAGGGAATACTCTTGTTCATCCCGTAGTCTTTGCGATCGAAGGCCATTGTGCCGTCGATGCTTCCGGAGGTTGATCCCTTGCCGTCATCTGTAAGAGTGAGCTTTTCGGTTTTCGTGACACCGCGTATCGTAAAGTTTCCTTCCAGGTCGAACGTGTTTGGACCGGTCTGAACCACTTTCGTGGATTTGAAGGTGATGATGGGAGAGTCCTTCACGCTAAAGAAATCCTTGCTCTTCAGTTTGTTGTTTTTTAGACCATTACCGGTGTTCACGCTGTCCGCTTGAATCTCAATGTCCAAAACGCCGCTCCTCACATCCCTGGACGAAAACGTCATGCTTGCGTTCCATTTGTCGAAGGTACCTTTGATGGGGACCGAAGACTCGACACCAAATTTGATGGTGCTTTCTACGGGTGTGACCTCATAGACCGGAACTTGGGCACGGTTTGCCGACGGAAAAGTGCAAAACACAACCAGCCACAGAACGGCCATCGGTAACGTGCGAGCTCTTGCTCTCGTGAAATCCAGCTTATTGTACATGCACGGCCACCTCTTGCTTGCTGTAAGGCTATTTTGGTTCATAGTTCCCCTGCCTCGCAATTCACTTTGTTGCAGGGACCGAGGTGCTGAATCACCCTGTGGAAGGATGAATCGAGTTGACCATGGCTCGAATGTCGCGGTTCTCGAGAACCCGACCTCCGCGCTCCGTTCCTTGGACGGCGACGTCCACCATGGCACGTGCCAAGTCGTCGGCACGAATGACCTGGTTCGGAAACAGCAACTGAAAGGCGGGGTAGATAGCGCCCAATAGGCGATAGCTGAAATTCGGTTCTTTCCGCGGCTCCACAGGGTAGATATAGGCGGGCCGGAAAAGGTAAACGCTCGGGAACCCGGACGCGAGGAGTGCGTTCTCGGCCTCTCCCTTGTATCGCGCGAAAGCGATCCGACTTCGTCCTGACGGGTCCGCGCCGCTTCCGCTCAAGAATGAGAAAGCCGCGTTCGGGCTGCTGCCACGCAGAACTCGCGCGAACTCGATCGTGTAGTCCACGGTTATCGTGCGTAGTTCGGCGTCGGACACCGCGCCGGTATAGGCGCCCAAACAAAAGACGGCTGCGTCCTGACCTGAAAGCACCTGCGACAGGGAGGAACAGTCGGCGAAGTCACGATGCAGAACTTCTTGCAGCTTTGGATGTGAAATGCCCAGCTTCCGGCGCACAATAGCAGTGACACTTCCAACGTTGGCGCTCTCGAGGGAGTAGCGAAGCGCATATCCACCGACCATTCCAGTCGCACCTACGAGCAGAAGACGCTTCTGACTTACCGGTGTCATGAGAGCGCTCGCTCCTCCGACCAATCGACGTAGAGGAGGCGCTCCGAAAAAAGCCATGCGCCGTCCAACTTGACGAACGTGTCGAGGTAACGCAGCGAGGCGAGCATCAAGCGTCGCTTTCCTCCGTCGACAGTGACGTGGTGCGCCAGGCAGTAAGCTTCTCCGGTGGCCCGGTCGGATGTGAGGGTGAAAATCGTGGTCTGTCCGACGAAGTGCGTGGTGGCGTCGTACTTGTTCAAGTCTGCGAAGACGGGAGCGAGCGCCTCGCGCGAGTGGAGTTCTTGGGAGGGCGCCGGAACTTTGGCATTCATGAACACCACGAAGTGCGTGTCTGGGGTAAAGAGAGACATCTGGCCTTTCGCATCGCGACGGTCGGCGCAGTGTGCGTAGGCCTCGACAAGCTCACGGATCGCGAGGCGGTCAGCTGCTTCACTTGGGGAGATGGCGCCGTGTTTGCTCATGAGTTCTCCTTGTTTGCTCTTTCGTGCGCGGCAAGAGCGGTTACTCGAGAATGGCTCGTGGTTCGAGAAACGCCTCGATTCCGTGGCGGCCATATTCACGGCCGATGCCGGAGCATTCGAATCCGCCCCAGGGCGCCTGCGGATCATCCGTCCTATTGTTGATCACGACGCGCCCTGCGGTATCTGCGAGGCGAGGCGACGTGCGTGAACGAGCATTACCGTAACGATGCAAGCGCAATTCCAGGGACAATGGCCGCCTGGTGCGCTAAATCGCTGCCTAGTGAACACTTCCTGCCGGAAGAGATGCCCTTGTGCGTGATGTGGCGTCGTCACTGTCCATCTATTGACAGTGCCCGGGGATCAACCATAGCTCTCGATTCGGGGCTCCCGGTATTCGTATTGATGTTGGCTGCGAGTCTTCACCGAGGGGTGAAGGGGAGGGCCGATTGCAGTTAAGCCAAAGACGGCTGTTGCGGTGCCACCTGTAGGGGAGTACGCGAACGCTTGAGCTTGAAGGCGAAGAGCCGACGGGATAAGTTATTCGAAGCTTACCGAGAGAAGTAGCCTAAGGTGCTCACAATGGCCAATGAGGATGTGCAAAAGACGCTCGCGGAGTTATCACGAGACTTACAGGAGAGCAAAGCCAGGCTTGAAGAAGCGCAACGCGTCGCCCACGTCGGCCACTGGGAATGGGATCTCGAGACGGACGTCGTGGTCTGGTCGGACGAAACCTACCGCATCTTTGGCCTAAGTCCGCAGGAACGTCCTATGGATTTAGCGGCAGTACGCGCAATGGTCCACCCTGAAGATCGAGAGTCTCTCTACCAGGGAGTGGAAGAGGACCTTCTTGCCGGAGTGCGCCCCGAGGCTGAATTTCGGATTGTTCGTCCCAATGGGGAAGTGCGCACACTCCAGAGCTTAACGCCCAAGCGCTGGAGCCCGATGCCAGGCGATGCGAAGAGAGACGCATCGGGACGGCCCTACAAATTGTTCGGCACCGTGCAGGACATTACTGACCGCAAGCGCGCCGAGGAAGCCCTGAAGCAAAGCCAGTTTTATCTTAGCGAAGGACAGCGCCTCGCTCACATGGGGAGCTGGGCGTCAAACGATTTGGGTATCCGTTGGTCTGACGATTTGGGTATCTATTGGTCTGAAGAGGTATACAAAATTCACGGTCTTGACCCGCAGAACGGGGCCCCGAACCTTGAGCAGTTTCTGGCCACAATCCACCCGGATGACCGATCCTCCATGGCTGAAACCATCCGAGTGATGCATGAGCAGCGCTGTGGCTGTGACGTGACGAAGCGGATTGTTCGACCAGACGGGGAGGTGCGATACGTTCGCTGCGTGGGTGTTCCGGTTTTTGAAGGTGAAGTCTTCAAAGCGTTTCACGGCACCACCATGGACGTCACCGAGCATGAGCTGCTGACACAGGAATTGCGGCGGGAGCGGGCCTACCTCACAGAGGCGCAAAGCCTCACTCACACTGGCAGCTGGGCATGCAATCTGCTCACACGGGAGATATTTCATTCATCGGACGAAAACGCGCGCCTATATGGCTTCGATCCCAGTCAAGGTGCGATTCCGTTCGACCGTTTCTACAAGACGATCCTTGCAGAAGACGAAGTGGCCTTAAGAGCAAAACTAGAGAATGCGATCCGCGAAGGCGCGGATTATGACGCCGAGTTTCGGATTCGCCGTACCGACGGCGCCATCAGATTCCTGCGTGGCATAGGACATCACAATCCTTCTCAAGAAATTGGTGAGTACGTCGGTATCACCATGGATATAACGGAACGAAAGCGCGCCGAAGAGGAGCGCGAAAAGCTGCGGCAGTTAGAGGCCGACCTCGCACACATCAATCGCGTCAATATGATGGGAGAACTCGCCGCCGCGTTGGCGCACGAAATCAGGCAGCCCATAGCCGCCTCCATTACCAGCGCCAACGCGTGTTTGCGATGGCTCGCGCGCGATCCACCGGACCTCGAAAGGGCGCGTGCAGCAGCAGCGAGAATTGAGCAAGACGGAAACCGCGCGGCCGATGTTATCAATCATTTGCGGTCTTTCTATAAAAAGGGCACGCCTCCGGAGCGCGGGATCGTCGACCTCAAAGACATCATTCGAGAAATGACTGCTCTGCTTAGGAAAGAAGCGGTTCGGCACTCCATAAAAATCCATTCCGAGCTGCACGAAGATATGACTAACGTCCTCGCTGACCGCGTGCAACTGCAACAGGTGTTCATGAACCTGATGCTGAATGCGATTGACGCCATGAAAGACACTGGAGGCGAGTTGACGATTTGTTCTCGACTGACTCCCGAAGGTCAGCTCATCGTGTCGATCAGCGATACCGGCGTAGGATTGCCGACGGAAAATACTGAGCAGATTTTTGACGCCTTCCATACCACGAAAGCACAGGGCACGGGCATGGGTTTGGCCATAACCCGCTCGATCGTGGAGGCTCACGGTGGCCGACTGTGGGCCACCGCCAATCAGGAGGCAGGCGCAACTTTTCATTTCACTCTTTCCGCCAAATCCGGGGCCGAGGCATGAAGTCCGCAGCCGTTCCCACGGTCTTCATCATCGATGACGACCGCGGCATGCGTCAGGCGATCCACGATCTCGTCGAGTCCGTGGGGCTGCGCGCTGAATCCTTTGCGACGGGTGAGGAGTTTCTCGGCACGAAACACTCCAGCCGCCCGAGCTGTTTAGTTCTCGATGTAAGACTGCCTCAGATGAGCGGGCTCGATTTTCAGCGCCGGTTGGCCGAGACCGGCATGCAAATCCCCGTCATCTTCGTCACGGCGCACGGAGACATTCCCATGTCTGTCAGGGCGTTAAAGTCGGGCGCCGTGGAATTTCTGACAAAACCTTTTAGGGACCAGGATCTGCTGGACGCAATTCAGCAGGCCCTCGAGCGCGACGGCGTCGCGCAAAAAGAACAGGCCGAGATCCACGATCTGCAGGAGCGCTATCACGCATTGACTGCGCGAGAGCGAGAGGTAATGATTCTGGTGGTCGCCGGAATGCTCAATAAGCAGATTGCCTCTGAAATTGGAGCCAGCGAGGCCACCGTAAAAGTCCACCGAGGTCACGTCATGCACAAGATGCAGGCTGCGTCGGTAGTTGACTTGGTGCGAATGGCCGACAAGCTCGAACTGTCTCCTCGCAAATAGCCCATCCTGATCTAGAGCCCGTCCGGCGATTCCTTCCGCCTTCGCCTCTAGTCGACTACCACCAAAGTGCTAGTGCGCGCTACTAAGAGCCAATTGTGCAGTCGTTGCGAATGCGGCTAGGCTTCGGGCATGAGCAGCGACCAAAGCTCAAGACTCATAGCCATCGTCGACGACGACAACTCAGTTCAGAGTGCCTTACAAGATCTGATCGAATCGGAGGGGCTATCCACGCTCTGTTTCGGCTCCGCCGAACAATTCCTGGATTCCGGCGCCCAACACGCAGCTGGCTGCCTGATCGCTGACATTCGGATGCCCGGAATCTCCGGCATTGAACTGCAAGCCAAGCTCAAGGCGGACCGATGCCGCATACCGATCATTTTCATCACAGCCCATGGCGACGCCAAGATGCGGATCCAAGCCATGCGCGACGGGGCAGTGGAGTTCTTGACGAAACCGTTCGACAACGCGGTCTTACTCGAAACCGTTCATGCCGCCGTCGAGGACTACGCGAAGGAGCAACGGCTTTGGAACCCAAATCAATGACAGTTGCCGATCAAGACCGTCACGTCCGCAGATTCGAGCAGATCATAGGCAACAGCCCGGCTCTGAGGGTTGTTCTCGAGCAAGCCGAGAGGGTTGCGGCGACGGACTCGACCGTGCTCATCCAAGGAGAGACCGGCACTGGCAAGGAACTCATCGCTCACGCGATTCACAATGCCAGCCCCCGCAGCGGCCACGCTTTAATCAAGCTGAATTGCGCCGCCATTCCCTTCGACTTGCTCGAGAGTGAACTCTTTGGCCATGAACGCGGCGCTTTTACGGGCGCGATCGCGCCGAGAGTTGGCCGCTTCGAATTGGCTGACAAGGGGACTCTCTTTCTTGATGAAGTCGGCGATATGCCACTCGCATTGCAGCCCAAGCTCCTCCGTGTTCTGCAGGAACAGGAATTCGAACGTCTCGGAAGTGGTCGCACCCACCGCGTAAACGTACGCCTCATCGCCGCGACGCACCGGGACCTCGAGCGAATGGTGAACAGTAACGAACTTCGCAGCGACTTGTACTATCGCCTGAATGTATTTCCGATCGCGCTACCGCCCTTACGGGATCGCCGCGACGACATCGCTCCACTCGTTGAACATTACGTTGAACTCTTTTGCCATCGAATGGGGAAGTCCATACACACCATTCCAGAAGAATTCGTTAATGCTTGCAAATCCTATTCGTGGCCGGGAAATATTCGGGAACTTCAGAACGTGATTGAACGAGCCGTAATACTATCGAATGAAGGCTTGTTTCCCAATCTTCTGCGCCCAACTCGCTCTTCCTCAGTTGTCGCATTTCCTCCGAGCACAACGCTCAGGGAAGCCGAGCGCAATCTGATCCTGGAAGCATTGGAAGGCTCGGGATGGCTCGTCGGCGGACCATATGGTGCAGCTGCACGGTTGGGATTGAAGCGCACTACGCTAATCGCCAGGATGAAGAAACACGGAATTTTTCGGCCTCCGGACGAGAATCGGAATCGAGCCGCCTTTGACAATTTTCCGTCCCGCTCCCTGTAGATGTTTGGTGAGCGTGTTTGACCACCGATAAACCGAAGACAGTTTGATACCGCGCTGGTCGCGAAAATGGATCCAGAAATTCTGTAGTTCATGCCCTGTCTCTGCTTTTTCTTCTTCCTTGATCCTCTGGCTGATCGAACGATCGCTCTCTCGTCGCCGATGGATCAGAAGCAACTGCCCTTCCACACGCACGACCACACGAGTTGCTTCGATCTCGTTGGAACAAACGATCAGTAGCTTCGGACGGACAACGATCGCTCGCGCTCAAGTGTCGGATTCATGCCACTGTCTTCGCATGGTCACGCTTGGAGAGGGAATGCAGTGGACGAGCGAAGATATTGACTGTGATTTGCTGCGATGAATTACATGGCAGAGGAATTGCAAAAACAATTGCAGAAACATGCGCACGAGACCCCATTGTTGGCCTTCGGAAATACGCAGCTCTCGCTTCCGTATGGCAGCCCGATTCGTTCTGGTTCTTTTGTCGGCAAACGCCTTGATAGCTGCGGGTTGTGGCAGCCCGAAAGCGGCACCCGCCGTTCCCAGTCCTGAGGTTGAAGTTGCCAGCGTTCTTCAGAAAGACGTCCCCATCTTCAGCGAGTGGGTGGCTACGCTTGATGGCTACGTCAACGCGCAGATTCAGCCTCAGGTCGCGGGATACGTCATCAGGCAAACGTACAAAGAAGGTTCGTTTGTGCGTAAGGGTCAGATTCTCTTTCAAATTGATCCGCGTCCGTTCCAAGCGTTGCTCGATCAAGCAAAAGCGCAGCTGGCACAAGCTCAAGCACAGCTTGGCAAAACCGAAATGGATGTGAACCGGGATACTCCGCTGGCCAAAGAACGGGCGATTGCGCAGAGCCAGTTGGACAACGACGTACAGGCGGAGCAGGCCGCTCAGGCGACGGTCAAGGCAGCCCAAGCTCTAGTCGAGCAGGCCCGGCTGAACTTAGAATTCACGGACGTCAAATCGCTGGTCGAAGGGGTCGCGGGCATCGCGCAGGTCCAGATCGGAAATCTCGTCAATCCGACGGCGGTTCTGACGACGGTTTCGCAGGTGGATCCGATCAAGGCGTATTTCTCGATCAGCGAACAAGACTACATTCACTACGCCGACCGAATTAACGCACAAACGCAAAAGGAAATTCCTTCCGGTGCGCCACCGTTTGACCTGATCCTTGCCGACGGATCGATCTATCCGCACAAAGGCGCTGTTCTGATCACCAACCGCCAGGTGGATACAACGACGGGCAGCATTCAGATCGTTTGCTCATTTCCCAATCCCAAAAATGCACTGCGCCCCGGCCAGTTCGGAAGATTGCGAGCGGCGCCGGAAGTGAGGAACGGCGCGCTTCTAGTGCCTCAGAAAGCCGTGACCGAACTGCAAGGAACCTATCAGCTGGCGGTGGTTGGCGCCGACAACCAGGTGAGCATCCGGGCGATAAAAGTCGGGGATCGTGTCGGCGCGCTGTGGATCGTCGAAAGTGGCGCCAAACCGGGTGAAATGGTGATCGTCGAGGGACTGCAAAAAGTACAAAACGGATCAACCGTGAAAATCAAACAGGCCGCTCGAGCGAAAGGCGATTGACCCGGTGTCCAAGTTTTTCATCAATCGGCCCATTGTGGCCATAGTCATCCCAATCCTCATGGTGATCGTGGGAGCGGTAACGATTGCCGCACTTCCTGTGGCCCAGTTTCCGAACATCGTTCCGCCAGAAGTTCAGGTCCTCGCAACCTATGTGGGGGCGGATGCGCAGACCATCGAGCAGTCGGTCGCGACGCCGATCGAACAGCAAATGAGCGGCGTCGACAATATGAATTACATGTATTCGCTGAACTCGACGGCCGACGGGCTAATGCGCCTGATCGTGGACTACGACGTGAAGACCGATCCGAATACCGATCTCATGCTGACGCAAATGCGACAGACGCAGGCCGCCTCTCAGCTGCCGACCGATGTGACCAATTACGGTATTACCGTACAGAAGACCGTGACCGCCCCGCTGATGCTGGTCACCCTCTTTTCGCCGAATGGCACGTACGACGCTCGTTTTTTGGCCAATTACGCGTACATCAATCTCGCCGACCAGATTAACCGGTCCTACGGTATCGGGAGTGTTCAGATTTTCGGCGCAGGCCAATACGCGATGCGATTGTGGGTAAAGCCGGACCGGCTCGCGAAACTGGCCATCACGGTTCCCGAGATTGTCTCAGCCATCCAGTCACAAAACAGCGTCAACCCGGCAGGGCAAGTGGGCAGTGAGCCGGTTCCGAAGGGCCAGCAGTTCACCTATTCCGTGCGGGCACAGGGCCGCATGACCTCTCCCGAGGAATTCGGGGAGATCGTCATCCGAGAATCCGCGGGCGGGGCCGTGGTTCGATTGAAGGATGTTGCTCGCGTGGAGCTTGGCGCGCAGGCCTACAACATGGTGAGCCGGTTGGATGGGAAAGAAGCGGCCATCATCGCCGCGTATCAGCTGCCCGGTTCAAATGCTGTCCAAGCAGCAAACGACATCAGGAAACTCATGGCGGAACTGAAAGGTCGGCTGCCGCAGGACATGGACTACGTGGTCTCACTGGACACGACACAGGCAGTCAACGAAGGCATGAAGGAGATTGTTCTGACGCTGGTCATCGCCATTGTTCTAGTGCTTATCGTCGTTTTCGTTTTCCTTCAAGGCTGGCGCGCGACGCTGATTCCGCTGCTTGCCGTCCCCGTGTCCCTCGTGGGCACCTTCATTTTCTTTCCGCTGTTCGGGTTTTCGATCAATACGCTTTCGCTGTTCGGACTGGTCCTCGCGATCGGTCTTGTAGTGGACGACGCCATCGTCGTCGTCGAAGCCGTCGAGCGCCACATCGAGGACGGTCTCGCACCGAAAGCGGCAGCCCTCAAAGCGATGCAAGAGATCTCCGGTCCGGTGATCGGCATCGCTCTGGTCCTCTCTGCCGTCTTCGTTCCTACTGCTTTCATACCGGGAATCACGGGACGCCTTTACCAGCAATTTGCCGTGACCATCGCCTTTTCCGTAATCCTTTCCGCGTTCAACGCGTTGACGCTGAGCCCGGCGCTGGCCGCGTTGCTGCTGCGTCCGAAGACCTCCGCAGGTGGGCCACTTAGGGCGTTTTTTTCTTGGTTCAACCGCGTCTTCGCGGACGCTACGGAGTGGTACGTCCGGTTGTGTGGCTTTCTCATCCGCAAAGGCGCAGTTGCGGTGATCCTGCTAGTAGCTTTCGCGGTGGGGGCCGGTTGGTTTGGGAACAAAGTGCCCGCGAGTTTTCTCCCCGACGAAGACCAGGGCTATTTGTATGTCAACCTCCAGCTTCCCATCGCGGCTTCTCTTGAGCGCACGGACGAAGTGGCCGCGAAAATCGAAAGCGCTCTAGGCAAGACGCCAGGCATTGAGCACACCACCAGTGTCATCGGATTCAGCCTGCTTAGCTTCGTGCGCACCAGCTACAACGCCTTCTTCTTCGTGACGCTGAAACCTTGGGACGAGCGCAAATCACGCTCCGAGCAACTGCAGGCCCTCAAGCAGCGCATCAACGAGGAGCTGTCGTCGCTCGCGGAAGGAGTGGCCTTTTCCTTCTCTCCCCCGGCCATTCCCGGAGTTGGGACCTCCGGCGGATTTACTTTCGTTCTGGAAGATCGTGCCGGTATGGATCTCAAGTTTCTTTCCTCGAATCTCGATACCTTTCTTACGGAAGCGCGCAAACGTCCGGAAATCGCCGGTCTGAGCACGACTTCTCTCGCCAGCGTGCCCCAGCTGTTTGCCAATGTGGACCGCGAAAAAGTCATCAAGCAAGGCGTAGCCGTTAAGGACGTGTACCAAACGCTTCAGACCTTCATGGGCGGGTTATTCATCAACTATTTCAATCGCTTTGGTCGCCAATGGCAGGTCTATGTCGAGGCCGAAGGCGACTATCGCACCCGGCCTGAAAATGTCGGTCAGTTTTACGTGCGAAATGACAAAGGCGGAATGGTGCCCCTCGCATCTATCACTCGCTTTGAGCCTCGCGATGGGCCTGAATTCACGATGCGATTCAACGAGTATCGGGCGGCACAAATTAATGGCGCCGCCGCTCCCGGCTACAGCGCAGACCAGGCGATGACCGCGCTGGAAGACGTTTTCCGGAAAACCATGCCGCGTCAGATGGGGTTTGACTACCTCGGAATGTCCTTTCAGGAAAAGAAAGCGCGGGAAGGTGTTCCGGCGACGGCCATTTTCGGGTTCTCTCTTCTGTTCGTGTTCCTGATTCTCGCCGGATTGTATGAGAGCTGGTCCCTTCCCTTCAGCGTGCTTCTCAGCACCCCGGTCGCAATTTTTGGAGCATTTTTCATTTTGTGGTTGCGGCGCACGGTTCTTGCCGCGCTGCTACCGAGCTACATGGTGCAGATCGAAAGCGACGTGTACTCGCAAATCGGCCTGGTGATGTTGATTGGCTTGGCGGCGAAGAACGCGATCCTGATCGTGGAGTTTGCGAAAGAGCAATACGAACAAGGCAAGCCCCTGGCGGAAGCGGCCCTCGAGGGAGCGCGCCTGCGGCTTCGCCCGATCTTGATGACTTCGTTCGCATTCATCCTGGGCGCTGTCCCGCTGTGGACCGCCTCCGGCGCCGGAGCCGTGGCCCGTCAGATCATGGGCACAGCCGTCATCGGAGGCATGCTGGCTGCGAGCCTCATTGGTATTTTCTTCATTCCCGCCATGTTTTATCTGGTCGAGAAGTGGTCCGGTGCAGGCAGGCAACGCCAGCTGCTCGCTGCTACCGAAGGCGCGACCGCCGAGGCTGACTAGAATGAAGCTTTGTATTTTCTTGTTGAGCGCCACTCTTCTGACTACCGGCTGCACCTTGGGTCCGAATTACCAGCGGCCTACCGTCGCGGTGCCAGGTTCGTACCGGGGAACGATCTCCGACGAAGCCGCACAAGCGCGGCTCGCCTCGCTTGGGGACCAAAAGTGGTGGGACATCTTCCAGGACGAGCAGTTGCGTATGCTGATCCGCACGGCGCTTACCCAGAATTATGATTCGCGCATCGCCGCATCCCGCATGCTCGAAGCCCAAGCGCAACTCGGGATTATCCGCGCCGACCAGTTTCCCGCCTTGGGTGCCGGAGCAGGAATCGCCGACGTCCGCGAGGCCCGATCGAAGTTCCTGCCGGCCTCCGAAACGAGCACCGGACAGGCGAACCTTTCCGCCGCCTGGGAACTTGATTTCTGGGGAAAGTTTCGGCGCTCAACCGAAGCCGCTAGAGCAAATCTCCTCGCGAGCGAATGGGCTCGCCAGGAAGTCGTCTCCACGCTCGTGGCCAATGTCGCCAGCGCATACTTCCAGCTGCGGGCGCTCGACCTGGAACTGGAGATTTCAAAACGTACGCTCAATTCGCGGCAGGAATCGCTGCGGCTGACGCGAATCCTGTCCGACGGAGGCTCGACGTCACTGCTCGACGTGCGCCAGGCCGAGCAGTTGGTATTTACGGCAAGCGCGGAGATTCCCGCCCTCGAACAGCAAATAGAGCAGCAGGAAAACTTTCTCACCACTCTGCTTGGTCAGGATCCAGGTGACGTACCGCGGGGGCAGACACTCACCGAGCAACGCCAGCCTCCCGAAGTGCCGCCCGGGCTTCCGTCGTCTCTGCTGGAGCGCCGGCCCGACATTCGGCAAGCGGAAGCGCAGCTGGTTGCGGCAAACGCGGTGATCGGCGTGGCGCGTGCCGCCTATTTTCCTCAGATCTCGCTGAGCGGCGCCGGTGGCTTCCAGAGTTCTGCGCTGAGCAGCTTGTTCAGCGGACCCGCTGGCGCTTGGAGCTTCGGCGCCTCACTGACTCAGCCAATTTTTACGGGGGGCAGACTCCGCTCTGAGGTGCGTCTCGCGGAGGCACGCCAGCAAACGGCGGTGCTGTTTTACCAACAATCGATTCAGGGAGCCTTTCGCAGCGTCTCCGATGCCCTAGTGGCATACCACAAGACCCGGGAATTCCGCGCACAGCAAGAACTGCTTTTCCGATCCGCCCAGGACGCGGCGCGTCTTTCCCACATGCGTTACACGGGTGGTGTCACGGGCTATCTGGAAGTCTTGACCAACGAAACCAACGCCTTTTCTGCGGAACTTGGCCTCGCGCAGGCACGGCTCAATGAATTGTCGGCCGTCGTTCAACTGTACCAAGCATTAGGAGGAGGCTGGCAGCAATAGCGCGTGGCCGCATCTCTGCGGCCAGGGAATGACGATTGTCAGCGGAGACCACGAAAGGTGTTCCGCTGGACGCGGCGCCTGGCGAGATGAAGGTGGCTACGAAGTGCGAGTGGGCCTCGGCGGCACCGTTCGGTCGCGGCGATTGGCAAAGTTAATTTGCCCGCTCGGCGGGGCTGCGCACCGCCACACGGTAACTACGTCTCGATTCGACTTGCGTCGTCAGGTACAATTCGCTGGGCAGTTCAAGGTCCCCGCGCTGCAAGTACCGGTCTGCGAGGCAAGACCGCGCTGTCCGTGAAGAGGCTGCAGCCGTTTGTGCGCTTTCAGGCAAAATGATCCACGGAACCGTAAGATTCTGTGCGAGAGGAGCAAGTCAAAATGGACATGACGCGCCGACAATTCGCCCTGGCTCTTGCAGCTGCCACCTACCTGCGGCCCTCCTTGTTCGAGCCGCTTTCCCCATTAGGAGTTCCGCGCGGCGTCGTTCCCGGCCGAGTCACTTGGGCGCACGATCCGGCGGCTGTGACCTGGGATGGCACAGGTTCGTGGTGGACCGACGCCCACAATGACCAGTCCGTAATTGACCGCATGGCTTCTCGGTCCATTCGCGGCCTTACAAATCAAAAAAGCGACGCCCAGGCATGGAACTCCATCTTTCAATACTTCAATCGCACTCATGGGCGCGGCAAAGCCGGATACAGTGCCGGAGAGAAGATTGCGATCAAGGCGAACCTGAACAACACAACGGACCATGGCACGATCGAACGCCTGAACTCCTCGCCCCATTTGATCCTTGCGCTCGTCCGACAGTTGACCGGCCCGGGCCGAGTGCCGGAGTCATCGATCACCATCTTCGATTCCAGCCGGTTCATCCCGGGCAATCTCTATGACAAGATTCACCATGAATTTCCCGGCGTCACGTTTGTGGACCATATCGGAGGGGATGGACGAGGAAAGGCCGAGTTCAAACCCAACGCGATTCCTTTCTCAGTTGAAAGCCACAACGCCACGGGACTCGATACCACGGTGGTTGAGGCCGCCTACTTAATTGATGCTGCCGTGTTGAGAGCGCATGTGAGTTCAGGGGTAACACTTTGCGCGAAGAATCTCTTCGGCGCTACGAGTATCAACACCGACTGGCGCAAGAACGCGCACGACGGTTTCCATCACAACAGCGATGGTTCGGCAAGTTACTCCGCGTTCACAGATTATTTGGGTCATAAAGACCTCGGCGAGAAAACCATCCTCTTTATTATTGATGGGCTCTATGGAAACGACAACGTGGATGGTCCGCCTCATCGCAAGTGGAAGATGGCGCCATTCAACGATGCTTGGCCGAACAGCATTTTTATGTCGTTGGACGGCGTAGCGATCGATTCCGTGGGGTTCGATTTTCTCACTTCGGAATGGCCCGATCTTCCGGATATCGCAAATGCCGATAACTACCTGCGCGAATCTGCCTTAGCTCATGACCCACCTTCGAAGACTTTCTATGATCCTGAACGCGACAGCATCCGATGCCGCAGCCTTGGCGTACACGAACATTGGAACAATGGGACAGATAAGAAGTACTCGCGCAATCTCGGAAAAGCGCACGGGATCGAACTTTTCCAAGTCTGAAGTAGGGAACATACTTGAGCCGTCGCTGAAACACCTCGATGCTTGCTTCAGGAAGATGTTACTGCGCGAAATCGCCGCCGACGACATCGCATGTTATCAAGCGTCATGCGTTAGGCGTCTGGCTGCCAGCTTCTCGAACAAAGCCTATTCGTTCTCGATGACGCTGGATTTGTTGTAGCGTTGCTTAGCAGTCGCGACGCTCACCAAGACGGGCCATCGCCGAAGCGCAGCAAGCCTCGATCATCTCGAAAATCGGCGCACGCTGAGAGATATGGGAAGCCCGACACAGAAGATGTGTATGACCAGGCCGACAATCATCAGCTGAAGGGAAAACGGACGTTTGGCTGCGGCGGAGAGCGGTAAAACAATTTGATTCATGAAGAAATAAACGGCTACACCATACAGAACTCCTGAAACCACTGCGTGCTCTATCAGAAAACCAAGGGCCCGGCTCGCTACTAGGAAGACAGCTGCCGCCCCAAAGGCGATGAGAAAGTGGCAAAGGACGCCGAGCACTGCGGTCGCGAGCCCGCCGGACAATGCCTTCGGCCCCAGCAATCCGCTGGCAATCCCTTGCAGGAGGCGCATAGGCTTGAGACCGAAGAAGCCATAGACCACCAGCGCGGCGGTAATGTCTAGGATGCCGCACGCAAAACCTGCCCAAAGGAGGGCAAGCATCGCATTTGCGTTTTTCTCCAAAGAAACCCCGTTGCCGCGTCGACAACTACATCCAGAAGCTTACACCATCGGTTTCACTTCTCCGATAAGCGCTTTTCAGGCGGTAAGCACGCCCACTTGAATTCAAGTCAATTCCGCGTCGCTAAGCGTGGGGTACAATGCGAAGCATGAAACACAATTGCCAAGTTGTAGTTTGTGTTTTAGTTCTGCTTGTCACGTCCCGGTGCATGTCTGCCAATGCCCAGCTTCCGCCTACGGGAGGAACCCAACAATTCGCCGAATTGGGGGACTTCCATCTGCGCGACGGCCGCGTGATTCATGAATTTCGTCTGGGCTATCGCACGCTGGGCAAACTTAACAGTGACAAGTCGAATGCTGTGCTCTGGCCCACTTGGATCGGCGGCCGTACGGAAGATTTGCTCCCGTTCATCGGGCCAGCAAACGTCGTTGATACCAACAAGTATTTCGTGGTCCTCGTGGACGCAATAGGAAACGGCGTGTCGAGTTCGCCGTCGAATAGCACGAGACAGCCACTCATGAAATTTCCCAAATTCACAATCCGTGACATGGTGGAGGCAGAGCATCAACTCTGCACCGATGTCCTTCACCTCTCGCATCTCCATGCCGTGCTCGGAATTTCGATGGGTGGCATGCAAGCGTTCGAATGGGTTGTGACGTATCCGGATTACATGGACTCTGGCATTCCGATGTCTGGTTCACCGCAGTCCACTTCTTTCGACAAGTTGAATTGGACTGCTCAAATTGATGCCATCGAGCTCGATCCCGCATGGAATCATGGCAACCCCACAGGTCCACTCGGACGTGGCTTTGCACTTTCCGAGGAAATTAATTCACTGAATGGTACTTCCCCGTCGTACCGCGTAACGCACACCAGTCCGAAGGACTTCGATGTGTTTGTCGCAGAAATTAGGAAAAGCGCGAAAGGTGATGGTGGAACCGCGAGTGACCAAATTCGCCAACGTCAAGCCGTCATTGCACTCGACATCCCCGGCGAATTTGGCTTGACCATGGAGCAGGCGGCAAAGAGGGTACGCGCGAAATTACTGATCGTCGTTTCGGCGCAGGACCACGTTGTTAACCCACGGCCCGCGCTGCAATTTGCTGCCGCAGTCAACGCTCCTGTTATAAACCTAGACTCTCCATGCGGGCATCAGAGTTATACATGTATCTCGCTCGGGCCAACAGTCGCAAGTTTTCTAGCCGACCCCACGTCCATTCATAGCGGGACCTTGCAGGACCCCGGCAACCGCTGACAGACTCCTGAGTCGCGGAACAGGACATGTGCCGTACCATTACGAATCTTCCAAGGTTCTTAACAACGTGCTGCGCGATTACCAACCCATTTGGCGCATCCGCTCCTGGATGAGTCCGCTATAGCGATTCATGTGGTCGGGCCGCCGCTTCAGGGGCAACGGCAGAATTGCGGCGAGTCGGGCCGCTTGTTCCCGGTCAATACCCAGGGCTGAGGTTCGGTAGTAGGAACGGCACGCCGACTCCGCGCCATAAACTCCGGGGCCCCATTCGACCACGTTGAGATAGAGTTCCAGAATGCGCCGCTTGCCGAGGACCAATTCGGCCACCGGGACAAGAGTGAACTCGACGCCCTTGCGAAGAAGGGAGCGGCCGGTTCCGAAGAACAGATTTTTTACGAGTTGCTGTGTAAGGGTGGACCCACCGCGAATGCGGCCGCCTTCCATATCGTCTTCAGCAGCGATTTGCATCGCGTGCCAATCGAATCCATGGTGCTGGTAGAAGCGCATATCTTCGGCGGCAATGACCGCATGCTGGAAATCGCGCGAGATTTGGCCGAGCGGAACGAATTCGTATCGTTTGGAATACGGCTTGCGTTGAATCCATGACTGGAAGCGCCGCTCCATGTGCACCGCGGTGGTCGGAGGGTCGATCCACCGGGCCGCCACGAGGATCAGAACAGCAACCGACCAAAGAAGCGCCACTCCGAGGAGAAACCACTTGGCAAAGGATCGGAGGGAGCTTTTCCGAGGCGGAACTTTGGGGGCTGTGTCTAGGTTTTCAGTCACATTTCAGAATAATCGTTTGGGCTGAATTGACAATAGCGCCAGAGCGGCCGGGTAATCGGAAATCCGCTTAACAACGGCGTTCTATCAGACACTATCAGGCACATGACATTGACTCAACAGTTGCGCGCGGCGTAATGTGGCCAAAGGTGCTGCAAACGAGTGAATCTGCGAAAACCTGCGGAAGCGGTCGCTTGAATTGTTAGGAGACATGCCATGCGTAAGCTCCTTTGGTCTTTGTTACAAATCCTATCCCTTCTTGCGTTGATGGATCACCCGGCCGCTGGACAGGCGACCAATGCTCTCGCCTCGGGCGGAAGGACGGAAATCCCGTTTCAATTTGTAAGTCGCAGCACAGAAGCTAGGTGGAGTTCTGGCACGCTATTGGAGTTGGAGTATCGCTTCTCGTCAGCTCCAATCTTTCGGACGTGGGACCGAGCTGGAAAACTGCTTTCTGAGTTTACCTTTACCTTTCCGGGTGCCTATCACATCAATATCTACAGCAACTCATTCGCCCGTGGCGCCGACGGGTCATTCGCCATCATTGGAAGTGCTGACACGAATGACGCGGGGGGAATACAGTTTCTAGCGAGCGTCTCTCCGGATGGCCAACAAACAATCGTGCGTCTTTCTGACTTTTTTCCATATGCAGCAACAATAGCCGCGGATGGAGCGATCTGGGTGGCAGGCGCAAATGGCTCGGCGCAACACGGCCAGCTACAGAACCTTATCCGGCGCTATGACAGAACGGGGGCGTTGCTCGGGTCGTTCATTCCCTGGCCAACTCCTCAAAAAACCTTGCCTCCGCCTGTCCGTTCGGTCCTTGTGTCCTCGAAAGACCGCGTCGGTTGGTATTCGCCCGTCTCCCATGAATATGTCGAGTTTTCACTGGATGGCACGGCAACAAGCCGATTCACGACGCCATCCACGCAGAGTGACGCTATCTTCGGCGCAGCTCTGTGCGATGATGGCACGGTGTTTGCGGCCACGCCCCGGCCCTTCAGCGATGGTAAGCCGGCAAGTTGGGGAATTCTTGCCTTAGCCCGAAACAGTGGACAATGGAGTTTCATTTCAATGAACGAGGCACAGGCGCAGGGCCAACTGTTCGGTTGTGATGGGACGAGTCTTGCGGTCACAACCGACGACAGGACCATCTCGTGGCTGAACCCCGTGCGTTAGCGTAAAAGCTCGGGATCGACCCTCATCTGAAGTAGTGCCCGATTCGTTTTTCGGGCATGTGCAGGAACTTCCCTTGCGTTAATACTTCTCTTTGCCACGGTTTACGGCGAGGTAGCGACGCATCATTCGCAGCGAGGACCAGGTCAGGATTGGCGTCTTTCTCCAATCAAAACCGATTGTCGCTGCATTTCGATGTTGATCGCAATATGGAATGCTGATGCTCGCCTGCTTGCTGCTGAGAATTGCGAGGCCGGGTGTGCCCGTCATTAGCCGCGCTGCACCCGCGGCAGCAAGAGTGCATTCAGTCACCGAACAAATGCCTGGCGATCGCATCCGCAATTTCTCTGACTGGGGAATCGTCCTCATTTGCCATAACAATTATGACAACGTGCTGGTCAGGATAGCGCACCTCAAACGCCGCGAATCCCGGATCGCCGCCCTCGTGATATATCCTCCTCCGCGGTGAACTCTCCACAAACCAACCATACCCATAATTCCCCGGCGGATGAGCTGAGAACATCAACTCCAACGCATGAGAGCTCAATATCCCTGGTGAATCCAGCCCTTTATTCCAGCGCAGCATATCCTCCGAGGTGGTATAGATTCCCCCGGCACCCGTTTCCATACTTCGGTCAAAATATTCCCGCCGCACCAGAGCACCACCCTCGTGCGAATATCCCTCTGACATCTGCGGCACTACCGCAGCTATTGTCGCAAAACCCGAATGCGTCATCTTCAATGGCTCAAAAATATGATGAGCCAAATACGCCGCATACGACTCCCCAGAAAGCTTCTCGATGATGTAAGCCAGCAGGTAATACTCCGTGTTACGGTATTTCCACGCGCTCCCGGGTGGAAATCCCAGCGGACGATCGCGAAACGTCTTTACCTGCTCTTCTGTCGAATACGTCGTGCACTTCCCCTTATAAAAATTCCCCCACTCATTCTCCGGCAATCCCGAAGTATGGGTCAGCAGGTGATGAATCGTCATACCTTTCCAGCTTGCAGGCGCCTCCAGGTAATACTTACTAACCGGATCCTCCACATTCAATTTCCCGCTGTCCGCGAGTTGTAAAATCGCCGCCGCCGTAAATTGCTTGCTCAAGGATGCGATCTCGAATTTCGTGTCGGAAGAGTTGGGGATTCGCCATTCCTCGACAGCCGAGCCGTAACTCTTTTCGATAAGCACCTTGCTGTCCCTCTCGGCCACAATAATGCCGCTAAAGTGTCTGGCCGGAGCGAGACCCTGTACGTAGGAATCGGCCCATTCGCTTAAATCCTGGGACCGAGAAAGTGTTGCAGAGCTGAGGGTAAACAGAAGAACGAAAATCCATTTCGCGTACATTGCGAACAAGCCTTCCTTCCGCAAGGCGCATTTCCAGTGAGGGCCGCTTGCGTCGGTGATCAGCCTGCGCATATTAGAACAGACTTTTCTTCAAACAGTACGAATTGAGTCAAGTCTGGCAAGTTCGGATAGTTGCGCGAAAGGATGGGCCACCCCCCGCGAGCCGACATTACTCCTTGGCTGGCTCCCAAAGCTCGATCGGATTGCCATCCGGATCTTTAAGCCACGCAAAGATCCCCATGGAGGGATATTCCTCGGTCTTTTCGATTGCCACGCCTTTGCTCTTCAGATGGCTGAGGACTTCTTTCATGTTTTTCACCGTGTAATTAATCTTGCCCGTTCGTGGCTTATCCTTGATGTCTTGATCCGCGGGCATAATCGCCCACGCTATCGTTCGCTTGATCTCCGGGTTTGCAAGATCCCTGTATTCGAACGATGCATAGATGGAACTGCACTCAGCATCTTCGCCCTGAGGAACTATTCCGAGACAATCGCGA